>Ga0326727_10020959_pt1 | contig 12893 bp, 10 predicted proteins | sample MB2enrmetagenome_FD_207643 | JGI IMG/M metagenome (GOLD analysis project Ga0326727, IMG submission 207643) | Lab enriched peat soil microbial communities from McLean, Ithaca, NY, United States - MB29MY | ecosystem: Environmental > Terrestrial > Soil > Wetlands > Peat | place: USA: New York...
AGTTGACCATCGCCAGTTCGCGGGCCAGTTCTTCGTGAACGATGGCGTCCGGGATACCGCCGGGTCGGAGCTTCGGCAGCATTAACCGTACTACGGCCATTTGTACAATCGCAGACAGCAGGAATATTCCCAATATCTGGCTGCCGAAAATAGGAATCATATGGCTGAGCACTAACGCCCCGGTGAGTGTGCCTAGGGCGGCCGCAAAAGTCGTCAGGCTTTTGCAGTAAACAATGTAGTGCAGTCTCTGCTCAGGTTTTGTTGACTTGTAAATGAAGGTTTGGCCGGACAGGTCAAAAGCAGCTTGGACTACACCGGAGAATAACTGGATGACGCATAAATAACCGATATTCCCGGAGAACAGCCACAGCAGCGGCACGAAGGGAATAAGATGCGAGACGATGCCTAAAACCCGCAGGCTGCCGGATTTGTCGACCATCTTTCCCCAGAAGGTCATACTGACGGCGCGCCCGACATAAACACAGGAGAAAACCAGAGTATATGTCATAAAAGAAAAATTCAAATGTTTCAGCATATACACGGCCAGCAGCGGGCCGCTCAAGTTGACTGCAAAACTGAAAAGCGATTGGAACAGGATAAATGTCCCCAGGTGTTCTTTCATCGCCCCTTTCAGGAAATTAACAAAAGAAAGGCTGTGCGCAGTTTCAGATTTTGGGGTTTGGGCCGGAGCATGAATATTGCTGTAAAGAAAAGTGCTGGCTATCGAAGCCAGGAAAGCGATTCCGAGCACTACAGCAAAGCCGCTGAAGATATTGCCTCTCGCTCTGGACAATGTGAAACCCATGATGTTGTAAGCAACCAGGAAACAAAGCGCGGAGACCACCGAACGGAAGCTCAAATACCGCCCCATTTTCTCGGACGGCACCATGTTGGACAGCCAGTTATCGCGCAGCGGCCCCAGTAACGTCGCAGGCACCAGTCCGAAAATCCATAACGCGATCAGCAGCAGCGGGTTGATGTTTTTGAAAAACAGGAAGACAAAAACGATCGGTATCCAAGTGAAGGCATTAACCAGGGCTATGGTCACGATGGTTTTCTTCATCGGGGTCTTCCCTTCTACTAGGGAAGGCACTTTAATCAGCAGCATCGCCAGCACCAGGTTGGTAAAAGTGCTGAGCAGCGCGACGCTGGAGGCATCGGCGCCGGTCGCGATAATCGAGGCAGATTGAAAATTACAGCCTGCGCTCTCTGCGTTTACCGCGGCCGCTTCCGCATGGAATAGCCCCAGGCTGTTATCTGTTTTATCTGAACCGTTTTTTGCGAATAGCTTCATCACAACTAAAGGTAGGGATTAGCCAAAAAACGGACCGGAGGAATATCAGATTGGTTATCTTATCCCGAAAAATAATAATATTTACCCGGATAAACTAACCACCGTGCTGAAATTTTATTATCCTCATCAAGTACGGGTCATGACGGGTAAATTACCTGTCAATAATTCAAAACGTCAATATTCCCGTCTGGCTGCCGACTGAGCGTAAAAGAGTATTTTTTTAGCGGGTTTGTCTCCAACAGCAAAAAAACTGTTACAAATTCCATGGCCCCCGGTATTAAACACAACTCTTTATTTTAGGCAGCCTAAACTTACACCGGTGCGCCATTATCCTGCTGCAACACCAACATCGTCTATCCCTTCAAGCGGAATTCAGAGAGCTAGACCCGCGAATATTCACTATTTTATTTGCTCAGAGACAAGCCATTAATCAATTTTTTGACTAACCACTTGCCTCCTTCTAACTATGATTATATCGTCGTTATGACAAATTGCAATACCTTGCAAGTGAAAAATTTTAGGGTGTTTTATTTCACTCTGCCAGCAGGAAATTTTATCCGCATATGTCATTCCGATATTAGTCACTGGTGCAGCTTGTGCCGTAATAAAAAAGCCTGCACAGGTCAATTTCTGCGCAGGCTCTTTAACTTAGATAATGGAGAATGGTTCAAATTTTACGGTAGCTGATTAGCCGCTTGAAGTCGATCACCCCGCTCTCGCTGTTGTTTTCCACTTCGATGCCCGCTTCGGAGACCGCGGCCAGGGCATTCAGGCCGCCCAGAAAGACAATCCCCACCCGGTTCGGCCCTACCGGTATCTGGCAGATGGATTCGCTGGTGTTCCCCAGCCGGTAGACCCCGCCGATGCCGGCCTCTTTCATCTCGGCCATTTTTTCGCCGACGATGGCTCTAGAAGGTGCGGGTATTTCGCGGAAATTGGCCAGTATCCGGCCTTTTCCGGTCTTCGCGGCTTCCCGCACGCTCGTCATTCTGGCGCGGATATATTGCTCCGAGGGGTCTAATGAGGTGCCTTTGTAGTAAATAATCGCCACGAAACGTTCTTGTTTCGGGGCCCTTAATTCCAAAACTCCGCCGAATTTAGAAGAAATCGGCACGCCGGATTTGGACAACACGCCGTTCACGACTACGCTGCAGATCGTCCCGATGCCGACTTTGCCTTCCGGCACGATGACCGAACCGAGTTTCTCGCCCGGCTGTGCCAGAGCAATCAATTCGCTGACACAAAAATCGCCCTGATTAGCCTCATCAATTATTGTCAACGCTTTCTTTAGTTTATCTTTCGCAATCAGCGATGTGTTTATCGGTACCAGACCGGTACGGGTTTTGGGGTTGAAGGTCGTCTGAAACGCAAGCGTTTCCAGTTTCTCCAGCACAAACCCGACATGCTCCGGCGCTAAAGCGATTTTTAATTCTTCCAGTCCCTGTGCGGTCAACATCCGCCCGTCCCGGCCGAACGGCTGCGTATGCCCACGTTCATCGGTAATTTGGAGGTGATAGCGCACCGCCCGCTCGCTCAGGGAGATGCCGTGCCGTTCCAGTTCCCGCGCGATGGTAATCGAGCCCAACGGCTCGGAAGATTCGTTCAGCACTTTGAGAATAGCAATTATTTTATGTTCGGTTTCGGAAGCAGTGCCCTGTACCATGGTGAACTTATACCTCGAAAGCGGATGATAAATTGATTCTGATGATATTTTACCATTCTTTGAAAAGACTGGTTAGCGGCAAACGCCGGTCCCGTCCGAAAGCGCGGCTGGTGATTTTCACGCCGGGCGGCGCCTGCCGCCGTTTGTACTCGCTGCGGTCAACTAATTTCGCCGCTTTCTGCACAATGGTCTTATCAAATCCCAGCGCCACAATCTGGTCTACCGATTTATCGTCTTCCACATACGCTGTCAGAATCGCGTCCAGAATTTCATATACCGGCAGGCTGTCGGAATCTTTCTGGTCGGGTCTTAGTTCCGCAGACGGCGGTTTCTCAATAATCGCCGCCGGTATCAGGTCAAAACCGGCCTGCGCGTTGCGGTATCTGGTAATTTTATAGACCATGGTCTTCGGGACGTCTTTAATCACGGCAAATCCGCCGGCCATATCGCCGTAAAGCGTGGTATAGCCGGTGGCCATTTCACTCTTGTTGCCGGTGGTCAGTACCAGCCAGCCGAATTTATTGGAAAGCGCCATCAGTAAATTACCCCGGACGCGTGCCTGGAGGTTTTCTTCCGCGATGTCCGGTTTTACCCCGGCGAACGATTCGGCCAGTGTGTCCAGATAAGCCTGGAACGGCTTTTCAATCGGGATTATTTTCAGCGTAATGCCTAAATTCTGCGTCAGTTTTTGGGTATCTGTTACGCTGCCGGCAGAAGAATACCGGGATGGCATCGAGATTCCGATGACGTTGTCTTTGCCTAACGCGTCCACCGCGATGGTGGCGACAATGGCGGAATCAACCCCGCCGGAAAGCCCGATGACCACTTTGTGAAAACCGTTTTTATTGATGTAATCTCTCGTGCCCAAAACTAGGGCCTGATATACTTCTCCCGCCGGGTCCAGTGCCGTGATATGATGCGCCTTGAGCGGCGGTTTTGGGCCGTTTGCCGGAGTTGGCGAAACAATCGTTTTAGTCTGCTGCCAACCGGTTTTCCCGATTAGCGGCGATTCTTTCCGCCACCGTGGGTCGTGGAGCCTTGCCCGGAAAACGGCCTCGATATCGAGGTCTGCAATAATAAAATCTTCTTCAAACTGATTGCCGCGGGTAATTAGGTTCCCGCGTTCGTCAATCAGCAGACTGTGGCCGTCGAAAACCAGTTCATCCTGTCCGCCGACCAGGTTGTTATAGGCAAAAATCGCGACATTATCCGTGGCGCGTGTGGCAATCATTTTTTCCCGGGATTCGCCTTTCCCCGCATGGTACGGAGATGCGCTGATGTTGATGATGACCTCGGCGCCGGCATATGCCTGTACGGTGGCCGGTCCGGCTTCATACCAGATATCTTCACAGATATTAATACCGATGCCGATACCGTTAATCACGTAAACGGGACATTCGCTGCCGGCCCTGAAATAGCGGTTTTCATCGAAAACGCCGTAGTTCGGCAGGTACATTTTGTGGTAACTTCCCATCAGTTTGCCATCGGAAATCAGCGCCGCGGCATTATAAATATCGCCATCGGAATCAACATAACCGACGACGACGGTAATTCCTTGAGAAGCTTCGACAATTTTTTGGAGTGATTGCAGATTAGCCTGGATAAATTGCGGCTTTAACAGCAAGTCTTCCGGAGGGTACCCGCAAATAGCTAATTCCGGGAGCGTGACAATATCCGCTTTTAAAGTGCGGGCAGTATCAATCGCTTCCAGAATTTTCTTTACGTTGCCGTCAAAATCACCAACTGTGGTGTTAATCTGCGCCATCGCAATTCTCAGGCGGCGCATTTTTCACCTCCAATTAAGAAAAAGCTGGTAATGTATTATAGCACAGCGCTTTTAAAGCATCGGCAAATAGCGGTCGAGCTCAAATTTGGAAACGTGGATCCGGTATTGGTTCCACTCGATCTTTTTATTTTCGATGAATGCGTTGAAAACATGTTCGCCCAGCGCTTCCTTCACCAGTTTGCTCCTTTCGGTCAGCGCGATAGCATCTTCGAGGCTGGCCGGTAAAGTGCCGATACCGCGCGCGCCGCGTTCTTTGGGCGTCATTTCATATACATTCTCTTCGATTGGCTCCGGCGGTTCCAGCCCTTCTTCAAGGCCTTTCAGACCGGCGGCCAGCATCACGCTGAAGCACAGGTACGGGTTGCAGGCAGGGTCCGGTGAGCGTAATTCAATTCTCGTTGCTTTTTCTTTGCCCGGCCGGTATTCAGGCACTCGGATCATATCGGAACGGTTGCGTTTTGCCCACGACAGATATACTGGTGCTTCGTAACCGGGAACCAGTCGTTTGTAAGAGTTAATCCACTGGTTATTGACCGCAGTGATTTCCGGCGCATATTTTAGTAGGCCGGCAACATAATTCCGGGCAAGTTTGGACAGGAAATATTTGCCCTTGGGGTCGAAAAATGCGTTCCGGTCGCCCTTAAAAAGCGATTGATGGACATGCATGCCGCTGCCGTTGATGCCAAAGACCGGCTTGGGCATAAAGCTAGCATAGACGCCGGCGTTCATCGCAATCTGCTTCACTACCAAGCGGTAGGTCATAACGTTGTCCGCCATGGTCAGTGCATCCGTATAGCGCATGTCAATTTCATGCTGACTGGGCGCCACTTCATGATGCGAATACTCGATGCCGATACCCATTTTTTCCAGCGTGATGACCGTGTTGCGCCGCAGGTCGGTGGCGGCATCCAGCGGGGTCATATCGAAATATCCGCCGGGGTCCAGTGTTTCGGTCCCCTTGGAATCTCTGAAATAGAAGAATTCCAGTTCCGGGCCGACGTAGAAAGTAAAGCCTAAATCGGCGGCTTTTTTCAGGTTTCTTTTCAGCACATACCGCGGGTCGCCTTCGAACGGCTGTCCGCCCGGTTTTAAAATATCGCAAAACATCCGGGCGACGGCGTTGTGTTCCAGCGGCCGCCACGGCAGAATCTGGAAAGTGTCGGGGTCAGGTTTGGCCACCATATCGCTTTCGTCAATCCGGGCAAACCCTTCGATTGACGAACCGTCAAATCCCATGCCTTCTTCCAGCGCCCCCTCCAGTTCGTCAATTGAAATGGCAAAACTCTTCAACATCCCGAGGATGTCGGTAAACCACAGACGGATAAATCTGACGTCATTCTCTTTCGCCATCTTGAGAACATATTCTTTGCTCTCTGTTTTCTGGTCTTTCTTTGGCATGGCAGTGTAACCTCCCTCTAATTTATTATTCTTACACTAAACGGCGTTGTTCCCGGAGTCGCCTGTCCTGATGCGGACGGCATCTTCTATCGGGATGATAAATATTTTACCATCTCCAATGTCTCCGGTTCTCGCCCCCCTGATTATAGCATTTATCGCGCCGGGTACATCCTCGTCCATCACCACAACTTCCACCTTGAGTTTAGGCAGAAATTCCAGCCGGTATTCCTTGGCGCCCCATTTCAGAGGGACCCCTTTTTGCCGGCCGCGGCCGCTCACTTCCGTCAGTGTCATCCCGAAATAGCCGATTTCTTCCAGATGTTTCTTGACGGCTTCTAGTCTTTCTTCCCGGATGATTGCTTCAATTTTTTTCATCTTAAATTACCTCCATAGGCTCTTTCTCCGTGTTGTGAAATGTCCAAGCCTACAGATTCTTCAGCCGCGGAGACTCTCAGACCGATTACTTTATCCACGAACTTGCCGATTATCCAGGTCATGCCGAAGGCGAAAGCCCAGACAGCGACCACGCCGATTAATTGAATTAATACCTGTTTCGGGTTGCCATAAATCAAGCCTTGTTTCCCGGCGGCATTCACTGCTGTGGTGCAGAAGATGCCGGTGGCAATCGCGCCCCAGGTACCGCCCATGCCGTGTACGGCCCAGACATCCAGCGATTCATCAATATTGGTTTTAGAACGTAAAATCATCATATGGTAGCACAGCAACGCCACACCGGCTCCGATCGGGATTGCCATAATCGGCTGGATAAAACCGGCTGCCGGGGTGATGGCGACCAGACCCGCGACGGCACCGGTAACGACGCCGAGCAGCGACGGTCTGCGGTAAATCCAGCTCAGTATCATCCAGACTAAAGCCGCAGTGGCAGCGGAAAGGTTTGTTGCGACGAACGCGCTGGTAGCCAAACCGCCGGAGGACAGTGCGCTGCCGGCATTAAAACCGAACCAGCCGAACCAGAGGATACCGGCGCCCAGCGCCACCATCGGGATATTGCCCGGTTCCATCGGTTCTTTCTCTTTGAAGCCTTTGCGTGGACCTAAAAGAACTGCCAGCGACAGTGCCGAGACACCGGCTGCGATGTGGACTACGGTTCCGCCGGCGAAATCCAGCGCGCCTAATTTATTCAGCCAGCCACCCGCGCCCCAGACCCAGTGCGCCACCGGCAGGTAGACGATGGTAAACCAGATAATTGAAAATAACATCAGGGCGCTGAATTTGATACGTTCCACGACTGCCCCCGTAATCAGCGCCACGGTAATCACCGCAAACATCCCCTGGAAAGCCATAAATGCCAATTGCGGAATTGTCTGTGCATAGGTTGCGGAGGGCGATTGCCCTACCCCGATGAGGCCGAAGAAATTTAATCCGCCGATGAGGCCCGCTTTATCCGGGCCGAAGGCCAGGGTATAACCGTAGACCACCCACAATACCCCAATCAACCCTAAACAGAAAAAACTCATCATGATGGTGGACAGGAAGTTCTTTCTCCTTACTAGCCCGCCATAGAAGAATGCCAGTCCCACGGTCATGAACAACACCAGTGCCGATGAGACTAACATCCACGCAGTATCTGCGGCGTTAATAGACATTTATTCTCCTTCTAACTCTTAGTTGTCTCTACTTTACAGAGCTATTGTTACAAGGATGTTTCGTCTATATTAAATTTATGTTTCGTGAGGGGATTTTTGCGGCGCAGGCTCAATTTCTGATAAAACGGTAACCGATGTTTCGTACCGTTTCGATGTAAACATGTTCGGGGCTTTCGATCTTGCTTCGGAGCCGGCGGATGTGGACGTCAACGGTTCTGTCCCCGCCGAAGTAATCCTGGCTCCAGACCTGATTGAGCAGTGTATCGCGTGTAAAAACCCGGCCGGGATGACTGGCCAGGAATTTCAGTAATTCGTATTCTTTAAAAGTCAGCGAAACCAGCTTCCCGTCCACATAGACCTCATACTTATCGGGGTCAATTGTGATGCCGGCTGTTCTGATTTGGGCCGTTGTGGTATCGGAATCCTTCCGTATCAGGTGCTTAATCCTGACGGTCAGTTCTTTTGAATTGTAAGGTTTGACCGCGAAGTCATCCGCCAGGTTATCGAGCTTGTCCAGTTTGTCGGTTGTGACCAGCGCGATTACCGGCAGGTCTTTTTCCTTGCGGAAATAGCGGCATAACGTTTCTACTTCCGCTGTTCCAGTGAATTCAATCAGCAGCAAACCGGCAGTATTTTCGGTTATACTTTCCATGGCATCATTGCTGTCTGTAAATAAACATTGAAAACCATGTTTGGCTAATTCCGCGCACAGCTTCACCATTTCATCATTTTGCCTGGCGACCACGACTATTTTCTGCAAACTTTGCCTCTTAATCCATAACTCGATGATACGGCAATATATTATTTTCCTTTACATTATCGTATTATAGCGGAAATGACAAGTGAATGCCTCATTCCGGCCTACAGCCTGTCCTTGCAGAATGACACGCGGTATTGCTAAGATTATGCTGACAATAAAAAGAATCTGAGGTGATTGATATGGAAGAAAAACTGCCACGCAAAACAGAAAAGCCTTGGGGTAACGAATTGCTGTATGCCTTGACCCCGCAATATGCCGGCAAGGTAATTACCGTGAAAAAAGGTTTTCGTCTCAGCCTGCAATATCACAAAGAAAAAGACGAAAGCATGTATCTCTTGCAGGGGAAAGTCAAGTTCAGCGTCCAGGCTCCGGACGGAAAAATGTCCGAAACCATCGGCGCTCTTGGATACTGTTTACATCTTCCGCCGCTGACCACGCACCGCGTCGAAGCGCTGGAAGATTCCACAATCCTGGAGGTCTCGACGCCGCAGCTCAGCGACGTCGTCCGGCTGCAGGATGATTTCGGCCGTGCCAAATAGGCCGAATGCGTGTATGGTATGAAATAAATTAGAAATACGTCATTTTAGGATTGTTATTTAAGTAGGAGCTCCAGAAGAGGGAGTGCTTTGGCACTCCCTCTTCTTTTCATTGTCATTGTCGGGCTTGCCCCGACAATCCAGAGATTTCGGACATCCTTATAAAGGAGTGGGTCGTTAGGCATTAAAAAATTTGGATATCATGTAAATAATTATGTTTTTATAAAAATTTCCGCTGAATACTCGTCAGTTTGCTGTGGGGTTATTTACTCAGACCCAAACAGAACACAAGCTAATCGTAATAGTCTTGGGGTCTAGTTAACTTTCAATACAAGCCCTATCGGGCAGTGGTCAGAGCCGGTCACATCGCTCATAATATAGGCTTTCTCGATATTGCCGAGCAGGTTTTCCGTCACAAAGAAATAATCAATTCTCCAGCCGACATTTCGGGCTCTAGCCCCGGTTTTCATATCCCACCAGCTATACTGTTCCGGTTCATTATGAAAATGCCGGAAAGTGTCGATGTAGCCGCGAGCGACCACTTTGTCCAGCCAGGCCCTTTCTTCGGGTAAAAAGCCGGATATCTTCGAATTTTCTTTGGGTCTGGCGAGGTCGATTTCCTGATGTGCCGTATTCACATCGCCGCAGAAAATGATTTTCTTGTCCCGACGGCGCAACGGTTCCAGATAATTGAAGAAGGCCTCGTAGAAATCCATTTTGTATTTTAGCCTCTCCGGGCCCTGTTTCCCGTTGGGAAAATAGATATTGCAGAGTGTGAATTCCGGATATTCGGAAATAATCACGCGCCCTTCACCGTCAAGCGCTTTTACCCCGAAACTATTTTGTGTCTGAACCGGTTTTTCCTTCGTAAAAGTCGCGACCCCGGAATAACCCTTTCTTTCCGGATAATTCCAGTAAGTTTGGTAACCGGGCGGTTCCAGCAGGTCTTTGGTCAGGTTATCCGGACTGGCTTTCGTTTCCTGTAGGCAAAGGATATCCGGCGATTCTTTTTGCAGCCATTCCAGAAATCCCTTTTTCACTACCGCTCTGATGCCGTTGACGTTCCAGCATAATATCTTGATTTCCTTCATCTTCATCCCTCGCCGGCTGTCGTATTGAGTACCATTATGAAACACTAAATCGAACCCGCTTGTCAATAACCAACGTCCGATGGAACTAATATCAGCATTTCCTCGCTCTGTATGAAGAATAAATGATTGACGGGAAATGGCTGCTGTTGTACGATTAAACGCGGAGAAACGCATGAAAGAAATATTTTACTTAAACAGCAAACTTGTACCCCGTCAGGAAGCTAAAATCTCTGTACTCGATTACGGTTTTCTTTTCGGCTTCGGGCTCTATGAAACAGTGCGGGCTTACGAAGGACAACCTTTCCGTCTGGACAATCATCTGGCGCGGCTCAGATATTCTGGCGAACGTTTGGGCATTATAATCCATACCGCACTCATCCGTGAAGCTGTTCACCAGGTAATCAAAGCCAACGGTTTTGGCCAGACCCGTCTCCGCGTCTGCGTTTCCATCGGTGAAGGTGAATTATCCCCGGATCCGGATTCCTGCAAGCTGCCGACAATTGCGGTGCTGGCTTCCGAATACAAACCCCCCAGCCGTGCGAAATACCTGCGCGGTTATCAAACGGTGCTTTCCGCGATACGCCGCAACAGCCTTTCACCGGTGACCTATTTAAAATCAGCCAATGCGCTGGAAAGCATGCTGGCACGGCGGGATTCCAAGGAAGCCGGCGTAGACGAAGCATTATTTCTCAATGAAAAAGGTTATCTGACCGAAGCAGCGGGCAGCAATGTTTTCATCGTGAAAAACGGCGTCTTGCAGACGCCGCGGTATGAGTCCGGACTGCTGCCCGGCGTCACGCGCATCGTTGTCTTTGAACTGGCGTCTCAGCTTGAAATCAAAGTCAATGAGATAAATTGCCGTCCGGCCAGCTTAATGCAGGCAGATGAAGCCTTTGTCACCAATTCTTTGATTGAGATTATGCCGGTAACTTCGTTCGAAGGCCAGCCAGTTGGAGACGGCAAACCCGGCCGATTAACCCGCAGGTTAATGAATGCGTATCAGGCGCTGGTCAAGCAGGAAACCGGGGACACAAAATAATCAAACAATTGCTGTATTATGAAGTTCCCTCTGCCTTTCATTGCTAATAGAGAGCAACGCTCCCTCCTTTTTAATGAGGGATGAAGGGAGAATTATTTGAGGTTAAGCCTCGATTCTATTTTCCTCTCACAATCGCATCCGTCATCTTGCACACCCGCGCCATCTGTTTCACATCATGCACCCGTACAATATCCGCCCCGTTGGCGATGCTAACGGCCACGGTGGATGCGGTGCCTTCCACCCGCTGATTGGCCGGTAAATTCAAAACCATCTTTATCAGCGATTTTCTGGATGTCCCCACCAGTATCGGTAGCCCTATCACCTGCAATTCCCGTAATCTTCTGATGATTTCAATATCTTGTTGCCACGTCTTGCCGAACCCGATTCCCGGGTCAAGGATAATATTAGCTTTCGGTACCCCGGCCTGTTGTGCTGTCTTCACACTTTGCCGCAGAGATGCGATAACTTCTGCCATCACGTCGCTGTAGTTGGCGGTATCGCGCCCGACCGCAGCGTCGTAGCCGCCGATATCGCGCTGGTTGCTCATCAGGATTATCGGGACGTTGTTTTTAGCCGCCAGTTCGGCTAATTGGGATTCTGTTTTCAGCCCCCACTGGTCGTTGATAATCGCCGCCCCCGCGGCCAGCGCCTGCCGCGCCACTTCGTATTTTGTTGTATCAACGCTTAGCGGCGCTTTTGTCCTGGCGGCCAGCCGTTCAATTACCGGCACCACCCGCTGGATTTCTTCTTCAGCTGAAACCTCAGTAAAACCGGGCCGGGTGGATTCCCCGCCGATGTCCAGGATGTCTGCCCCTTCTTCCACAAACCGGCAGCCCTGAGTTACAGCCGTTTCGATATCGGTATTCCCATCGCCGGAGAAGGAGTCGGGAGTGGCATTGACGATGCCCATAACATAGGTCCGTTCGCCCCAGTGGAATTCCAGGTTACCGCAGCGGGTTATATTTTTGAATGACATCTTCCCCTCCCTCCCGAGCTAACTCTACCCGATACCATAACTTTCGTCAATATTATTGGATATCAGTTGCGGTTCATTTTTGGAAAGTTAATAACGGAAAGTGTTAATTCGTACAAAATAGAATTTCTGGAAGTTGGATAGTCTTTTACAAAACCCGCAGCCCGAAAAAAAGAAATTCCCTTCTCCGCGGGAAAGGGATTAAAGGCTGTAGGCCGTAGGCCGGAAGTACCGAGCAAAGCGAAGGTAGATGGGGCGTTGTGTCTGCGTTAACACTGTAAAAACATTAAATGATCAAATCGTGGCATCCCATAACTTTCGTCAATACCCAAAGATGATACTAAAGTATAACCCTTTTAGCTGTTGTTGTCCAGCGATTATGTCAGTCTAATTGTTCAGCGATTTTGTCAGTACTGCTTAATCAAAATAGGTTCTATATTTCCCTTTCCAGGGATGATTGGACGATACTTTTGGATAAATGCGTGGGGCTGGTTGCCCTACCAATACTGGTATTCTAAGTCGTGTAGATTCTAAAGGCGCAGGACAGGTATCCAAACGCCGGTTTCCATAATACACCGCCAGCTTCCCGTTTAATCCGGCATAGACCTGTACCTTACAACGGGCATAGCTGGCTCTCTCCGGGTTAGGTAATATTTGCAGTCGGTGATTTACAAAACGCACTACATTATCCGATCCGACAATACGCGGGTATTTGTAGCAAAAATATTCGTCTGACTTAAAACCTG
>Ga0326727_10020960_pt1 | contig 12893 bp, 8 predicted proteins | sample MB2enrmetagenome_FD_207643 | JGI IMG/M metagenome (GOLD analysis project Ga0326727, IMG submission 207643) | Lab enriched peat soil microbial communities from McLean, Ithaca, NY, United States - MB29MY | ecosystem: Environmental > Terrestrial > Soil > Wetlands > Peat | place: USA: New York...
CGATTCTCTCGGGGCCGGCGGGTGGCGCGGTCGGCGCCTTCGAAATCGGCAAAATCGCGGGATTCGACCGGTTGATCACCTTCGACATGGGGGGCACCTCTACCGACGTCGCCCTGATCGACGGTAAACTGCCACTCACCACGGAATCGACCCTCGGCGGCTATCCGGTGAAAGTTCCCATGATCGATATTCACACCGTTGGTGCGGGAGGCGGCTCAATCGCGGCGATCGATGCCGGAGGCGCTCTGAAAGTCGGTCCTGAAAGTGCCGGTGCCGACCCTGGCCCGATCTGTTATGGGAAAGGCTCCGAGATTACGGTCACCGACGCCAACCTGTTTCTCGGCCGCCTGGTTCCCGACCATTTTCTCGGCGGGGCGATGAACCTGGAAACCGCGGAATTAGAAGCTCATTTTCGGGAGATGGCGGACAGGCTGAGCCTGAGGCCGACCGAACTTGCCGCCGGGGTCCTGGCGGTGGCCAATACCACCATGGAGAGGGCCATCAAAGTTATTTCCGTGGAGCGTGGATTCGACCCGCGGGAATTCACCCTCTTTTCCTTCGGCGGAGCAGGCGGCATGCATGCCGCCGATCTGGCCCGCGGCCTGGACATCCCCCGCGTGCTGATTCCTCGCAACGCCGGAAGTCTGTCGGCCTGCGGGATGCTGATGTCGGAGGTCATCAAGGACTATTCCCAGACCGTTATGCTGCCCGAAGAGGACGTGACCCCGGCGGTTTTGGAAACGCTATTCGCCCCGCTTGAAAACAGAGGCAAGGAGGAGCTGCAGGCGGAAGGAGTCTTGGCGGAAAGGATTAGACTGGAACAATATCTGGATATGCGGTACCGCGGCCAGTCGTTCGAGATCGTCGTGCCCCTGGAACTGGATTTTCGAGAGAGCTTCCATCGTCTGCACGAAAGACATTACGGCTACTGCAACCGGGACAAGGCCGTCGAAGTTGTCAACCTGCGACTGCGGGCGGTGTGCACTCCGGAGGAACCGACCTTCCCTCGCCTGCCGCAGGCAGGCCGCGAAATTCTTGACGATGCCGTGCTGGGGGAAAATCGGGTTTATTTTGATCGGGACTACCTCAAGGCCAAAGTCATTGCCCGGGACAAACTTGGCTATGGGAACACCTTTAGAGGACCGGCCATCGTGGTCGAATACTCTTCGACCATCGTCGTACCACCTTTTGCCATGGCTGAGGTCGATGCCTTTGGGAACATCATTCTCACCCTTGACGCCTGAGGGATGCCAGCATGACGGTTAATCCCATCCTGATGCAGGTTTTCAAGAACCGGTTCGCTTCGATATGCGAGGAAATGGGAGTCACCCTGACCCGGACTGCTTTCTCGCCCAATATCAAGGAGCGCCGAGATTGCTCCTGCGCCATTTTCGATGCCGCGGGCGAAATGATCGCTCAGGCGGCGCATATTCCCGTCCATCTGGGCTCCATGCCCCTTTCCGTCCGCGCCGCCATCGACGGCTGCCGATTCGCGGAAGGGGATATGGTGATGCTTAACAATCCTTTTCAAGGTGGGACCCATCTCCCCGACATCACCATCGTCGCACCGGTCTTCTTCGCTGGCCCGGAACCGACCTACTACGTAGCCAACCGAGCTCATCACGCTGATGTTGGTGGCATGACCTCGGGTTCCATGCCCCTTTCGACCTCGATCTTCCAGGAAGGGATTATCATTTCGCCTCTGAAGATCGTCGAGCGCGGCGCCGTGGACCGTAAGATCATGGATTTCCTGAAAACCAACGTACGAACCCCCATGGAACGGGAGGGGGATTTCGCCGCCCAGATAATGGCCAATTTCACCGGCATCCAGCGGACCCTGGAACTTCTAAAAAAATATGGTCTTGACACGGTCAATTTCTATGCTGGGAGTCTCAAGGACTATGCCGAACGGGTCATGCGCGCCACTATCGAATCCATCCCGGACGGACACTACCAGTTCACCGACGTGCTGGACGGCGACGGGATCGGCACCGAACAGATTGCCATCCGTCTGCAGATGCGGGTGGCCGGGGAGTTGGTGAGGCTCGATTTCAGCGAGAGCGACCCCCAGGTGGCCGGAAGCGTCAACGCGGTGCGGGCCATTACTCTCTCGGCGGTCCTGTATGTCTTTCGTTCACTGATCCGCGAGGACATCCCAACCAACGCTGGCTGCCTGCGGCCTATAGAGGTCATCACCAAGCCGGGGACCATTGTTGATGCCCTGTTTCCGGCGGCGGTTGCTGGCGGTAATGTCGAAACCTCCCAGCGCATCGTGGACGTCCTGCTGGGGGCGCTTGCGGCCGCGCTGCCGGGCATCGTTCCCGCGGCCAGCCAAGGGACTATGAATAACGTGGCCATCGGTGGGGTTGACCCGCACACTGGCAACCCTTTTGCCTATTATGAAACCCTGGCTGGGGGCTGTGGCGCCACGGCCTTCAGCCATGGCGAGTCGGCCATACACTCCCACATGACCAACACCCTGAACACACCCATCGAAGCTCTCGAATTCACTTACCCAGTTCGGGTAACTGAATATTCCATCCGGAAAGGCTCGGGGGGCAAAGGCCATTTCGATGGAGGAGACGGGCTGGTCAGGGAAATCAGGTTGCTCTCCGATGCCGAAGTAACCGTGCTCTCAGAGCGGCGAACCAACGCCCCTTACGGACTCGCCGGGGGGGCTCCAGGCCAGTCAGGAAAGAACCTCCTGGTCAAAAAGGGGCAGACTCAAGTCATGCCGGGAAAGTTCTCTGTGCGTCTGCGGGCGGGGGACCTAGTCCGCATTGAAACTCCTGGCGGCGGGGGATACGGTCAGCTGCGAGACTCTGATGAATGATGGTTAGACCGAAAGGGGGTCTGGCCCGATTCAAGGCACCTATCAAAGGATGACTACCATGAAGATTTTATGTTGCTGGGGTCAGTGAGAGGGATAAACAATGGAGCGCGTGGCGGGCGGCACCAACACTCGCAAATTCTTTTCATCTCATCATCTTGTAGGAGGTGGCCATCATGAAGGCACAATACGTTCAACAAAGTACGCGGGTATTTTTCTCGGAATTGAGCCCTCCGGAACGAAGCACCCTGGTCGCTACTTTCGGCGGTTGGGCGCTCGATGGGATGGACGTGATGGTTTACAGCTTCGTGATTCCCAGTCTGATTGCAGCCTGGCACATCAGCAGGGGAGAGGCCGGGTGGCTGGTTACCGCCGCCTTGCTAACCTCTGCGATAGGCGGCTGGCTAGCCGGTTTGTTGGCGGACCGCTTCGGCCGCGCTCGAATTTTGCAGCTCACCGTCCTGTGGTTCTCGCTGTTCACCTTCCTCAGCGGCTTTACGAACTCTTTCTGGGGGCTGTTCATCACGCGTGGCCTTCAAGGTCTCGGATTCGGGGGTGAATGGGCGGTGGGCTCGGTGCTGATGGGCGAAGCGATCCGCGCCCATCACCGGGGCAAGGCGGTGGGCATCGTGCAGGGCGGCTGGGCCATCGGCTGGGGCTTCGCCGCCATCTTTTCGGCCGTGCTGTTTTCCTGGCTTCCGAAAGAGTACGCCTGGCGGGCCATGTTCTGGGTCGGAATTCTGCCGGCCCTCCTGGTCTTCTATATCAGGCGTTTCGTGCCTGAACCTGAGGTTTACTCCAAGACACGCCAAAAGGTCGCGGCTGAAGGCAAGGTCGAGCACTTCCTGGAGATTTTCGCTCCGGTGGTGCTGAAGACCACGGTTCTGACCTCGATTCTCGGCGTGGGAGTCCAGGGGGGGTACTACGCGGTCACCCAGTGGCTGCCAACTTACCTCAAAACCGACCGCCATTTGTCAGTGCTGAACACGAGTTGGTACATGATCGTCATCATCGTTGGGTCGTTCATTGGGTACATGACCAGTGCGTATTTGACTGACGCTCTTGGCCGCAAGAAAACTCTCATCTTGTTTGCCGTCTGTTGCGCCCTGAGCGTCACGGCCTATACCTATCTTCCCATCTCTAACGGGCCAATGATGCTAATTCTCGGGTTCCCCCTGGGGTTCTTCGTCTCCGGCTCGTTCAGCCCGGTGGGCTCATTCTTCACCGAATTGTTCCCGAGCCATCTGCGCGGCTCGGGCCAGGGTTTTTCCTACAACGTTGGACGGGCCGTGGGCGCACTGTTCCCAACGCTGGTCGGCTATCTCAGCGCCGTGATGACTCTGGGAAAGGCGATTGCGCTGTTTGCGGTTTCCGCTTATACAGTCATGATTGTGGCCGTGTCGCTGCTGCCCGAAACCAAAGGCAAGGAGCTGCGGGTTTATGATTAGCGCGGAAGTGACAGTACCTGGCCCTTGTCCTGACCCGGGAACCCCGAAGGAGCTTGCACCTGCGCATTCGTGCGACACGCATGCGCACATCTTCGGTCCTGCAAATCTCTATCCTTTTATTCTTAGCCGCAGTTTCACACCACCGGAGGCCAGCATATCTGCCTATGCGCGCATGTTGAGCGCACTCGGATTCGAGCGGGCGGTCATCGTTCAACCGAGCGTGTATGGATTCGACAATCGCTGCACCTATGACGCAGTCCGGCAATCAGGGGGGAATTGGCGCGGAGTTGCAGTTGTTAACCCGGATGTAACGATGGATGAATTACGGGCACTCCACGAAGCGGGATTCCGCGGGGTACGAATCAATCTGCTTTTCAAGGGAGGCCTGGCGATGGACGTGCTGGAGAAGATGGCACGGCGAATTGAGCCCTTGGGCTGGCACTTGCAATTGCTGGTGGATGGCCGTGACCTGGTGGACCTGGCGCCGCGCATCCGGCAGTTGCCGGTTCTCGTGGTCATCGACCACATGGGCCACATGCCGGCGGAATTGACCGTCAAGCATCCGGCGTTTGCGTCATTGCTGTCGCTGGTAAGAGAGGGCAGATGCTGGGTCAAGTTGTCAGGAGCGTACCGCATCTCTATCAAGCCATATCCGTACGACGACGTCGTCCCGATCGTTCAAGCCCTGGTGGCGGCTGGTCCGGAGCAAATGGTTTGGGGTAGCGACTGGCCACACCCGGCTATTAAGGGCGAGATGCCGGTGGATGCCGGCCTGCTTGATCTGCTGACGGAGTGGGTGCCGGATCTGCACCTCCGGCGCCGTGTCCTCGTCGAAAACCCGGCGAGGTTGTATGACTTTCCGCCAGGCGACTAGCCCCTGGCGGGGAATAGGTTGGAATGGAGCCATTCATGGCCACAATTGAGCCCCTATTTTTTGGGTTCCCAGCCAGAAGTAGTCGCGGTTTTCTTGGCTGGAGCGCGGTCTATCTGGTAGTCACCAAGCAGGGCAGAAAAATTCTCTTCGATACTGCTGGCTACAACGAGCGGGCAACCCTGGTCGCCGCCCTGGAACAGCGGAATATCATGCTCGACGGCATTCATACTGTCGTTCTCAGCCACCTGCATTTTGACCACGCGGCGAATTGGGACCTGTTCCCGGGCGCGGAAATTGTCGTTCATGAAAAAGAGATGGAGTATGCCTGTTCGGCTCAGGCCGACTACAGTACGCTTCGGCACCAGTCGCGGGCGTTGGCAGAGAGCCGCAGACTATACCTGATTTCGAACGATGGCGAACTCGAACAGGACATACAGCTCATGCTTGTGCCAGGACATACTCCCGGAAGCCTAGCGCTTATTACTGGAAGATCCGGGTTGTGCGGCGATGCGCTGAAAAATCGTTGGGACTTGCAAGGCCAAGTATCGCTGCCGGTGTGGGATGCGGGAAAATTTCAGGCCTCTGTCAGCAAACTTGCCAGCTTGGCCGACAAGCTCTATCCCGGACACGATGTTCCGCTAGTTAGGTCCCGTCACCAGGGGGGTTGCTATTTTCCCCCAGGACCAAATTTTGAAAGAATCTCTGGAGGGAGCTTACTGATATAGGGGTGGAGTTTTCCCCATCTCCGGGGTCAAATGGTGTAATAAATTAATGACGCTTTGTATCATTAGGATCAGTCAGTCCCAAGGATTGGAAGTAATCGCTCCTGGTAACCTGCCGGCCAACTTCAAAGAGAACCCTATCAGCCGACATGGACATTTGTGGAGGTGGAAAACTAGCCCATTTAGCCAAGTCCAGTAGATTATCCCTGTAAAGGTCCGCCCTGCTCAAATTATACCTAGGGCTGGCGTATTCAAGGACGCGATTCCGATCAGTGTTCAGGACACTGCAGGATCCGGAAATCCGCGTAACATCAATTGGTGCCAGCAGGCGGGAAGCCAGCAAGGTCTTGAATCGGTTCTTTAGAGTGACCGTGTCCTTCTTTAATACTTCTCTATGATCTAGTCGCTCCAGGAACACGGGCTGAATGGTCTGCTCGTGATCAGATGCCACCAAAATCCCCTGATTGCCCAAAACCCAAAGGCTGACGAAGGGGAATATATGCCTCAAGGTGGATATCTCACTCAAGATTTCATGTTTTCCAATATGATGCATTTGGATCCATTGTTGGAAAACGCCCCCTGGTTTGAGGCGCCGCTTCGCCAAGGTATAAAATTCGGAACTATACAAATTAGTGGAACCGGCAAACCAGATGCTACTTATCTCCATTGTTATGAGATCATACTGCTTTTCCCGCAACAGCAAAACGTTGCGGCCATCGTCTAAGATCAGATGAACGTTGGGTTTGTCGACCACCCCTCCATTGATATGGCCAAAGAATTGTCTTGCCGCCTGCAATATGCCTGGGGCAATCTCGGCAATATCGATGGAGCGAAAGCCCATTTCTTCAACGACATGGGCCGAATTACCGGTGCCCAGTCCGATCACCAGGGCGTCATCAAAGGCGGAGGTGAACATCATGGGTATCAGGGCGAATCCCTCTTGGGCCGCCATTTCTTCAGAATCATTGCCTTGGAACTTGCCGTTGGTCAAAAGAGTTCGCACGACTTCATTATCAGAGTTGTTCTCCACCACTGTGGTCATGCCGCCGTAGGTATCCTCATGGAAAAAAAGAAGTTTGGTTTTCAGTGAAACATACGCGTGGGAAAAATATACATGGATCCCCGACGTCAGCATCAAGCGGTTCCAGTGACCCTGTCCGATTGCCGCCACAATAACCATCAAAGATATTAGGATACTGGCAAGACGCCTTTTGACACTCGGAAAAGCGAGGCAAAGTCCCAGTGCGCTAAGCCCGAAGAGAACGATAAGAAATCGCATAGTGTCTTCGGACCCTAGATAGGGAATTAACAGAAAGCCGCAAGTCAGGGCGCCCAGGATGCATCCCACAGCGTTCACGGCACCTAGACGGCCCGCCACCGTACCGCGCTCTTCAGCCGGAAAGATATCCAATCTGAAAAGAGCCGGATAGATCATCCCCAGGATCACTGTCGAAGGCAACAACATTAGCAAAGCTATAGCCCATCTGACAAGTTCGCCCCGAAAGAAGGTATGCGTATATTCCCCCACGGCCAGGAAGAAACCAGGAACCATGGACCAGCAACCATAAAATAGCGCTAGCACTGCCGCCCCGGCCATTACCACACTGCTAAAGTCCGCGAGAGTGAAATATTCCTGAGCGGGATAAAACCTGGTAACCGCCGCCGCTCCAATTCCAAGGCCCAGCAGGACTATCGCCAGCATGGTGCCGAAGGCATAGATGCTATTGCCCATTACCGCCCCAATTAAATGGGTCCATAGAACCTCGAGGGCAAAAAAGAGGAAGCCGGAAACGAAGGATACCACTAGCAGCATCTTGGCTTTCCCTTGAAGGATTGGCATCTTCACTGGAAAGGGGTTTGGTCCCGAAGCCATTTCCGAATGATAGGTTTTCAACCCCTGGGCAAGTAGAATCGCCGTGAGGCAAACAATTGAGTTGACCCCCCAAGCTGCCAATAAGGTGCCATCCACCCCCAATTTGGGAAAAAAGATGTATAAGCCGATAAAGACCCCGAGCAAACCTCCAAGCAAATTAATCATGTAAAATTTAGACATGGCTCTGCCCCGATTAGGGACCCGCATAATATCCAGGGAATCTACGATGGCCGGAAACGAAGCTCCCATTAAGAATGTAAGGGGGAAGATCCAACAAACTGCGACGATGATTCTCAGGAATTGCAGCAGCCAAGAGTGATTTATACCAAGGGATAGCAGCGGTACAAAGAAAGGAATCAAATCATCAAAGAAGAGATACATCAATAGGGCACAAAGGCCGATGCCCCCTTCCAGCCACGCATAGGTCCGTAAAGGGCGGCTGGCATGGGGACGGATAAGGTGACCATAGGCCATCCCCCCCATACTGAGCCCAGCAAAGTATACCCCCAATACCGTGGCAGCTGCTGGAGTGCTGCACCCAAGAAGGGTACTCAGCATTTTTTCGAAGGCCTGCTCCAGCAACAGCGCCACCGCCCCAGTCAAAGCAAAAAGCACAGCTATAATTCTCAGGCGAAACCGTAATCTTGGGTGGGCCGACTTTACCATTGTGCAATTCCCATTTGAGCCGAGATTATGCGTCAAACCTGACTTGCTCTCCCCGGGGCAGTGGAGCATAACCATTCCCCATAGCTTTAACCCTTCAGACTTTTCTTGTATTGGCAGAACTGCTTCTAATCGTTTCATGTTAACATAATTTTTTTAAAGTATCATTTTTTTCCATGAGTTCTGGCTCGGACCCCGAGGCCAATACCACCATATAATGCTTCAGTAGAATATAGGCATATTTACTCACTAAGCAGGATTAATCTTACCGTAATTTGTCGACCCACCAGCCGGAAATAGTATTTTTTCAGAAATTTTGGCATACCTTCCCTGATAACCCTCATACTCAACTCGATAAAGCTTGGCCGACAAGCTCTATCCCGGACACGATGTTCCGCTAGAACGTGAGGCGCATGGCTGGGTGCCTCGGGGAAAACCATCGATCAACCTCACCTTCGCCAATAACCAGCAGCAGGAACTGGTGATAGAACAATAGCTACCCCTGAGTTACAGACCGTCCGGCAGCGGGGGTAGATGAACTGGGGGCACCGGCATTTGTGGAGAGGATGGTTTCAGACGCTTGGGACCTTGGGACTTGGTTTGGATTCAGGACACCTTCAGCCCAGAGGAAAAATAAAAAGGCAGGGTCATGGCTAACCCTGCCACTTCCCGCCCCCATACCCGCTGGCTTAACCTCGGTTATTGCCAGCCCCGTTATAAACCCTTTTCTGCAATTTAAAGGCCAATACGTAAGATCATGTTTTATTTAAAAAAATTTAATGTTGATTAGAACATGTTTGTTTAAAAATAGAAATATTTTGTCTCAATATTTGAACAAGGATAATTTAATTTTGACAGCAAGAACGGCGGCCGCCTTTGGTAGTGGGCTTTCTCAACCCAGGAGGAAAGCGACCAGGACGCGGTACAACGGCATCAGGAGGGCACCCACGATGCCGGTGTAAAAGAGGAGCAGGATAAGGACGAAGCCCACCGGCTCCAGGTAGCGGTAGAGGCGGAGGAGATTGGGGGGCAGCAGCATGGCCAGGATATGGGAGCCATCCAGGGGCGGGATGGGGATCAGGTTGAACAGGGCCAGGAAGAGGTTGATGCTGACCCCGTAGGAAGCCAGGGTCACGATACCCAGGTTCCCCAGGTTCAGGCGTAGCAGATAGGCAAAGACCGTGGCCAGGGCCAGATTGCTCAAGGGGCCGGCGGCGCTGACGGTGAGTTCGCCCCAGCGGTAATGGCGATAGTTGAGGGGGTTGACCGGCACCGGCCTGGCCCAGCCAAAGAGAATCCCGGAGTGGCTGAGCAGGAGCAGCGCCGGCACCAGGATGGAACCCACCGGGTCGAGGTGGGGCATGGGGTTCAGGGTGAGGCGGCCCATGATCTTGGCGGTAGGGTCGCCGTTCTGCAGGGCCACGTAACCGTGGGCCACTTCATGGATAACGACGGAAAAGAGGAAGACCACGGCCATGAGGCCCATTTCCAGAAGGAAGGGGAGGTTTAACGGGGGCACGGTTTATTTTCGAGTTCTGAGATTCTGGCAGGGGCAGGTTCTAACCCCCCCTACCTTTAGACTTCATGGATGAGGGCCTCGCCGGCCTGGCGTAACTTGGCCAAAGCATCCGGGGAGAAGGCCTCGAAGTAAAAGCGCACCACCGGTTCGGTGCCGGAGGGGCGGAAACAGACCCAGCTCCCGTCTTCCAGGATAAATTTGTGGCCGTCCAGGGTGATATGCTGGGTCACCTTGAGCCCGGCGAAAGAGGCCGGCGCCTGTTGCAGGCCCGTTAGCAGGCGCTTCTTGGCCTCAGGGGTCAGGGAGAAATTCAGCCGGCGGTTGTAAACCGGGCCCACCCGGGAAAAAAGGTCGGCCTGGAGCTCCGGCAGGCCTTTGCCGGTGCGGGCCACCATCTCGGCCACCATCAGATTAGCCAGGATGCCGTCCTTTTCCGGCAGATGGCCTTTCATGGAGAAGCCTTCGGCTTCCTCGCCCACCATGACGGCCTGGTTCGAGGTGATATAGGGTCCCAGGTACTTGAAGCCCACCCTGGTTTCAAAAACCGGCCGACCGTGGAGCTTAGCCACCCGGTCCACCAGATGGGTGGTGGCCACGCTGCGAGCCACGCCGCCTCCCCAGCCGCGGGTCCGGATCAAATAGTCCAGCAGCAGGCCCAGGATTAAGTTGGCTTCGGTGTATTCCCCGGCGCCGTCCATGACCCCGAAGCGGTCGGCGTCAGCATCCACCGCCAGTCCCAATTGGGCGCCGGTGGCCAGGATGCGGCCGGCCAGCTCGGTGAGGAATTCTGCCGAGGGTTCGGGGCGCTGGCCGCCGAAATAGGGGTCCCGCCAGCCGTGGAGCAATTCCACCTGCACCCCGGCCTGCTGCAGGAAGGCGTCCAGGTAGCCCCGGCCAGTGCCGTAGAGGACGTCCACTGCCACCTTAAGGCCGGCCGAGCGTAAGATTTCGGGGTCCACCAGGGTCTTGAGGTGCTGGAAATAGGCCTGGCGGGGGTCAATCTCCACCACCAGCCCATTCTGCCGGGCCTGGTCCAGGGGCAAGCGTTTAACCTCGGCGACCGTGAGCTGGTTGACGATGGTTTCGATGGGTTTGGTGACCTCCTCCGGGGCCGGACCGCCGCTGGCCGGCGAGAACTTGAGGCCGTTCCATTCGGCGGGATTGTGGCTGGCGGTGATGTTGAGGCCCCCGGCATGGTGGCCGTCCCGGATGGCGAAGCTCACCACCGGGGTGGGGCAATCCCGGTTGGTGCAATAGCTGACAATCCCGTTGCCGGCCATGACTTCGGCGGCGGCGACCGCAAAGGCCTCCGACCGGAAGCGGGTATCATAGCCGATGATCACCCCCCTGGCGGCCAAATTCGCCTGTTTCAGGTAAGCGGCGATGGCCTGGCAGAGCAAACGCGCGTTGGCAAAGGTGAAATCCTCGGCAAGAATCCCCCGCCAACCGGAAGTGCCGAATTTAATAGCTGACATGGACAAAGCCTCTTGATCACTGGGAGAATTGGAGAGAAGCGGTCCGCAGGGATAGTTTGCCGGTTTTCAGTTTTCGGTTTTCAGTAAAAACAAATAATAATCTTCTCCCCCCGGACCACGTTCCCCCTCTCTTAATGAGGACAGGAACAATTTTCTAATTTTTATTTGCTTTTAACCGAAAACTGAAAACTGGAACCCGAAAACCGTTTTTTAAGTTAAGTCCCCAGATCGTAAGAAGCCAGGTATTTTTCCTGTTCCGGCGTCAGGATGTCGATTTCCACCTGCATGGCGGCGAGTTTCAACCGGGCGATTTCTTTGTCAATCTCTGCCGGGACGGCATAGACCTGTTTCTGGAACCTGGCGTGATTCTTGGTGACGAATTCTGAGACCAGGGCCTGGTTGGCGAAGCTCATGTCCATCACCGCGGAAGGATGGCCTTCGGCGGCGGCCAGGTTCACCAGGCGGCCTTCGGCCAGGAGATAGAGACACTTGCCATTTTTCAGGGTGTACTCTTCCACGAAATCCCGGACGGGCCGGTGGGCGGTACTGAGGCGGGTCAGGGCGTCGAGGTCGATCTCCACGTTGAAATGGCCGGAATTGGAGAGAATGGCACCATCTTTCATCACCTGGAAATGCTCTTCCCGGATGACGTTGAGGTCACCGGTGAGGGTGCAGAAGATGTCGCCGATCCTGGCGGCCTCGGCCATGGGCCTGACTTCGTAGCCGTCCATGATGGCCTCCAGGCCCTTGAGGGGATCCACTTCGGTGACGATCACCCGGGCGCCCAGGCCCCGGGCCCGCATGGCCACGCCCCGACCGCACCAGCCATAGCCTGCCGCCACGAAGATGCTGCCGGCCATGAGGCGGTTGGTGGCCCGGAGAATGCCATCGAGGGTGCTCTGGCCCGTGCCGTAACGGTTGTCGAACATAAACTTGGTATGGGCGTCATTGACCGCAATGATGGGGTATTGCAGCACCCCGTCCCTGGCCATGGCCCTGAGTCGGATGACGCCGGTGGTGGTTTCTTCGGTACCGGCGAAGACTCCCGGAAGCAGCTCCTGGCGCCGGCTGTGCAAAGTAAAGACCAGATCGGCGCCGTCATCCATGGTCATCTGGGGTTTGACGTCCAGCGCCTGGTTGATGTGGCGGTAGTAAGTGTCGCTGTCTTCGCCCTTGATGGCGAAGGTGGGGATGCCTTCCCGGGCCAAATAAGCGGCAACATCATCCTGGGTGCTCAAGGGGTTGGAGGCGCACAGATGCACGGTGGCCCCGCCAGCTTTTAAGGTGGTCGCCAGCACTCCCGTCTCGGTGGTGACGTGGAGGCAGGCGGCAATCCTGAGCCCCTTCAGGGGCTTCTCCCGTTGAAAGCGCTCGCGGATGACGTTCAGCACCGGCATTTGGCGCCCGGCCCACTGCACCCTTAGTGCGCCTTTATCAGCCAGGTGGATATCCTTGACCTCGTAGTTCATCAGTTCCTCATTTCGCGACG
>Ga0326727_10020963_pt1 | contig 12891 bp, 13 predicted proteins | sample MB2enrmetagenome_FD_207643 | JGI IMG/M metagenome (GOLD analysis project Ga0326727, IMG submission 207643) | Lab enriched peat soil microbial communities from McLean, Ithaca, NY, United States - MB29MY | ecosystem: Environmental > Terrestrial > Soil > Wetlands > Peat | place: USA: New York...
TCCACTCCAGTTGAGCGGGCATGGACTCCATCGTAACAAACGCCGTTGCTGCCGCGGGCTGCTTTCTGGCGTATACTCGCATTGTTCGGGTCGCATCCTGGGTGATCGGAGCGGCACTGGAGACCGTTATGAGCGTAACCAACCTTCCTGGCGGCAGCACCTCCGCCTCCGCCGGCGTTCCCCCCACAAAAGTCACCATGCCCGCGCTGGCCGAAATGAAGCGCCAGGGCAAGCCGATCGTGGCGCTCACTGCCTACGATTACCCCACCTCGCGCCTGGCCGACGAGGCTGGCATTGACTTGATCCTGGTCGGCGATTCGCTGGCCATGGTCGTCCTGGGCCAGGAAAACACGCTCGCCACTACCGTCGAAGAGATGCTCCACCACACACGCGCCGTCCGCCGCGCCGTCCGCCGCGCGCTGCTGGTGGCCGATATGCCCTTTGGCAGCTATCACGGCACAATTTCCGAGGGGGTGGCCAACGCCATCCGCTTTGTCAAGGAGGCGGGTGCCGAGGCGGTCAAGATCGAAGGGCCGCGCGTCGAGTTGGTGCGCGCCCTCAGCGAGGCCGAAATTCCCGTCGTGGGCCACCTGGGACTGACGCCGCAGAGCCTGCACCGCATGGGCGGGTACCGCGTGCAGGCGCGCAGCGCCGAGGCTGCTCTCCAGCTCAAAGCCGACGCTCACGCCCTGGCCTTGGCCGGCGCCGGAGCGCTGGTTCTGGAAGGCGTGCCGCGCGAGGCCGCCGCGGTCATCACCGCCGATCTACCCATTCCCACCATCGGCATCGGCGCGGGACCGGATTGCGACGGCCAGATTCTGGTCTTCCATGATCTGGTGAATCTGACCTTCGCTCCGGCAGCCAAATTTGTCCGCCGCTACGCCGACGCTGGCTCGCTCATCCGAACCGCGATTGAGCACTATCGCGAAGACGTCGAGCACCGCGCCTTCCCCTCCGACGAGGAAAGCTATCATCTGCCCGAGGTGGCGCGTCAGGCCCTCGAAGCGGCCCGGAAGACGGAAACCCTGCACAAGGTCTGAGAAACAGTTGAAGAGCCTCGCTGTCAACAATAGACGCAGGCTTTCCTGCCGTTCGCAAAGGGTGCACATTTTTATAGGATCGGGAAAATTTCTTTGTGGTGAAGGGTACGGGCTTTAGCCCGTAAATCAAAAGCAAAAACAGAATTGGGCTTTAGCCCCTGAGGAAAGTCTTTCGCAGCGGCTAAAGCCGAAGATCAAAGGGAACACGAAACGGATGGGCTGAAGCCCGTCCCCTTCAAAAGGCATAGCCTCATGGATCGATTTTGATGAAAATTCTTCGCACCGTAAACGAACTGCGCCAATGGGCGCGCAACGGCCGCCACGTGGGCCACACCATTGGCCTCGTGCCCACCATGGGCGCTCTTCATGCAGGTCACGCCTCGCTGATTCGGGCAGCGCACGCCTCTTGCGGCCTGGTCGCCGTCAGCATCTTCGTCAACCCCACGCAGTTCGGCCCCAGTGAGGATTACAACCGCTACCCGCGCAGCTTCGAGGCCGACTGCGCTCTGGCTCAGGCCGAAGGCGCGAGCGTGGTCTTTGCTCCCGCGGTGGAGGAACTCTACCCCGCCGGCGCGGCTACCTTTGTCGAGGTCGAAGGCTTGAGCAATCGCCTGGACGGCGCCTCGCGTCCCGGCCACTTTCGCGGCGTGGCCACCGTGGTCGCCAAGCTGCTGATCGCCACGGAGGCCGACCGCGCCTTCTTCGGTCAAAAAGACGCGGCGCAGGTCGCGGTATTGCGCCGCATGGCCGCCGACCTGCGTCTCGGAGCGAAGATTGTAGTCTGCCCCATCGTCCGCGAGTCCGATGGCCTGGCGCTCAGTTCCCGCAACCTCTATCTCAGCCCGGAAGAACGCACCCAGGCCCTTGCCCTGAGCCGCGTGATTCGCCAGGTTGTGTCCATGGCCGCCACCGGCGAGCGCCACGCCAGCGCATTGATCGAAGCCGCCCAGCGGATCTTTGCCGCCGAGCCCGCCATTCGCATCGACTACATCGAACTGGTGAATTGGGCGACCCTGGAGCCGGTGGAAACCGCCGCGCCGGGCATGCTCTTTGCCGTGGCCGCCTGGGTTGGCGCCACGCGGCTGATCGACAACACCATCCTCTCCTGACCCGCGTTCTTCGTTGAGGCGCAAAACCGGCGGTCTGATTCTTTTCCATTCGCCGCCCTCGAAGCCCGCTATGCTATCGGAGAGGGCAGCCTTGCCGACTCCAGAAAATGATTCGATCGAGAACGATTCGATTGGCCCGAGAATAAGCGGACCTGCGCAACCGCCTGCTGCCTCGGCGGCGATTGCGCCCGCATGGCACACTATCGTGCTGGTCGCGGGCATTCTGGCGCTTTCGATTCATAGTGCATCGAGCTTCTCAGCCGCGCATGGCCCGATCAACCGGCTTCGGAGTTATGGCTTCACGGCCGCGATGGAAGCCGGGATCTTCGCGTGGGTTGTGGTAGGAGTGCGCCTCAAAAAGATTTCAGTGCGCTCGTTGTTCGGCTCCTGCCCGTTGAGCCTTCGATCGATCGCCCAGGATCTTGGTTGCGCGCTGCTATTCTGGACCGCCTCGCTGATGGTGCTGGGTTCGCTCGGCATTGCCTGGTCGGGCGTTGAAGCGGCGCTCACTCACCGGCCGCCGTTCACGCGCGCCGCCGGACAAACTGGGCAGACAAAGCAAGTCGAACAAACGCTCCGGCCCGACCCCTCGCAACTTGAGGCGGTGCGCGCGCTGGCGCAACTGGCGCCAGCCAACGGCGAGGAGATTGCCGCCTGGACGTTACTTTGTCTGCTGGCCGGTTTAGTCGAGGAGGTTGTCTTTCGCGGCTATCTGCAACGCCAGTTCATCAGCTGGGCGCGCGGCGGCGTGGGGCCGGGCGTGCTCGCCTCCGCGGTGCTCTTCGGCGGGGCTCATGCGTACCAGGGAGTGCGCGGGATGGCTTTAATCGCCGTCTTCGGCGTGCTCTTCAGCCTGCTGGCGCTCTATCGCCGCAGCCTGCGCGCGGGCATCTTCGCGCACGCCTGGCATGATCTGGCCGCCGGCCTGACGCTGGCGCTGCTTAGGTCAACCCACGTGATTTAAACCGCGGCAAACGGCATTTTATTCCGCACCGGAAAATATTATTGCTCATTTTTCACCCTTACTTCGTTTTTCTCTTGACACTGATGAAACATGAATCTATACATTCTTCAACTGCTGTAACACATGCAGAGCCAATGCAGAATCTTTCCAAGGGAGAATAGGCAAATGGCAACCAAGAAAGCCGCAAAGAAGGCGCCCGCAAAGAAGGCCGTCGCGAAGAAGAAGAAGTAACGGCATCTCCAACCCAAAGGCAACACTTCAGGGGAACGCATCGAGCGTTCCCCTGAAGTGTTTTTGGGGATTCCCGAGTGTTTTTGGGAATCGTGAAGTGTTTTTTGGGAATCGATTACACTGGTACACGCAAGCCCCACAGGAGGGGACCATGACACGCCGCCGCTGGATGGCCGAGAGTTGGGACGAAGCCACCGCCACCTTGGTGGGCGCGCAGGCCGAACACCTGACCCGCGTGTTGCGCGCGCAACCGGGCATGGAGGCCGACGTGGTGGCCGGCGGCCACGTCTTTCATGCGCAGGTAGCCGCGATCACCGCCGATGAGGTTCGCTTCAATCTGATCGCCGAACTCGAGGCCGATCCGGCGATGCCCGTCACGCTGGTGATGGCCATCTACAAGTTCGATCACATGGAGTGGGCCATCGAGAAGGCTACCGAGCTGGGCGTTGCTGCAATAGCGCCGGTGATTGCGCGGCGCACGGAAAAGCACTTGGCCCAGGCCGCTCTGAAACGCGCAGCGCGCTGGCGGCGCATCGTGCATGAAGCGTCGCAGCAATCGCGCCGCTGCGATGTGCCGATCATCTTCGATCCAATTCCGCTGGCCACGCGCATCCGTGAAACTGCCGAGGCCACGCGCGACGATTCCGGCGCGGCCTGCGCCACCTCCGGCTTTGCACAAATTGTTCTGGCCGAGCAGGAACGCACCACCACGCTGCGTCATGCGCTGGAGGAGGCCGTGGTTGCGGCCGAGTCGGAGATGCCCACCATCGAAATCGCCATCGGCCCCGAAGGTGGATGGGCTCCCGAGGAGGAGGCTCTGTTTGACGCCAATGGCTGGCGCGCCGCCTCGCTCGGTCCCCGCATTCTGCGCGCCGAGACGGCGGCCATCGCCGCGCTGGCGGTGGTGGCTTCCTACCTGGAGTAGATCTGCCCTCCGCCGCGGCTCGATTCCCAGCTTGCGAGTTGCGAATGAAATGAACTGGGCCGGATGCTTCGCATGGGCCTGGTTCCCGTTCCCCCCAGAAGTGAAAATGCCGTGGTTCCGCTGTAGGATGGCATCATGGCGGCGCTATTGGAAATTGGCGGCTTGCGGATTCGCTTTGGAGCGACTGAAGCGGTGCGCGGCGTGAGCCTGCGGCTCGATGAGGGCGAGGTGCTGGGGCTGGTGGGCGAGTCGGGATCGGGCAAAAGCGCTACGGCGCTGGCGATTCTGGGACTGCTGGGGCCGGCGGCGCAGGTCGAGGGCGAGATTCTGTGGCGCGGAGCCGGGGCGGATTGCCGAAACGAAATTCTTGCCGGCAACAGCGCAGAGAATGCAGCCGCGCTCCGCGCTCCATCGCCAGAACCTGCCGCACCATTGGCTGCCTCGCAAAATGCCGTTCCGCAAAGCTCGCTCCTGCAAAGCACAGCCCCGATCGACCTGCTGCGGCTTCCTGAGAACGCGTTGCGCAGGCTGCGCGGCCGCGAGATCGCGATGATCTTCCAGGAGCCGATGACGGCGCTGAACCCGGTAATGACGATTGGCCGCCAGGTGGCCGAATGCGTTGCAGCGCATTCCTCCTCCTGGACGGGCCGCGAGGCCCAAAGAAAGGTCATTGCGGCGCTGGAGGCGGTGGCGATTCCCGAGGCGGCGCGGCGCTACGGGGATTACCCGCACCAATTCTCGGGCGGGCAGCGGCAGCGGATTCTGATCGCCATGGCGCTGATCAACCGGCCGCGCCTCCTGATTGCCGATGAACCCACGACGGCGCTGGATGTGACCGTGCAGGCGCAGGTGCTGGAACTGCTGCGGGATTTGCAGCGCCAGCACGGGCTGGCCATGCTCTTCATCTCGCACGATCTGGCGGTGGTGGGCCAGGTGGCCAGCCGGATCGCGGTGATGCGCGCCGGGCAGGTGGTGGAGACCGGCCCTGCGGCGCGCCTGCTGACCGCCCCCGAAAATGCCTATACGCGCAGCCTGCTGGCGGCCGTGCCCACGCTCACCACCGACCGAAGCCGGCCGCTGGCGATGGTGGAAGGCGAGGCCGCGGAATCGGCCTTGTGCTCGCCCCACGCGGGATAGGTTTGCGGCGCCAATCGGGCAGAATAAAGAATTGCTATAAACTCGCGGCTTTGAGCTCCAGAGGCTGCGAAAATACTCCTGTAACTCGAGCAAGGCCAACCTGACCACCTCGCCAACCGCCCACTCCAGCCAGGCCAGTTCCCTCGCTTCTGCTTTATTGCGCCCAAGTCCACGCTTTCCTCCGGTGCGCGGCCATACTAAGACAGCTTGCTGAACAGGTCATTCGAGGCCGAATTCAACTGCGCGATCACATCCTCAAGAGCCGTCTGCTGGGTTTCGGCCAGGGAAAGCTGTGTGGCGACCGTGGCCGTGTCAGCCTGTATCAGGCCGGTCTGCACGCTGGTTAGCTGGAGCTTTTCGCTGGTAATAGCATCAGAGGCGGCGGTGACCTGGGTGATCGAGTTGTCGATGGTTACGCGCTGCTGAGAGACGTAGTTCAGCGCCGCATTCAACGCCGTCGTATCGCTGACAGCCTGAGCGGTGTTCACAGTGCCGCTGGAGTAATCGGCGATCAGCGCGTTCAACGCCCCGAAGACGCTGTTCGAACCGCTGCCCAGGAAGATCTGGTCGCCGGGCACATTCAACTGAATCTTCTGGCCGGTGGGCGTCTCGATGTAGTTCACATCCTCATCGCCGTTGTATGTCGTAGTGGCCGGCGATGTTGAGGTCGAAGTGTTGAAGGGCGCCGTGGAACTTTGAGAACCGGCAAAGATGTACTGGCCCTGGTAATTGCTGTTGGCCAGCGTAGTCACTTCGCTGAGAATGCCGGAAAGCTGCGCCGCAACCTCCTTGACGTCGCTCGAATTCATGGTGCCGTTGTTGGCGCTGGTGGCTAGCGAGATGGCCGAGGTTAACTCGGTAACCACGCTGCCCAGGGCCGAATCGGCCACTTGCAACTGACTCGTCACCATCGTCGAACTTGTCGTGAATGAATCATCTTCCTGAATCTGATTGACCAGAACCACATTCTCACCGGCGGCCACCGGGTCGTCGCTCAACGAGGTCACGCGCACTCCGCTCGACAGCTCCGTTGTCAACTGCTGCTCATTCGCCTGGGCCTGATCAAGCGAACCGACCAGATTCGTGACATAATTTGGGTCCACCCGCATAGCGATTTCTCCACCTGCCTGAGCAAGTTCTGCCGTCAACCTGAAACTTCTGCCATCATGCGCCGCACACGCCCGCGCCTGAGCGGCCCTGTTCGCATTAGGGAACCTTTGATTAAGTCCTATTTCACATCGAGCATTTCCTCGGGTGCTAAAGCCCACGCTGATTTGATTGCGTTTGCGGCACGACTAAAGTCGTGCCCTTTCAAAACATCGACTTGTGCAGAGATTCCTTAGGAGACCGTCGTCTCATCCCCCAGGTTCAAAGCCGAAGCCATGATCGTGTTCATCGCCGTAAAAACCTGCGAAGCCGCCTGGTAACTGCGCTCGTAGGTGCTCATGGTCGCGGCTTCGTCATTCAGATTGACGCTGGAAAGCGCATTGTTCTGGGTCTGCAACTGCGTGACCGAGGCCTCCTGCGCCGTATTCTCGGTCTCGACCTCCGAGACGGTCGCGCCCAGCGTGGAGACCAGGCTCGAATAGTAGTTGGTCGGCGTCTGGCCGTTCACAATCGTCGAGGTGCTGCTATTCAATGCCGCCATGGCAATCGCGTTGGCGCCGTCGCCCGTTCCCTTGCCCGATGCGGCGGCAGCGATTTCATTCGGGTCGGTCATCACCACGCTCATCGAAGCCGCACTGCCCGCAACCGCGGTGGGTTCACTGAATATATAGAGAGGAGTGGTTGCGGTCCCGGTATTCCCATCCAGATCGGTTCCGGTATTGTTCAGCGCATTCACCTGGGTGGAAACGCTGTAGGCTAGCTGGTCCAGCGAGGAAACCACATTGGGAATGTCCACATCGCGCGCCGTCAGGTAGCCGCCCAGCTCGCCGCCGCCCGTGGTCAGCCCCGAGGTGATGTCCGCCGACCCAACGAAGAAATGCGTGACTCCATCCACCGTGCCATTGGTGATCTGAAAGCTCTTGCCTTCAGAGACCAGCAACGCGCCCGAGGTGGTGGTGATGGCCAGTCCATTGCTTTCGGTCGTAATTTGATTGATGCCAACCAGCTTCGATAGCTGGCTGACGTCCTCCGTACGCTGGTCCTCGAGCGTGCCCGCGTCAGCATCGGGCGAGGTGGACATAATCTGCTGATTCAGTTGGGCAATCGAGGTGGTCAGCGCATTGATCTGGCTGGTCACCCCGGCCGCTTCCTGATTCAGGGCCGTCTTCTGTGAGTTCAAGCTGGTGGCTGCGCCGGAGATGTCGCTGGCCAGGGTCTTCGCCGTCGAGAGCACATCCTCGCGGTCGGAGTTGTTGCTGGGTGCGGATTCCAAGGTGGAAAAAGAATTGAAAAAGCTGGTCAGGTCACTCCCGATGTCGCCCGCCGTCGAACTGGTGGACGAGTCCGAGTCCACCGTGAACAGGCCCTGCACACTTTGCAAGGCCGCCAGCCGCGTGCTCGAGGCCGAGGCCAACTGCTGCTGCTGGTCCAGCCGCTCGGTCAGCACCTTGTCCCGCGTCGAGGTGGCGCCGGTCTCCGTTACCCCCTGCCCATCGGAGATCCCATTGATCGTAACCGGATCGTTCTCCTGAAAATTGGCCGTCTCCTCGGTGTAGCCGGTGGTGCTGGCGTTGGCCACGTTGTTGGCCACAATGTTCAACGCCGCCTGATCGGCGTTCAGAGCCCCCGACATCAGGCTGAGTGCGGAGTTAATTGTTCCCATGGCCGTTCTCCGTGCGCACCCACTGCTGCATTTGCCCTTCGCGATACTCCAACCGGCCCCCGCGCAGTTCCCGCAACCGGTTCATCACATTCAGATTGGCGCGCGTCGCCTCCAGTACCCGGGCGAAGACCGCCATATCCTGCACGGCCTCTCTGGCCTCGCAAGCTAGCGCCGCGCGCGCCGTCCCGTCCCCGCAGACCAGATCGCGGTTGAGGGCTTGGCAGCATAGCGCCAGCTCTTCCAGCCGGCCAGCATCCAGCCGCGCCAGCGACCGCGAGGCCTCGACGACCAAATCCCTCAGCTTCGGATGCCCGCGGTGTTCTCCAAACTCCTGCAACGCGATTGCTCCTTTCGCTCCCGGCCAGAGCCTTCCGGCCATTTGCCCCGTTCAGCCGCGCCGGCGAGCCTTCCGCCTACAGCATTTCCGAAAATGCTATAGCCGTAACGGTCGCACGCCCCCAGCCATTCACTCCGGCTGGTTCAAAGGCTGGATCAGCTCTGGCTGCCCAGCATCGAATCCACCACCTTCGAGGCCACGGCCGAGGCGGAGACGTTGTAGCTCCCCGCCGCCAGCGCCGACTGAATCTCCACGACCTTGTCCATGCGGACACTGGAATCCGAGGCCGTTTGAGAGACCTCGCTGCCCGCGCTGCTTAGCGTCGCACTGTCGGCGCTCAACGCGCTGCCGCCCGACGTGGCGCCGCTCTTCGGCTGCTGCACTGTTACGGGAGCCGTTGCGTCGGTGCCCAATAGCGACTTCAAACCATCCAGACTGCTGCGAATATCCATAACTCTCTACTCCTTGCTCGGTTCATCGGCTTCTCTGCTAATCACTTTAGTCATTTACGAGGGCTGATGACGGTATTGCCGTGCAGATCCCGGTTACCTTGTTGGTTACTGTTTTGTTACCTTTGGACGAGAGCTCGCGGATGATGCTGGTGGCAATTCCAAATCCACCGTGCTCGCTCAGCGCCCGCCCCAAGGCCTCCGAGGTGTACTCCCCCAGCGCGTTATTCGAGCCGGAATCAGAGTCGCCATCCTCGCCGCCAAGCCCCGCGCCGCTCGTGAGCGGCTTCAACAGTTCCTGCATCATCTGTGCCTCAAACTCATGCGCTGCGTGGACCAGCCGGGGCGGTGGGCCGGCCGCCGCTGCCGCGCTGGCCGCCGTGGTTGCCGCCGTCGTTGCCGCCGTGGACACTGTTGCCGCCGCTGTCGAAAGCATTCTTGCGCCTCCTTACTGAACTTCCAGGTCGGCCTCCAAAGCGCCGGCCCCCTTCATGGCTTGCAGAATCGAGATCACATCCCGCGCCCCCGCTCCTGTCCTTTGCAATTCCTGGACCAGATCCTCGACCGTAGCCCCTTCTTTCAGGTCAATGCGGTTGACCGGCTTGTCGGTGGCCTGCACGGCGGTCTGCTGCACCACCCTCGTCGTTCCCGAGGAGAAGGGACCGGGCTGCGAGACCTCGGTGGTGGAGACGACATTGACGCTCAATCCGCCGTGCAGAATCGAAACCGGCTGCAGCCGCACCGTGCCCCCGATCACTACCGTTCCCGTGCGCTCATTGACCACCACTCGCGCCCGCGGATAAACCTCGACCTCGACGCCCTCCACCTTGTCGAGCAGGGCCGCCATGTCCTCGTTCGGCCGGGCGGCAACCTCCACCCGCCGGCTATCGACGGCATGTGCCCGCCCGGCGCCCAGCTCCCGGTCGATCGCGGCGGCCATCTCTTCGGCGGTATGAAAGTCCGCGTCATTCAGCACAATGCTGACCACGTGCATCTGCTTCAGGTCAAAGGGGACTTTCCTCTCCACCAGCGCTCCGCCGGGAATCTGCGCCGTGGTCGGATGGTTTGACAGCTTTGAATTGCCCCCGGCCGTGGCCATATAGCCGCCCAGCACCAGCGCCCCCTGGGCCTGGGCGTAGATCATCCCATCCGGCCCGTAGAGCGGAGTCATCAGCAGCACGCCCCCCTCGAGCGAGCGGGCATCGCCGGCCGAAGAGGCCGTAATGTCGATCTTGTAGCCCGGCTCACTGAAGGGCGGCAGCGTGGCCACCACGAAGACCGCGGCCATGTTCTTCACCTGCATATTGCTGGCGCTGTTTGACCCGGTCTGGGGAACGGTAATGCCCATGCGCTCGAGGGTCGAGATCAGCGTCTGCGCCGGAAAGACCGTCTGCGAGCTGTCGCCGGTGCCCCTGAGCCCCACCACCAGGCCATAGCCCACCAGTTGGTTGTCCCGAATCCCTTCGATGGTGGCCACGTCCTTGATCCGCGCCAACTGCCCCACGGGCTCCTTGGCGTGGGCCAGCGCCGAGGCGGCCAAGAGAGCCGCAGCCAGCGCAATCCACCACCAGAGGTCTGCGCCCCTCCTGTTTCCGGCCATTCCGCTGTTCGCAACTCGCATCGGCAATCCCCGCCGGAGTTTTCCGGCCCCCTATTAGCTGCTAGCTCCTGTTTTCTGGCTTCCTGCTCTTAGCTTCCAGTCTTCAGTTCTTAACTCACGTTCCCAGCTTCCAACCCACTCGTTCCCGATTTTCAACCGCTCGTTTCCGGCTTCACTCCCCCGCTGCCCAGGCTGTCCAGCTCTCCGCCAAATCAGCTAGAAGCTAGTAGCTAGAAGCTGCTTTTAAAACACCAGCAGCTTCTCCAGGAAGCGCACCACTGCGTTTTGCCGATAGGTGGAATCGTTGACGATCCCCTTACCTGTCACTTCCAGTTCCAGATCGGTCATGGCCGCCGACTGCACCTGATTCTGTGCGCTGACGTCCTCGGGACGCACGAGGCCCCGCAGCTTGATCAACTGCGTCTGCTGCGAAAAGGTCAACTGCCGCGTGGCCTGCACCACCAGCATTCCGTTGGGCAGCACATCGACCACCTCGGCCCCGAAGGTCGTCGCCAAACTCGAGTTGGTCGTGCTCTGCCCTTGCGCCGAGAGGCCCGAAGCCGAGGTCGCACCCAGCAGATTCTGCAAATTGTTCGCGGTTTTGAGCTTGCCGAGCAGGCCGGTGATGGCGGAGCTGGCGCTCGAAGCCCGCGAGTTCTTCACCTGGCCGTCGGTCGAAGCCGCCAGGCTCTCGGAGACCACGATCGAGACCACGTCATGCAGCCGGATGGCCTTGGCGTCGGTGCCCAGCCGCACCAGACGTCCCTCCGGACTCCAGATCGAACCCGGCGTCAGCACCTCGGCCGCCTGCTGTGCCCGCACCCGCTCGATGTAGGACTTCAGCGCCTCCTCGGGAGGAGTCGATTTGCCCGGCGCGGCCGGAGCGGCCCTCTTCTTGAAGCTGAGGGCGTGAGCCGGCGAAAGCGGCAGCAAAGCCGCCAGCGCCAGCAGAGCTCCCACGCGCACCCATGCCGTTCTCATGGCCGCCCCCCTGTCCCCGGTTCGAGCTCGGCGCGGCCCGGCCCCAAGGCCACCACCTGCACCACCCGGCCCCCAATGCTCAGGCGCGCCTCGAGCACCGAACCCAGCGCGGCGGGATTCAGCGCGCGCGCCTCCAAGAGCGCATCGACGACCGGCGTGTGCTCCTCGACGATGAGCCGGTCTCCGGCGCGGATCACGGGAAGAAATCTAAATTTTGCGGGGGCAGCCGCGATTTGCCAGGCGGCGCCGCCTGGCTCCCTGCGAATCATTTCGGCCTGCACCTGCCCGGCCAGCAGCAGACGGCCCGGCCCGCCGGGCTGTTGGCCGTCGCGCACCAGCAGCCAACGCTCGCCGGTGTGCGGATCGTCGATCTCGCGCACCACCTCACCCTGCACTGCTCCACTACCCTGCACTGCTCCGCGCTGAGCCATTTCATCCTGAGCTGGCGTGGCGATGATCTTCAGCAGCCGGGGGCCGGACACACCACCCGCCTGCCGGCCTGCCTGGCCATAGCCGGGGAGCGCCGCGGCGACTGCCAGCAGCGCGACCCACCGCAGCCCGCCGATCCAATCCCTCACGCCCCTGCTTTTCATCGCTTTCATCTTCCTTTTTCCCCGCACGGCTTAGAGCTAAATCGGAGGTGCTGTGTTCTTTTGAGCTTCGTGCATCGCCACCTTGAGCTTCACGCTTGGCACCTTAGCATTGAGCATGGCCGCCGCTTCCTGCTGGCCATGCCGGCTTGAATGCTGCCGCCGCCTTATCGGGACGCATCTACCCCGGTTCGGCTTTACGCGTGGGCCATGTTGTTGGCCTGCGAGTACATATCGTCGGCGGCCTTGATGACCTTGGAGTTCGATTCGTAGGCCCTTTGTGCCAGCACCATCTGCACGAACATGGTGACGATGTCCACATTCGAGTTTTCCAGGTAGCCCTGTTCCAGCGTCCCCAGCCCCTCGGTTCCGCCGGGATTGCCCAGCACGGGGTCGCCCGAGCTGAGCGTGGCTTGCAGCAGGTTCGAACCCATGCTCTCCAGGCCGCCGGGGTTGGGAAAGGTGGCCAACTGAATCTGCCCCAGTTGCGAGGGGTTCTGCTGCCCCGGCAGGGTCGCGTTCACCACCCCGTACTGGGTGATGGTGACCGCCGTGGCATTGGCGGGAATGGTGATGGTGGGAATAATCGGATCGCCGTCGGTGGTGGTGATCGTCCCCTGGTTGTTCAACTGGAACTGACCGGCGCGGGTATAGGCGATGGAGCCATCCGGCCGCTGCACTTGGAAGAATCCGCTGCCCGAGATGGCCACATCGTAGGTGTTGCTGGTCTGGTTCAACGGCCCCTGGGTCTGCAAGAC
>Ga0326727_10020964_pt1 | contig 12890 bp, 11 predicted proteins | sample MB2enrmetagenome_FD_207643 | JGI IMG/M metagenome (GOLD analysis project Ga0326727, IMG submission 207643) | Lab enriched peat soil microbial communities from McLean, Ithaca, NY, United States - MB29MY | ecosystem: Environmental > Terrestrial > Soil > Wetlands > Peat | place: USA: New York...
AGGGCCGAGGAGATTAACGATTTCATAGTTGGATCTGCATTGGGCATCAGCGAGCAATGGAGTTTTGGAGGCCGGCTCCCCATCTTCCTAGCCAATCTTCCAGAGCAAATCCCTGCGAAATTCGTGGACCAGCAATGTGGCTCCTCGATGGCTGGAATCCATATAGGTTTCCTAGAGATCGCAGCCGGATTTGCGGACATCGTGATGATTGGAGGGATGGAACATATGACACGGGTGCCCTATGATCTTGCTAGTGACGGACTCCTTCAGAAAAAGGGGCTGATCGCTCCTAACAGTCATCTTTTCGCGGACGAGGCTTACAAGCATTGGGATATGACGACGACTATGAACATGGGGCTTACCGCGGAAAAACTCTTCGCGAAGAGTGGTCTTACTAGGGAGGATATGGATCGCTGGGGAGCTCGCTCTCATCAACGGGCAGCAAAGGCCCAGAAAGAAGGTTTCTTCAAGGGAGAGATTCTCCCTATCGAGACCATGCAAGCAGACGGAAGCACGATTCTTGTAGATCGAGACCAAGCTATTCGGGAAGACACCACGCTCGGAGCGATGGCAAAACTCAAACCGGCCTTTAAACCCGACGGGGTCATAACAGCGGGAAATTCATCTCCACTCAATGCTGCAGCAAGTTCCATGATCTTGATGTCCAAAGACATCGCCAACAAGAAAGAGATCCGGCCCATGGCCACGATACGCTCCATCGGTTTTGAGGGAGTAGATCCAACTATCATGGGAATGGGCCCCGTTCCCGCCAGCCGCAAAGCATTGCAGAAAGTTGGGTTGGCCGTTAAAGACATAGATTACTGGGAGATCAACGAGGCATTCTGCGTCGTGACTTTAAACTGCATCAAGGAGCTTGGCATTGATCCGGAACGAGTCAATGTTATGGGAGGCGGAACAGCGATCGGTCATCCCCTAGGAGCAACTGGAATTCGCTTGGTAGGCACCTTGGCCAGAATCCTAGACGCGAAAGGCGGCCGTTTCGGTTTGGCCAATGCGTGTATCGGTGGGGGACAGGGAGTGGCGACGATCATCGAGAGAGAGCAGTGAATAATTAGGTAGCAGGAGCAGCTGTGTGTATCTCAAGGGATAATGCAATCTCATTAGGGGCCCCATTCCTCTAGGACCAGTTGCTTAAGTTCAGATAGAAACAGACCCAAAACTGCTCCGGCTAGTACTTCCGCCTCGGCGTTTCTCTTATCCTCAAAAGCGAGCCAAGTAATCGGCATCAAAACCAAGCCGAGTACAAAGTGATGGATGTGGATTCGTTCATGTGTCACGTACAATCGAAAATGAAGCAAGTCAGCGAAGAATCTGACAGCAACGTATGACGCAAGCGTTGAGATTGAGAAGCGAAGGAGACTAGGATTGGTTGGCTTTCGCTTGTGCCGATATTGATAGGCCTGTCGGGACTCTGATTGCGATTCCTCACGACCTACCCTGACGTGTTTCAAACCAGCTGACAACACCGTTTACGAAGCCGTTCTTCAATCACATTTGATAGCCAAGACTTCGTGTTCAGGATTTGCATATATGATTGACAACCCTGCCTAGCAGTTTCAAACTGAATTAAATTCTGTTGTGGGTGTGCGCGCACTCAACTGTACCCAGAAACACGAAAAATAGCGAACGATCAATCCGATCAGACCAGGCATAGACCGGTTTAGAGTATTTTGCGAATTTCTTCCATGTTCCGGAGGAAGTCCTGCTCGGTATGCGTGTCTGGTGAGAATGTAGGGTCTAGAATTAGCTCGTCAGGTCCATATGCTTTGATTGCCGCCACATCCTCCTTGATCTGGGCTAGCGTTCCTGAGAAGAACGCTCTATCCTTGCCCTGTGGTTGTGGAGTAACAGCGAAGTTGTATCGAGCGATAACCTTCACATTAGCTGGATCGCGCCCCACCTCTTTCACCATGCTTCTGAGTTGAGTTGAAGTCGAATTGAGTTGCTCAATTGTCATACCTACCGGCATCCATCCGTCAGCCAGCGTGGCTGTTCGTTTCATTGCGCCGGGGGAGAATGCGGCTAGGTAAATTGGAGGGTGAGGTTTCTGGACTGGTTTCGGTTGGATTATGGATTTTGGAAGTTGGAAGTATTTGCCGTGAAACTCTGCAGGGTCCGTGGTCCATATTGCCCGAAGAACGCCAATGAACTCGTCTGCGCGTTTGCCACGTGTCTTCACATGGGCTCCTGTGGCGTCATACTCATCTTTCGACCAACCGAGCCCTAACCCAACTCTTAGCCTACCGCGGGACAAAACATCCAACGTCGTTAAGCGACGCGCCAAGAGGACTGGATTATAGAAGGGGATATCCAACACGCTCGTTCCCAACGTTAATTGGTTTGTATGCGCAGCGGCGAACGTCAGCGTCTCCAAAGGGTCGAAAACACGTTTGTACGGTTCAGGTAGCGGACCGCCATAGTATGATGTCTGAGGATTCGTTGGGTATAGTAATCGCTCCGTCACCCAAACGCTATCATACTTTAACTCCTCAGCCCGTTTCGCAACCTTAACAATTGAATCAACGTTAGCAGCAGGACCCATCTGTGGAAGGAAAAAACCGATTTTCATAAGCCTTCGAGCGCGAAGGAGTAACCGCGCTATAAATCGGTTGGCATTGTGGATCTATGTTGTGAGGACGTTCACGACAAGTTTTCTGCAGACCACAGGGAAGGTAAGCACATTCTGGAAGTCACTCAATCCACCATCGACTATCTCATAGAAGTCGTTAGATGAAGCAGATGTCAAACTTGCTTTGACGGTCGCAGATCACGATAGGTTCGTGTGCGCACCACTGGACCCATAAACCAACTCTTCTCTCAAAAAGACTGAGATACTATAGGCTAATGTCACTGTGCACTCAAATGATGCGTTACGCGTCGCTAATGTGCTTCCAGCGCTACTGCAACTTGGACATCCTTGAAAACTATCGGCCTACTGGTGTTCTTGGTCCTAGTTGTCGCGATAGTGCCAAGTCATGTTTCTGCCGACATATCATTCCCCTATGAGGGAGCTAAACTGACGTATACCATCATTGACCTGGCGAATTCATCACTCGGAAGTATTGCGGCGGTTGCAAACGATTCGTACACCTTTTCCAAGTTAGGTGATTCGTGGAATGTGACCGAACGTCTTGTTGGCAAAATTACGTGTTCTCCCGGCACCGCGACATTGAACGTCAAGTATGGTACAATATCGGATATGATGGCCCTAAAGGCAGCTGTCTCAAGTAGCCCGAACATAGTCATCCAAGTCAGTTACATCACAAAGGATAGACTGATCGTGTCAACACCAATCGGCCCAAACGTGCCAGCCATCTATTTCGCAACATGCAACCTTGGAGGGGGTAACAAAATCTCCATCGCGGGAGGGACGGTGGCATTATACACGTCTCTCAGGTATTACACCTTTACCTATATTCAGCCAACTGAAGTCACTCCAGGATGTTCCATACCTGTTGCGATAACGACTGCAACTATCTCTGGAACACAAGACATCCAAGCGTTGGGAAATCCACGGGCTGCGCTCGTCGGAACAATCTCCGGATTTGTCTTCGCCACAATGTACTGGGACAGTTCCAGCGGAATCCTACTACTAGAAAAATCGGCAAGCAGCCTACAGACGGAACAGATGCAATTAATCCAGAGCCCTGACCTAGTACTGTAACAGAAGTTCCAACAACTCGAATTTTTCAAACGTGTGTGTGCGTATAGTGGTGCGCACCCACACTCCTCAAAGAGTTTAATCGATTTTCACTCATTTTGAGCATCTTCACTTTAGATCTAAGGGACTCGGCTTTTTAGCGCGAACAGATTAACAAATCGTTCAGGCGAAGTTGGGTTTGAGACTATACAGAATAGCGGTAGTTCAAGGGGACGGGATAGGGCCGGAGGTCGTGCCTGAAGCGTTACGCGCACTTGCAACCCTGCAGGAACTTGATAGTAGCCTTGAATTTGATTTTCTTGATGTGCCTTTGGGAGCAAGAAAATATCTAGAAACCGGAGTTGACCTTTCGCCTGATTCGCTTGAGGTTTGCAGAAACGCGGATGCAATTCTGAAGGGGCCGATTGGCCTTCCGGACGTACGTTACGACGATGGAACTGAGGTCGGGATCCATATTGAGCTCATGTTGCGCTTTCAACTCGACTTATACGCGAACGTTCGCCCAATCATTCTCCTCGAAGGTGTTGAACCCGGGCTGAGGAACAGGAAGCAAATCAATTACCTAATCGTTAGGGAAAACACTGAAGGCCTCTACGCAGCCCACATGTCCGGAATCCGTAGAGGCGACCTCGCAGTAGATCCTCTGGTAGTCACGGAGCGCGGGGTAAAGCGGATTGTGAAGCTGGCGTTCGACCTGTCGCACAAGAGTTCGGGTTCGCCCATCGATGGAAGGAGGAGGGTCATGTGCATTGACAAGAGCAACGTCTTGAGAAGTTACGCGTTTTTCCGCCAGAAATTCGACGAGGTGGCGAAAGACTATCCAGACATAGAAAAGAACTACATGTACGTGGACGCCATGACTCAATTTATGCTCTTCAGTCCTGAAAGACTCAACGTTGTAGTGACTGAAAATTTCATTGGAGATATTCTAAGCGACCTTGGGTCTGCAACTGTGGGCGGACTGGGGCTGACCGGCAGCGCGAACCTAGGCGACAAAGTTGCCCTCTTCGAGGCAGTGCACGGTTCAGCACCTGACATCGCCGGTAAAGGGTTAGCTAATCCAGTCGCGATTCTTTTCGCAACAGCCAGTATGTTGGATTGGTTGAAGGAACAGCAGGCCGCGGACCTGCTCAGAAAAGCCATCCGTAATGCCCTTAGCGAAGGAAAGGCGCGAACACCCGACCTAGGTGGTTCCGCGAATACAAGACAAGTTGGCGAATCCATCTCAAAAGCGATCAGGGGGCTATCGTCAGCGTAATAGACCTAGTAGCTCTACTGGCGGATATCGCAAATTCTAACGTAGTCGAAGATAGGGGTAATTCGTATCTGAATGAGAGGTTAGACTTTTCCCCACAAACTATTATGAGGGAGTCTTCAGCAACTTTCAGTAAGCTATGATTAATTGGCAATAGTATTACTGCAGGAAGGCGGTCCACTCCCTCGCTTGTGGATTTGCTACCGGCTATAGGCATTCTATTTGCCGCACTTTTCCTTATTGCTTCTGGCTTATGTCTGATCGTACGTGTGTACGTCATGTTTTTGTTTTCTGGCGACTAAGTTTTGTGTCAGCCTTTGGGCGATGTCGCGTCGGATCGCTTTTCCGTTCTTTCCAAAGTTCCTTTCTAGAATTAGAAGGAAATCCCCCAAGTGGCTCGGTATACCATCTCTACTGATGTAGTAGTTTCTTTCTAGTAGATCGTAGAATGCTTGCCGCATCGGTTTTCCGAGTATCTTGTCGAGGATGTCATCCAGTGACTCCAGGATAAGACGGTCGAAGTCCTCCTTGTCAACCGTCACACCCTTAGACATGACCAGTTCTAGAATTGATGGTGAATTCTCTTCTTCCGGCATTTCATCCGAACCTCGCAACTGTGACTCCGCTTTTCTCACAGATGAGTTGGTAGCTGAATACGCCTTGGACGGTCGCGACCTCTTTCGGATCGTGAGCGGAAGGATTAATCAAAAAGACAGCGGTGATCCGCGCATCGTCTAAGATTTCAAGAGCTGTTTGGATGGACGTTTGCATGCCAGTCGTGGCAATGCCGTTGGAGTCTTTGCTCAAGGCTCGGTCGGTGAGGCTGTCAATGACAATAGTGAGCGGTTCTTCGGAATTACTTTTCAGCAGGGTTAAGAGTTCTGAAGCTCGTTCTAATTCGGTGAATTTGGCACCTTCGTCACCCTCTAGCACTTGCCGTATGCGGCTGCCCTTGCGCGTTACGATGATTACTTCCTCCTGCAGGAATGTGCATTCGGAAACGAAATCTCGCACTAGTCTCTCATAGTCGGTGGTCGGGTCAAACTCCAGGAGGATCTTCTTCCCGACTAGCTTGCTGTGTTCAATTCCTAGTTGCTTTGAGAATTTCCACCCACGTACCTCGTTTAGACAACTCTTGATTTCGGTTAATAGCCCGATGTTGTTGAAGGGTTTGGTTACATGTGCGCTCGCGCCGGCCTCGGAGGTTAGTTTCTTGTCAACTTCCCTGCCAAGCGCGCTGAAAACAACAACCGGAGTGTTGCGAGTTCTCGGACTGGCCTTGAAGCATTTGCACGTCTCTAGGCCGCTCTTGCCGGGCATCATCAGATCCAGTAAAATGAGGTCCGGGGTTTCGATGTCCGCCAGCTCTAACGCCTTATCTCCGCTTAAGGCGGTTACAACCTCGTACCCTTCGGCTTCTAGGATCAGTTTCAGTAGGTTGATTATGTCTATTTCGTCATCAACGATCATTAATTTATCCGTAAGTTCTCACCGACTCCTCTTTCAATTTTGGAAGCGTGACCGCTAAGGTCGTTCCTGAGCCAACGCCCGTTGACGTGGCCCAAATCTTCCCGCCGTGAGCCTCAACGAGTCTCTTCGCGAGACTGAGACCCAACCCGGAACCTTTGAAGTAGGTAGGTTTCGGGATTGCCGCGAAAGGTTCGAAAACTCGACCAAGGTCTTTTTTATCGATTCCAATTCCGTTATCAGTAACTGAGATCGTTACCGTACCGACATCTTCTTCCACTCGAACAACGATGCTTCCGCCGTTTGGTGAAAACTTGTTCGCGTTTTGAAGCAGGTTCATCAACACTTCGACAATTCTGACCCGGTCGCCCACAACGAGTAATGTCTTTCCAGGAATCTCAAGTCTAACTTCCTGCCCTTTGTCATTAACGAGCGGTTGAATTTCCTCGAGACATTGTGTGAGTATTTCTTGAAGGTTAAGGTCCTCGAATTTCAGTTGCAGCCGGCCCGTTTCCATGTATTGAATATTGAGCAAATCCTCTGTCAATTCCAAGAGCCTCTGACCGTTTCTTTTTACAATTTCAATTTGCGATCTGACGTTGGGAGAGAGATTCGGCTCCTTCGCCATGATGTGATCGACGTAGCCCTTTATCGAAACCAGTGGTGTTCGAAGCTCGTGGGTTACGGCCGTGAAGAATTGGTCCTTCATATTCTGAAGCCTCTTGCGTTCGGTGATGTCACGAATTAGGGCGTCTATAGCATGTGTCTCCACACAAACTCCATCAATGTAGGCAATCCTTCCGTTTTCATTCAAGGTGGCCTTGGGGTAGTCTCGTACCCAAACGGTTGCGCTCCCTTTAGGCTGTATTTCGAATTCCGCGAAGACCGGAGCCTCACGGAGTTTCTCCAAATGGGTCTGCCGATCCAATCCATTTACACAAATCTCATTCAGGTTAACGTGCTGGAGCTCCTCTTTCCTACATCCAAGCATCTGGGTGAATTGACGATTGGCCCAAACAATCTCTCCATAACCTGTGATTCGATAAACACCAACTGGCACATTGTCCAGAATGGTCTCGTACATCTCTTTAGACCTCTTCAACTCCTGGACGAACGGGCTTTCCGTAAAAGGAGGAGCTCGCGAAAGGAGGACACCAAGTGAGGCGAAGACAACCAATGTTATGGTTCTGAGTATAAGTTGATCATTCGGGACCTTGAAAATTAAGGCGTTCAGAAAAGACAAGTTAGGGAATGTTAACATGTCAAATGCGGCGTTGAGTACCCACAGAAAGACCCCTAGGAGCAGCATTACGATTAAGTGCCTGCTCTGCATCTTGGATTACCTTCCCGTTTCTGGGTTAGTGCGTAACTAGGTCAATACCGCGAGGGGTGACGGTAAATGTTCCGTCACCAAGGATCGCCTAGCCACGGTTACAAATATTCGGTTATGCAGCAGGCAGAGCTGAGCCCGTATACAGCCCATCGCGTGGAGACCCGCTATGGGCCTCAGGCAGGAACCGGAAGAATACCAGCCAGCATAAGCAGCAGACACTCAAAAGCCATACAAGGCGACTCCCGCTTCAATCTATATCGCTGGACCAAAAAGACCCAGATATAAGATATCTTGATGTTTCACGTCCTCATTAGGACGCTTCGGGCTTATGTTGGTAGGCTAGCGTCCTTTAACGGGGCTTCGTGGAACTTGAATGGGCTTCTGAGATAGAGATCTCTTAGGAGATCTTTTAGGACCGCGGTAATCTCATCAATGCCGTCTACCGCCATAACCTTGCCCTTTCCTAAGGCGGCTAAATCTGCGCACAGCTTTGGTTGCGAGTCGTCACTCTTCATCATGATGACGAACAGTCTCGGGTACTCGGCTGCGAGGTGTCTCGGGTCTTTCCCAGCAGTATAGTTGCCGTCTGTTATAATGATCGCAATCTTGTCCTTCGCTATTGTACGCTTCATCTCCATCATGCCTTTCCTCAGGCCGTCCTCGATGTTGGTGAAGCCCATTGCTGGAATATCCAAGAGTTCGCTTACAACAGTTTCAACCGAAACTTTCCTGTCAAGTGGCTTTAACACACGTGCCACAGAATCAAAAGTTATGATACTGTACTCCATCGTTTTCAACTTGTATGCTAGTACGCCCAGTGATGCCATGGCCATGGCTACCTTGGGTCCAGACATGGATAGACTAGTGTCTATCATCATGATGCAAGCCATCCTCCTAGGAGTCTTCGATTCAACGATGATATCAGAAGCATCAGGCAATGCCTTACCGAGCATCTGTTCCACCGTCATCTCAACATCGATTTCTCCTCCCTGTCCCGGGACATACGGCTCCCTAATCTCATCTTCGCGTCTTTTTGTTGCTCCCAGGAGCTGGAGGGTCCTGTACACTATTGCTCGGATGGCAATCCTCTTAGCCAATTCGACAAGTTTGCGGTCTTTAAGTTGCGTCTTAATATCCGTGTAGTACTTGGCTATGCTCCAACCCACTTCGTCCGGTTGAGTGTTATTCAAGTAGGTTACTCCACTCAAACTTTCCAGCAGATTAATCGCGTTGTCGACCGCAGCTCTATCTGTGCCCAGTGTCCTTGAAGCGGTCGGAGTCTCGGTGAACACAGGAACGACACCGGATCCTTCGGAGGCCGTCTTATCCGAAAGGTCTCTCTCTAATATTTCGTCAATTATTTCGTGGACAGAACGCGTAGTATCATCATTTAGTTCTATGCGTGTCGGCAGAGCCATGTGAGCAGCTTCTCTAATCGAAGCGCCTGTATCGGATCCGAATTCACGAGCCAGTAAACAGGTACTCATCGCCGCTCTCACTGAAGCTCCTCTCCTGATTTCTGGATGAGCCCTAGTGGCTCGAACTAAGCTAACAACAGGGCTGATAAGATTTAGATCCGTGACTCCCGTCTGCTCTTCGACAATGACTACTTCTTCCCCCTCGTCTTGGTAGTCAAGGTTCAACAGTTCAAATCGGTCTCTAAGGGCTTCGGATAGAGCGCTGGTCGCAATGAATTCACGTGGGTTCTGGGTCGCGATTACTATGAAACCGTTCTCGGCGATTACCGTGCCTATCTTCGGAACTTCGATCTTTCCTTCGTCCATTGCGGGGAGGAGTACGTTCTGAACTCCCTCGGGCATGCGATTCAACTCGTTTATGAAAAGCACGCCTCCCGCTTCCATAGCAAGCGCAAGCGGACCCCCTATGAAAGCGTCTTTCGAGTAACCATTCCTAATTACGGGAGGCGGGTCAAACCACCCCGTCAACTTCTGCTCAGTATACCGCTCGTCTCCATCAACCCGATGGATGGATCTGCCCAAGTATTTCGCTACTGCCTCGGCGATAATTGTCTTGCCGACGCCCACGGGTCCCTCGATAAGAAGATGCTTGCCTGCTTTGACCGTAGCCAGAGCCTTTCGCAGCTCGGTCTCTCTCCCGATAATTCCGAATTGGCTCTGAATAACTCTAGCTTCATCCGTCAAAGACGCTCTCCTCATCCCGGACAACGGCCAAGTATTAATCGTTCGCTCAATTGACGTCCTTTACGACAACGTGTTCATTGATCGGTGGGTCGCTCAGTGGATAGCTGTAGCTTATTTCCAGCTTCCCCTCAAGAGAATCCCCTAGCGGGGGAGAGTTTACGACGGACTCATACTTCTAAATAATTTCTGGTAAGTCCCACGTCTATTGAGAGTCAGATTGATTTTATCTGAGTGATCGAAGGATGATGCGCGGGCAAGTGGATGCTCTTGAATGGTCTTCTGACTTGCCACACGATCTTAACGTGTACTAGACAACGTCGCTCAACCGATCTGAATACTAAGAAAGTGCTCGAAAGGACATCATCGTCAAGGAAGGACTTGACTACGTTTTCGACTGTTTCGCTACGGCCTTCCCAAGCCTTTCTCCTAGGTCTGCTGCCTGTTTTTTGTCGATTTCCCATGGACTGGCGCGTGAGGGCACTGTCTCTATTGCTATTCCCGGCTTTACGAAATTCGGATTGAATACGCCGATAATCCGTTCAATGTTCTCAAGAGCTGTCACCTGGCCTCCGGTGCCTGTAGTAAAGACCGCCATAGGTTTGCCTGCCATCTTCAGCCGCACGGCATAGAGGTCGGTTAGGGCGGTCAGTATTTTTCCAGACATTATCCCAAAGTGTGATGGAGATCCGAATGCGTATCCGTCCGCGTCAACAGCGTCTTGTGGAGCTAAGGAATCAGCTTTCTTTAATTCAGTCTTTACCCCCGCTACTCGTCCTGCACCCTCGGCCACAATTTTAGCTACCTTTTCGGTCATACCTTCTCTGGAATCGTAGACTATCAAGATTTTAGAAACCATCACAGCCACCTAGAGCAAGACCGTAGTGAGTTTCGTTCGTGCTGGATAAACCTTTGTTCAGGTTTAGATCTTAACCAACTTAGAATCAATGTGGAAGAAATGCGCTGTGTATCGAAGGTGACAGAGCCTCTTGCTCACCCCGGCAAGATGCCGATGTCTACGGAATCTCAAACGGTAGGGAGTGAAACGAAGTCTAACCCTGGGTCTTGAGTTTCTCCATGTAGTGTTCCCGGAATTTCCTGACTTTAGGCGCGATAACCATTTGGCAGTAAGTTTGGCGTGGGTTGTTTTTGAAGTATTCTAGATGATAGGCCTCCGCTTTGTAAAAGGCCCGGAACGGTTCAATTTGCGTTACTATCGGGGCGTTCCAAAGTTTCGCCGCCGCCACTTCACCTACGACTTGTTGCGCAATTGACTTCTGTTCGTTGCTGTGGTAGAAGATTACGGATCGGTATTGCGTCCCCGAGTCTGCGCCTTGCCTGTTCAGGGTCGTTGGGTCGTGGACCGTGAAGAAGATTTTCAGGAGCTCTTTGTACGAGATTATCTTCGGATCAAAGGTCACTTGGACAACTTCGGCGTGGCCTGTTCTGTCCGTGCAGACCTGTTCATACGTCGGGTTCGGCACTGTCCCGCCCGAGTACCCCGGTTCAACCTTCTCGACACCCCTTAACTCTCTGAATACCGCTTCCGTGCACCAGAAGCATCCTCCGCCTAAGGTCGCAATTTCCATGGTCTGACTCATGCCCTATTGTCCTAGGCGCCGTATAAGCAAACAACCGACGGAACTATAATGGAGATTTCGGTCGCGATTAACTTCTGCGGGCGGTTGTCTCATACGCGCAGAACATTGGCTGATTTTTTCTAGCGTTATATCATGTGAACTTCAAGCTGTGCAGCCACGCGGGATCGTAGGAGCCATCTCCGCGAGGACCTGTTCCACGGCTAGGTTGTTTGAGATCACGTCCGACGGAATGCTTTGGCTTGCCGCGACGATTCTCGCGCTCCAAGGGCAGTAGTACTTCACCGTGTTGACCCAGTAGTCTACGTTCTCTTGTACAAAGTGAGGTTCGGCGTCACAAACCTCCGTCGAAAAATCCGTCATTTTAACTGTTTCAGGCTTGTAGTGCCAACCCCAAGGCTTGTTGAAGCCACCGTCACCGAAATCAAGGACACCAATCGGGTGCATGGTATTCAACCCATTCAGGTTGGCTAACGCCTCCTTGATCGTCTCCTGATCCACCACGAACATTGTGAACCTCTCACCTACAACGTCGACCACAAAATACATCCCGCCAACCTGACTTGTCACGTAGAAGACCCATCCTCCAATGATCAGCGCCACAATTATGAGACCGGTAATCAAAACAAGTTTTCTACGCATGTGAATTCCCTAGCGACAGGTCAGGTGGCTCGGATATTTGATTTTCACCACCAAGACAGGCATGCGTCCGCTAGAAATTCGAACGGATTAAAGACTTATCGGCATTCCCCGACTAAGCGTTACTAGGTTTGAATAGTGGCTCCACGAAACGTTAGAATCGGCCTCATACAATTGGAAGTTACGGACTCAAAAGCGGAGAACCTCCAGCACATACTTCGCTCACTTGAGAAAATAGGGAGAGATTGCGATTTAGTGGTTTTCCCGGAATATAGTATGGGTCACCCCAAAGGTGCCCTATCACGTGACTTCGTGCAAGGCGCCGCAGAACCCTTAAATGGAAAATTCGTTGGACGCGTGAAGGAGAAAAGTAAGGAGAAGCAAATCGTAGTGGCGTTGCCAATCTTCGAGAAGGACAATTCATCAACATTCAACACGGTAGTTATCATTGATCGTGGAAAGGTTATTGGCGGCTATCGGAAAATACATTTGTTCGACGCTCTTGGATTTAGAGAGTCAAAAGTCTTCCAACCCGGATCAGAATTGGTCCTCTTTAATGTCGGCGGGACGACGTTCGGCGTAGTGACGTGTTACGATGTTCGTTTTCCCGAACTCGTGAAGAAAGAGACCATGTCGGGCGCGACAGTAATCATCGTTCCAGCCGCTTGGTATCGCGGCCCCCTCAAGGAGGAACAGTGGCAAACTCTTCTGATGGCTCGCGCAGCTGAGAACACTAGCTACGTGATCGGTGTTGGAA
>Ga0326727_10020967_pt1 | contig 12888 bp, 16 predicted proteins | sample MB2enrmetagenome_FD_207643 | JGI IMG/M metagenome (GOLD analysis project Ga0326727, IMG submission 207643) | Lab enriched peat soil microbial communities from McLean, Ithaca, NY, United States - MB29MY | ecosystem: Environmental > Terrestrial > Soil > Wetlands > Peat | place: USA: New York...
CCTACAAGGCAGGCATGACTTATGTCTTCACTATTGAAGACCGTAAACGTTCACCTCACTTTGGAAAAGAAGTCATGAAAGCCGCAACCATACTGGAAACGCCACCTATACTTGTCTGTGGCATGCGGACTTACACCAAAACACCCTACGGACTCCAGAACATTTCGGAAGCATGGATGACAGAGCCGCCAGCAATCCTTGACCGAACTCTGGTTCTTCCAGAAAACTTTAACACCGAAGCAATGCTCGAGAAAATCCAGCAAAACCTCGACGTAACAAGCGCAATCCGAGTTATCACAGCAACGCAGCCATCTCAAACCAGCCTCTCAAAGAAAAAGCCTGAAGTTTGCGAAGTCCAAATCGGCGGAGGCACAATTCAGCAGCAGTTTGAATATGCCAAGCAACTTATAGGCAAAACAGTAGCACCTGAAGAAGTATTCAAAGATGGACAATACATCGACATCGGAGGAGTCACAGTCGGAAAAGGCTTCCAGGGACCAGTAAAACGTTGGGGCGTAACCATCCTGCAGCACAAGGGAAGAAAAACAAAACGTGGCATCGCCACTTTAGGCCCATGGAATCCGCACCACTTAATGTATTCAATTCCAAGAGCAGGACAGATGGGTTATCACCAACGCATAGAATTCAACAAACGCATACTGAAAATCGGCAAGGACGGCAAAGAAGTAACAGTTAAAGGCGGATACATCCGGTATGGAGAAGTAAAAGGACCATACATACTGATCGAAGGCAGCATCCCCGGAACAGAAAAACGCCAAATTCGCTTGCGTGTTCCTGCACGCCCGCCCAGAGAAATCCCTGAGGCAGCACCACAAATCACATATGTATCGCTGGAATCTCCACAAGGAAAATAGGTTTGAAAAGCCATGGCAAAACAAAGAACAGCAGAAATCTTCGATTTAAAGGGCGAGTCAACAGGAAAAATAACTCTTCCCAACGTATTCTCGACACCGCTAAGACCAGACGTAATAAAACGTGCAGTGTTAGCCATACAATCCAGCAGTATACAACCGCAAGGCAGAGATCCCATGGCTGGAAAAAGAACCACTGCAGAATCACGCGGAACAGGCAGCGCAATTGCAAGAGTTCCCCGCATCAAAGGTGGCAGTGGAAGAGCAGCTTTTGCTCCAAGCACAGTTAAAGGAAGGCAGCCTCATCCGCCAAGAGCTGAAAAGAAAATCCTAAAAAGCATACCAAAGAAAGAGGCTAAACTAGCATTATTTTCAGCGATTGCAGCTACTGCACAAAAAGACACAGTGGCTTCACGTGGTCACAAGATCGAAAATGTTCGCGAAATACCCTTGATTGTTGACGACGCTATTGAAGGTTTAACGAAGGCTAAAGAAGTCGAGGAAACCCTCACAAGCTTAGGCATCATACAAGACATTATCCGAGTGCGGGACAGCCGAAAAATCCGCGCAGGCAAAGGCAAGCACAGAGGAAGAAAAATGAAGCAAGCCGTTGGGCCGCTTATCGTGGTGGTTGAGAATAAAGGCTTAGTGAACGCTGCAAGTAATGTTCCAGGCGTTGACGTCACTACGGTTGCCAATCTTAATACTGAAATGTTGGCGCCAGGGACTCATCCAGGTCGATTAACGTTATGGACCAACGGCGCCATTGAAAGATTAGATAAACTCTACGGTGAAGGAGAAAGTGCATAATGGACAGCAACGAAGTTATATCTTACCCGTTAATGACGGAATCCGCAAGCTTAATGGTTGAACGGGATAACAAACTCATATTCGTAGTCAACTTAAAAGCAGGAAAAACCGACGTGAAACACGCTGTTGAGGAACTTTATGAAGTTAAAGTGGCCAAAGTAAACCTGCTAATCACTCCTCAAGGAGAGAAAAAAGCCTTCGTGAAGCTTACCCCTGAATTCAAGGCTTCAGACGTCGCCATTAAACTTGGAATATTGTAAATTAATAGAAGGCATGACTTATGGGAAAACGAATTCGTGTTCAAAGACGCGGTCGCGGTGGACAAAACTGGCGGGCTTCAACCCACAAACGGGTTGCTCCTGCAAAGTATCCTGCAATAGCGCCGAAAGAATCTTTTGAGGCCTCATTAGTTGGCAAAGTGGAAGCTCTTGTACATAATCCTGGAAGCGGTGCACCCCTGTCACTGGTTAAATTTGAAAATGGGTTATCCTGCTACACAGTTGTCCCTGAAGGCCTTTTCATAGGACAACAAATTTGCTACGGCGGAAAAGCTCCAGCCGAAATAGGTAACATTCTTCCTTTAGGGAAAGTGCCTGAAGGAACCATAGTTTGCGATTTAGAACTCCGTCCAGGCGACGGCGGCAAAATGGCGAAGTCCTCAGGCACCTACGCCACTGTTGTCGGTCACACTCCACAGGGCACGATGATACGTTTGCCTTCTGGAAGAACAAGATACGTTAACGACTACTGCTTGACGACTGTAGGCGTAGTCTCCGCAGCTGGAAGAATCGAGAAGCCTTTTCTGAAAGCAGGATCGATGTTCCATTTGATGAAAGCTAAAGGTCACAAGTATCCGAGAACTAGCGGACGCAAAATGGTTCCGGCAGTACATCCATACGGTAGCAGCAAACGAAGCGCTCGCAGATGTACAACGACTTCACATGGAGCTCCACCAGGACAAAAAGTCGGGTTGATCGCTGCACGTGGTCCAGGCCAGAAAAAGAAACGCGCAATCCGCTAAGAATCGGCAGAAGGTTTATAGCGTTTAATATGAGTTTAAGGTGAAGATGAAAAATGCCCAAAGAATTTAGTTACCGCGGCCACAATTTGAGCAGTTTGACAGGTATGTCTATGGATGAATTCATTAATCTGCTTCCTTCACGGCAGAGAAGAAGCCTGCAGCGCGGTTTGACTCCTGAGCAGCGTATACTGCTGGAGAAGCTTCGTGAAGCTAAAGAAGCTCAGAAACAAGGCAAAGAAGTCAACCTTAAAACTCACGTTCGTGACCTCATTATTCTGCCAGAGATGGTTGGCACAAAAATTCAGATACACAACGGCAAAGAATTCGTTAACGTCGAGATTAAACCTGAAATGATTGGGCATTACCTAGGCGAATTCGCGATAACTAACAAGCCTGTTAGGCATGGAACACCAGGTATCGGCGCATCACGTTCATCAATGTATGTGCCGCTTAAGTAAGAAAAGCAAAAGCACCTTTTTCTTTTACCATGTTTTGTTGATGCTTTCGTATACCGATTGCCCTTTGCCGCCGCTTTTTACTATTGAAGAACATGTGTAAATAGTCGGGAGGGGAGGCTTTAGCCGCCTGTGCATAGCGCTTTTTGTGGTTGTTTTTTGCCACAAATAGTAGGGTAGGTCTATTGATGGGTGGTTTTAATTAGGGCTTGTTTTAGGTTGCTTTTTTGATTTACGACTTGATTCGGGCTTAATTGGGGGTCAAAACTGCTGCTCAAAAATCAAAACCGCAAAAAAGGCGACATTTCAGACACAATTATGATGTTTCAAATTTTTTAGTTATGAGGTCGACAATTTCTTTGAGTTTTGGGCTCTCAAAACCTTCTTGCCTAAAGAGTTCAATGAACTTCTTGACAATGTAGGGATTTTCCATCGAATAACTCGGCTTCCCAAGTGAATAATCTTCACAATATTTGTTGGTTATCCTTTGAAATGGAGCCTCACCAATTTCCTCTCGGAAAAATGACTCAAGATTCGTTTTTACACAACAAAAATCTTCACTAGAGCAACATGGATAGTCTTCTGGCTCTTTATCGAAACATTTCATTATTCTCCTGTTCGCAGTAATGCCTTCGGGTTTTCCCGCATCAGCGTCCCAAACGACAAACAGCGGTATTTTAAGAGATTTGTATATGGATATTGTTTCAGGTATACTGTCTTTCCCCCCACAAGGAATTACAGCTATGCCCATTCGCTCGAAATCGAGATTCCGAGTTAATGCTTCCCCTAAGACTAATGCCCTGTCTTTTATGCCTTCGACCAATACCACAGTCTTAGCAAAAAACCCTTCATTCATCCAAGGAGACATAATCTGCACCAATCTCTGTCTTAGACCTTCGTCCGAAATTGCATTTTCCCTAAACTCCTTAACTTTTTCCAGAAATCGAGCGTTTTGGGAGAGAGTAGAGAAGGTAACTTGAGTCACTTTAGGTTTCTCTTCTTCGGTGGAATCCACTTTTCTAAATATTCGCAACTCGTTAAATCGTTGGAAGTCAACCAATAATGGAGAATGTGTCGAGTAAATTATCTGGGTGCTTTCAATCACACCTTTAACCCCACTACGAGAAAGATTAAGCAAAACTTGAGCAAAATGTCTCTGCCTATCAGGATGCTGATACAATTCAGGCTCTTCAATACCAATAATTAAACTTGGCAAATTAACAGTGGACTTTTCTTCGCCTTCCTCTTCTATGGATGTTAATGTTTGAATAATCCCAAGTTGTTGAAACAAGGCGAGAACATACGCTCTCTGCAATCCGTGACCGCATCTGTCTATTGTATTCTCATAGCCACCTTCTTTCAATGTAACAAGAGCCCTTGGTGCAACAATTTGAATCCCAGTTTCATCTATCCACTTTATCCCTACCTGTGAGTCTGGTACATAATAGCTCAATGTCTCCGTGAGGTTTGATTCTAACGACATCAACTGTGCGTTTTTGGTTGGGTCGATCAATTCCTTGTATTTCTTTTCAGTTTCCTCCTGCAGTTTAGCTATTTCTTCGCTTGCCATTAGCGAGCTAGTTACGACGATTTGCATCATTTCTTCAAATAGGGAACCTCTGCCTCTCCCCTTTCCTTCCATCCCTTCTTCACTTGCCTCTTGAACAGCAGGCACAAAAATAAATTTAGTGAACTTTTCCAATCTATGCATCCCAACATTCTGAAAGCCAAAAAACTGTCCGTCATCTCGTTTTTTAATACATTTTTCCCTATTTGCAAGCTCCCACTGCTCTAGCGTCTGGTTCGCATTTTCTCTGTTAGTGTATTTTGGAAAAGAGGAATAATCGCTTTTTTTCTGAAGTTTTTCGTATTCGATTCGCATATTTCCTCCTGTAGCCCCTCTGAACGGCTCAAAATCTGCCTGAGCGTATCTCGTCCCGTAATATTTCTGTGAGACTCTTAGTTCATTAAATTCAATGACTTTTTCAATTGATAACTCGTCGCCCTCTAGATATGCGTCAAATAATTTTTTTTCATAAGCCGTTAACCTATAGAAGCGAACCGTTATTGAAATTGCTTCATTGGTTTCATTATTGTAGAAATCTTCTTTTTCAACGTTGATATCCATATTATAGAAAAGATTTAAAGAACTCAGAACACCTGATTTTCCACACCCATTTGCGCCCAATAGTACGCTCAAATCTTCAACCGTTAAATCCACGTTCTTAAGGCAACGATAATTTTTGATGTGGATGCTTTTTATTTTTATACGAATCCCTCAAGTGGGGTTTATTATTACAGAAGATTATGGAGCGCAGTCTATTATAACTTAAGGCAATCTATTGTTTCGTTCAGATACTTGCATTTTTTGGCATTGGAATAGTTTAATTGGCTCTCGCCTTTTTACGAGATTCTTCTGCAACTGTAGCAATTCTTTATGTTTTGATTTAGATAAGTTCCATGGGAAGCTGCAGAAATTAGTCCGTTGTAAATGCGTTCTGGAACACCAGAATATTGGTAAATGCAACCGTTATTAAATTCTACTTCCAAGACCTGAGACTTTTGGTCATAGCCAATTGAAAGAATGTTGGATGAATTCACAGTTTTCCTATTCATTTTTCTCGTTTATTATTCTGCCTATTACAGATAATAAGATTATCTTTGAAGGTTCGCAGTGGTAGCTTCGCTCCCGCTTTCGCGGTCGCTACGCTTACTTCTCACGCGCCCCAACTGTTCTTGCTTTCTTTTCAAAGAAAAACTGACCAAAGAAATGTTAAGTAGTGGTGCCAAAAATTGCTAAACTCCACGTTTAGACACAACGCTTGTTTTCTCAGCATTGACATTTTAACCAATAATCTTTTAAGTCAAATTAGTCGATATGCAATTTGAAGTTACTAAGAAGGCAAAAAACTATTGAAATTTTGTCCCAGTTGTGGAACTCCACTTCAAGCATCAAATCAAAAATTTTGCCCAGAATGTGGCATAAATCTTAAATCTTATGGAGTTGCACCCTCTCCACCACCTCCACCACCGCCAAGTGATTCAAACCAATCGATTTTTCCCACAAATAATTCTTCCCAATTTCATGAATCGATAAATGAGGAAACGATAGAAACAACAAAATTAAACACCTATAACCTTGGAGTAGATTTGGAAAATACCACTGCATCAATATTTGAGAAAATGGGCTACTCAATCGAAAAGAGAAAAAGATTGCCGACAAAGAGTGGCGCGATAGCGGAAATTGATATTTTACTGACCCGTGGCAGCAGAAGAAAAGCAGTCGAATGCAAAAATTATGATCCCTCAAGGTCTGTACCAGTCTCAGACATGAGGGTATTCAAAGATAAACTCTACGACACAGGCATTATGTCGGGAATATTTGTTACAAACACTTACTTTTCAGAAGACGCACAAAAATGTGCTGACTCTGTTGGAATAGAACTTTGGAATGGTGAGGTTCATAAAGAGAAGTTTTATGCATACGCAATAGGCAGAATAAGAAATCCAAGCCTCATCAATGACCCGATTCTACCTCTAAACATGGACTTCTCTTCAGCATCATCGTTATCTTTAAGAAATAATCACTCAATTCGGCTTTTCTCTTCCGTATTACTTTACCATCCATATATTACTGTAAAATACAGATTACAGGCAAAAAGAAAAGACCCTGCAGGAAAAGCTCACAGTTTTTCAGATGATGGCACCTATTTTGTTGATGCCCTCGACGGGGATATAATAAACCTCGAGAAAGACATTGTTGGAAATGTACTTGGGTTATTCAAGAAGAAAGAAGAGCGATTGAAATCAAAAGAGGATAAATTAGTCTCTGAAGACTTAGCTAATATTACGCCAATCTCAAAACCTGTTCTTTCCAACTCTGACTATAAAGTTTCTCCTGCTGAGCCTGAAATCACAGAAGCAGACGCTGTGAAAATCGTTAAATCCCGCGTTATTGAAAAAAACAAGGAAGATGTTTCTTATGACGTTAAAGTAAGAAGAGAAGTTGAAACACGTGAGTTTAGCTTTGTGCCTCGCCTTAATGAAGTTAGTATTAGAGGTGTGAAAATGGTTTATGTTCCTAAGTGGAACTTAGAATATGAAGCGGGGCAATCTAGCTTCTCAAAAAGATTTTTAGGTTCTTCAGGGCGCATTCTTGAAGACGATATAGCTAAATGCCGAAAATGCACTTTATTGAAGATGGATACTGTTGCAGTTTGTGAAGTATGCGGGATTCCTCTTTGCGAGAAACATGTTTACCAAGAGGGTAAATTCTTGTGCGAAGACCATATATCTGATGAGCTACGTCAGAAACTCAAGGCAAACAGCCTATTCTCCAAATTCAAATCTAAGTTTTAGGCGCGCACGAATGCACAACGGAAAAATTCCTCGAATTTTTCTTAAGAGGTAGTAGCTTGAGTCCAAACTCCAGAACCCCTATCTCACAGGGGTTCTTACAAGCAGATGACACCTCGCTTAGCGGATGACCCCTCCCTAAAGGGCGCACCCTCCCCGCAAGCAGGGGGCTTCGTTTTTCGTCATTCCGTGAAGAGCTCTATTCAGAATACCCTTTCACATTCTCCAAAGAGTGAACTCTGTAAACAACGCTTAACAGCAATACAGCTACAAAATGGTGGTTAGATGTGAGTGAAAAAAATAAAAAAATTACTAGCCCAGAAGGCTGCTACGCGCTGTAGTCTCTTCCTTCTGGCTTGGAGCTTGGCTGTTTTCCAGCTTCAGGAATCTGCGGCAGCGGAACCGGCGGCGGAATATTTAGTATTCTTGATATGAGCACTGCTTCAATGAAGACAACGTTGGATATTGATTGAATAACTATTTGTGGCGGCGGCTTTTTCTGCTCATAATCTTTGAGGGTTTTTTCTGTTTCGTTTTTCTCGCCGGTAACGTAAGCAATCCCTTTTAGACTCATCTGAGCGATAGATGGATTAAACGCGATTGACAGGACAAACGGTACTTCCAAGGATTCATCCTGTTTCTTTTCCATACCAACAACGTTAATGTTAGTGTTTATCTGAATTGGCGGGATTGGCTTCCTTATATCCCAAAACCGTTCAGCAGTAATGCTGGTTATTACGACATTAATTCTAAGCATTTCAGGTCATCAGAACCTAATCGTAAAAGGGAGATTTAAAATTGTTTATTTCTGTTTGTAACGAGTAAAACCGCAGTGGCCGCAAGTGTACCTGTCATGGTGGTCTGCCATGAAGTATCCTGCTCCACATCGCTCGCAGGTTGGGCGTGCTCTACTAACCTTGTTATCTTCAACTTTGTACATTGCATGAACTCCCTTTTCTTCTCGGTGCTTCTTTTCATGTTTTGCTTTCTCAGCTTTTTGCGGTTTTGGCGCTGCTTCCTCCGTTGCCGCTGGTTTCGCCTCTTCCTTTGGCGGTGCTGCTGGTTTGTCTTCTTTCTTTGGAGGTACCTTCTTGGACATTATGCAGTCGCCTCTTCTTTGGGCTTTTCAGGTGGACTGTTACGTTTCCTGATGTATTCGGGTTCAACTATTTTAGCCTGCTCAACGGTTTGGTACACGTTAGCGACTCCTTGTGTGATGTTCGTTCCCGTTTTTGTGTGCATTCTTTTAACAAAAACTACTTCGTCACCAACTTTCATTTCAGCGGCTAGGGCTTTTTTTACTTCTAGCCTCGGAGGAGTTTTTTCTTTTGGACCTTGAATAATGGTGAAGCCTACTTCTTTCCTTTTCAGAAGCGGGTTATTCTTGGTTGATTCTATTTTGATCTGCATTAATATTCACTTAAGGCGTAAGTTCATACAGTTTTCTTCTTATTTAGCTTTTCGAAGGGTTTCATAGCTTTCAGGAACTCCTCAGCCTGAGCCTTTTTTTCTGGAGTAACTTTGACGACAACTATGCCCGAATGCGGTTGCCCATAAACTACAATGGCGTTTTCTGGAGCGTACAAAACGGCTATGAGTGTAAGTAAATCTTCCTCCCCGTCAACGACTATGTGCGTGTGCTCATTCTTTTCTAGGGCTTCCTTGATTGCAAAAATTGCTTCTTCAGTGATTGTTCCTCTGGGATTATTCACATGGACTGTTTTTTTTACCGAGACTTTTTCGGGCATGTTTTGGTTTCTGAGAAATTTAGTGTCAATAATTGTTAGTTGCGGGTGGATGTTGTACTCGTGAAGGTTGTTGGAAACTACGTCTCCAACTGAAATTAGCTCTGGTGGTTTCTCCTTGTCCACTATCTCTTTCATTTTACCCATTGTTTTGTTAAATGAGCCTTGAATTAAGGTGCCGAACGGTTCTTTGAATTTCTTTCGAAGCTCCGGTGTTACGGTGTAGACTATAGCCATCGTTTTCAACCTTTAGTGAATAAACGGTTTTAGGGTTGTATGAAGTTATCGTTCTACGCCTAAAAAGCCGCTTAACGCACTTTTAACGCGTATCTGCCTTTCTCTTTTATGTTCATGGCTTTTGCTATAACTGAGTTATCGGGGTCAAACATGATAACTAAGCCGCTGTAGTCTTCGCTAAAACTTGTGGATCTACATTTGGAGCATACGTTTTCTTTAGTTATAAAATGACAGTTAACACATGCTTTTTCACTCATTACAATTCACTCCCTTCACTCAGCTTTTTCCTTGCTTTCCGCTTGTTTCTTCGCAGGTGCCTCAGCTGTCTCTTTTAACCATTCAAGTTTGCCTAAGAACGGTTGTCTAGCGGTGACACCGATTTTTCCTGAGCTTCCTGCTCTGCCAAGCGAAACTGCAGTTATTCTAACGCGCACTTGGTCGCCTGCTGTTAGTTTTCTTTTGGTTTCTTTCCCCAGCAATACTCCTTGTTTTTCGTCATAAGAGATGTAGTCGTCCATAAGTTGTGAAACATGAAGTAACGCGTCTACTGGTCCGATGCGTACGAAAGCGCCGAAATCTGCGATTTCAACCACGTCTCCTTCTACGACTTCTTGAATTATCGGGTAGAACGTTAATAGAGAAAAAGACACTTTATGATAGGTTGCTCCGTCGCCGGCAATTATCTTGCCAATAGGGCTTACCTCAATTGCTGTAACTGCGATGACGTACCCTAATTCCTCATCTACAACTCCCTCGTACTTCTGCTTAACCTGTTCACGGCCAACTTTTTCTAAAGGGTTGCCGAAGGTTTCGGGCGGAATACGGATAGTGTCCTGTAGTGTTATGAGCTTAAACATAGTTATATCAACCCGTCAATCTCTAGACGCGATTTTTGCCTCACATAAATCACTGGCACACTTATATCTCTTAGCTTGCTCCGAAGTTGCTTATCATTGGTGAACACAGGCGAATTCCAAGCTTTAGCAACCTTAACTATAACATCGTCAGTCGACAACTTTTGGTCTTCATCAACCGCAACGTACTTGCATTTTTCAGCAAGCTTCAACGCGTAAACAGCTTGTCTGCGAATTTTAGGCGAATCCTTAGCGGCCAGTTGCTCAAGTTCACGTTTAACAGGCGAAAGCAAAACAAAATCAACATTCCGATTTAATAAATGTTCGACTTCAACGAAAACATCAAGTTTAAACTCAAGCGGAACAAATAATGCGTTTGAATCTAAGATAACTTTTAACGCTTCATTTCTCTTTGGCGAAGTTGACACTTGGCATGGCTCCTGTTTCCCTAAAAAGTTATTTTTGCATGCTTAAAACGTTTCGTTTATAACTTTTATTTCACTTGATAGGTGTAGTGCAGCCTTAAAATTACTATTAGTTTAAATACCTTGAGTAAATGAATTGAGCAACAGTCAGGTGCGTGTATTATGCTCCGCGAGAAATCGTGTGGCGCTGTAATATTCATAAAAAAGGATGATGCGACAAAATATCTTCTTCTTAATTATGCAGCGGGGCATTGGGATTTTGTTAAGGGCAACGTTGAACCTAACGAAAGCGAAAAAGAAACCGTTGTCCGTGAACTTAAAGAGGAAACAAGCATAACTGAAGCCCATTTCCTAGATGGTTTCAGAGAAGTAATCGCTTACTTTTACAGGAGACAAGGCTTAACAATTAATAAAGAAGTCGTATTCTTCCTAATGGAAGCATACACCGATAAAGTGGAGTTGTCTTTCGAGCACATAGGCTATGCTTGGCTAGATTACCAGCATGCCATGGAAAAACTAACTTTTAAAAACGCTAAGGACGTACTGCAAAAAGCACACCTTTTCCTAAAGAAAAACGGCATAATAAAACCGACAGAATAAGCTTAGTTGCTTACTTTACGATAAGTCCGTATCCGATAAGTCTCCAACGTGCAGTAATTTTCCTGCTGATGGCAACTCTGGAATCTGGCAACGCACAAATCGGCCTGGTCAACTTTACTTTAATCACATTTTGCTTTATTGAAACGATTTTTCCGACGTTTACAGCCGCACCTACATGAAGCAGCAACACTTCATCGGGATTAAATTTTTCAACCTTCAAAAGTTCTTTTGTTCCCACCGCGCGTTCCAAAACGTGTGTTTCCAAAGTAAGCTCTGTCAATGTTGGCGGAAGCATTCCTGCTTTTCCAGCGATGCTACCTGTTAAGCCGTCCGCCTTTGAATAGGATGGGTCGAGTAATGTTCCTACTCCAACTAGGCCTCCACATGTGGCTTCTTTCACGTTTCGTTCGCCAGCGTGCAAACTAACTATTTCGCTGATTAACGGGTCATAAACGGTTTTGCCTTCTCTTTCAACGCTGATGCCTGGGCGAATTTCTATTTCTTCTCCAACAGCAAATTTTCCTTGAGCTATTGTTCCGCCGACGATGCCGCCTTCTAGCTCATCGATGGTGGTTCCTGGTTTGTTGACGTCAAAAGAGCGAATAATGTACATGAGCGGCGGCTTAGTTTCATCCCGTTTGGGCGTAGGAATAAATGTTTCAATAGCATCAAGGAGCACGTCAATGTTTATTCCACGCTGAGCAGAGATTGGAATAATCGGTGCCTTCTCTGCTACTGTGCCTTTGACGAAGTTTTTGATTTCTTTATAGCTTTCTAACGCTCTTTTCTCATCTACAATGTCAATCTTGTTCTGAACAATGATTAGATTCTTTATGCCGCTTACTTCAGCGGCTGCAAGGTGCTCTCTTGTCTGCGGTTGAGGACACGGCTCATCAGCTGCAATAACCAGAATTGCCCCATCCATTATGGCTGCGCCTGAAAGCATAGTGGCCATTAACGCTTCGTGCCCAGGTGCGTCGACAAAACTTATAGCTCGAACAAATTTGGGTTCAGAATTGCAGTCACAATAGGGCTTATTTGTGTAGTTTTTGGGCGGCTCACATTTTGGGCACTTGTAAATAGGCATGTCCGCGTAGCCCAGTTTTATGGTGATGCCTCTTTTTAGTTCTTCACTGTGCCTTGACGCCCAAACGCCAGTTAACGCTTGCACCAACGTTGTTTTCCCATGGTCTACATGACCTATGGTGCCGATGTTGACTTCGGGCTGCTTAGGCAACGCTTTACTCATGTCACTCATCTTATTCTCTTCTTTAAATAAAGCTGATAAATTATGAAAGAACTATTGGGAGTTTATAAGGTTTAAGCATGAGCTCAGTCAAACTTGTGCTCATTTTGCAACTGGCTGTGCTTTAGCTTCAGTTGCTTTTGCGGCTGGTTTTTCAACAATTTTCATGTTAATCTGAACAATTTCATCTGTTATTGTGCTTCCCCGAACTGTTTTACGTTTTCTTTCTCCCTTTTTCTTTGGGCTAAAGCCTGCTCCACCGCTAAG
>Ga0326727_10020968_pt1 | contig 12888 bp, 4 predicted proteins | sample MB2enrmetagenome_FD_207643 | JGI IMG/M metagenome (GOLD analysis project Ga0326727, IMG submission 207643) | Lab enriched peat soil microbial communities from McLean, Ithaca, NY, United States - MB29MY | ecosystem: Environmental > Terrestrial > Soil > Wetlands > Peat | place: USA: New York...
GGCAAACCGGCCCACAATGCATCGCTGGTCGTGGTATGCGCATTCACCGGCAAGGTATCGAGAAACAGATCGGCCTGGCGCAGCCGGGCAAGATGCTCGGGCAAAGGCAATACCTTTGCGAAGTACAAGCGCGCCGGGTCCACGCCGCGCGCGCGCGCCTGGTCTCGCAGATTGTCTTCGGTCATCGGCGTCGACGCCAGCAGCCACAGGACACTCTCCGGCAAACGCTGGAGAATCCGGCACCATACATCGAAGATTTGCGGGGTAATCTTGTATGAATGGTTAAAACAGCACAGCACCAGCGCCGACTCGGGCAGACCATATTCGGTACGCGACAGCGTTTCGGCAAGTTCGCGACGCCGGTCATTGCACTGGTAGCAATCCGGCATGTACGCGAACTTCTCGCTGAACCATTGCGCCTGATCCAGCGGCGTCACGAACCGGTCGGTGACCATGTAATCCACGATGTCCGCGCCCAGCGTTCCGGGAAACCCCAGATAGGCCACCTGTACCGGTGCCGGCCGGAAAGCCAGCACCGCGGTACGCGTTTCGCGGGTATAGCCTTTCAGATCGACCAGGATATCGATGCGGTCCGCATGGATTTTCTCGGCGATGGCCTGGGGAGACAGGGTCCCGACCTCATTGAAAGCATCGAACGCTTGCAGCAGCCGCTGACGCATCGGGCTGCCGTCATTGGGGCCCGCCGAGTAGGCGATGATCTCGAAGCGGTCGCGACTGTGCAATTCAAAGACTTCCGCCATCAGAATGGCGGTGGCGTGGCCATGCAGGTCGGACGACAGATAACCGATGCGCAATCGCTCATGCGGGCGCACCTCATGGCTGAATGCGACCCGGCCCGGAATATTGGTCATCACGTCATATTGCGCATGCGCCCAGTCGCGGTCGCACATGAACTGGTCTTCGTTGGACTCGGCCATCGACAAAAAGGCAAACGGGTAAATACGCCCGTCCTGACGGATGCGGACCCGGTCAATCATGCGCCCGCGCAGCGCATCCAGCCCCGGCCAGTCGCAGCACTGCTCTTTCAGACGCACCAGACAGGACAGCGCCTCGACATGATCGGGATCGAGATCGACCGCCTTCTGCAGACAGTCTACAGAAGCGGCAAAATCCGACAGATCATTCAGCGCATTGCCCAGGTTATACCAGGACTGCGCCAGATTCGGTTGAATGGCCAACGCCTGCCGGAACAGCTTGACCGCTTCGTGGTGGTGACCACGATTCAACTCGGCGCCCCCCAGATTGTTCAGCGCGTCAGCATTGCCCGGATCGTACTCCAACGCCTTCCGGTAAGCCGCTTCGGCCTCCTGCCACTGACCCAGATCCTTGAAGGCATTGCCGATGCTGTTGTACAGACCGGTCGAATGGGGCGTACTTTCCAGCGCAAGGCGATATTGCGTCAGCGCGTCGAAAACCCGGCCGGCCTCGCGCAACGCATTACCGTAATTACCGCGCACCGTGGTCAGAAAAGCCGCGCCGGGATAAAGCGCGATCAGCCGTTCGAAGCAGGCGATCGATTCGGCCAGCAATCCGCGGCGCTTGAATGCCAGACCCAGTAAATGCATGGCATCGGCTTCATTGGGACGCAGATCGAGCACCTGGCGGCACAACGCGATCGCAGCTTCGTCCCGCCCCACCTCCAGCGCGGCGAACGCCTCCTTGATCATGCCGGGAATGGCATCGTCTCGAACCGTCATCATGGCTCCCGTAATGCGGTGGAAAGCGAGGCCACCACCGGCGCAATCAAATAAGACAGGATCGTGCGGTTTTCTCCGCGCATGGAGACCTGGGCAGCCATCCCTGGCTTCAGCTGCAGCCCCCATTTATTCATCTGCGCGGAATCGACCGTGATGCGCACCATATAGCTCGGCGGCTGACTGGCGTTGCCGCCTTCAGTGCGATCCGGCGAGATATACGCCACCTTGCCGACAATATTCGGCGTGGAACGCTTGTTGAACGAGGTAAAGCGCAGCTCCACCGACTGACCGAGGAACACCTGACGGATATCCTGCACCTGCACCTGGGTCTCGATCACGAACTTCGGATTCCTGGGCACCACCTCCATCAGCACCATGCCGCCACCGATCACCTCTCCGAGGGTGTTCACACGCTGATTGAACACCATACCGTCGACAGGCGAACGCAATACCAGGCGATCAGAAGCATCCCGGGCCGGATCGAATTGCTGGCGGATATCACTGGTGCGCACCGCCGTATCCTGCAGATCGGATACGATGCCCTGCTCCAGGCCGTCACGCAGTCCGATACGACGCATATCCAGATCCGCCATGCGCTGGCGCGTCTGCACGATCTGTCCGTCAAGCGAAGCCAGACGGCTGACAAACTCCTGCTCGGCACGCAACATATCCTGATATTGGGTCTTGGGGATATATTGCTTTTCGTACAAATCCTTATACGAGGCGATCTGCTCTTTCACGAGCGCGAACTCCGTGCGCGTGGACGCCAGTTGCTGCTGATAATCGGCAATCTCCTGCGTCAACTGTTCGTGTTCCAGATCCAGCTGGTTCTTCTGGTCGGCATAGGAGCGCCGATGATCCTCGAACAGCATGCGCTCACGCTGCATCAGATCCGCCACTTGCGGATCGGAGGCGCCCTGTTTGACGAGCACCGGCGGAAATGCGATCTGTTTCGCCTCGGCCTGTTCGGCCTTCAGGCGTGCGGCGCGCGCGGTCTGAGCCGCATACTGCAGAGAAAGCGACGAATTGGCCGCGCTGACACGTGCATCTTCGAATTCCAGCAGCGCTTGTCCGCGAACGACCTCATCACCATCTTTCACCAGAATGCGTTTGATAATGCCGCCGCTGGCGTGCTGGATCACACGCACATCGCCATCGACCTTCACCTCACCCTGGGCCGTAACCGCGCTGGACATCGGAACAAAAACGATCCAGAAACCGCCCACGCCGAAAAACAGTACGATGAGGATCATCCCCATCCACACAATCTGACCAACGTGGCCAGCCAGTTCGAGTTCAGGCGTGGGAACGAATATTTGCTTGAAAAGTTTTAACATATTCAGCCCGCCGGTACCGGTTGAGTGGGCGGCGGCGCCAGACGGGCCATCACCTCATGACGCGCTCCGTACATTTCCACGCTGCCGCCGCGCATCACCAGCAACCTGTCGAAATTCTGCAGCAGCATGGGACGGTGGGCAATGACCAGCAAGGTCACGCCTTCCGCCTTGAGCTGCGCAAAGGTCTCAAGCAGGAAGCCTTCACCCTCGCTATCCAGATTGGCGTTGGGCTCGTCGAGCAGAACGATGCACGGAGAACCATACAGCGCGCGCGCCAGCCCGATACGCTGACGCTGTCCGCCCGACAGACCGATCCCCCCCTGGCCAAGTATCGTATCGTAGCCATGCGGTAACCTCAGAATCATCTCGTGCACACGCGCCTTCTGTGCCGCCGCCAGGATTTTATCGGAGTCGAGTTCGCCCAGACGGGCGATGTTTTCCGCTACGGTACCGGCAAACAATTCGACGTCCTGCGGCAGATAACCGATATACGGGCCCAGACTTTCGCGCGGCCACTCGGACAGGTCGGCGCCATCGTAACGCACCGTCCCCACCGTCGGCGGCCAGATTCCCAGCAGGACGCGCGCCAGCGACGACTTGCCCGATGCGCTGGCACCAATAATGCCCACCGACTCCCCGGGCGGAAATCGCACATTGATACCGCCCAGAATCGGACGTTTGGCATCCTGAAGCGCCAGATAGACATTTTCCAGCGAGATGTCGCCCTTGGGCGGCGGCAGCTCCATTTGTCCTGACTGACCCTTTTCCTCGGCGAGCAGGGATTTCAGACGGCTATAGGCTTCGCGTGCTTCAACCCACGGCCCCCACACCATGATCAATTGCTCCACAGGCATCATGGCGCGGCTGACGATGAAGGTTGCGGCCAGCATCACCCCCGGCGACGTACTCTGGTCGGTGATCATCAGGTAAACGCCGATACAGATCATCAGTTGCTGCAGCATCTGCCGGGCGAAACGGGTCATGCTGGACATGGCGCCGGCCACGTGGCTGTTATGCACATGCCAGTGCAAGGCTTCCATATTGCGCTCGTCCCAGCAGCGCCGCATCGCGCCGCCCATGCCCAGCGCCCGGATCACCTCCGCGTTCGACAGGTTCGACTCGACAAAACGCACGGCATCGACGGATTTTTCCTGCATGGTCTGGATGGATGAGCGCGTCATGGCCTCGCTGGTCAGACCCAGCGCCACCAGGAAAACCGTCCCGATCAGTGCGGCCCATCCCAGTACGCTGGAGAACCAGAACACGATCCACATATACACGAACAGCCAGGGGGCATCGAACACCGCATAAATACTGAAACCCGTCAGAAAATTGCGAACAACCTGCAAATCCCTCAGGCCGGTTTTGGGAACCGGCGCGTTCAGGTTTGAGGCATGCTCGAACATCGAGTCGACGATCTTGGGCCCCATCAACCGGTCGAGTACGACGCTGGCCGCAACCAGAAGCCGAGAGCGGATGAACTCCAGCAGCAGATTCACGATCATCGCGATCGTGACGCCGATGGTCAGCACGACCAGGGTCGACACACTTCGGCTGTTCATGACGCGGTCGAAGATCTGCATCATGTACAGAGAGGGAATCAGCATCAAAAAGTTGAGAAAGAGGCTGAATACCCAGGCGTAGAAAAAAATCGTCTTCAAACGAGACATGAGTTGTTGCATGGTTCAAGCCGGCAAGGGGCGCAACGCGCGCTTTATAAAGTTAACAATCATGGTATCGACCGCTTTCGGGGTAGACATTAATTCTGTGTGGGGATGACCCTGACCTTGCAGGGTCTGCCCCAGCGGCGACAACCGGGCCTGAAGGTCGACCAGCGACAGGGCAACCCCCGGCCAGCCGAGCCGGATATGCGCATCCTGAAACGACTGCCAGATCCCCGGGCTGAACGCACGGACCGTACGCGGGTCGCTCCATGCCCGTTCCGCATCGCAGTGCGGCACCTGAATCGAAAGTCGCCCGCCCGGTTTCAGCAGCAAGGCGCAGTCGCGCATGAACCCGTTGAGATCCGCAACCCACGTCAGATTGTCGCCGATCGATATTTCATCAAAGCTGCCGGGCAACAGCCGGATCCCGCCAAAGCGATCGCTGGGCAAGATCTCACCCAGGGGCAGCCCACGCCGGTAATCGATCACCGCATCCACCTCAAGCGGCGAAGCATCATCGAGATACAGTCCCCGCGGATCTCGCACCAGCGCACGTGAAAAATGCAGAATGTTGGGCATTGCAGGCGCCGGCCTGGCCCGCCGGGCCGATGACAGGCGCTCAACCATCGGCGCCAGATAGCGGGAAGCCGGACGGGCACACATCCATTCGAAGCCTCGCCGGCCGAGCTCTCGCCGCTCGGCGTCATCCGCCAGCAGCTTTACACAGGCGTCCACCAATCCGTCATAAGGCGCCAGTTTCACCACCTGCTCGATCCCGTCCGGCAACTCGGTATCGGGATCGCATTCGGACACAACGGCCTTACCGTTTGCCAGCAGATAGGAAATGCGTGCAATTTCGAGCACTTTGGCGCGATAACTGTGAATATTCAGGACCACTCTGGCACGGGCGATCATGGCATCGCGCTCGGCGCCGTAGACATTAAAAGCCCGCACGACATTGACGCCGCGCGCCTGCAGCGCATCGAGCAGCGCTGACCGCCGTTCCGATAAAGAACCATAAAACAGCACATCGATATCCGGCGTCGCGCTTGAACGAATCGAAGACAACTCGGGGACATAACCGATCGGCACGTAATGCAGGGAGCGCGCAGGAAACAGTCGCTTGATATTTTCGATATTGCGGGCGCTGTAATCCCAGGTCTCAAGCCGGGCAATCAGACCGGGCAATGCACGCTTCAGCCAGTTGGATTCGCTGTCTATCTGTTCCAGATTGAACAGAATGGTGTCATCCGGCAATTGATCGGCCGTCGACTGATCCATCAGATTGCTGCCGAACAGGATATTGACCGCCTCCGGCAACAAGGCGTTATAGGCCATATCGCAGTGAAACCCCAGATGCCGAATGGCAAACATCACCGATTCGGCAACTTCAAGAAACGCGGCGGCATGAGAATACAGCGGAGGAGAATAAATGACGATACGCCAGCGGGGCGGCGTGTCGGAGATCAATGCCGACAGCTTCGGACTTGCCTGGTTTACAGGTTCTTCTGTTAACCCCTGCATGGACTTACTCTCCCATGTTGATTTTTAGACTTGCGGGATGAAACCTCAGCCTAGCTGCCAAAGAATAAATGCCTGCTGGCACTGCGTCCAGCCTCACGACAGGGCATTCATTTCAACAGACTACGAATACCAGTTTACGATACTATACATATCTATCTTATTGACATTCACTTGATTCATTAGATGCACACCACTCCTGTGTCGATTGCAAGACAACTGGCCTGGCATACCGTCCTTGCACTGGCCTGCTTCGCCACGCCAATCGCGTTGGGGGCCGACCTGACCACGCCGGACGTATTCGGCGTCATGCGGAGCGTGCCGGCCTATCCGGCCGCCAGCGAATTCGGCGACATGCGCGCCGACCCGTGCAGTCTTGGGCCGCTCGAGTCTCCATTATCATTATTCGAATCGGTTGAGCATGCGCTGTGCAACAACCCGCGCACACGCGCCACCTGGGCGAACATCAAGGCCCAGGCAGCCCAGGTCGGCCAGGCAGAATCTTCTTACCTGCCGACGGTCAGCGGTTCGATTCTCGCGGCGCATGATCACAGCAGTACTTTTTTTGAATCCTCGCTGGTCAGCGACGTGGCCGATCGGACGCACTACGCTTCGGAAACGGTAGCGCTCAACTGGGTGCTGTTTGACTTCGGAACCCGGGGCGCGGCCATCGCGGGGGCGAAAAAACTGCTTGCCGCCGCCGACGCCGACCACAATGCAACCCTGCAACAGGTTTTTGTGTCCACTGCGCGCGACTACTATGCCGCCATTGCGGGGCAGGCCAATATCAATGCATCGATTGCCGCCGAAGACAACGCGCGCAAGGCACTGGATATCGCCACCGCACGCGTGACAGACGGACTGTCCGCCATCAGCGATCAGTGGCAAGCGAAAACCGCGTATTCCCAGGCGACCTACAACCGGGTACGCGCCCAGAGCGATTACCGCCGGGAACTGGGTACGCTGGCCATCGATATGGGGTTGCCGCCCGATACACCGATCTTCCTGAGCCAGGCACTGGAATCCGCCAGGCCCGATGCCACATTCAACCAGGCCATTACCGATTTGCTGGCCGAGGCCGCACATGACCACCCGAGCCTGGCCTCAGCCAGAGCACAACTCGATGCCGCCAAAGCCAGAGTCGATATGGTCAGGGCACAAGGCCGGCCCACGATCAGCCTGGTCACAAGGCGCAGCCGCAATAACCAGCCGGTGAGTCTGGGGACCGGCGAAGGCGATGTGGGTGCGGAAACCAACGACACCTACATCGGGCTCGAGATCGATATTCCGATCTTTGAAGGCTTCAGCCGCAGCTACCAGATTCGCGCCGCTCAGGCCGAAGTCGAACAGCGCGAGGCCAATCTTCATGACGCCGAACAGCAAGTCGCGCTCGGCGTATGGAACAGCTATGAAGCCCTCAGAAGCGAAACGGAAAACCTGAAAAATACAGACGTAACGCTCGATAGCGCACAAAAAGCGCTGGATGCGACGCAATACCGCTACCAGAAAGGCGTGGGGGGCATTGTCGAATTGCTGAGCGCTCAAACCGCACTGGCCAACGCCAATCTGCAGCACATCCTGGCGCAGGCCAACTGGCGCAGCGCACGCCTGATGCTGGCGGCCAGCCTGGGACATCTGGGCACAATCAACGCACTCAATCCCTGAAATTCCCCCTGACGCTTTCCCGGTAACGCGTCAGGGCCGCTTTTTTTTATCTCGCGGCGATGGTCCCGCAGCGCCCGCCCCCTCCGACTCCCAATCAGATCCATCAGCCGTTTCAATCTACCCGGACGAATCCAAAAGCACGCCCCATTTCAACAATTCACAACCCGTTTAAAATAAAAATGTCAATATCAAAAATTGTATTTTTACGGTAGATTTGTCCCACTCAACTGTAAAGTTTTGGGAAATCTGGTCGTTATACGCAATGGGTGCGTCTAAAAATCATCAAGCTGACGTCACACAAGTTTCATTAAGTAATCATTGATAATTGGTTGTTTTTTACCCCATAAAATACATAATATTCAGTAATAAACCGTCCAGATTCACAGGATGGTTTACCTGTCCGCGTGAGAGCCGCACATCGCAATGCACTCTCACATAGTGAGGAACAGCCCATGAACCTGACACTGACACAAGGCACAGGAAACCCGGTCGAGCTGGACGGGCTGTCTTCCATTGTGGGCTCAGCGGGCGCGACCGACACCGTCCAACTGCTCAGCAGCGGATCGATTTCCATTGCCAACATCGACACGGCACTGGGTGCAAGCGGCGGCACCGACACCATTACGATGATGTCCACCGACAGCGTCAGTATCTCCGGCATCGCCACCATCCTGGGCGGCAGCGGAATTACCGACACGATCACCCTGCTCAACAGCAGCGCAGTCAGCGTCTCCCACATTGCCAGCGTGCTTGGCACGGATGGCACCACCGATACGCTCACCCTGCTGAATGCGGGGACGGTTTCCGTTTCGAATATTGCCACGGTGATCGGCACCACCGGCACGGACACCGTCGTCCTGCTCACCGACGGGAATGTTTCGGTGCGCGGGATCAATACCGTACTGGGCACCGCCAGCGGCAGCAGCTCCGACACCGTCACCCTGCTGTCAACCAGCGCGCTGAGCGTGTCGAACATCGGAACGATCATCGGCGGTTCAGGCACCACCGACACCGTGACCCTGGTCACCGCCAGTACGCTCAGTGTGTCGAACATCGCCACGGTACTCGGCAGCGCCACCACCGCCGCCTCCGACACCCTGACGCTCCTCACCGTTGGCAACGTCAGCGTGTCGGGCGTCAACACCGTCATGGGCACCGGCACCAGTGACAGCGTGACGCTGCTGACAGCGGGCAACATCAACATCTCGGCGATCAACACCGTCATCGGTACCGGCGGCACCGACACCGTCACCCTGCTCACCGACGGCAACGTCTCGATTCGCGGCATCAACAGCGTGATCGGCACCGGAACCGGCACCGACACCGTGACCCTGCTGTCGAGCAGTGCCATCAGCGTATCGGCGATCAATACCGTCATCGGCGGCGCAGGCACCAGCGACACCGTGACCCTGCTCACCGCCAGCACCCTCAGCGTGTCGAACATCGCCACCGTACTCGGCACCGCCGCCACCGGCGCCTCCGACACCCTGACGCTACTCACCGGCGGCAACATCAACATATCCGCTGTCGGCACCATCATGGGTGCGGGCAGCAGCGACAGCGTGACCCTGCTGACGGCGGCCAGTATCAGCATCTCGGGCATCAACACGGTCACCGGCTCCAGCGGCACCGACACCGTCAGCCTGCTCACCGACGGCAATGTCTCGGTACGCGGTGTGGAAACCCTGCTCGGCACCGGTAGCGGCACCGACACCGTCACCCTGCTGTCGACCAGCGCCATCAGCGTGTCGGCCATCAACACGGTCATGGGGGCGACGGGCACCTCCGACACCGTGACCCTGCTCACCGCCAGCGTGGTCAGCGTGTCGAACATCGCCACGGTACTCGGCACCGCCGCCACCGGCGCTTCCGACACCCTGACGTTGCTCACCGCCGGCAACATCAGCGTGTCCAGCATCGGCACCGTCGTGGGCAACGGCGGCACCGACAGCGTGACGATGCTCACCGCAGGCAGCCTGGACATTTCGGCAATCAGCACGGTCATCGGCTCCGGCGGCACCGACACCGTCAGCCTGCTCACCCATGGCAACGTATCGGTACGCGGCGTAGAAACCCTGCTCGGTACAGGGACCGGTACCGACAGCGTCACCCTGCTGTCCGCGGGGGGTATCAGCGTCTCGGCCATCGCCACCGTGATCGGCACCACCGGCACAGACACCGTCACCCTGCTCACCGACGGCAACGTCTCGATTCGCGGCATCAACAGCGTGATCGGCACCGGCACGGGGACCGACACGGTCACCCTGCTGTCGACCAGTGCGATCAGTGTGTCAGCGATCAATACCGTACTCGGCACCGCAGGGACTACCGACACCGTCACCCTGCTCACCGCCAGCACCCTCAGCGTGTCCAACATCGCCACGGTACTCGGCAGTGCAGCCACCGCCGCTTCCGACACGCTGACGCTCCTCACCGTTGGCAACGTCAGCGTATCGGGCGTCAACACCGTCATGGGCACCGGCACCAGTGACAGCGTGACGCTGCTGACATCGGGCAACATCAATGTGTCGGCGATCAACACGGTCATCGGCACCGGCGGCACCGACACCGTCACCCTGCTCACCGACGGGAATGTCTCGATCCGCGGCATCAACAGCGTGGTCGGCACCGGTACCGGCACCGACACCGTGACCCTGCTGTCGACCAGCGCGATCAGTGTCTCGGCGATCAACACTGTCATCGGCGGCAGCGGCACCACCGACACCGTGACCTTGCTCACCGCCAGCACGATCAGCGTATCGAACATCGCCACCGTGCTGGGCACCACCGCCACCGGCATCTCCGACACCGTGACCCTGCTGACGGCAGGCAATCTCAGCGTATCCGCGGTGAGCACCATCATGGGTGCGGGCAACAGCGACAGCGTGACCCTGCTGACGGCGGCCAGTATCAGCATCTCGGGCATCAACACCGTCACCGGCTCCAGCGGCACCGACACCGTCAGCCTGCTCACCGACGGCAATGTCTCGGTTCGCGGCGTGGAAACCCTGATCGGCACCGGCTCAGGCACCGACACCGCGACCCTGCTGTCCAGCAGCGCCATCAGCGTATCGGCGATCAACACGGTCCTGGGTGCGACGGGCACATCCGACACCGTGACCCTGCTCACCGCGGGCGTGGTCAGCATATCGAACATCGCCACGGTGGTGGGCACCGCCGCCACCGGCGCTTCCGACACCCTGACATTGCTGACCGCCGGTAACATCAGCGTGTCTTCGATCGGCACGGTATTGGGCAACGGCGGCACCGACAGCGTCACCCTGCTCACCGGCGGCAGCCTGGGTATTTCGGCGATCAGCACCGTCATCGGCTCCGGCGGCACCGACACCGTCAGCCTGCTCACCGACGGCAATGTCTCGGTACGCGGCGTGGAAACCCTGCTCGGCACCGGTACCGGCACCGATAGTGTGACCCTGCTGTCCGCGGGCGCCATCAGCGTCTCGGCCATCGCCACCGTCATCGGCACCACCGGCACGGACACCGTCACCCTGCTCACCGACGGCAACGTCTCGGTACGCGGCATCAACACCGTGATCGGCACCGGCACGGGGACCGACACGGTCACCCTGCTGTCGACCAGTGCACTGAGCGTGTCGGCGATCAATACCGTGATCGGCGGAACAGGTACCACCGATACGGTGACCCTGCTCACCGCCAGCACCCTCAGCGTATCGAACATCGCCACGGTACTGGGCAGGGCGGGCACCACAGATACATTAACGCTAATGACGGGTGGCGCGATCAGCGTTTCCCTTACCGGGTCGGTTCTCGGGACTTCCGGCACAACCGACACCCTGACACTACTGACCAGCAGCACCCTAAGCATTTCCGGCATCGCCACCCTGATCGGCACAGCGGGCACGACCGATACCATTACTCTGCTCACCGGCGGCAACGTCGCAGTGCGCGGCATTGCAAGCATTCTAGGAACTGGAACCATGAACTCCGATACGATAACGATTCTTACCAGTGGCTCCATCGGCGTTTCCGGTGTTGATACCGTTCTCGGCGCCGCCGGCACCACCGATACCGTGACCCTACTCACCGCCAGTACCCTCAGCGTGTCGAACATCGCCACGGTACTCGGCACGGTCGCCCCCAGCGCCTCGGATACCCTGACGCTGCTCACCGCCGGCAACATCAGCGTGTCGAGCATCGGCACGGTCATGGGCAACGGTGGCACCGACAGCGTTACGATGCTGACAGCGGACGCGATCAGTATTTCGGCGATCAGCACCGTCATCGGCTCCAGCGGCACCGACACGGTCACCCTGCTCACCGATGGAAGTGTGTCGGTTCGCAGTGTGGAAACCCTGCTGGGCACCGGTACCGGCACCGATAGCGTCACCCTGCTGTCCGCAGGCGCCATCAGTGTGTCGGCCATCGCCACCGTCATCGGTAACACCGGCACGGATACCGTCACCCTGCTCACCGACGGAAACGTCTCGGTACGCGGCATCAATACCGTGATCGGCACCGCCACCGGCAGCGCCTCCGACACCGTGACTCTGCTGTCGAGCAGCGCGCTGAGCGTTTCGGCCATCGGCACCGTGATGGGCGGCGCGAACACCACCGACACTGTCACCCTCCTCACTGCAAGCACCCTCAGCGTGTCGAACATCGCCACGGTCCTCGGCAGCGCCGCGACCGCCGCGTCCGATACCCTGACGCTGCTCAGCGCGGGTAATGTCAGCGTGTCGGCGGTCAACACCGTCATGGGCACCGGCAGTAACGACAGCGTCACCCTGCTCACCGCCGGCAGCCTCAGCATCTCGGCCATCGCCACCGTCATCGGCACCACCGGCACCGACACCGTGACGATGCTCACCGACGGCAACGTCTCGGTACGCGGCATCAACACCGTCATCGGCAACAGCAGCGCTGTCTCCGACACCGTGACCCTGCTGTCGAGCAGCACCATCGCATTGTCGGGCATCGGCTCCGTGCTGGGCGCCAGCGGCA
>Ga0326727_10020969_pt1 | contig 12887 bp, 10 predicted proteins | sample MB2enrmetagenome_FD_207643 | JGI IMG/M metagenome (GOLD analysis project Ga0326727, IMG submission 207643) | Lab enriched peat soil microbial communities from McLean, Ithaca, NY, United States - MB29MY | ecosystem: Environmental > Terrestrial > Soil > Wetlands > Peat | place: USA: New York...
TGTCGGACTTTCGTTACCTGGGACAGCAACTGATTGACGGCCTGCGCACCGAGGTGGTGGCGTTTGCCGAGCACATTGAACCCGCCGCAGTCAGGGGCCGCTTCGTCGTTGGCAAAACCTCGGTACCACTGCTCCTCCAGGGCGTTGCCTGGATTGATGCCAGCGGATACCAAATCCTTCAGATGCGGACGGACCTGCTCGCGCCCCAGCCGGGTGCGGCACTCAACCGTATGACGACGGTTGTGTCTTTTGCCGGGATCAAGTTTCAGGACCGCCCGTCGGCTTTCTGGCTACCTCAAGAGGTGGAGGTTACACTGGACCAGGGCAAATTCATCTATGCGAATCGTCACCGGTATTCGGATTATCAACTCTTCGAGGTCGAGATTCAGGAGAAGGTGCAGGAGCCAAAGCCCCCGGCGCCCCCGCCGCCTTGATCCCCAACGACGCCACTGGAATCTTCTACCGAGACTAGGGTGCTGCCCCGGCTAATTCTTTACAGGCACGGCGTCGCCGCGGCGACACTGTGGCCGGCGGCTAGCCCGGGCATCGGGCGATAGAAACAATCGACAACCCTAAGCGCTCTGCCGTCCGCTGATGCGGGCTGAGGCATTAGAAACTGCCGCTTCCCCACGCCTGTTGCCGGGGGCCACATTCTGCCGGCCCTGATGGGCCTTTCCCTCGACAACGGACCTCCGCTCCTGCTGGTATGTCGAGATCATCTGTCTTGATGATTTGTCTGGAGGGTTTGTCCAGACGTTGGCCCTGATTCATCGGGAGTCCCGCCCGGTGACCAAGCATGGCAGGCGGGGTATTCCACGGACGATGGCACGTTGACGCTGAGGCCCTGCGGTGCTACAAATGACGCATGCGAAATAGGGGGAATGCTCGGCGCTCCCACGGCAAGGTGGCGCGTCCCGATGGTGTCTATCGGGGACCTATCCTTATACGGGCAGTCGGGTATCAGTTCTGCTGGCAATTCTAGAAGTGGGGGATCTTCCCTCACAAGGAGATAAACAATGCGACGACGAGATTTTCTGGGAACCGCAGCGGCAGCCGGATTGGTGGCGTCAAAAGAGCTCGTTGGTCCCCTCGCGCAGGCAAGCGAGAATGCCAACTTGCCCCCCATTCCCAAACGCCGCCTGGGGAAGACCGGTGCGGATCTTTCCATCATCGCCTTGGGCGGAATGGTAGTGATGGATACGGAGCAGGCTTTCGCCAATAGCATTGTGGCCGAAGCATTCGACCGCGGCATCAATTACTTCGACGTGGCGCCGCAATACGGCAATGCGCAACAAATATTGGGGCCGGCACTCGAGCCCTATCGAAAGCGCTCATTCCTCGCCTGCAAGACGCTCATGCGCGATAAAGACGGCGCCGCCGAGCAGCTTGAGGACTCGCTGCACAAGCTGCGCACGGACCATGTTGACCTCTACCAGTTTCACGCGGTAACCACGAAGGAAGACGTCGAAAAAATCTTTGGTCCCAGCGGCGCCATGGAAACCTTCCAGGCCGCGCGCCAGGCCGGCAAAGTCCGCTTCATCGGCTTCTCGGCGCACTCCGTCGAAAATGCGCTCGCCATGCTCGATCACTACGATTTCGATACCATCCTCTTTCCCATCAACTTCGTCCTTTTCTCGCAAGCCAACTTCGGGCCTCAGGTGCTGGCAAGGGCGCATGAAAAAAGTATGGGCATCCTTGCGTTGAAATCCATGGCGAAAACAACCTGGCCTGCCGCCCAGAAGAAGGATCATCCCAATCCCAAGTGCTGGTATCAGCCCGCCGCGCTACCGGATGAGGCCTCACTGGGCTTGCGCTGGACCCTGTCGCAGCCCATCACCGCCGCGGTGCCTCCCGGGGATGAGAAATACTTCCGGCTTGCCATGGACATAGCGCAAAAGTTCGAGCGCTTGAAACCGGAGGAAGAAAAAAACCTCCTGACGCGGGCACAAGGCGTTGAGCCGATTTTTCACTTGGCGAAGGCGTGAGATCGCAGGGGAACCCGCGGCACCCATCCCTCCATTTCAAGAGGGTTGCTCGTTTCTGGTCGGTGCGGGTCGGCCTGCACCCTCGTGCCGTTGGTGTGGAAGCGTCTGATGGAGTGCACTGGTTTTAGATTGGCACCCACGCCGATTATAACCATTTCTTTGGCTAAGTAATTGCCCCGTCGCGAAAAGGATCCCTAAGATGAATCCCTCACCCCCAGACAAATCCCCGAAGCTCCGCAGCCGCGATTGGTTTGGCAAACGCGATCGCTGGGGCTTGGCACACCGCGCCTGGCTTCGCTCCGAAGGTTTCAGCGAGCGCGTCTTCGAAGGCAAGCCGGTGATCGGCATCTGCAATTCCTGGAGCGAACTCAACAATTGCAACGCGCACCTGCGCACCGTGGCGGAAGCCGTGAAGCGCGGCGTGTGGGAGGCCGGGGGGTTCCCGCTGGAATTCAACACCATCTCGCTGGGCGAGATGCTGATGAAGCCCACCACTATGCTTTACCGGAATCTGATGGCGATGGAAGTGGAGGAATGCATCCGCGCTTATCCGCTGGACGGCGTAGTGCTGTTGTGCGGGTGCGACAAGACCACACCCGCGCAGTTGATGGGCGCCGCCAGCGTCGACGTGCCCGCGATCATGGTGCCGGGCGGGCCGATGCTGAGCGGCATGTGGCACGACCGCGAACTCGCCGCCGGCACGGACGTCCGCAAAATGTGGGAAGAGGTGCGCGCCGGCCGCCTGGGACAAGAGGAGTGGTGCGAAATTGAGAGTTGCGTGGCGCGCAGCACGGGCCACTGCTATGTGATGGGCACCGCGTCAACCATGGCCAGCCTTGCCGAGGGACTGGGCATGACGCTTCCCGGCGCGGCGGATATCCCCGCTGCCGACTCGCGCCGCATGATGATTGCCGAAGAGAGCGGAAAGCGCATCGTCGATATGGTCCGGGAAGGTTTGCGGCCTTCCCACATCATGACCGCCGCAGCGCTGGAGAACACCACCCGGCTCCTCATGGCGCTGGGCGGGTCGACGAACGCCATCGTGCACCTGGTGGCCATTGCCGGGCGTTTGGGGATTAACTTGCCCCTTTCCTCGTTTGATGAAATCGCCCGCACGACCCCCTTCATCGCTAATGTGAAACCCTCGGGGAAATCCCTGATGGAAGAATTCAGTTACGCCGGCGGCGTGCCCGCCGTGCTGAAGGAAATCAGCCCGCTGCTGCATTTGGATGCGCTGACCGCCAGCGGCAAGACCATGGGTGAAAACCTGAAGCGCGCGGCGTGCTTTAATCGTGAGGTCATCCGGCCTCTCAGCGAGCCCCTGTTTCCTCAAGGTGGCGTCGTCGTCCTGAACGGGAATCTTGCCCCGCTGGGCGCGGTCATTAAGCAATCGGCCGTTTCCCCACACCTGATGAAGCACCGCGGGCGCGCCGTGGTTTTTCAGAACAATCGGGATTTACTGACGCGCCTCGATGACCCGAACTTGGCCGTCGATGAGAACTCCGTGATGGTGCTGAAGAACGCCGGGCCTAAGGGCGCTCCGGGAATGCCGGAATGGGGCCATCTGCCCATCCCGGCGAAACTGCTCAAAGCCGGCGTGAAAGACATGGTTCGCCTCAGCGACGCGCGCATCAGCGGCACCAGCTTCGGGACGATCGTCGTCCACATTGCGCCGGAAGCCGCTGTGGGCGGGCCCCTGGCGATTGTTCAGGATGGTGATGAAATTGAGCTGGATGTGCCGGGGCGGCGGCTCGAGTTGCGCGTGCCCGAGGCGGAAATCAAATCGCGGCTTTCGCAATGGAAAGCGCCCGCCCCGCACTACACGCGCGGTTACGGCAAACTCTTTCTGGATCACATCCTGCAAGCCAATGAAGGGTGTGATTTCGATTTCCTGCGCGGCTCGGAGCGCGAAGACGACGGGACGCCGCTCGCGCGCTTTCCCAATCCTGCACTGTGAGCGCTCCCGGCTCATAATCCTGCGATAGGAGTGGCGGAAATGGCCCCCCTCAAATCCGAAACGGTGAAGCGTGTTGCCTTCGAATTTGTAAATGCAATAAATCACCAGAGCGTTGAAGAGATCGCGGACCTGATGACAGAAGACCATGTCTTCATCGATTCAATGGGAACGAGAGTCGACGGCAAGCAGCGGATGAAGGCAGGCTGGGAAGGTTACTTTCGCATGGTCCCTGACTACACCATTGTGATCGATGAAACCTTCGTGGAAGGAGCCGTGGTAGGCATGCTGGGGACTGCACAAGGTACTTATTCTACGGACGGCGTCCTGCGGCCTGAGAACAAGTGGTCGACGCCGGCAAGCTGGCGTGGGCTTATTCGCGGTTCGCTCGTGGCCGAGTGGCGCATCTATGCTGACAATGAACCGATCCGCCAAATTATGGCACGCAAGGGAAAGTAACACCGGCCGAATGAAGCGCCGCCCTAAAGGGCGGCGCTACAAGGACCATTACCCGCGACGCACCACACTCGTATAGATTGCCCCTTCCTGTACAGTAGTGTACAATTTCCTTGGACTCTTTGGAGGCGCGCCAAATGAAGACCCTCACATTCACCGAATTTCGGAAGAACGCCTCGGCGGTGCTGGATGGCGTGGAGGGAGGCGAGAGCATTTGTGTCCTACGCCACGGGAGGGCCATCGCCAAAATCATTCCAGCGAAGCGGGACCAACCCGAGCCTGCTTGGAAGCGCCCAGGTCCGCGAATGGTCATCCCGGGGGTGTCGCTCAGCAGGGCTGTGCTTGAGGAAAGGCGGTCGGCCCGTTGAACGTTTTCTTGGACTCCTCTGCGCTCGCCAAGCGTTACGTCAATGAGGTGGGGAGTGATCGGGTAGGAGAGATCTTGTCTGCTGCATCGTCCCTGGGCCTCTCGGTAATTTGCCTATCTGAGGTTGTTTCTGGGCTGTGCAGGCTCCGACGCGAAGGGAAGCTCTCCCCCCGGCAATACGCCGAAAACAAACGGGCGCTGATCGAGGATGTGGAAGCCTCGGTCGTTATCAATATTACGGACCACGTTGTAGCGCGTGCGGTCAAGTTGTTGGAGCGCTGGCCATTGCGCTCGTCTGATGCCTTGCACGTGGCCTGTGCGGCAGAGTGGGCGGCGGACTTGTTCGTTTCCGCAGACGAACGACAGTGCAAAGCGGCACGGGGCCATGGACTTCGAGTCGAAGCGTTGGGCGCGGGTTAAGCGGTCTCGCCGCGGAGCCAGGAGCTCACCGGATCATCGAGAAGCTCGTCGGCGCAAGGAACATGTTGGTAATGTTGCGCACAATCTCCCCGCCGTGCAGAATCGAGGCGTCGCGAATTCTGATCCAATCCGGATCGGCGCCGAACGCTGCCCACGCCTTCTCGCGGTGTGCTTCACTTTCAAAGGGAATCAAATAAGCCATGTTGGGCTGGTTGGGCCCAAAGATCGTGTCCGCATAGAGGACGGGGTGAATTCCACTCTTGTGGAAGATATCGATCTCTCCACCCGCGAACCGGTCGTGCAGGTACCCGAGTTGGCGATTCGTAGGTGATTCATAGATCCGCAATTCGTAAAGCTTGTGGGACGGGTCGCCGGCCGGGGTCGCGGTGAGCGGCGGGCAGAACGGAGTCGATCGCAGCAACATCGCCTCCATGCGGTAGAAAGCTGGTTCATCCTTCTCAACTTCCGCCACCACGGCCGCGTAGTCGGGGTCGGAGTGGAGCTTTCCCCACTGCGTCTCCATTTCTGTCAGGCTGGGATAGGAAAAGATGATCAGCGTCGTGGGAAGGCTGGGGCCCACATTCACGTGGAAGAATCCCATGGGGCCAAAACCCTGTTTTTGACAAATCGGCATGAGCCGGGTTTCCAGCCACTTCGACATCCGCATCGTTTGGCTGCCGTTCTGCATGTGAATGTAGAAGAACTCAAAGTAGGAAGTGCTCATAGGTTTGTCTCCGTTTGAAATCGCTGCGAAAGAGGATTTCCAGGCAGCCGCCAACCCTATCGTCGCCGCGGGTATATCCCTCACCAAGAATGTTCGCCGGTCCATCATTTCACCACCTAAGACTCAAAGGTCCATTCGCTGCGCCTACGATGGCCTGCTTTGGGCGAAGTGTCAAGTCCCACGCCATTGCCGGAGGGCGCCGGCCGGCCGTCGCGCTCCTCATGGCGAGCGTAACCCCTCGAATCGGCACTGTGACCAGACTGACCAACCATCCTCGGCACGGCCGGAAGGGCCAGGGCCCGTGGTCAGCGTGATGCTGCGATCACGGGCGCTGTCAATCGGAACACGGAAGGAGAATCGGCCACGGTCATCCGCTCGCGACAAAGGCTGAAGGAAGCGGTCAAGCCTCCATCGGCTTTGGCCGGACCGATCCTGGACCACAATTGAGATCGCCACACCCTGCGTCCTGCCATCGCCAGTGTAAGCTTCCTCGGGGATGCCAAAGTAGCCCGAGAACGACGAGGCATTCTCCGGAATTTCCACCACGATCGTGCTGGGGGCGCGCACCATCAAGGCAGGAGCGTCGTGAAAAACCATCACCCGTGCCGGGACCGCACTTTCCACCGATTTCGGCTCCGGCCAGAAAACGCGGCCCTGCACGTCTGCGAGCATGCGGGAAGCGGAGTTCTCTCTTGCTGCTCGTAGAAAAGCAGGGGCGGTATAGAGCCGCACCGTGAGCTGATCCCGGAATTCAAATGATCCCTGCTCGGGGCGCTCGAAGGTGACACTTTCCGGCTCCTCGCCAGGACGGGAAGCATAAAAACTCATTACGTCGTAGTTGCTATTCAGCAGGGGATTCACCAGAAACGGCCGCTCCGCCATGGAGGGAACAATGCGGTATCGTTCCTCCACCTGACCCCTTGCAACCCGCATGTAGAGTGGATGCTGCTGATACAGGAAAGCAGCGGCCCTTCCCAGCATGGTGGGAGTGATCTCAACCGAAATGAACAACGGTCCTTGCGCCCAGGGCCGCAAATCCAACTTCTCGCCGAAGTGCAAGCTTTCCTCGTGTACAAACTGGAATGCCGGGTCTTCCGCAGTTCGCTGCTGCAAAATCAGGAAGCGCCCGTCGCGCGCCACCGGAACGTAATTATTGAGGACGTAATTCAGCGCGGCAGAATCCTCCAGCGTGGGAAATCGGCCGTCCGTGGCTTGCTGGCAGAGCATCACAAAATGCGGCCGGTCGGCACTTCGGAAGTATTCCTCGTTGAGGCTCTGGAGCGCCGGCGTGTACGCCACGAACCCTTGAATGACGGGGCGCGGCTGGTAGTTCATCTCATTGACCACGGCTGCCAACAGGAGGTAATTCATCACGTCCACGGATTCGTTCCCGATCACGTCTTTCGCGTGGTCGAGAAGGAGCATGCGAACATTCTTGGAATCGCGACAGTCAGCATAGAGGTCATCCGAGCGCCCCCGCAAGGTGGCAAAGATTATCTCCCCGTTCGTGGCGACACGTCGGGGCCAATCGTAAACTTGCTGCCAAGCGAACCCCGGAATCTGAAAGTTCGCCGCGATCAGGCAGAGCGCCATGCTGGTAGCGAATGTCACATCCAACACCCACCGATGAGGGACCGTGGGCACGCCCGAGAGGTCTACGAGGTAACAAAAAGCCAAGCCCAGCGGCAGGAACCACAGGAATACAAAGGTGTGCCAGTCCCCGGAACGTGTGAATCCCTCCTTCCACGCAAAAAAAACATATTGGGCGAGCGTGATCAGGACCCCCCAAGTGAGAATGCCGCCCTGCACCCGCATGATCGTCGCGATGAAGGCGCCGACGAACAGCGCCAGCGCCGCCAGGGCAGCGCAAAGGACCGGGGTCTTGGGAACCAGGTTCATGGCCGCGCTGTAGCCGGAAGTTAATTCCAGGGCGTGGCGGAACCAGGGGGCGAGATGTGAGGGCGACTGCCCTAAGGCGATCCAGCAAACGACGAATCCGGCCGGCGCTGCCAGCGTCAGCACGATCGCCTTCTGAAATTTTCGCTGCCCTATCCAGCAGGCAACTACAAGGGCAAAGCTCCCGAGCGCCGCGGTTAGGAACGAGGTTTTGATGAGAGACAGGACAATAAAGGCGAAGACAAAGAGGGGCGCTTGCCCGTGCTGCTTGGGGTTATCGAAGAGCAGGAATAATGCGCCGTATGCCATCACAAAGAAGGCGGTTTGGTCGAGCCCTTCGGAAAGAGTGAAGACCACCAACCAAGCGAGAAACGCGTAGCGGACCCATCCCGGCAAGCGTTTTGCCAGCGCCGTCGCTGTGAGGGCAACAAGCGCGCTCCAGAAGAAGGCGAAGGCGATGCGCGCACCCAGGAGATGTCCCAGGCTGGTCCGCGTGCTCAGAAATCCCAAGGGCCCGAAGGTAAACACAATCTGGGTGCCGAATTGCCAATGGTGCGCGGTGGCGTATTCGAGCGCCGCGTGCCAGGAGGGATCAAGTTCGAGCAGCGATTGCCGCATCCCGCTGAGGAAAAAGGCTGAGAAAAAAACCAGGGTGAAACAGGCAGACCCACCGATCCATCGGGCGGTTTGAGGAGATAATCTGAAACTCATCGCTAGGGCTTTCGCGCAATCACCAGGAACTGCTTCCCCCATAGACGCTGCGCCAGGGGAAACAGCAAGTACAGACGAACCATGAACGCCCGGTAAGGAACTCGGTTGCTTATGGCAAAAGGAAGGAAGCGCGGAATGACGAGTTCCCTTCGAAATCCGGTAATTTCCATCGCTTCAACCATGGAGCGATCGCTGAGAGGCAAATGGTGATCGACAAAATCCCAGTAAACATCGAAGCAAAACCGGATGTTCGGCCCCAACGCAACCAGCAACCCTTGTGGGTGCAGCACCCGGTACGCCTCGGCCATACACTGGGCAAAATCCTGTTTGCTCGGGAGGTGTTCAAAGAAGTTGCTGCTGAAGACGACGTCGACGGACTCCGAGGGCAGGGGCCACGGCTTGGTGGCCTCCTGAGAAAGCACGGTAACGCCGGGGCCGGCTTTATCCGCCGTGGCTGGGTTTGAGTCCAGCGCATACTTGTGAGCGGCTGAGATGCTGTTGATGAACTCGCAATATCCGGCGCCCACATCAATGACCGTGTCTGTGGGCTTTACCCATCGATGAAAGTAATGGCGGGCGAGGATTCGCCAAATCTCCACCCGGCGCTGCTCGATTCCGGCGAATCGGCGGCTATACACGGCCTGTTGATGCTCCTGGTGTGTCATGCCCTTATCATTGGCGATCTGCGCCTTAGAAGCCTTGCTTTACGACATCAACCGGCTTCCGGGATGTTCCGCCGGGGCTGCCGGGGGGTCTGTTTCGTGGCAAGCGTACAGTATCGCTCAAATCAATGACTTTTGCGCGTTGAGAACAGCCCCCAGCGGGTGGTTCCTCCATCCACCTCCAATTGGAGTCATAAAAGCTTGGAATATTAATCATTTTATATACACACAAAAATATGCATGTTCGTAACTAGGCGCGTCTTCCAACCTGTGCTAAGATTGCCGTGATTATGGCTTCGCAACCAGTTTGCCCTAACTGTGGTTCGTCCCGGATTGGACCCTCGCCGAGTGGCTTTCACCTCGTCTGCTTCGATTGTCAGCATATCCTGATTCAGGAGCGTGTCAGAAAACCGCGAGGAAGAAAACCCCGTAGCAAGTTCGGGCGCGTAGAGTCATCGTCAGCTCCGGGAAGCAAGAAAGGGTGAAGTCCGGGTTCGTACTCTCTCGGGCGGTTGCACGCGCGGGAGAATTTGGGTCCTGGCGCGTGTACGTTTGACTTCCTCCCCTCAATATGCCACGTTGAACGGCCATGCGGCGCATTTCAGTGGCATTTCAACTCTGCAAATTCAGTGGAAGTCTGGCCATTCTCCTTGCCGCTCTCGCCGGCGGGTCGGATCTGCGTGCGGCGGAGAGTTTGCAATCCTTCGTCAGCCGTATCTTTCAAAGGAAGGCGGGAGCGGCCATCGTCTCCGATCCCCGAACCGGCCAGATCCTTGCCATTTGGAATTCGCAAAGCGCCTTCAAAGAAGCTTACACTCCCGGGTCGACAGCGAAGTTGGTGGTGAGCGCCGCCGCCCTCGAGGAGGGCATCATCTCGCCCTCGGAAAAAATCCTATGCCGCCGCGTCCCGCGGCTTCTGGGAGAATCCTTTCATTGTTCCCACCCCCTTGCTGCTCAACCCTTCGATCTGGCCGGGGCGCTGGCCAACTCCTGTAACTATTTCTTTTCAGAGTTGAGCACTCGGCTCTCCGCCCCTGCACTGGCGCACTGGTATGCGGCGTTTGGTTTCGGCGCTGCCGGAGAAGATGGCTCGCCCGGCGAGGTCAGCATTCCGGATAAGCCCCGGGAAAAAGCGCTTGCGGCGATCGGCGAGCAGGGTGTGACGGCGACGCCGGCGCAAGTGCTGTTGGCCTACTCCGCCATCGCCACGCGAGGCAAAGTTTTCCGCCTCATCATGCCCGGACAACATATGGCGCCGAGCCTTGATCGCGTGGTCCCTCTGCGGGAGAGCACCTTGGTGGTTCTGAAAGAAGGATTGCGCGAATGCGTGGAAAAGGGCTCCTGCCACGCCGCCGCGGTTCCCGGCGTGACCGTGGCAGGCAAAACCGGAACCGCCCCCGCGCTGGACGGAAGCCACGTGACCCACGCGTGGTTCGTGGGCTACGCCCCCGTGGACGCGCCGGAAGTCGCCTTGGTGATTTTCTTGAAGCGCGGCACAGGCGGCGCCAACGCCGCGCCCCTGGCGGCCCGAATCCTTAGGCAGTACTTCGCACAAAAGCCCCACACGCCATGAGAATACTGTTGTTGGCATTCCTGGCTCTGGCAGCGCTTCCGGCACGCCCGGCGAGTCCGGAGTTCCGGGTCGAATTGTTTTCGAACCAGGCCGTCAAGGGTCTGATTTTGGAAGCCACTGAACAGCGCGTAAGCCTTTGCGGCGTGAAAACGGATGGGCCCTGCTTGGTTCTGCCGCCCAATAAGAAAGTTTCCTGCCTCGCCGATCACCTTATCCACTGCCGCCTGGAGGCAGCAGACCGGAGCTTCATGCTGCTCACGGTTGATTCCTCAGCCCCGTTTCGCGTAACTCCCACCTTTGCCGAGATGAATGAACCGCCACAAGCCTTTCTGATTCGGAATGCGCGCGTCACACTGGCCGGCGCAGGTTTGCAGGTCATCACGCGAGTGGATTTGGAATCATACGTCTCCGGTGTCCTCAGGGGGGAAGCTTCCGTGCTCGAAGCCCCCGCGGCGCGCCAGGCCATGGCGATTCTGGCCCGCACCTGGGCGCTCCGATGGCAGGGACGTCACCGCGGGCAGGGATTCGATTTTTGCTCGCTCACGCACTGCCAGGTTTTCCGGCTTCCGCAGGACCAGGAGGCGGGTGCCGCGAACGGCCTCGATCCCGCCGCTCGCGCCACGCGCGGCCAACTCCTCCAATACCATGGGGCGCTGGCGGATCCTTACTTCACGGCGTGCTGCGGGGGATTGACGGAGGCCGCGGGGAACGTCTGGCCCGACCGCGCGCAGCCATATTTGATTTCGATTCGCGACCCTTATTGCCTCGCGAGTAGCCACGCCGCCTGGAGACAAGCGCTAACCACCGAAAGCTTGCAGCAGGTTTTGCGTGAAGCCTTGCACCTGCCGATGGCCGCCCCGCTCGCTGAACTTGCCGTCGAAAAGCGCGATTCCTCAGGCCGAGCGCTCGTTCTGCGTGTGGTCGCAGGCGCCTCCTGGAACGTTGATGCCAATCAGTTCCGTTATGCCGTTGATCGCCGCCTGGGCTGGGAGCAGATCAAAAGCAATCTTTATACAATCCAACGCCAGGGTGACTCTTGGGTATTCTCCGGGCACGGGCTCGGCCATGGTGTGGGACTTTGCCAGGCGGGCGCCGAGCAGATGGCGCGGATGGGATCTTCCGCCGGGCAAATCCTCAGCACCTATTTCCCGGGGACGGAGATCGCATTACAACCCGCGGATGACCCTGACCCGATTGCCTCAAGCGAACACTTCGAGCTAGTTTACCCCACATCCCAGGAACCCTGGGTGAAGCAAACGCTCGATACGTTGGAACAATGGCGAAAGGAATTGGGCGCGCATGCGGAGATTCTGCCGCCTCGTGTGCGCGTTGAAACTTGGGGCTCCACGGGTGAATTCATGCGCGCTACTGGACAACCCGGATGGATGGCGGCCACGAGCGACGGCCAGTCCATTACCCTGCAACCGCTCGAACTGCTGGCGCGAAAACACATCCTGAACCAAACCTTGAGGCATGAGATGACCCATCTCGTCGTGCATCGGCTCCGCGCGAAAGGCGTGCCAAGGTGGTTTGAAGAAGGGTGGGTGCTTTACTTGACGGGTGAAAGAATCGAAGCGCCGGCAACCGCGTCAATGACCGCGACGGAACTGGAAGAGGCCATCTCCAAGCCGCGTTCGGAAGCCCAAATGAAAACCGCATACGCCCAGGCCCTTGAGCGCGTGCGGCGCTTGGCGCGCCGCCAGGGTGATGCGGCTCTCTGGCGAGTCCTCGAGCATCCTAACGCCGATGACCTGCGCTGGCTTCAGGAGCAGAAGTAGCGCAGACCCCCGTTTTGGGGGTCCGCGGTTCTTCCTTTGCAAAAACCGCAAATCTCAAAGTGGGGCGCCTGCCCTCAGATTCGGGAGCGTGAGGCTCAGCAAGGACCGCAGACCTCAAAGGCGGAGGTCTGCGCTACCCTTCCTCTGGCGGCACACTACGCTTTGATCGCGGGCCGAATCGTGGGCGATCCCACCGCCGCTTTCAATTCCGGATCGCGGTGGATGACCTCCACAACTTTTCGCGCCATTTGATTGTCGATTTCCGTCTCCCGGTGGAGCACCACGGGGTATCGCACCACGAGATCCAAACCCTTTTCCACCAACTGAAGCCGCGCTTGCGGGGTGGGAACCACGGGGGAAA
>Ga0326727_10020971_pt1 | contig 12884 bp, 10 predicted proteins | sample MB2enrmetagenome_FD_207643 | JGI IMG/M metagenome (GOLD analysis project Ga0326727, IMG submission 207643) | Lab enriched peat soil microbial communities from McLean, Ithaca, NY, United States - MB29MY | ecosystem: Environmental > Terrestrial > Soil > Wetlands > Peat | place: USA: New York...
TTCATTGAACAGGGGCTCAACTCGACAATCGGTTCTGTGTGCCGTGTCCGCCAGTCCGGAATGCCTAATGAACCGCGGAGAGCTCCACCGTCTTAGGACGGGTTCACCAGCACATTGCCCACGGCCCAGTGGGTCGGCTTTCTTTTTCTAGCGCCGCCCCCAGGGCCGCCTTGACGCCCACGGCAGGAATTTGCTCCGGAACTTTGATAACAGGCCGCTACCTCTGCCGGTAGAAGGTGCAACCGCCGCATCGCTTCCCAGGTCCGCTACAACTCGATCACGGTAGGCTCGCCATTTGCGGAAGCTTTCGACGGCTTCCGGACCTGCGACAAAGAAGTCTCCCGTTTGTGCATCGAATGCTCGCAGATCGAGATGCTGCAGAACCGCAGCGACGACGCCCACTGCTTCGTCCCCGCCGCGGACATGGAAAGCAAAACCCATGCAATCTTCGCTATCTCCAAGGTTGACTTCGATCGACCATCCATCCCCGTCGATGAGACCCCAGGAAGGATCCGAGAAATTCGCAAATGGAACCACTTCCTTGATTCTTGAGATGACTGTCGAGCGCTTTCCAATCGAAGGCGGGGAGTATCCCTCGGGAATGTCCTCCAGTGTCTTTATATCTCGAGGAAAATCTTGAACAAAGATGTCCCAACTCATTGCGGCTGGTCCTTTCAACCGTCAGAGATTATCATCCACCTGCAATTAACGCTATTCTTACTCAAGTGCATCCCGTCCTCTTCCACATCGGTTCTCTCATTATTCCGTCGTACGGCGCGATGGCCGCAGTGGGTGTGCTTGCGGCGCTCTTCCTGGCGCAGCGCACCGCACGCATGGCCGGTGTAGATGCGGCCAGGCTCTGGAACCTGTGCGTGCTTTCGCTCTGCGCCGCGCTGGTGGCCGGGCGGCTGCTGCTGGTTGCCGTGAACTGGAGCGCGATCCGCCTGCATCCGCAATGGACGCTGGGGCTGGGCATGGTGCATCATCCGCTGGTGGCGGGCATTGGTGCGCTTGCCGCAGCCGGCTCCGCGGCCTTGTATATCCGCCTGCGCGGGATGCGGGCGCTTGCCGCGGCCGACGCGCTGGCCGCGCCGATCGCGCTGGGACTAGCCTGCGAACAGGTGGGAGCCTTGCTGGCCGGCGCCGGATACGGTACCGACGCAGCCGTTCCCTGGGCGGTGACTTACCGGAGCCCTGTGGCTGCGCTGTGGAGCGGGACGCCGCTCGGTATTCCTTTGCACCCGGTGCAGGCCTATGCGGCGCTCGCCTTTTTGACTCTTGCCATTCTCCTGCTGGTTTGGCTGCCGGCGCGCCGGCGCGAGGGAGACGTTGCCGGCGTTTGCCTGATGGGGATGGGTGCCGCGATTTACCTCACCGAGTTATGGCGCGACCCGGAGGGACGCGGTGCAATTCTGAATGGCGCGCTCGACGGGCCGCAGATTGCGGCGATTGCGATGGTGGTTGCGGGCGCGCTGATTCTGAGGGAGCGCAACATTCGCAGCCGCCCACCCTTGCGACAGGAAGAAGTCGCAAGGATGGGGCACGGAGAGGAAAGCGAGTCGGCAAGTCAGCAAGTCAGCAAGTCGGCGTTTGAAGAAGTGGTTTCCCACCCTTTTCACGATGGGATCAAGAAGCAGATCCTTCGACTCCGCTCCGCTTCGCTCAGGAGGATGGGGCACGGAGATTCCCAACTCCGCTCTGGCCCAGGAGCCGCGCATGAGTGAGCCTCGTACCTTTACTGTGCCGGACGAGGCGCGCGGGCAGCGGCTCGATCACTTTTTGACTGCGAAGCTCGCCGATGTGAGCCGGTCGCGCGTGCAAATGCTTATCGATCAGGACGATGTGCGCGTAAACGGCGCGGTGGTAAAGCCCTCGGCGAAGCTGCGCGGCGGCGAGCGGATCGAGGTCGCCGGCGAGCCGCATCCGGCGCCGCTTAAAGCCGAGCCTGAAGCGATTCCGCTCGATGTGGTCTACGAGGATGCGGACCTGGCGGTGATCGACAAGCCCGCCGGAATGATGGTGCACGCCGGCTCCGGCCGTAGCGACGACGCGCGCAGCCGCGGAACGCTGGTGAACGCGCTGCTTTACCGCTTCAACAAGCTCTCCGCCACCGGCGGGGAACTGCGGCCCGGCATTGTGCACCGGCTCGACAAAGAGACCAGCGGTCTGATCGTGGTGGCCAAAAACGACCGCGCTCACGCGGCGCTGGGTGAGATGTTCTCGTCGCGGCGCATCAAAAAAACCTACGTTGCGCTGGTCGAGGGCAGGATCGAGCGCGATAAGGGAACCATTACTGCCGCGGTGAGCCGCGACCGCGTCCGGCGCACCCGTATGACGACGCGCCCTAACGAAAATGCCCGTTCGGCAGTCTCTCACTACGAGGTGGCGCGGCGGCTCGAGACGCGTTTTGGCCCGTTCACGCTGGTGAGGGTGCGGATCGAGACCGGGAGAACCCACCAGATCCGGGTGCACATGGCCTCGATCGGCCATCCGGTGGTGGGCGACACCCTTTACGGCGCGGCAGGCCAGCTTGTGGAGAAGACGCCGGCGCAATCGGGAAAGACTGCGGGGCGGCGCGGCTCCGATGGGGAAAAACTCCGGCTGGGGCGCAACTTTCTGCATGCGGCGCGGCTGGAATTCGCGCACCCGGTCACGGGCAAGGCGATCGAACTTGAAGCGCCGCTGTCTGAGGAGCTTGCGGCGTTTCTCGATCAGCTCGAAGGCCCGGCAAAACACGGCGCAGGGAGTTGAACGTGCCGTCCGCGAATGGCCCGGTTGCGATTGTTAAAATGAGGATGTCATGAACCGAAAAGTTCTGTACCTGGCTCTGGCGGCGATTTTAGTGCCCGCCGCGCATTCTCAACAGCCTCAAACGCCCGCGCCTTCAGTCCCGGCAGCCGCAGCGACCGCGCCGGTGCAGGCACCGGCAGCGCAAAAGGCGCCGGCTTCAGCGACTCAGCCCACAACACAGGGCGCGGCAGACGATACAGCGCAGCAGCCATTCAAAGTCATCGTCAACGAGGTTCCGCTCATCTTCACGGTGACTGACGGTCACGGCCACTACATTCCCAACCTGAAGCAGAGCGACTTTGCCCTGCTCGACAACCAGCGCGCGCCTCAGAAGGTGAACCGGTTCCGCCAGCAGATCAATCTGCCGCTGCGCGTGGGCCTTCTCATCGATACCTCCACATCGATTCATTCGCGCTTCCAGTTTGAGCAGCAGTCGGCCACCGAGTTTCTGCTTGAGGTGCTGAAGGCCAGGGGCGACCGCGCCTTTGTGATGGGCTTCGATGTAACGCCCGACGTAACCCAGGACTGGACCAACAACCTGGACGCGCTTGAAACCGGCGTGAACAGACTCAAATCGGGCGGCGGAACGGCGCTGTTTGACGCGGTGTACACGGCCTGCCGCGACAAGCTGCTCACTTCGCGCGGTCCCGAGCCGGTGCGCAAGGCGATGATTCTCATCTCGGACGGCGACGATAATCAGAGCCGCGTGTACCTGAATCAAGCCATCAAGGAGTGCCAGCGCGCCGACACGATTATTTACTCGATAAGCACCAACTGGACGCCGAGCCGCGGCCCCGGCGACAAGGTGATGCAGCAACTGGCCGAGGAGACCGGCGGAGAGGCGTTCTTCCCGCCCAACGTTGAAGACATGGCCACCAGCTTCAGCGATATTGAGACCGAGCTGCGCAGCCAGTATGAGCTGGACTACACGCCGGCCGATTTCAGGACCGACGGATCGTTCAGAAACATCTATCTCTACTGTTACAACCGCAGCTACCACGTGCACGCGCGTAAAGGGTACTTTGCGCCCAAGGAGTGAACGCGGGGTTCGGCGAGACGGGACTCGGATCGATCGGGTTGATTCTTTAAGAGGGAGCGCGGCATGGTCCGCGCTCTTTCGTTTTTTCGGCAGCATGCCTCCCACGGCCCGACTGTTCCATTTCAGGACAACTCTGCTCCTCCCGTCCGCATTTGAATCCAACCCCAATTCCCAATCGCTTTTCTAATCTTTTCTTCCCCAGCGCACGATGAAATAGGAGAAGGCGCTGAGCGCCGAACGCGGTCCGGGCAAGTTGTGATGGCCGCGGCTCGATTGAAGGGCCGGGGCTTGAAAGAAGGCTCTGAACCTGAAGGAGCCCGGAGCGGATTACGGCTCATGCAGGCCTGGCTTGACGATGAGGGGTTCCGGTGATCCGGCAGGCAATATCGTGCGACATCTGCGGTTCAGAGAAGCGGCAGACCAATCACTGGTTTGTGGCCTATGAGCTGGGTGGCGAGTTGCGGATGAGCGGATGGAGTTCGCGCCATCGGTTGCGGCCCGGCTCAAAACATCTGTGCGGGCAAACCTGCCTGCACAAGCTGGTCGACGAGTTCATGGCCAAGTCGATTGCGGTGCGCGCGCAGCCCCGCGAAGACGAAGAAACGGCGCTGCCCATGGCGACCGATGCGAGCCTGACCTCGAAGGCCGCGTATGAAGATTTGCCTTCGAAGAAGGCCGCCTTCGACGATATTGAATCGAGCGTTCGCTTGTTGCCGCCCGTTGAAGCTGCTGTCCCGCGGCCGGCGCCGCGCCAGACGGCCGGGCTGGTCACCATGCCGGCGCGTAACGATGTGGCCACAATTGACGGCGTGCCCGACGAACCGCGCTACAACTCCGCCAACTGGCGCGCCGAGGCATGGGATCGAGAGCGGGAGCGGGAGCTGCGCGCAGCCGAGCGGCGGCCCGACATCGCGCGGCGGCGCCGGCAGTAGCGCCGCAACTTCAAGGGGGCGCCTATGGGCTTCGATCTGCTTCTGGCTCTGCTGGCTTTGACGCCGCTGCTGGCCCAGGGCCCCAAACATGCCGCCGCGATCAGCCGTGAAGCAACGCCAGCAAGCCCGCCTCGTCGAGCACGGGAATATTGAGTTCCTGCGCCTTGGTGAGCCGGTTACCCTTACCAATTCGCGACGCAAGGATGCGATGCAACCCGCTTGAAATCACTTTCGCTCAAGATGCGAATGCGCTGCCCTCTGCTAATGAGATCCTCGGCTTTCCTGTGTTTTGTGCTTTTATCGTGTCCCGCTAGCCTCTGCAAATCCTGATCACCTACAACAAGCATGGTCGTGTGTCTCGTGACGCCATCATCGACGCGACATCCTGCCGACGCTGCAAGGTCCGCCGCCTCACCGCGAGGAATTGTTAGTGCACCCGTGAACACGAGAACCTCGCCAAAGAGCTCACCGTCCGGATTGCCATCTCTAGCGTGTCCTGAGCGATCATGAACGGGCGCATGGATGGGCTGAGTCACACGTATGAGCCATTGCTCCAGGCCTATGTTTGTTTCAGCGATGGCGCGAAGCAACAACAACCCGGCACACCGAGCATCTTCAAGTGCGTCGTGAGCCCTATAATCAATGCCAAAATACGCCGCCACATTTGAAAGCCCGTACCCGGAGCGCGAGAACTGAGGCCATGCTCGCCGCACAACTCTCGCCGAATCGAGCCAGGTGCAATCGAATCTCGCCAAGTTTGAGCGTTCGCAAGCGCGCGCCAAAGCCAACCGGTCGAAAGGTGTGTGGGAGACCACAATCTCTTCTTCTAGTCTGGAGGCGACTTGCGGAAGGACTTCAGCCCATTTTGGTGCATTTTGAACCCGATACTCGTCTATCCCGTGTATCGATATGTTGACAGGGCTGAAATAATCTTGCGGATCAACCAATGATTCCCATACATCTGCGAGGTCCCCGTTGCAGAATGATGCAATGCCAATTTGGCAAATGCTGGATAGGTCCGCGTTAGCGGTCTCAACATCAACAACCACGAAATCCATGCAGATTGTCCGTGTGTAAAGTTGGGATAAGGATAGACCAAGAAGCTGCCCTGCGCCGGATGAATTTCCCAGAGAAAATAGACACTATGAGAACAACATTGCATCTGTTGTTTTCGTGGCTGGTCCATCTTCAAGCATGGCCAGCAGTTCCTCTTCATTCAGAATGGGGACCTTGAGCTCTTGCGCCTTGTCGAGTTTCGATCCGGCGTCCTCTCCGGCAACAACATAGCTGGTCTTTTTGCTCACAGACCCCGTGACGTTTCCACCGGCTCCCTCAATCCTCTCCTTCGCCTGCTCGCGCGTGAGTGTCGGAAGCGTCCCGGTCAGAACGAAGGTGAGTCCGGCAAGCTGGGTAGTCCTTTCCTTCTTTTCTGCGGTCATCCTTACTTTGGCCTTTTCAAGTCGTTCGACTAGAAGCTTGTTTGCAGGCCTCGAAAAGAAATCGACTATTTCGTGGGAAACCTCTGGCCCAATGTCCGCAACCCGCTGCAACCGTTCGAGTCCTGCTTTCGCAAGCACTTCAATATCGCCAAACTCTGTAGCCAATTCCTCCGCCGTACTTTCACCAACGTGCCTGATCCCCAATCCCATAATGACTCGGGCCAGGCCCGCCTTCCTCGAATCCTCAATTTGTTTGAGGAGCTTATCCGCGCCAACCACTCCGAACATTGGCTGAATCTTCGTCTTAAACTCGCCGGTTTTCTTGTCCTTCCTGGTGACTTCCTTTTCGAGGCGGAGAAGGTCTTCTCTGGTGAGGCCGTAAAGGTCGGCAACGCTCTTCACAAGCCGCTTGCTGCAAAGTTCTTCAACCACCGCGTCGCCCAGCCCTTCGATGTTCATCACCCCGCGGCTGCCAAAGTGGAGCAGCGTTTCGCGCAGCTTGGCCGGGCAGTCGGCGTTGACGCAACGCCAGTCGACCTCGCCCTCTTCGCGCACCACCGGGTTGTGGCACTCAGGACATTCTGCGGGAAATGAGAACCTGCGGGTCCCACGCGGATGATCGGAGTCTTCGACAACTTCGACCACTTTGGGAATCACGTCGCCGCCGCGCTCCACCTTGACCCAGTCGCCTATAAGCAGGCCCAGCCGCTCAATGAAGTCGGCGTTGTGCAGCGTGGCGCGGCTCACCGTGACGCCGCCCACGAATACGGGGCGAAGCATGGCCGTGGGCGTGAGCTTGCCGCTGCGGCCCACGGTGATCATTATGTCTTCAAGCTGCGTGATGGCAGCCTCGGCGGTGAACTTGTAGGCGATGGCCCAGCGCGGCGCCCGGCCGGTATAGCCAAGCCGCAGTTGCGTGGCGTGTGAGTCAACTTTGATGACCACGCCATCGATGTCGTAGCCGAGCGTAGGGCGCTGGCGGCCGGCCTCTTGAATGAACTGCTCCATCTCGTCGACATTTTTCACACGTTCGCGATGCGGGTTCACGCGGAAGCCGAGAGCCGTGAGCGTGTCGAGGGTCGCGGTCTGCCCGGCTGCAAAATACTCGCCATCGATGAGCAGAAAATAGGCAAAGAACACCAGCCTGCGGTTGGCCACGATGGAGGGCTCGAGGGTGCGCAGCGTGCCCGCTGCAGAGTTGCGCGGATTGACAAACGCCGGCAATCCCTCGCGCTCGCGCTCTTCATTCACGCGCTGGAAGGCAGCTTCGGGCATCACGCACTCGCCGCGCACCTCAAAGGCTTTTCCCTGCGGGAGGCCGGCCTTCAGGATGCGATCGGCCGAGATGCTGAGCGGCACGCTGCGAATGGTGCGGATGTTGGATGTGACGTCTTCGCCGGTCTGGCCGTCGCCGCGGGTGAGACCGGCGGAGAGCAGCGCCCCAGCGGCTTCATCGGCCGAATATTGAAGCGCCACGCTCAGTCCGTCGAGCTTGAGTTCGGCCGTGTAATCTACGGGCAGGTTGCCGGCCAGATCGCGCACGCGCCGGTCCCAGTCGCGCAGCTCTTCAATGGAGTAGGCGTTGTCGAGCGAGAGCATGGGCCGCGAGTGCTGCGCCTTCTGGAACCCCTCGGCCGGCTTGCCGCCAACGCGCTGAGTGGGCGAATCGGGCGTGATGAGCTCAGGATGCTCGGCCTCAAGGCGTTTGAGCCGATTCATCAGCGCGTCGTACTCGGCGTCGCTGATCTCGGGCGCGTCGAGCACGTAGTAGAGATGCTCGTGGCGGCGCAGTTCCTCGCGCAGCTTTTCAATTTGTTTTGCCGCGGTGTCGGTCATAGCAGGAATTATATTGAGGCGGCGCGCATTGCGGCGCGATCTGGCGAGGGCGGGCATGTGCGGGCGCGGACGCCCGCACGACAGCCGGGCTGGGGCCCGGCGCTACATCCTCTCCGTGCGCGGCGACCCGTGAAGAGGATGGGGCACGGGGTGCGGCTACTGCGGCGGTTCGCCCTTCAGCCCGCGGAACTTGAGCATTGGTTCGATGCTGGGTTCGGCGCCGAGCCAGTTGGTGTACATCTTTTCGAGATCCTCGGTGTTGCCGCGGGAGAGAATCATCTGCCGGAACCGGTCGCCGTTGGCGCGGGTCAGGCCGCCGTGATCGAGGAACCACTGGAACGCGTCGTCGTCGAGCATCTCGGTCCACAGGTAGGCGTAATAGCCGGCCGCATAGCCGTTGGCCCAGATGTGCAGGAAGTACGTCGACCGGTAGCGCGGCGGAACGGCGCCGACCCAGAGATGAGATTGTTCCAGTGCCTGCCTCTCGAATACGTCAGGGTCCTTGAAGGGTGCGGTCGCAGCCAGCGAGTGCCACTTCAGGTCGAGTTCGGCCGCAGCCAGAATCTCGGTGAGCATGTAACCCTGGTTGAAGGTGCGCGCCTTCTTGAGCTTTGCCGCCAACTCGGCCGGCATGGGTTCGCCGGTCTTGTAATGGCGCGCGTAATGCGCGAAAACCTCGGGATACGTCGCCCAGTGTTCGTTGAACTGCGAGGGAAACTCGACGAAGTCGCGCGCCGTCTGGGTGCCTGAGAGACTGGGGTACATGGTGTCGGCAAACATGCCGTGCAGCCCGTGGCCGAACTCGTGGAACATGGTTGTAACGTCGTCGAAGCTGATGAGTGCTGGCTCTCCCGGCGCCGGCTTGTCGAAGTTGGCCACGTTGTAAACCACGGGCAGCTCGCCCAGCAGCTTTGACTGGTTCACGAACACATCCATCCACGCGCCGCCGTTCTTGTTGTCGCGCTTGAAGTAGTCGCAGTAGAAGAGCGCCAGCGGCGAGCCATCGGCGTTGAAGACTTCGAAGACGCGCACATCGGGCTGGTAGACGGGAATGTCGTGGCGCTCCTTGAACGTGAGCCCATAAAGCTGATGCGCCGCATAGAAGACGCCGTTTTCCAGGACGTTGTTGAGCTCGAAGTACTGCTTCACCTCGGCTTCATCCAGGTTGTACTTCGCCTTGCGCACCTGCTCCTGGTAGAAGTTCCAGTCCCACGGCTCAAGCTTGAATGCCGCGCGCGAGCCGTTCTGGGACCCGCCGTTCTGAGAATCGATCAGCGCCTGGATATCGTTCGCCTCCGATGCGGCCTTGGCCGTTGCCGCGGGAGCCAGGGCCTCGACAAAGTGCAGCGCCGCCTCGGGCGTCTTGGCCATCTGGTCGGTCAGCGTCCACGCCGCATAGTTTTGAAATCCGAGCAGAGCCGCTTTCTGCTCGCGCAATTGCGCCAGCCGCGCGATCGTCTGCCGCGTGTCGTTCGCATCGCCGCGTTCCGCGCGGTTCCACGAGTCCTCAAAGAGCGCCTGGCGGGTTGCGCGATTGGTGAGGTACACGAGGTCGGGCTGCTGGGTCGTGTTCTGCAGCGGGATCAGCCATCCCTTCTGCTTGCGCCCTTCTGCGGCCTGCGCGGCCGCGGCCAACTGCGAAGAACTGTAGCCGGCCAGCGCCGAAGCGTCGCTCGTAAAATAAGCACCCGCTTTTGTCGCGGCCAGCAGTTTGTTTTGAAACGCGGCCTGCAGCGTCGAATCCTCTTCGTTGATCTTCTTCAGCTTCTCCTTGTCCGCGTCAGAGAGGTTTGCGCCGGAGTGGATGAACTTCTTGTAGGTGTAGTCCAACAGCTTGAGCGACTCGGGATCGAGGTGCAGCGACTCGCGCCGATCGTAGATCGCCTTTACCCGCGCAAAGAGCTTCGAGTTGAGATAAATCGCATCCTGCAATGCGGCCTGTCGCGGAGCCTCGTACTCCTGCACTTTCTGGAGCGCCTCGTCGGTGTTCGCAGCGGTGACGCCGTTGAATACATTCGTCACGCGGTCGAGCAGCCGGCCAGACTTCTCGAGCGCAACCAGCGTGTTCTCAAAAGTGGGCGGCGCAGGATTGTTGGCGATAGCCTCGACTTCTTTAAGCTGCTCAGCCATACCGGCATCGATGGCCGGCTGATAGTCGCTGTCCTTGATCTTGTCGAAGGGCGGCGCATGGAACGGCAGCGTGCTTGCGGCGTAAAAGGGATTCTGCGGACCGAATGTGCTGGTCTGCGCAGCGGCCAAAGGCGCGCCCGGGATGATCGATGCGTACATAGTTAAAACCAATGCTCTCCCAAAGGTACTTCTAAAGCTTTTCATACTTTGACTTCTTTCTCCCGCAACGGTCGATTGTATGAGAAATGGAGCTCCGGCGATTGTGATGCAGGTCAGTTTCCTGGACGCGCGCAGCCGGCGGTTGGTTTCTGTCACCCTTACGGGGCTAATTCGCCTCGGCGAACGCCTTCGGCGCGTGCCTGAGCCGGGGCGTTGGTGTGTGATGCTGTTAGCAGGACGTTTTCGAATTCATGGAGCCAGTTACTCACTTTCTGACCGGGGCGTGCATCGGGCGCGCGGGATTCAACCGCAAGTCGGCCTACGCCACGTTGGCGGCGGTGCTGGCCGCCGAGGCCGCCGACATGGACGTGTTCTGGGGATTAGCCGGACCGGTCGAGGAGTTGAAACACCATCGCGGCATCACGCACACATTCATCGCCGTGCCGGCAATTGCGGCCGTTGTCCTCGGCGCGGTGTGGCTTTTCGATAAAACTCGCAGGGGCCGGGCAAAACCTGCGCCTACCACTACCCAAGTCCAGGGAGTTAAAGCGCCCACGGCGCCGCCGCCGCTGCGATGGGGTTGGCTTTATCTCACGGCACTGGTGGCCGCGCTCAGCCATTTGCTGCTCGACTGGACCAACAACTACGGCCTGCGCCCGTTTTTCCCCTTCAATCCGCGATGGTACGCGGGCAGCTTTGTCTTCATTGCCGAGCCGGTGATCTGGGGGCTGTTTGCGCTGGCGCTCATCATGCCGTGGCTCTTCGGACTCACCGATCAGGAGATCGGCGCCAGGCGCACACGGTTTCACGGGCGGGGCTGGGCGATCTTCGCGCTGGGTGGAATGGCTGCGCTGTGGGGCTGGCGCTGGTTTGAGCACCAACAGGCGCTGGCGATGCTGGCCAAAACCGAGGTAACGCGCCAACCGGTGATCCGCATCGGCCTCGAGCCGTACCCGGTGAATCCCTACCGTTGGCACGCGATTATTGAGACGCGGGAGTTTTACCAGACGGCCGAGATCGACACCTTCAACCCGGATTCGCCGGTGGCAATTACAAGCGACCCCGAGCGCGACGTGATCTACAAGCCCTCCGACACGCCGGCCGTGGAGGCAGCAAAGCAGACACTGCTGGGCCGCGTTTATCTCGATTGGGGCCAATGGGCCGTGGTGCGCGATGTTGGGCCGGAACCGATACCGGGCGTTGCGCCGCCAAACCTGCCCTTCAACCGCCAGTGGACAACCGTGGAGTTCAGCGATTTGCGATTCTCGTACCGGTTTGCGGGCGCAGTCCGCGGTAGGCAGAACGCGCCGCTCGGTGGCTGGGTTTACATCGTGGATGGGCGTGACGAAGCCGCTGAGGGGATGGGGTCCACAGAGCAGAAGACCGGCGGTATGAAATAGGCGCCATCCGGCTGACGAAGACCTTGTCATGGGAGCGTAAGAGCAAAGTTCTTTTCGCTCTCATGAAAATTGTTTTTGCGATGTGGAATATTAGAGGTTGACCAGAGGGGATTCCGATCCGCAAAATAAAGTAAGCGGAGCCGGGAAAACCTCGAACCCCGCGACCGGTATCTCTTGATTCCGGGCGGGGAGTCTTCCGAATCCGCAGAAGATTCACAAACATTGCAGAATCAAAAGGATGACTCGCTAATGATTGCCTATTTATTGGTGCTGCTGGCGGTGCTGAGCCGTTACCTGGTTGTGGGGCACTTACCGCTGTTGAACTTTACGGCGGTCACGGGCGGGCTGATTTATTTCGGCGCCCGCCGCTCCTGGCGCGAGATGGCGGGTCCGCTCGTCATCCTCATGGCCAGCGACTATTTCCTGACCACCTACGCCTATCACTACGCCTTCCACTGGCAGGGCTACATTCCTACCTGGATCTGGTATGCGGCAGCCATGGCGCTGGGCCAGATCCTGCTGAAGGCGAAGACGAGCTGGGTGCGCGTGGCGGCGGGCGCCATCCTCGGCCCCACCTCGTTCTGGATCATGTCGAATTTTGCCTACTGGGCCACCGGCACCATGTATCCACGCACACTGGGCGGTCTGATGACCTGCTACGCTGCGGCGATTCCATTCTATGGCAACGACTTAGCGGCAACGACCCTCGTTCTGGCCGCGGCCTTCGGTATCCCGGTGCTGGTGCATCGGATGAATCCGGCCGAGCGGGCTACGGTGCGGGTGAAAGAATAAGACGAAATCGAACATAGGTACGAGAAGGGCAGCCTGCGGGCTGCCCTTTGTGGTTTGCGGGGGCTTTTCAGGAGCGGGCTGCTCCAATATTCAGCGGCCCAATGCTGGTGAATATCAAATACTGCCAGAGGCTGTTTATCAAGTCGCTATTTCCGGGTTGCCGACCATCCAGGCGCTACTGGAATCCCTGACGATGCGGCGCTTCAGAGAGTCCCCGGCTCAAATCTGGCGCGGCGGTGTCTAGAGCAATTTCTCTAATACTATAGAGTGCCTAAACGGAGTCTGAACCACGCCTCGGCATTCTCCTGCGTGATTTGGGGAAGCAGCTCAGAGATGGCTTGGTCGAGGGCTTCTTTGCTTCGAGTCT
>Ga0326727_10020972_pt1 | contig 12883 bp, 9 predicted proteins | sample MB2enrmetagenome_FD_207643 | JGI IMG/M metagenome (GOLD analysis project Ga0326727, IMG submission 207643) | Lab enriched peat soil microbial communities from McLean, Ithaca, NY, United States - MB29MY | ecosystem: Environmental > Terrestrial > Soil > Wetlands > Peat | place: USA: New York...
CTAGTTCCTGGCGGAGACGCAACAGTCCAGCCTCGGGACGAAGTTCGCGAGGATTGTGATCAAAGGCCGGACTGCCGACTGCTCCGAGCAGGACCGCTTCTGAGGCGAGGCAGGCCTGAATGGTCGAGTCCGGCAAGGGGTCGCCGAACTTTTCCAGGGCAACACCGCCAATCTCCTTTTCGTCGAGTTCGAGATCGTGGCCAAAACCCGTGGCCAGCTCTTCTAGAACACAAATGGCCTGGGATGTGACCTCAGGACCGATTCCGTCGCCGGGAAGGGAAGTGACGGTGAGCTGCATGGGACCCCTCGCTTCGTTTTCGCAAGGATACTACGAGGAAACGCCACTGTGGTAGCCCGATTTCGGGCCGTTCCACGGTTGTCACTACACGTGCTTGTCACATCTCGCTATTACACGCCCCAGAGATAGTCCTCCTGCTCGCTGTGATGATCGGCGACGGGGACCGATGCCCCGCCGAACCAGTTGGTGGGCGCAGGACAAACCGGCCGGGGCTGCGCCTGGCTTGCGCTGCCGGACACTTGAGCGGGACGCGGCTCATTAGCATTGGCTGCGGCGGCGCGTTGGAAAGGTAAAGCAGCCGTGGCCGGTGGAAACTTTTTGCTCTGATTGTCGGTGGCATCACTATGGCTGACGTTGCCTTTCACAACATCCTGGATCAGCTCGAGCAAATGGCTGTCTTGGACCTTCTTGATGCGGTCGGCAAGAACCACAAACTTGCGATAGACCTCATCGAGTTCGCGGCGCTCAAACTGGTGTCCCAGTTGTTCACAGCGCAAAGCCAGCGCGTGCCGGCCGGAGTGCTTGCCCAGCACCAGGCGCGAATCGGGCACGCCCACCGATTGCGGCGTCATGATTTCGTAGGTCAGCGGATTCTTGAGCATGCCATCTTGGTGAATTCCGGCCTCATGCGCAAACGCATTGCGGCCGGTGATGGCCTTGTGCGGCTGCACGGGAACCCGCGTAATCTCCGCCAACGTCTGGCTGGACGAAAATAAATGCTCGGCGGCGACTGCAGTCTCGTAAGGATAGCGGTCGGGGCGCACCCGCATGGCCATGACGATTTCTTCGAGAGATGCGTTGCCGGCGCGCTCGCCGATGCCGTTGATCGTGCACTCCACTTGACGCGCGCCCTGCTGCACTCCGGCGAGTGAGTTGGCGACCGCCAATCCGAGGTCGTTGTGGCAGTGCGTGGAAATCGTTACCCGGTCGATGCCGGCGACCTTCTCCCGCAGAGTGCGGATAAGATTGCCGTATTCCTCGGGCATGCTGTAACCGACGGTGTCGGGAATGTTGACGGTGGTCGCGCCGGCTGCGATCGCCGCTTCAACCACCTGGCAGAGAAACGGAACATCGGTGCGGGTTGCGTCTTCGGGCGAGAATTCCACGTCGGCGCACAAAGATTTCGCGTGCCGAACCGCGTTCCGCGCCTGCTCCAGGCACTGCTCGCGGGTGATGCGGAGTTTGTATTTCAGGTGAATGTCGGAGGTCGCCAGAAAAACGTGAATGCGCGGGTGCGCGGCTCCCTGCAACGCCTGCCAGGCGCGGTCCACGTCGCCGGTACAAGCCCGAGCCAGGCCCGCGATGACGGGACGCCGCAGCGCAGCGGCGATGCGCTGCACGGCTTCAAAGTCGCCATCGGAGGCGATGGGGAACCCGGCCTCGATTACGTCGACGCCGAGGCGGTCGAGTTGCTGGGCCAGATGCAGTTTCTCCTGCACATTCATACTGCAGCCCGGCGACTGCTCGCCGTCACGAAGCGTAGTGTCGAAGATGATAACGCGCGACCGGTCCATGGATTGCGTACCTCCCGAGGAAGTTATCTCTCTACTCTATCGGCGACCGGGGGTGAAAGAAAAGGTTATTATGTTTACAGAAGCATTAGCCGTTGCGATAATATTAGAATAACTTATTGATCATGTACGATTGACAACAGCGGATATGGATGTCTGATCACACGGGTGAGACGGGGCAGGCCCCGCCTCTACAGTAGGAGAGACCCATGGACCTTGCGCAACTTGAAGTTTTCCTTACGGTGGCTCGCGAACGGCGGTTTTCGCGCGCGGCCGAAAAGCTGTTTCGCACCCAATCGGCGGTCAGCCAGACCATCCGGAAGCTTGAGCTGGAGATTGGCGAGCCGCTGTTCGACCGTTCTTCGCGGGACGGAGTGCTCACCGACGCCGGACGCGTTTTGCAGGAGTACGCGGAGAAGTTGCTCAACCTCCGGCAGGACGCGCAGACGGCGCTGGTGGAGATGCGCGAACTGCAGAAGGGGAGGCTGGCCATCGCCGCCAATGAATTTACCGCCCTTTATCTGTTGGCGGTGCTGGGGGAGTTTCGCCGCCTGTATCCCACGATCAAGATCACGGTGCGTCGTTCGCTGGCCAGTCACATTCCCGACGACGTGCTGAAGCACAACGTGGAACTGGGGATACTTTCCTACGATCCGCAGGAGCCGCAGTTGCGCTCGGCGGTGGTCTATATGGACGAGTTGGTGCTGATTGTTCCTCCGGGGCATCCGCTGGCGTCGGCGGGCGAAGTCAGCGTCCGGCAGCTGGGGGCGGAGTCGTTCGTGGCCCACATCGTCGCGTCGCCTTATCGCGACAAGGTGATCGAATCGTTCCGGATGCACAAGACTCCGCTGCACATGGACGTGGAACTGCCTACGCTGCAAGCGATTACGCGCTTTGTCTGCATGGGCAAGGGAGTGGCGCTGGTGCCCGAGATCAGCGTGGAGAACGAGATCGGGCGGGGAGACCTGGTGCGGGTTCCGGTGCGCGATCTGCATTTTCAGCGCAAGCTGCGGCTGGTGTACCGGGGGGAATCCACGCTGTCGCACGCGGGAAGAGCGTTCTTGAAGGTGGCGGAGCAGGTGGCTAAGGACCGGGGCGGGCGTTACCGCTTCCAGCGGGAAAAATAGTGCACAGTGTTTCGCGTGAAACACTGTACTGGTGTAAGTGTACATACAATTGTGCGTCAGTGTACATATATTTATGTACATATTTCGACCGGGGGCGAAGGAAGATTTTGCGTCCGGACGCTGACTGCGGGGTTGCAAGTCGTTGATAACGCTCAGGCGTGAGTGTGGTTAGAGAGGCACATGCGGGTATTTATTACACGGTAATTATTACAGGAGCGTGGTTGAGATCAAGAGCTTCCGTTCGACCTGGAAAGACTCTGATTAAGTCTCTGGAAACAGGCCCCTAATCCCAGCGGTAAAGCGCTGCGCCGGCCAAAGTCGAGTGCAACATCGACGGCCGCTTCGGAGCATTCATTATTGCTGCTAATAGCGGCCGCAACAAGTATTAATTGGACTGATGCGCCAACCGGATGATATTCTGCCCCGTTTTGTACGGCATCCGGCCGTAAGAGGTGATGTTTGGAATCAGGCCTCGAGCCTTCCGACCTTAGCTACACGCGCGGCGAATCACAACCATTCCTGTCGCATCTTTGCATCGGAAATATGTTGGATCGCACGGCCGCTGCCTTTTCCGACCGCCCCGCTCTGGTGGTTCGCCACACCCACGACCGGCTCACGTGGTCCGAACTTCACGGGGAAGTCGAGCGGCTCGCCCGCGCCCTTATGGCCATCGGAATTGAGAAGGGCGATCGCGTCGGGATTTGGGCCACGAACCGGACCGAATGGGTGCTCACTCAGTTCGCCACCGCGAAAATCGGCGCCATTCTCGTGAATCTCAACATTCGCTATCGCGCACACGAGCTCGAGTACGCACTGCGGCAGTCCGAATGCCAGACGCTGATTCTCATTCGCGGGTTTCACGATTGCGATTACGTCGAAAGCTTGTTCAGCATTGCGCCGCAATTGGCGGCGGGACGCTCTGGCTCTCTTAGAGCCCGCGAATTGCCGCATCTCTCGAATGTGATTTTCATTGGCGACGATCCTCCGCTCTCGATGTTGCCCTGGCAAGAGCTGTTGGCGATGGCTGGGCAAACCAGCCCGGAACGTCTCCGGCAACGCGAGGCCAGCCTTTCCTGTCACGATGGAATCAACATTCAATACACGTCCGGCACCACCGGCTTCCCCAAGGGCGCGACGCTCAGCCACTACAACGTCGTCAATAATGGCCTGCTCATCGGCGACACGATGAAGCTGACGGAGCGCGACAGCATCTGCATCCCGGTGCCTTTCTACCATTGCTTCGGCATGGTTCTGGCGAACATGAGTTGCCTGGCCAGCGGGGCTGCCATGGTCGTGCCTTCGGAGAGTTTCGATCCGCTCGAAACACTCCGGACAGTGCAGGAGGAACGTTGCACCGCGATCTACGGCGTGCCGACGATGTTTATCGCCGAATTCGATCATCCACAGTTCGCGGAGTTCGACCTTACATCGCTGCGGACTGGGATTATGGCCGGGTCATCGTGCCCGATTGAATTGATGCGCCGCGTGGTCGAGGAAATGCACTGCCGCCAGTTGACCACCGTCTATGGCTTGACCGAGTCGTCGCCCGGCATGACGCAGACGAGGACCGGCGATTCGCTCAAGGTTCGCGTGACAACCGTGGGCCGGGCGCTTCCCCACACCGAAATCAAAATCGTGAATGTAAATTCAAAAACCGGCGCCGTCCCGCGCGGGACGGTTGGAGAGATTTGCACGCGCGGCTATCTGGTGATGAAGGGCTATTACAACGATCCCAAGAGCACCGCGGAAGCGATTGAGCCCGACGGATGGCTGCACAGCGGCGATTTGGGAGTCATGGATGACGGCGGGTACATACGCATCACCGGGCGCATCAAGGAGATGATCATACGCGGGGGCGAGAACATCTATCCGCGCGAGATTGAGGAGTTCCTGCATACCTGCCCGGCCATCGCCGATGTGCAGGTGATCGGCATTCCCGACGCCAAGTACGGTGAAGAGGTCATGGCTTGGGTCAAGCTGAAGCGGGGCGCCGCGCTGGCGGAACAGGACGTGAAGAGCTTCTGCAAAGGCCAGATTGCCAATTTCAAGATCCCGCGCTATGTGCGCTTTGTGGACTCGTTCCCCATGACCGGATCGGGCAAGGTTCAGAAGTTTCGCATGCGTGAAATTTCCATGGCCGAATTCTCCGTGAGTGAAAGCGCTGCGGCTCTGGTTTCTGCGTAGAGGGAAACCCTGATCAAGTGTCAGCAGAAAGCCAAACCACGGGGTACACAGGGGTGCACGGAGGACCCAGGGACTTAATCAGAACTTCCCTAAGCTAGGAGGTTCCCTAGCTCACTGCGGAACTTTTCATTCGGCGCCAACCAGAAATTCACCGGGTTGTAACCTGCCTGGTTTCACCGCGAATTATGCTTTATCTGGGATTGTGTGTCACACTCTGGAGGGATACTGGTTGCGTTTAGCCTCTAGAGAGCGGATGCGGCATTCCATGAAGCAGGGCGGTCTTGCTAATGAGTAGCAGCTAATGAGTAGCAGCCTATGAGCACAGCCAGCGTGAAAACACCTTCGCCTGAGCCCTCGCACTCGGGCTTGATGCGGCGAACCGTGGAGGCCTGCGAACTTGCCCGCGAGGCCGCGGCCATCGCGGCCGAGGGAATTGCCACCGGATCCATGTCCCGATTGAACGCCATACGGCAGTGCGAGAAAGAACTGGATGCGATTGACCTGGAAGTGGACTCCGGCGTGACCACGTCCATTACACGGGTTCCGGAGGCTGAAACCGGGCAACTGCTGGCGTGCATGAAAGTGATGATCGGACTGGAGCGCATCGGGGACCTGCTTTTGAGCTTTGCCACCAGCGCGCAGGCGGCGGCGGGGCGCATCGATGCGCAGGATGCTCGGGACTTGACCCAGATGGCGACGGTTCTGGAAAAAATGCTGGCCGACGTGGGCGTTTCGTTTTCGCAGCGCGACGTCAAGAAAGCCATCGACGTGCTCCGCGCCGATGCCGAGATGGACCGCCTGCGCAATATCATCTTCCTGCGCCACATCGAGAATCCGGAGAACGTCACGCACCACTCCAGCCTGCAGATTATCTTTATGACGCAATCGCTCGAACGCGCCGGCGATCACGCCAAGAACCTGGCGGAAGAAGTTTGCCACTTTGTCAGCGGACGCAGCATTCGCCACCTGCTCATGGCCTACGACAAACCAAAAGAGCAGATGTTTATCGAATGGCTGCGGCACAAAGACGAAAAGGCGCAGTAAACTCCCCATCAGACCTAGCAATCCCTCCAGCCCTTGACAGCCGGAGTCTCCAAGGCGAGACTCGGTTCAAGCCCATTCGGAGTAATCTTTAGCTGTTCTTAATTGCCGAAAAGATTATTGAAGAGTGGCTTGGACAGTTATTCCATGCACGGATTCGCCCAACCCGAAGACCAATCCACGGCAGCGAGCGCGGAGAACGCGACGGCAGGGACGGCGCGGTCTTCCTTAGTCTCTGCCTCAGTCTCAGCCCCAGTTGGGGCAGTTGGCGACAGGTCCAATGGGAACCGCGCGCTGGAAGAGGCGGAACTGGACTCCGCGCTGCAGTTGTTAGTGGAACGCGCGCAGTACATCACCGGCGCGACTGGAACTGCGCTGGCATTGCCCCAGGGTGAGGAGATGGTTTGCCGCGCCAGCGCTGGCGCTTCCGCGCCGGCGGTCGGGGCGCGGCTGCAGGTGCGTTCCGGATTGACCGGCGAAAGCATTTCCCGGCGGCAGTTGCTGCGCTGCGATAATGCGGAAACCGACGCGCGCGTGAATCTGGAAGCTTGCCGGGCGCTGGGCATTGCATCCATCGTCGTTTTGCCGTTGCTGCGGGGCGACGGCGAGGTTCGCGGCCTGTTCGAATTGTTTTCCGATCATCCCTACGCTTTCGAAGAGCGCGATCTGATCGCACTTGAGCGCATGGCCGATCTCACCTTGACGGCTCTCGATCTGGCTGAGCAGAGCCAGAACCTCGCGTCCGCGCCAGCACTCGAGCGAGAACCGGGAAAGCCTGTCGAATCTCCCACGGCAAGCAGTGCGCCGCAAACTTCCGCGATCCCCATGCAACCGGAGCCCCCGGAGCCGGCCGTTGTGCCCGCGGAGCCGTCGGTAATTTCGCCGTCGTTGCCAGTAACAGCGCCAGCAACAGAGCCCGTAACCGCGCCCGAGCCTGCGCCCGCCGTCGTTCCCGAGGCCATGCTCCGCGTACAAAAATGCACTTCCTGCGGATTCCCGGTTTCCGAGGGGAGAGCGCTCTGCCTCGATTGTGAGAAGAAGGACAGTGAAAAGAAAGACTTCGAGAAGAAGCAGCGCGAGTGGGAGCGACGCCAGATCGAACAGCACCAGATCGAGCAACCAGAGAGCAAGCAACCCGAGCCGGAGCCAGACGCGCCGTCCGACACGCTGGTCGGCTCGGCGGCGCCGGCGGCGGAGGAATTCGTGCCCGCCTTCCTCGCCAACGCAGTGCCGGTGCAAGAATCGTGGTTGGCGAACCACGTCAATCTGTTGGCCGTTGCCGTCTTGATCCTAAGCATCGTGGTTGCGGTGGTGGTGTTTCGATAACCACTCTTGCACTCGCGGGGCCTGTTTCCCTTGACAAATTGCCGGTGCAACCCATAGTCTGCGCTTGACCCGTTGTCCAACACAAAAGGTGCCCAGGCATGAAAAACGTGTACGAAGTTCTACGCCAGAAGGAACTTGAACTGACCAGGCTGGAAAAAGAAGTTGAGGCCTTGCGCGTCGCCGCTCCGCTACTTTCGGACGAAAAAGAGCCGCTGGCCGAGGTGCCTAAGCCAACTCTAACTGCCAGCGCGCCGCCACAGCCGGTCCGGATTCCGCCAGTCGTTGCCGCCCAGGGTGGAAGCGCCCAGGCGCGCGTCGCGGGCTGGGAAGATGCAGCCAAACGCTGGCCGTAGCCAATTCGTTGGTGGCTGTCGAGATGCGTATTAGTCTGTGCCTCTCGTCGAGCTCGAGAGTCTGCGTAAGAAATGGGTCGTCCCTCCGGGACTTGACTCATTTGTTCCAACTTCCCCAGCGCTGAAGCGCTGGGCTAAGCTTGATCGCCCCTCCGGGGCTGGATTCTTCCTGGCTCCGCTCCACCAGTTCCGTTCAACCGGATTGCCCGAAAACTAGAGCGAATCCAGAGGTGCTGCGACCACAGGCCGCTGCCGAGCTGCGCTCGGCTTGGCCCCTTCGGCTTCGCTCAGGGCAGGCTCGCGGGGCGCCCGTCCCCACACGCGCGGGATACGGCAAGAGGCACACATTTTAGTCCAGCGTGGTAAACGCCAGCGCCAACAAAGTCTTCTGCTCGACCTCGTGCGCCTTTGCCGAACCGGTCGCCGGACTTGCACTCGCTGACCGCTTCACCGAATGCACGGGCCGGTCATTGGCGATGTGCCTTAAGCGCGGCAGCATGTAGAAAAGCGCGCCCATGTTGGCCGGCTCTTCCTGCACCCACACAATATCTCTGGCGGCGCTATGACGCTCCAGTTCCGCGGCCAATTCCGCCTCCGGGAACGGGTACATCTGCTCCAGGAAGACGATGGCGGTGCTCATGTCGTTGTCGCTGTCTTTGTCTTTGTCCTTGTTCCTGCGCTTCTGGCGCTCGGTGCGCAGTTCGTGCCCGATTTTTCCGGTGCAAATTAGAATCCGCTTGGCATCCTGCGCTTCCGTGTCCGGAATCACGGGCAAGAATTTCTGATGCGTCAGATCTTCCAGCGGAGACAGGGCATCGGGATGCCGTAACATGCTCTTCGGCGTAAACACGATCAGCGGTTTTCTCCACTTGCGCAGCGCCTGCCGCCGCAGCAGGTGAAAATACTGGCCGGCATTCGAAGGCTGGCAAATCTGGATATTGTCGCGCGCGGCCAGTTGCAAGAAGCGCTCGATGCGCGCGCTGGAATGCTCCGGACCCTGGCCTTCGTAGCCGTGGGGCAGCAACAGAACCAAGCCTGACAGCAGGTTCCACTTGTCCTCGCCGGCGCACACAAACTGATCGATCACGGCCTGCGCCACGTTGGCAAAATCGCCAAACTGCGCTTCCCACAGCACCAGCGCCTCGGGATAATCGCGGCTGTAGCCGTATTCAAATCCCATCACGCCGGCTTCGGAAAGCGTGGAGTTGTAGATGTCGCACGGGGCTTGGCCTGGGGCAATGTGGCGCAGAGGAACGTATTCCGATTCGTCCTGAACATCGAACAGCACCGAGTGCCGTTGATTGAATGTACCGCGTCGAGAGTCCTGCCCGCTGAGGCGCACGGGAATTCCATTTTTCACCAGACTCGCAAAAGCCAGCGCCTCGGCCATGCCGTAGTCGACTGGCTTCTTGCCCGTGCCCATCTCCTGCCGCTGCTCCAGCAACTTCTTTACTTTGGGATGGATGTGGAAACCCTCTGGATACGTGGTCAAACGCTCTGTGAGTTTTTCCAACTCTTCGCGTGCGATGCCGGTGAGCTGCTCGTACTCGGGTTTATAGCGGCCTCCGAAATAATCGTCCCAGTACTGGGGAAGATCGCGCATGAGCTGCTTCTTGGTGAACTTCGTCGCGCTCTTCTGGGCGGCTTCGTACTCGGATTTGACCGTCTGCACTCGCTCGGCGATATTGTCGTCATTCATGCCGACTTGTTTGGCGTAAATCCGATAGAGCGGCGGATGCTCTTTGATCGCCTTATACATCAGCGGCTGGGTCACGGTGGGATCGTCCACTTCGCTGTGACCGTGGCGCCGGTAGCCGATCAGGTCCACCACCACGTCGGTGCCGAATTTGTAGCGGTACTCGGTGGCGATGCGTGCGATTCGCATCACCGCATCCACGTCTTCGCCATTCACATGAAAAATCGGAATCGCCTGCCGCCTTGCCAGTTGCGCGGAGAAGCGCGAGGAATGCTCATCGCGGGCATTGGTGGTGAACCCGATCAGGTTGTTGACGATGATGTGGATTACCCCGCCCACGGTGTAGCCGGCTAAGTCGGCGTAATTGAGCGTCTCCGCTGTAATGCCTTGTCCGGCGAACGCGGCGTCGCCGTGCACCAGCACTGGCAGATACTTTGCCTTGCCGCCTTCACCGGCGCGGTCCTGCTTGGCGCGCGTGCGTCCCACCGTCACGGGATCGACCGCTTCCAGGTGGCTAGGATTCGACGCCAGGTGAATATGGATTTTCTTTCCGCTACGGGTGACGTACTCGCCGGTCGCACCCATGTGGTATTTCACGTCGCCCGATCCCAATACGCTGCGTGGATCGACATCTTCAAATTCGGCAAACACCTGCTCCGGCGGGCGTTTTGCCAGATGGATAATGACGTTGAGCCGGCCGCGATGACTCATGCCCATCACCAGTTCCACGGCGCCGCGCTCGCCGGCTACGTCCAGAACCTGATCCATTGCCGGCAATAAAGACGTGTTGCCTTCTAGTGAGAAACGCTTGTTGCCCAGATAGCGCTGTTGCAGCGTTTGCTCAAACAGGTCGGCGCGCACCAGCAGATCGAGCGCGCGGTGTTGATCGATGTCGACTGCAGCCGGGTCGGCGTCGATGCGGGCTTCGATCTGTTGCTGGATCCAGCGCCGCCGCTCGGGGTCGGCAATGTGCATGAACTCCACGCCCACGCTGCCGCAATAGATGCGCCGCGCTTCCTGCGCCCACTGATTGTCGATCTGAAGGTCGGGATGCGGTTGCGGAGGCAGCAGGCCGAGCGGATTCAGTTCGGCTTCCAGGTATCCGAATTGCCGGAACAACCCAAACACGCGTTCCCGTTCGTAGTTTTCAATGATGGCAGGAGCTGCGCTCCCGCCAGTATCCCGTGTTGAAGTCGCCATAAGAGGTTTCTATAGAATAACGGATGAGCGGCCGGGTGAGGCCGATTCAACCTGTGTCGCCGATCACAGCGAGGATAAAGCCACTGGAATTACTCTACGTCTAGAGGAGCATCCCCATGACATTGCGTCCCAACGCGGCTAAGCCCGGAACCCCCGTCATTCTCGGCATCCCATTCGATGCCAACTCTTCCTGGTTGCGCGGAGCAGCGGGAGCGCCGCCGATCATCCGCGTGGCCTTCAATTCCATTTCGTCGAATTCGTGGACGGAAACCGGCGTCGATCTGGGCGCCGACGGTGCGTGCTGCGATGCCGGCGATTTGAAATTCACTTTCCAGGAGCCCTTTCCTGCGATTGAAACCAAAGTTGAAGAATTCCTGGAGAAGGAGTTGCGTCCAGTCTGCCTGGGCGGCGACCACTCGATTACGCTGCCCATTGTCCGCGCCTTTGGCAGGCATGTTCCCGGCCTGACCATAATCCACTTCGACGCGCACCCCGATCTCTACGACGAACTCGAAGGCAACCGTTTGTCGCACGCTTGCCCCTTCGCCCGCATCATGGAAGAGGGCGCAGCCAAGCGATTGATTCAAGTCGGAATTCGGACTATGACTGGGCATCAACGCGAGCAAGCCAAGAAATTCGGCGTCGAAGTCATCGAAATGCGCTACCTGCCCGCGCTCGATCGCATGAAGGTCGATGGCCCGATCTACATCTCGTTCGACATGGACGCGCTCGATCCCGCCTTTGCGCCCGGCATTTCGCATCGCGAGCCGGGAGGACTGTCCACTAGAGAAGCCCTGGCGCACCTGCAGGCGATCAGCGGAAGAATCGTTGGCGCCGACATCGTGGAATTCAATCCCGCGCAGGACAGCACCCAACTCACGGCGACCGTCGCGGCGAAGTTGCTCAAAGAGATTCTGGGCAAGATGATTTTGCACTAGAGCCGCGTCTCGTAGATTCGCGAGATAAAATTTGGGTTGTCATCCTGAGCGTAGCGAAGGACCTCTGTATTCCAGCGCCGCAAACAAATGCATAGGTCCTTCGCTTCGCTCAGGATGACAAGTGTGTATTGTTGCTGACCGTGTGCTGTTGATGAAACGTATGCTTACGCCGCTAACTTGAGGGACATTAGATTAAGATGCTCGAATCGATCAGGGTGCAACAGGTGATTCATGGCCAATGAGAAAGACCGAGAAAAAGAAGCCGCCGGACGGGCTGCCGCAAAGCTGGTGCGGGATGGCGACATTGTTGGGTTGGGCACGGGCTCAACTGCCTACTTCGCGGTCGTCGCTCTGGGCGAGCGCGTGAAGGCGGGGTTGAAAATTGTTGGAATTCCGACTTCTTTGAAGACCGGGGATCTAGCGCGCCAACTTGGCATTCCGCTGACCACGCTCGACGAGCATCCCCAAATCGATATCACCCTCGACGGCGCCGATGAAGTCGATCCCAAGCTGAACCTGATCAAAGGCGGCGGCGGCGCTCTGCTGCGGGAGAAGGTTATCGCCACGGCGTCGAAGAAGATGGTCGTGGTCGCGGACTCCAGCAAAGTTGTTTCCGTGCTCGGAAAATTTCCTTTGCCGGTCGAGGTAATTTCATTTGCGAGAACCGTGGTCGAGAACAAGATCGTGGCGCTCGGCGCGTCGCCTAAATTGCGCACGCAGACTGACGGGAGTCCTTACCTGACCGACAACGGCAATCAGATTCTCGATTGCAGCTTCGGAAAGATCGCGGATCCGGCGGCGCTGGCGCTGATCTTGAGCGATACACCCGGCATCGTCGAGCATGGGCTATTTATTGGGCTGGCGAAAGTGGCGTTGGTGGGACGCGGAGACCGCGTGGAAGAACTGCGGCCCTAGCTGTCGGGCTTCGCCCGACTGGACGGCCGAGGGCGGCCGTCCCTACGTGAGATATGCGGATGCTTTCGTTGAGTCAGCCCACAATCTCCCGCAGGGCCCCGAGCAGCCGCTCCACTTCCTCCATTGTGTTGTAGTGGGCCAGGCCGACGCGCAGAAATCCTCCCAGTCGCTCGACGTCTAACTGTTCGGTCAGGTTCAGGGCGTAGTAGTTTCCGTCCCAGGTGAAGAAGCCGCGTTCGCCGAGCTTTGTTGCCAGTTCCAGCGGGGTGTGGCCTGCGATGCGGACCACAAAGG
>Ga0326727_10020973_pt1 | contig 12882 bp, 9 predicted proteins | sample MB2enrmetagenome_FD_207643 | JGI IMG/M metagenome (GOLD analysis project Ga0326727, IMG submission 207643) | Lab enriched peat soil microbial communities from McLean, Ithaca, NY, United States - MB29MY | ecosystem: Environmental > Terrestrial > Soil > Wetlands > Peat | place: USA: New York...
GGACGTGGCCCAGGTCAACCACGGGCGGGCGCTGACCGCCGGAGAAGTCGCGTTTCGCATTGCGCCCCGGCTCAATGCTGCGGGACGCATGGACGTGGCCCGGGACGTCATCGATCTGTTCAGCGTGCGCGAGCCCGTTGAGGCCCAGGCCATCGCGGAACGGCTGAATCAACTGAACCTCGAACGCCAGCAGGAAGAGCAGCGCATCGTGCGCGAAATTGACGAGCGCATCGCCGCCGACGACTCCCTGCGCCAAGCCTGGTGCATGGTGGTGGACGGAGAGGGCTGGCATAAGGGAGTCATCGGCATCGCCGCTTCGCGCCTGCTGGAACGTTACTCCCGGCCGGTGCTGGTGATCACGCGCGACGGAGAAAATGCGCAAGGCTCGGCCCGCAGTATTCAGGGCTTTCATATGCTAAGTGCGCTGGAATGCTGCGCGTCCCTGTTTACACGCTTCGGCGGGCACGCCCATGCCGCCGGCTTCGCCTTGCCCAGCAGCCGCATCCCGGAGCTGCGGAAGGCGCTGGATGCGCTGGCACATGAACGCCTCACTCCGGAGGATCTGGAGCCCACCCTCCGTTTCGATGCCGAACTGGCCCTCGATCAGGTGGCCCCGGAACTATTCGAACAGTTGCAGCGCATGGCCCCCTTTGGCATGGGAAATCCCGAACCCGTGTTCGTCGCCCGGCAAGTACGGCTGGTGGGAGCGCCGCGCATCATGAAGGAAAGGCATTTGAAGTTCCGCATCCGGCAGGCGTACATCACCGAACCTCATTCGCGAAAATATGCGCCTATGCCGCGCACCTATGACGCCATGGGTTGGGGAATGGCCGAACGCCTGGCCGGTCAGGCGCCGGCCGACCACGATTTACTCGACCTCGCTTTCAAGATCATCGAAAATACCCACCCGGACTTTGGCGGCCTGGAATTGTCACTGTGCGACTTTGCCGTGGTGAGCAGCCAGGCGGCCGAGTAGCTCAAAAAGCTGACAGTTGACAGTTGACAGTTGACAGTTTGCAGCCAGAGCAGCCACCCTGCATTTGGCTTGTCAGCCATTGCACTCTTGAAACCGCGGGCCTTGGTTTGGCTGCAAACTGTAAACTGTAAACTGTCAGCCCGTTTAAAATAGAACCAGATGCCCATCAACATTTCCCGCTTGCGCTATTGGTTTGCCGTAGCGGCAATCTTCACGGTTGTCGTGGTGGCGGGATTTTATTTTTACGCGCGGGTGGAAACGGGCAGCACGGGAACGGAACTGCCGGCCAAAATTCCCACCGGAGTGCAACAGAAGTCACACGGCTTTTCGCTTTCCAAATCCGAAGGCGGCCATTCGTTATTCACCATCCGGGCCGAGCGTACCACCCAATACGAAGAAGGCGGGAAGTCCGACCTGCAGGACGTGAACATCGTGATCTACGGGCACGAGGCCAATCGTTTCGACCAGATCTACGGCTCCGATTTTCTCTACGATCCGCGGTCCGGCGATGTCGTCGCCAAAGGGATTGTGCACATCGACTTGCAGAACGACACTTCGGGAGTGCCGCATGCCGATCAGGCGCCCCCCCGGGAGCTGAAGAATCCCATCCATGTGACCACCAGCGGTTTGTTATTCAATCAGAAGACCGGTAACGCCGACACCAAGGAACGGGTGGATTTCCGGATCGCACAGGCGACCGGCTGGGCCATAGGCGCACATTATGATTCCAAGCAGAATCAACTGGCGCTCGACCAGGCGGTTCACATCGACATCACCGAACCGCATCCCGCGAACATCACCGCCCAGCGTGGTTTTATGAGCAAAGAGCCGCGCCGCGCGATCCTCTATGAGGCTCATATCGTGCGCGAAGACAGCGTCGTCGACACCGCGCAACTGACCCTTTTCTTGAGGCCGGACAATTCCATCGACCATATGGTTGCCACCGGCGGCGTCGATTCCTCCACCAGCGGCCCCACCACCTTCCACGTCCATGCTCCCACCGCCGTGTTGTATCTGCAGGGCACAAAAAATGACCTGCGTCTGGCCGACTTCACCCAGGGAACCACTTTTTCCACCGGGGGCGCGAGCGTGATGTATGGTTCCGCCGATAATGTCCACATGGTGTTCGGCGCCAATAACAACGTCGACAAGATGCATGCGCAGGGGAATGTGCGGATCATCCAGCCGCCCAAGCCGGACGCCGCTAAAGCGCCGGCGGAAGCAAGCGGGCGGGAGGCGGTCCCGGGCGGCTCGGCAACCGCCTCCGGAACGCATGCCCAAACCGTCGAGCTCACCGCCGATGCCGTCGATTTCTGGCTGGCCACAGGCAACCAACTGCAGCGCGCGGAAACCAGCCCGAACGCCCAGATCACCCTGACCCCGCAAACCGTGCCGCCCCTCCCGCCGGGCGGACCGGCGCCTGCCCCCGTGCAATCCGGAGAACGAACGGTCGTCACTGCGGCCAAGTTCTACGCGAAATTCGAGGAGAACCGCCTTGACCTGCTAACCGGCTTCCCCAATGCGCGGGTGGTGGCCTACAACCCGGGACTGTCCGACCGGGTCAGCACGAGCCGGCTGATTGAAGTGGCCTTTGCGGGATCGGGAGGGGCCTCCCAAGTCACACAGCGGGACCAGTTCCAATACCATGAGCGCCTGCCCAATGGGAGCGAACGGGCCGCCTGGGCCCAATCCGCCGTTTATTCCACCACCACCGGACTGCTCACCCTGACCGGAGAGCCCCGCGTGGTGGAGGGAGGCACCACCACCACGGCAAAGGTAGTGCACATGAATCGCCAGACCGGCGACTTTGATGCGGACGGCAAAGTGAAGAGCACGTACAACGATTTGAAGCCGCAGCCCGGCGGCGCTCTGCTGGCCGGTGGCGACCCCATCCACGTCACGGCCCATAGCATGACCGCGCAGCGCGGGGCGGGCACAGCGCATTACTTTGGCGATGCGCGGCTATGGCAGAGCACGAATGTCGTGGAGGCGCCCACGATTGACTTCGATCGCGATCAGCGCAGCATGGTGGCGGTGGGCGACCAGTCCCGGCGGGTGGTGACGGTTTTGACCCAGCAGGACCGGCAGCACGGGCCCTCGCCGATTCACATCACTTCCGCCCATTTGACCTACTCCGACCTGCAGCGCCAGGCGGACTTTGAAGGCGGGGTGGTGGCGCGCGGCGTGGACGGCACGCTCACCGCCAGCCGCGCCACCGCGTATCTCACGCCGGTTATGGGCGCGCGGCCCAGCGGCACGGGTTCCGGCGGACAAATCGACAAGATCATCGCCGAGGACAATGTTTTCCTGCAACAGCCCGACCGCCGGGCCACCGGAGAACGGTTGGTTTATACCGCCGCCATCGACGAATACGTGATGACCGGCGGCCCGCCCAGCGTCTGGGACGCCGTGCACGGCACGGTCGCCGGCGATGCGTTGACCTTCTATAATCACGATGATAAAGTTCTGGTGGAAGGCAGCGAGGTTTCCCGCGCCGTCACCCACACACGAGCTTCCAAATAGATGCAGACCCTTTCGACCGACGACATTGCGAAGTCCTATCGCGGCCGCCGGGTTGTGAGTGGCGTATCCTTGCACGTCAACCAGGGCGAAGTGGTGGGCCTGCTGGGCCCCAATGGGGCCGGTAAGACCACCAGCTTTTACATGATTGTCGGCCTTACCCCCCCGGAAAGCGGGAGGATCCTGCTGGATGGAGTGGACATCACTCGCGAACCCATGTATCTGCGGGCGCGGAACTTTGGCATCAGCTATCTGCCCCAGGAGCCTTCGGTCTTTCGCAAGCTTACGGTCGAGGAAAACATTCTAGCGGTGCTCGAGGCCCAGCCCATGAGCTGGCATGAACGCCGCGAGAAAATGGAGCGGCTGCTGCAACAGCTGGGCCTGGGACATCTCCGCAAGAATCGGGGCTATGCGCTTTCCGGCGGGGAGCGCCGGCGCGTCGAGATTGCCCGCTGCCTGTGCATTTCGCCCGCTTTCATCCTGCTGGACGAGCCCTTCTCCGGCATTGATCCCATTGCCGTACTCGACCTGCAGAAGATCATCTTCGGCTTGAAGGCCAGCGGTATTGGCGTGCTGGTCACCGACCACAACGTCCGGGAAACGCTCTCGGTCACCGATCGCGCTTACATCATCAACGAGGGGCGGGTCTTTTTTGCCGGTACGCCGGAACAACTGGGCAGCAACCCCGAGGTCCGGCGGGTCTATCTGGGAGAGAGTTTTACGCTGGTGTAACCCCGGCGGGCGGAGCCGTTGATTTTATTCCGATTTGCTCCTTTTCTGAAATATTTTTTTTGCACTACGGTAATCTCCCCCCTGCTTACATGCCTCCCGCGCTGGTGTAACATAACCTTTTAGGAGAGAACGGGTTCGGCCCAGCCTATGGTTTCGTTACAGCCCAAACTGAATCTCAAAGTCACGCAAAAGCAAATCCTGACACCCGGTTTGGTTCAGATGGTCAGCGTTTTGGCGCTGAACAAGCTGGAACTGCGCGACATGATTCAGGCCGAGATGGTGGAAAACCCGGTCCTGGAGGAACTTGAAGATTCCGTGCCGGTTCTGGACGATGTCGCGCGCCGCGACGAAGAGTCGGCCGCCACGCCCGAAGACCCGGAGGGCGACAAGAAGGACTCGTTTGAAGAGATCGATTTCGGGTCGTTTTTCCGCGATTATCTCGACCCCGGATACCGCAGCCCCGATCAGGAAGCAATCGAACGGCCTTCGTTCGAGAATTTTCTTTCGAAGCCCAGCACCCTGACCGACCATCTGATGTGGCAGTTGGGGGCCATGGTAATGCACCCCCCAGTGCGCGAAGCCGCCGAATTGATCATCGGCAACCTGGATGAAGACGGCTATCTTACGGCCAGCGAAGACGAGTTACTGGCCGCTGCCCTGCCGCACAGCAACGGGCACGCCTCCGCGGAACCGGAAACGCCTTCCGAAACCCACGCCGTACGGGCGGCCACCCTGCCCTTCGAGGCCCATCCCCCGGCATTGGGCCCGAGGGAGGAATCGCATGTGCCGGCGCATACGGAAATGCCGCCTGCGACGATGCCCAAAAAGATCGTGACGATGCCATCGGCGGCCGGTCCGGCGCCATTGTTTTCCCGCACCGACCTGCACGAAGCGCTGGAACTGGTACGCCAGATGGACCCGGTCGGCGTGGCTTCGCGCGATTTGCGGGAATGCCTGCTGGCACAGATCAAGTACCTCCAGAGCGCTCACGACCGGCATCTAACCAAACCCGGCACTAACGGCACGGCCGACGCGATTTTGCGGGATGCCTATACCATCGTCAGCGAACATCTGAAGCTGGTGCAGAACAAACAGACCAAGGAACTGGCCAAGGCAATGGGGCGTCCGCTGGAAGCGGCACAAGCCGCGATGGAGTTCATCAAGACGCTCGATCCCCGGCCCGGCCAGCGTTACAACCGCGCCGAACCGCGGCTGATCGAGCCGGATGTCGCCTTCATCAAGCAGGGCGATGAATATCTGGTTCTGCTGAACGATGACGATGTCCCGCAATTGCGCCTGAATCCGACCTACCGGCGGCTGCTGAACCGCAATGAGGCGGAAAAAGACGTCCGCAATTACGTCAAGGAAAAGTACAAGTCCGCCATCCAGCTCATCAAGAACATCGAGCAGCGCAAGCAGACGATTTTGAAGGTCTGTTACGCCATTATTGGGCGCCAGCGCGAGTTTCTCGATAAGGGCATCGATCAGATGATGCCCATGATGATCAAAGAGGTGGCAGAAGAGATTGGCGTGCATCCTTCCACCGTCAGCCGCGCGGTGGCCAATAAGTACGCCCATACGCCGCAAGGCGTCTTCGAACTCCGCTACTTCTTCAGTGAGAGCGTGCAAGGACCGGAGGGCGGCAACACCTCCCTGCTCATCCTCAAGCGCCGTGTCAAAAAGCTCATTGACGAAGAAGACCCCGCCAGGCCGTATACCGACGAGCAGATCACCCGCATCCTCCAATCCCAGGGCATCCAGGTCACTCGTCGTACGGTTGCGAAGTACCGGGAGGATATGCGCATTCCCAGTACCCACCAGCGCAGAGTGAAAAAGTAGTTGCGGGAGCCACCCTGGCGCCGCGCTTTCCGGCGCCGGGCGGGAATGCCCCGGTGAGCCGGCTTTTTGGGGCCGGAGTCCGGGAGATCTGGTTTTTTAGGAGGCCCGTTCGATGAACGTGGAATATACCGGCAGGCAACTTGAAATTACCCCCGCCATTCGCAAGCAGGTCGAGCTAGGCCTGAAAAAATTCACCAAGATCATCGGCGATAATTTCGAAGCCAAGGTGATGCTCAGCGTCGAAAAGCACCGCAATGTCGCCGACATCAGCGTCACCAGCCCCAGTCGCAAACCTCTCGTCGGGCTGGTCGAGGCCAAGGACATGAGTTCGGCCATCGACGGCGCCCTGGAACGGATCGAACGCCAGTTGCTGAAGAGCAAAGGACGTACGCGCAACTTGAAGCGGCAGCCCAAGGACAAGGCCTTTACAGGAGAGCCGAAACCGGAGGAACTGCAGCTGGCCGTTGGCGTCAGCGCCACCGCCGCCATTCCGGTTGCAGTCCATAGTTTTCCGGCGCGGGCACGTACGCACGAAGCCCACATCGTCAAAACCACCGAGGCGGTTGCCGTTCGGCCCATGACCGTGGAAGAGGCGGTAAAAGAAGCCGAGTTTCGCGACCAGCACGTATTTGTGTTTCGCGATAAGGCCGGCAATATCAAGGTGCTCCATCGCCGCAAGGACGGCAAGATCGAGCTGATTGACGTACCTTAAGAGCCGTTTCACGTTTCGCCTTTCAGGTTGGAAAAGGGGCACATCTCACGATGTGCCCCTTTTCCCTTCCAGGTTGAAGCGCGTTCTTTAAGTCATCTCGACATGAAAATCACGGGTTTCCCCGGTTTCATCATCGCCCAGGGCTCCGGATGCGCGCCAGTATGTCGGCGCACTTGGGGATGTCGATGGTGGAGCTGCTCACGCGCCGCCAGCGTTCCACGCCGTTTTCGTCGATCAACAGCGTGGTGCGGATTGCAATGTCCTGATCGCCCTTGCCGGCCGGATGGAGCAGGCCATACTCTCGAATCACCTTGGCGCCCGGGTCGCTGAGAATGGAGAATTGCCGGTTTGTGACTCTTTCCCAGACGGTTCGATTATGTCCCTGGTCATCCACGCTGATGCCGGCAACCCGCGTGCTGAGCCGCTCAAATTCGGAAGCGTGCTGCGCGAACTCGCGCAGTTGGTGCATACAGACAGGTCACCAGTACCCGCGGTAGAAAATCAATAGCACCTTGTGCCCGCGCTGGCCGGCAAGATGGAAAGGCTGGCCGTTCTGGTCCGCCAGAGTAAAATCCGCCGCCATGTGGCCCGCATTGGAGGCGACTTGTGGCGCCGGCACATGCAAAATACGCAGCACAAATCCCAGGAGGATCCCCGCGATGCCAACCAATACTAGGACTTTGATGGAGCGGCGGCGCATGCGTTGCCTATGGTAGCAGAAATCACGGGCGGCTTCCCCTAAACAGGTAAGAAGAACGTCTTTTTAACGGAAAACGGAAAACCAGGAACGGGCAGAGCACGTAGCGGCTGCGCGATGGTACGATGAATGCCATGGCAGGAACAACCAAGGTGAAGAAAGCAAACACCCGGGCGAAAGCGGAAAGAGTTCCCGCCCCCGACAAGCGCCATGACTCCCACCGCCGCGGCGGCCATCCCCCGGATGGGCGCACCGAATTGGTGATCATCACCGGCATGAGTGGCTCCGGCAAAGTGTCCACGCTCAAAGTATTCGAAGATCTTGGTTTTTACTGTGTGGACAATCTGCCGGTGGACCTGATTCCGCAATTCGCCGAACTGACGCATCAGGCCGGAGAAATCGAGAAGTGCGCCGTAGTCGCCGACGTCCGGGAAGGGCCTTCGCTGCGGCGCTTACCGGAAATCGTAAAGGAATTAAAACGTCACGTACGCACCTCGGTAATCTTCCTGGAAGCCAGCGATGAATCGTTGCTCCGGCGCTTCAGTGAAACCCGGCGGCCGCACCCGCTGGGGGCCACTGCCAGCGTCAAATCCGCGCTGAGTTCGGAACGGCACCAGCTGCGGCAGATTCGCCGCTTTGCCGACGTGGTAATCGACACTTCCAAGTTCAATGTCCACGAGTTGCGGGCTTACATCATCCGCCGCTTCCAGCCCGAGCCCTCCTCGGACAGAACCATCCTGGTTTCCATCGTCAGCTTCGGATATCGCCACGGCGTGCCGGAAGACGCCGATCTCCTGTTCGACGTGCGGTTTCTGCCCAATCCGCATTTCGTGCCGGAATTCCGCCCCTTTACCGGCAAGCACCCGAAGGTGGCCAAGTACATCCGTTCCTTCCCGCAAACGCAGGAATTCATCTCCCGCATTTCTGACCTGCTCATCTACCTGCTGCCGCATTACGTGGATGAGGGAAAGAGCTACCTGACCATCGGTTTCGGTTGTACCGGCGGCCAGCACCGCAGCGTCCTGATTGCACAGGAAGTTTATAAGCGCCTGCAAAAAGCCGGCTATCGCGTAAAGGTCACGCATCGGGACAGCCCGAAATAGCGAGCCCACGATTCCAGCTCAAGCTCTTATACTGAATGCATGCCTGTTCGTAAGGAAGTGCTGGCACAGGGTATCTTCGACCGGCTGCGTTCCTATCTGTTTCGCTTCACGACAGAAAAGCAGCGCCTACTAGGACTCACCATCGTGAGCGGCGGCCTGTGCGGGCTGGCTGCCGTGGCTTTTCATGTGGGCATACTCAAGGTCGAGGCCTTGGTCATCGATCATGCCTTGTCGGCGCCGCATCATAGCTGGGTCTTTTGGGGCATCCTGACCCCCGCACTGGGCGGTCTCATCGTCGGCTTGGCATTGCACTACTGGGTTCCGGGAGCGGTGGGCAGCGGCATTCCCCAGGTCAAGACGGCATACGCGCTGAACTTCGGCCGGGTTCCCTTCCGCGACGCGATCGGCAAGTTCGTTTTGGGCATCGTCCAAATTGGGAGTGGCGGTTCATTGGGGCGCGAAGGACCGACGGTACAGATTTGTGCCGGCGTTTCCAGCCTGCTGGCCCGTTTTTCCTCCCTGTCCCGGCAGAACCAGCGGCGCATGGCGGCCGTGGGAGTTGCCTCCGGCATTGCCGCGGCTTTCAATGCACCCATCGCGGCCGTAACGTTCACTCTGGAAGAGGTAATTGGCGACCTGGATCAGACGATGCTTTCCGGCATCATTGTGGCCGCCGCCATCGCCGCCGTGGTGGAACGCAGCATCCTGGGCCAGCATCCGGTTCTTCACATTCCCCACGACTACACCCTGGGCTCGGCTTCTTCGCTGTTGTTTTACGCGGTTCTGGGCGTGCTCGCGGCAATTGTATCCGTGACCTTTACCGATTCCCTTCTCGGCCTGCGTGCGTCGTTCAAGAAGCTCACCGCCGTGCCAAAATGGGTTCATCCCGCAATCGGTGGGGCGCTTACGGGAACGCTGGCCGTGGTTGCCCTGCTCTGGCTTAAGCGGGATGGCATTACCGGCGGAGGTTATCGCACCCTGGCGCTGGCGCTATCGGGATCGCTTCCCGTCAAAGTATTGCTGGGCCTATGCGTGCTGAAACTGGCCGCCACCGTTTGCTCGTACAGCAGCGGCGGCGCGGGAGGCATATTTGCACCGGCCCTGTTTATTGGCGGAACGTTGGGCGGAGCGGTGGGCTATTTGGACGTCGCTCTTTTTCACCACTCGGCGGATTCCATTGGAGCGTTCGCTTTGGTCGGCATGGGAGCCGTCTTCGCGGGCATCATCCGCGCTCCGATGACCTCGGTTCTGATCATCTTTGAAATGACTGGCAGTTACGGCCTCATCCTGCCCCTGATGATCGCCAATATGAGCGCCTATGTCCTCGCCCGCCATTGGCGGCACGTGCCTGTCTACGAAGCTCTGCTGCGTCAGGACGGAGTCATTCTGCCGCACGGAAAGCCAGCCACACCCGAAAAACCCGCGCCGGAATTACCCGGCGAGGTGCCGCCGTAAACGGGAACGCCGGACTATCGTGTCCACTGATCCACCCAATCGTTCACGGTCTTGTACCAAAGCCGTGAATTCTGCGGCTTCAGCACCCAGTGGCCTTCGTCGGGGAAATAGAGCATTTTGGACGGCACTTTCAAGCGCTGCAAGGTGGTAAAGAGCTGGAAGCCTTCGCCAACGTCCAGCCGATAATCCAGTTGCCCGTGCACCACCAGCATCGGAGTCTTGAAGTTGACAGCCTTCAGGTGCGGCGACCACTTGCGGTACAAGTCGCGATTCGCCCAGGGCGTGCCTTTGAATTCCCACTCGTTGAACCAGAGTTCCTCCGTCGTGCCGTAGGCCGATTCGGTATTGAACATCCCGTCATGCGACACAATGCACTTAAAGCGCGTGGTGTTCCCTTCGATCCAGTTGGCCATGTAACCGCCAAAACTGGCACCCAGCGCGCATTCGCGGTTCTTGTCGATATACGGATAGGTCTTTTCCGCATAATCCAGGCCCAGCATCAGATCATGATAGGCACGCCCGCCCCAGTCGCCGTTGATATCGTCGATAAACTTCTGGCCGTAGCCGGTGGAGCCGCGCGGATTGATCATGACCACCACGTAGCCGTTGGCGGCAAACAGCTCCGGATTCCAGCGGTACGACCAGTCGTCCCCCCAGGCACCCTGGGGACCACCGTGGACCAGAAATTTTACGGGGTATTTCTTTTGGGGATCGAAATTCGGAGGCTTGAGCAGAAAGCCTTCCACCTTGATCTTTTCCGAGCCCATAAACCAAAACGGCTCCAGCGGCTGCATGGAAATCTGCGAAAGGACCGCGTCGTTCAAGTGCGTCATTTGCCGGAGCTGGGCGGGAGGATGCCCGGGAGCCGCCGAATAAATCTCATTGGGCGCCTGGATGGACATATGCGTAAACACCAGCGTCTGGCCGTCGCCGGTTACCGCCAGATCGTCGTTGGTGCCATCCGCAATTCGCGCCACGTCGTTTCCCGCAATGGAGACGTAATAAATGGGTGCGTCGCCCTTGTCTTCCGCGGTAAAGTACAGCCCCTTGGAGTCCGCCGCCCAAACGATCGTCCCCACCCAGCGATCGAAATTCTCCGTCAGGTTCCTGATCTGTCCGTTTTGGCGGTCGTAAATAACCAGCCGGAAACGATCGCTTTCATATCCGGCGCGCGCCTGCATGCGCCAGGCGATCCATTTGCCATCGGGCGAATATAGAGGCGTGGAATCGCTGCCCGGCGAAACAGAAATCTTCTTTGGCATTCCTCCCGTAACGGGCACAAGGAAAATTTCATTGTTGGTGCTGATGGCTTCCACCTCATCCACATTGCTGGTATAGACGACCTCCCGGCCGTCGGGGGAGAAGGCGTACATATCCTGTCCGCCGAGGGAAAACGGGGGGGCATCGTGATCGCCCGGGGTAAGATCGAGCGCGGTGCCGCCGGCCACGGGCTGCACGAAGATATGCGTGCGCTTGCCGGAGCTATAGCTGGACCAATGGCGATATAACAGGTGCGTAAAGGTACTGGCCTTCACCTTCGACTTGGCCAACTCTTCGTCACGCTGCCGGTTGCAGGCATCGTCCTGGCAATCCGGCCAGACCTCGCTGGTAAACAGGATGTTCTTCCCGTCGGGGGACCACAGTTCTCCGCTGGCGCCGGTGGAGATTTTGCTCAGTTTCCGGGCTGCCCCCAGCGAAGCCGCGGCAGCGTCAAAATCCGCGATCCAGATTTGCGAGGCGCCGTCACGATCGGAGGTGAACGACAGTTGCTTGCCGTCAGGCGACCACTGCGGCCGTTCGTCCCCCGATTCGCCAATGGTTAGCTGCCTGGCGTCGCCGCCGGCTACGGGAACAACCCACAAATGCGAGCGGCGCGTATTGTTGTCCAGATTCACCTCAACCGCGCTGAACACTACCCATTTGCCGTTGGGCGAAATGGCCGGCTCCGCGACGCGCTTTAGAGCCATCATGTCTTCGAAGGTGAAGGGACGCCTGCCGGCGCTTTGCGCCATCGCGCAGACGGAGGCAAGAAGCAACACTGCCGCAACCAGACGAGACATTGGCCTATCCTCCCGGAAACGAAGCAAGTTTATACGAAAGCAGCGTGGAACGTGGAACGAGAAACGGGCCTTACGCTCCGAGCCGCGCCTCTTTGGCGGCGGGAAGTTCGATGGTGATACAGGCGCCACACGGATGCACATTGCGGGCGCTGATATCGCCGCCATGCTGTTTCAGCACGCCATAGCAGATGCTGAGTCCGAGACCCACTCCCTTGCCCGGAGGTTTGGTCGTAAAAAAGGGATCGAAAATGCGGGTGGGATCGCTGAAACCGGGTCCCGTATCGATGAAGCTGAGTACGACCCGGTTTTCTTCGGCTCGCGCCATGATCGTAACCCGCTTCTCCGCGGCGGTTTCCACCGCATCCAGCGCATTATTCAGGATATTCAGGAACACCTGCCTCATTTGTCCCCCGTCGGCCGAGACCAAGGGCAACGAGGAAGCCAGCTTATCGACCAGTTCAATCCCGCGGGACTGCGTTTCAAAGACCTTTTCGCGCAGAATCTCGTGCAACAACGGCAACAGATCAAGGGCCCGGCGCTCGAAATGATCCTGCTGCGCAAAACGCAGCAGATTACCCAGGATGCCCCGCATGCGCTGACCTTCCCGAAAGATCACGCCCAGGCCGCGACGCAATTCCGGATCGGTGGCCCGGTCACCCATCAGTTCGGCATATCCCAGCACCGAGGTCAGGGGGTTATTCATTTCGTGGGCGACGCCACGAATGAGTTGGCCAACGCTGGCTAATTTTTCAGTCAATACCAGTTGCCGGTGCAGCGCGGCATTGTCC
>Ga0326727_10020974_pt1 | contig 12882 bp, 8 predicted proteins | sample MB2enrmetagenome_FD_207643 | JGI IMG/M metagenome (GOLD analysis project Ga0326727, IMG submission 207643) | Lab enriched peat soil microbial communities from McLean, Ithaca, NY, United States - MB29MY | ecosystem: Environmental > Terrestrial > Soil > Wetlands > Peat | place: USA: New York...
ACGAGGGCGTCGACGGCGTCGTTTTCGCGGTGTGGGCGCCCAACGCCTCGCGCGTTTCGGTGGTCGGCGATTTCAATCAGTGGGATGGGCGGCGCTGCCAGATGCGCAAGCGCATCGACAGCGGCCTTTGGGAGATCTTCGTCCCCTGCTTGAGCGCCGGCGCGGTCTACAAGTACGAAATCGTTTCCGCCGACGACGCGCTGCAGCCGCTGAAGGCCGACCCGTTCGGCTTCGAAGCGGAAATGCGGCCCTCGACCGCCTCGATCGTCGCCCACACCTCGGACTTTTCGTGGACCGACGCCGACTATCTCAGGCGACGCCAGCGCGGCGAAGCGCGACGCCGGCCGATTTCGATCTTCGAGGTCCATCTCGGCTCCTGGCGGCGCGGCGAGGACAATCGCTTCCTGAGCTACGACGAACTCGCGGATCAATTGATTCCCTACGCCGTCGATCTCGGCTTCACCCATCTCGAGCTGCTGCCGATCACCGAGCATCCGCTCGACGCGTCCTGGGGCTATCAGCCGATCGGGTTGTTTGCGCCGACGCGGCGCTTCGGCGAGCCGGAAGCGTTCGCGCGCTTCGTCGATCGCGCCCACGCGGCGGGGCTCGGCGTGATCCTCGACTGGGTGCCGGCGCATTTTCCCACCGACGCGCACGGCCTGGCGCATTTCGACGGCCGCCCGCTTTACGAGCACGCCGATCCGCGCAAAGGCTATGCTCCCGACTGGGGCACCGCGATCTACGACTTCGGCCGTAGGGAAGTCGCCAATTTCCTCTACGCCAGCGCGCTCTATTGGATCGACCGCTACCACATCGACGGCCTGCGCGTCGACGCGGTCGCCTCGATGCTCTACCTCGATTATTCCCGCAAGCCCGGCGAATGGTCGCCCAACGCCGAAGGCGGCAACGAGAATCGCGACGCCATCGCGTTTCTCAAACGCGCCAACGAACTCGTCTACGGCTTGTTTCCCGGCGCGGTGACGATCGCCGAAGAATCCACCGCTTTCTCCGGCGTCTCCGCGCCGACCAACTTCGGCGGCCTCGGCTTCGGCTTCAAGTGGAACATGGGGTGGATGCACGACACGCTCGACTACATGTCGCGCGACCCGATCTATCGACGCTGGAGCCACGACAGGATGACGTTCGGCCTGCTCTACGCGTTCTCCGAGAATTTCATCCTGCCGATCTCGCACGACGAGGTCGTCCACGGCAAAGGCTCGCTGATCGGCAGGATGCCGGGCGACGAATGGCAGCGCTTCGCCAACGCGCGCGCCTATTACGGCTTCATGTGGGGCCATCCGGGCAAGAAGCTGTTGTTCATGGGCCAGGAATTCGGCCAGACCAGCGAATGGAATTGCGACGAGGCCTTGCCCTGGTGGCTGCTCGAATTCTGGCCGCATCAGGGGCTCCAGGCGCTGGTGCGCGATCTCAATCGGCTCTATCGCGAAACGCCTGCGCTCTATGCGCGCGATTGCGAGCCCGAGGGTTTTCGCTGGATCGTCGTCGACGACTACGCCCAGTCCGTGCTGGGGTTCCTGCGGATGGGCGGCGAAGGCGACGCGCCGGTCGCGGTGGTCAGCAACTTCACGCCCGAGCCGCGCTACGACTACCGCATCGGGTTGCCCTGCGCCGGGCGCTGGCGCGAGGCGCTCAACACCGACGCCGGGCTCTACGGCGGCTCGAACGTCGGCAACCTCGGCGGTACGATCGCCGAGGCGCGGCCCTCGCACGGACTGGACGCGTCGGCCGCGCTGACGTTGCCGCCGCTGGCGACGGTGTTCCTCCAATACGAGGCGCCGTGAACCGCCATCGCGCGAGGCAACGCGAAGCCAAGCCCAGGAATTTCAGGAGAGAGCGATGAATGCCGGGGATGCGATCAGGGTTCCGCCGCCCGCCCCGCCCTTTGCGCGCCACGCGATGGCCTATGTGTTGGCGGGAGGGCGCGGCAGCCGCCTGTTGGAGCTGACCGACCGGCGCGCCAAACCCGCCGTCTATTTCGGCGGCAAGTCCCGCATCATCGATTTCGCCTTGTCGAACGCGCTCAATTCCGGCATCCGGCGCATCGCCGTGGCCACCCAATACAAGGCCCACAGCCTGATCCGGCACTTGCAGCGCGGATGGAACTTCTTCCGCACCGAGCGCAACGAGAGCTTCGACATCCTGCCGGCCTCGCAGCGCGTTTCCGAGACTATGTGGTATCTCGGCACCGCCGACGCGGTCTATCAGAACATCGACATCATCGAGAGCTACGCGCCGCGATACATGGTGGTGCTCGCCGGCGACCACATCTACAAGATGGACTACGAGAAAATGCTCCAGCAGCACGTCGAGTCGAAGGCCGACGTGACGGTGGGATGCCTGGAAGTCCCGCTCGAGGAGGCCAAAGGCTTCGGCGTCATGCGCGTCGACGAAGAAGACGCCATCCTCTCCTTCCTGGAGAAGCCCGCTGAGCCGCCGCCGATGCCTGGCAAGCCCGACGCGGCGCTGTGCAGCATGGGCATCTACGTCTTCGACACCAAATTCCTGATCGAAGAGCTCAAGCGCGACGCCGCCGATCCCCAATCGACGCGCGATTTCGGCAGGGACGTCATTCCCTACATCGTCGCCAACGGCAAGGCGGTCGCGCATCGCTTCTCGCACTCCTGCGTCGCCGCCAGCCGGGAGTCGCCGATCTACTGGCGCGACGTCGGCACGCTCGACGCCTATTGGGCGGCCAACATCGACTTGACCGACATCCTTCCCGATCTCGATCTCTACGACCGCGCCTGGCCGATCTGGACCTACGGCGAGATCACGCCGCCGGCCAAATTCGTCCATGACGCCGACGGCCGCCGCGGCGTCGCGATTTCTTCGCTCGTCTCCGGCGGCTGCATCGTCTCCGGCGCGGCGATCTCGCGTTCGCTGCTGTCCACCGGCGTGCGGGTGCATTCCTATTCGACGATCCATGAGGCGGTCGTGCTTCCCTACGGGCAGATCGGCCGCGGCGCCCGCCTGAGAAAAGTGGTGATCGATTCGGAGGTCGTCATTCCCGACGGCCTGGTCGTCGGCGAAGATCCTCAACTCGACGCCAAGCGATTCCGGCGCACCGACAGCGGCGTCACGCTGATCACCCAGCCGATGCTCGACATCCTCGCCTCATGAGCGCGCTGGCCGTTCTCGCGATCGCCTCGGAAATCTACCCGCTGATCAAGACCGGCGGCCTGGCCGACGTCGCCGGCGCCCTGCCCGGCGCGCTGGCGCGCGAAGACGTCGCGACGCGCACGCTGACGCCGGGTTATCCCGCGATCCTGGCCAAGCTCGAAGCGGGCGAGCCGGCGCACGCCTACGCCGATCTGTTCGGCGGCCCGGCGAGAGTTCTCGCCGGCAAGGCGGCCGGCCTCGACCTCTTCGTCCTCGACGCGCCGCATCTGTTCGACCGCCCGGGAAATCCCTATCTCGGCCCCGACGGCCGCGATTGGCCCGACAACGCGCTGCGTTTCGCCGCGTTGGCGCGCGTCGGCGCGGACATCGGCAAAGGCGCGCTGCCCGGCTTCACGCCAAAAATCGTCCACGCCCACGACTGGCAGGCGGCGCTCGCGCCGGCCTATCTCCACTACGACGGCGGCGCGCGGCCGGGCGCCGTGCTCACCGTCCATAACCTCGCCTTTCAAGGCCATTACCGCGCGGCGCTGTTCGGCCGGCTCGGCCTGCCCGCGCGCGCCATGGCGATCGACGGCGTCGAGTATTTCGACGGCGTCGGATTCCTCAAGGCAGGCCTGCAGTTCGCCGATCGCATCGTCGCGGTGTCGCCGACCTATGCCCGCGAGATCATGACGCCGGAGTTCGGCATGGCGCTGGACGGCCTGTTGCGCGCGCGCGCCGACGTCGTCGAGGGCATCGTCAACGGCATCGACGACTTGGTGTGGAACCCCGCCACCGACCCCAACCTCGCCCAGAACTACAGCGCGCTGCGCATCGAGCTGCGCCCATACAACAAGGCCGCGTTGCAGCAGCGGTTCGACCTGACGACCCGCTTCGACGCGCCTCTCTTCGGCGTGGTCTCGCGTCTGACCAGTCAAAAGGGCCTCGACCTCTTGCTCGCCGCGCTGCCCGATCTCGTCGCCCGCGGCGCGCAGCTCGCCTTGCTCGGCTCCGGGGAGAAGGCGATCGAGGACGGCTTCGCCGCCGCGGCGCTCGCTCACAAAGGCGCGGTCGCCTGCGCGTTCGCCTATGACGAAGCGCTCGCGCATCTCATGCAAGCCGGCGCGGATTTCATGCTCGTGCCCTCGCGTTTCGAGCCCTGCGGGCTCACCCAGCTCTGCGCCCTGCGCTACGGCGCGACGCCGATCGTCGCCCGCGTCGGCGGGCTCGCCGACACGATCATCGACGCCAACGACGCCGCGATCGGCGCCGGCGTCGCCACCGGCGTCCAGTTCTCGCCCCCCGACGCGCCGGCGCTTCGCCACGCGCTCGAGCGGGCGCTCGCCTTCTATGGCGACGTCGCGACGATGCGGCGCCTGCGGCTCAACGGCATGCGCGCCGATGTGTCCTGGCGCGGCCCGGCTAAGCGCTACGCGGCGATCTATCGCGCGCTGGCGAGGGAAGCGCCATGAGCGGGCCGAGCGACGCGAACGACGCGGCCGCGTCGCTCGGCGTCGCGCCGACCGCGCGCGGCGTCGACGTCGCGGTCTATTCCGCGCACGCCAGCGCCGTCTATTTCTGCCTCTATGACCAGACCGGCGAGCGCGAGACGGCGCGCGTGCGGCTCAGCCCCGACGCCGACGGCGTCCACCGCGCCTCGATCGAGGGCGTCGGCGCGGGCGCGCGCTACGGCCTGCGCGCCGACGGCCCGTTCGACCCCTTGAGCGGCGCTCGATTCGACGTCTCCAAGCTGCTCGCCGACCCCTACGCGGTCGCCTTCGACCGGCCGTTTCGCCTGCATCCTTCGATGTTTGAATTCGGCGTCGACAGCGGGCCGTTCGCCCCCAAGGCGATCGCGCTGTCGCCCGAGCCGGGCGAACCCGGCCGACTGCGCGTCCCCTGGGAGCGCACGATCGTCTACGAAGCGAACCTGCGCGGCCTGACCAAGCTGCGGGCCGACGTTCCCGAGGCGGCGCGCGGCGGTTTCGCCGGCCTCGCGCACCCCAATGTGATCGCGCACTTGCGCGCGCTCGGCGTCACAACGATAGAGATCATGCCCGCCGACGCCTTCGTCGACGAGCGCCATCTGCCGGCGCTCGGCCTCGCCAACGCCTGGGGCTACAATCCCGTCGTGCTCGGCGCGCCCGACCCGCGGCTCGCGCCGGGCGGCTGGCCGGAGGTGCGCGCGGCGACCGACGCCCTGCACGCCGCCGGGCTGGAGGCGATCCTCGACGTCGTCCTCAACCACAACGGCGAAAGCGATGAGTTCGGGCCGACCCTGTCGTATCGCGGCCTCGACAACGCGGCGTACTTTCGTCTCGCGCCCGACGACGCCGCGCGCTACGTCAATGACATGGGCTGCGGCAATTGCCTCGCGCTCGATTCTCCCGTCGTCGTGCGCATGGCGTTGGCGGCGCTGCGGCGCTGGATGGTCTTCGGCGGGCTCGACGGTTTCCGCTTCGACCTCGCCGTCGCGCTCGGTCGGCGCGCCCACGGGTTCGATCCGCACGCGCCGATCTTTGCGGCGATCGCCGGGGATTCCGTTCTCGGGCAAGCCAAGCTGATCGCCGAGCCCTGGGACGTCGGCCCGGACGGCTATCGCCTGGGCGCCTTCCCCGAGAGCTGGGGCGAATGGAACGACCGCTTCCGCGACGCGGCGCGCCGCTTCTGGCGCGGCGACGCGCGGATGCGCGGCGAACTGGCGACGCGTCTGGCCGGTTCGCGCGACGTTTTTGGCGCCGCGCCCTCGCCGGCGAGAAGCGTCAACTACGTCGCCGCGCACGACGGCTTCACGCTCGCCGACCTCGTCGCCTACGCGCACAAGCACAACGAAGCCAACGGCGAGCACAATCGCGACGGCGCCAGCGACAATCTCTCGTGGAACCATGGCGTCGAGGGCCCCAGCGACGACGCCGCGGTCCAGGCGGCGCGCGCGCGCGACGTGCGCAATCTGCTCGCGCTGCCGTTGCTGGCGCGGGGAACGCCGATGTTGACGATGGGCTCGGAACTCGGCCACAGCCAACACGGCAACAACAACGCCTACGCCCAGGACAACGCGATCTCCTGGATCGACTGGCGCCATGCCGACCCGGCGCTGATCGCCTTTGCCGGACGCCTCGCCAAGGCGCGGCGCGACCATCCCGCGCTCGGCCGCGCGGCCTGGTTGAGCGGACAGCCGTTCGACGACAGCGGCCTGCCCGACGTCGAATGGCGCGACGCCGAGGGGCCGCTGGCCTCGCCCGAGCAATGGCAGGCGGACGACGGCGACATTTTGGTCGCGGTCCTCGCGGCGCCGGCGCCGGGCGGGGTCGATCGCGTCGCCCTCGCCTTCAACCGCGGCGCGCGGGCGGCCTCGCTGATTCTGCCGCCGCCGAGAGAGGGCAAGGCGTGGCGGACGCTCGTCGACGCCAGCGACGACTCGCTCGCCGACGTTTCCCTGCCGATCGCCGACCGCGCCCGCATCGGCGCGCGCGCGACGCTGGTCCTTGCCGAAGCCGACGCGCCGGCCGGCGTGACTCGGCTGCGCCCGCCCGACGCGCGCGAGATCGACGCTCTGGCCGACGCCGCCGGGATTTCCGCCGATTGGTGGGACGTCGCGGGACGGCGCACGGTCGTCTCGCCGGAGACCAAGCTGGCGCTGCTGACGGCGCTGCGGCTGCCGGTCGGCTCGCAGGCCGCGCTGCGCGAGAGCCTGGCGCGTCTCGTCGACGAGACCGGCGCGCGCCGCCTGCCGTTCTCGCTGGTGCGGCGGTTCGATCGCGCGCTGTCCGCTCCCGCGCGCGCCGACCCGGCCGCGCCCGAGCGCCCGATCGAGCCGACCCTCGTCGCCGAGGACGGACGGACGATCGCCTGGCGCGCCGCGGCGAGCGAGCTGCGACGCCGCCAGCTCGCCGACGGCCGCACGATCGCCGAGCGCGAGATCGCCCTGCCGGAACTGCCGATCGGCCGCCATCGTCTCATCCTCGACGGCGTCGAATGCGCGCTGACCGTCGCGCCGCCCGAGGCCTACGGCGCGAGGGGCGCGCTGCGCCGACGCTTCGGCCTCGCCGCCCAGCTCTACGCCCTGCGCCGCGCCGCAGGCGATCAGGGGATCGGCGATTTGACCGCGCTCGGCCTCGCCGGCGAATTGGCCGGGCGCGCCGGCGCCGCCTTTTTCGGCGTCAGTCCGCTGCACGCGATGTTCGAGTCGAACCGCGCGCGCTGCAGCCCCTACCACCCCTCCGACCGGCGCTTTGTCGATCCCATCCACATCGACGTTCTCGACGAAGCCGGGCTGCCGCGCGACGGCGCGATCGACGCCGCGCTGGCGCGCGAAATCGCGGCGAGCCGAGAATTGGTCGATTACGAGGCGGTGTGGGCGATCAAGCGCGCGGCGCTGCAAGCGCGCTTTTCCGCCTTCGAGCGCGCGCGCGTCGCCCGCCCCGACGATTCGCTCGCCGCCGACTACGCGCGCTTCGTCGGCGAAGGCGGCGAGGCGCTGCGGCGCTTCGCCATCTTTCAGGCGATCGCGGAAGAACGCCAGGGCGAAGACTGGCGCCGCTGGCCGCAAGCGCTGCGCGACGGCGAGCCGAAGGCGCTGGAAGACAAGGCGCGCGAGCGCGCCGATGCGGTCGCCTTCGCCCTGTTCGCGCAATGGCTCGCCGACCGGCAACTTGCCGGCGCGGCGGCGCGCGCCAAGGCCGCCGGGCTCGACATCGGGCTCTATCGCGACCTCGCCGTCGGCGCGGCGCCCGACGGCGCGGAGAGTTGGGCGCGCGCTGGCGAACTCGCGCAAGGCGTCAGCGTCGGCGCGCCGCCCGACCCGTTCTCGGCGCAGGGGCAGGTGTGGAACGTCCCGCCGCCCGACCCGATCGCCTCGGCGCGCGACGGCTGGCGCGGCTTCTCGGCGCTGCTCGCCGCCAACATGCGCTGCGCCGGCATGCTGCGCATCGATCACGCGATGGGCCTGACGCGCCTGTTCGTCGTGCCCGACGGCGCCAAGCCGGCCGAAGGCGCCTACCTTTCCTATCCCCTCGACGATCTCCTCGGCCACATCGCGCTGGAGAGCCAGCGCAGCGCCTGCATGGTCGTCGGCGAGGACCTCGGCACCGTGCCCGAGGGTTTTCGCGACGCGCTGGCGCGCGCCGACGTCCTCGGCATGCGGGTGTTGTGGTTCGAGCGGCGCGGCGCCGACTTTTCCGAGCCCGCCGCCTATCCCGCGCTGTCGATCGCCTGCGTGGCGACGCACGACCTGCCGACGCTGGCGGGCTGGTGGCTGGGCGCCGACATCGCCGAGCGCCTGAGCCTCGGGCTCGTCGGCCTCGAGGGCGCGCAGGCTGAGCTCGCCGAGCGCGCGAGCGAAAAGCGCGCTCTCGAGGCGGCCCTGGTCGGCCTGGGCCTAGTCGACCAAGGAGCGGACCTCGCGGCGCCGATGTCCGACGAATTCGCCGCCGCCGTCCACGCCTTCCTCGCCGGCGCCGGCTCGCTGCTGGCGAGCGCGCAGCTCGACGACCTCGCGGGGGAGCGAAACGCCGCCAACCTGCCCGGAACCGACCGCGAGCGCCCCAACTGGCGGCGCCGATGCGCCCTCGACGTCGAGACGCTGTTCGCCGCCCCGCGCGCGCGGGCGATTCTCGCGGCCCTGGCGGCGCGGCGGCGGTGAAGCGGGGCCGCCCCGCGGGTTTGATTCACGTCATTGCGCGACGGCGGTTTTTGACCGCGTGGTTGGGCCGCGAAAACGCGGGAGCGTTCGATGCCGATCGGCGACGAGGGTTCGACGGGCAAGGCGACGACGTCGGACGAGGGCGACAATCTCCTGCGGCGCCGGATGAGGCTGCTGGAGCTCGACCCCGCCGCGATCCAACGCGAGTACCCGGAGATCTTCGCCGAACTTCAGCGACATTGCCTGAGCTGTCGCGATCGGGCGCCCTGCGTGGTGGACCTGAGACGCGATCCCGACAGCTTGGTGTGGGAGGCGTATTGCCCGAACTCCGGGACGCTCCTTGGGCTGGTCACGCTCACCGAGGCGAACTCTTAAGGGCGGCGAATATGGCTATACCGAACGCAAGACCGGCGTGAAGGTCAATACGAACACGGTCGAGGGCTACTACTCGATTTTCAAGCGCGGCATGAAAGGCGTTTACCAGCATTGCAGCGAAAACCATCTGCATCGCTATGTCGCCGAGTTCGATTTCCGCTACTCGAACCGTTCGGCGCTCGGCCAAAGCGCTCTTAAGATATCTTTGGCAAGCGGTTGACATATCAGGGAACTAACGCATCCTGTTAATGAAAGGCATTGATTCTATTGACAGAATAGCTTAGATGTGCATAATTAGGACGCGGTTGGCACCCGATGATAAGAGCCCATGGGGCGCTTCTCGTGAGAGGTAGTTGGGAGTGCGGCCGCACCTTTTTCTAGTAATAATGTATTGTTCCACGCGCCCATAAATCATATTCATATGTAATTTTAGCCTTGATAAGGTTGTATGATCGAACATCTCTTCCGCCTGATTCGTATTTTCTTTGAATAGCCCAAGTGCAATAGTCGGCAGCCCACAGGCATGGGTCACTGTGACAGGGCCAAAACGATACGCGCAAGGGCTTGTTTGTAATTTTCTGACTTATTACATCTCTGACAGCGTCTTCGAATTCAAGTTTTTTGCGCTTCGTGCCAATAGAGGCAACTGTAAGATGAAGCTCCGTGAGTTTGTTCAGATATAGGTTTGAGGAATTCTTAAAATGGTAGTGCCAGCCATATTTATAAAACCGATGTTCGGAAATTCGGACTTGCGGTTGGGCTTTGGATTTTTCCATAATTGTCGCTTGTATTTCTATGTTGGCGTTTGAAACGACATTGAACACATGATTGCGCACTTGTTGACGATCTGTCGAGGCATGGAAAAAATCGCCCATTTCAATTTTTTGCCAGGCAAGGTGACGACGCAGTTCTAAAAGCTGTTCACCGACGGCGCATGAATCGGAAGTGAATGTGCAAATCACGTAAAATTCGCTAACATTGGGATTGCGGTTGAACGTGAAGTCCCCCGCTTCGTCAGCGAATAGGAATAACCTAGCCATGCCATCTAGGAAATCACCACATGGAGCCGAGAGTCAACGAACAAATTCACTGACGCCGCGCGCGCTCTCGGCTGCGACGAATCAGAGGAACGTTTCGACGCGACGCTGGCGAAGGTCGCGCGGCATAAGTCAAAGCCGCCGGCGCAGCCGCACGAACAAGCTAATGGCAAGAACGAAAAGCGCCATTAACTGGCGCGGAAAAGAGAAACCCAATGGCTTACCGATATGTTCCGATGCTTCGCAGCAAGGCCGGCGAAGCTGACGCTCTTGGAAAATTGCCCGACACCGCAAAGCAAAGGATTTTTCCAGTTTTCCATGTCACAGCCGACCCACCAGCGACCTTTGCCGCGAAACTCCAAGCATCGTGGGCACCACGAACGCTTGCGCTCGATGGATCGTATAATTTCGAAGTGACGGGCTCCCCGCACACATATGTCTCTCTGTTCAATTCCCTTCAATCTGGTAGAATAACCGCCATCCCCGCGATATCATCAAATGCCGATCCCGTTTATGTCAAGATAGTACAAGGTCTGCTAAATAAACATGGACCCCGCGTCCTCATCAAATCGTCTCTTGCTCAGTTACCTAATGTCGCTATGTGGATTGCAAACAATGCATGGAAAACATCCGATGTCGATCTTGTCATAAGCGCTGGTCACGCAGCCGACTATGATCCCGGCTCGTTCCATCCTTTCGTGCTTCATTCGATCAAAACCCACGCGCCAACAGCCTCGGCGTGGGGATCGATTGCACTTTCCGCGTCTTCCGCTCCAAAGGATTACACAACTCTTCACGTTGGAAGAAACAACGTACCACGCCGAGACTGGTCGCTGTGGCAAGCTGTTCGTCCGCACCTCGCGTACCCGATCGACTATGGTGATTGGACGACAATCCATCCTGATATGGCTGAACCACCGGGGGTCGCGATGGTGAGGGCCACCGTGAGCGTGCGATACGCGACTGATCCAAATTGGATCATCATGAAGGGAGTTCGGACAACTGGACCATCCGGCAAAACCATGGAGACCCAATACCGCGCTCACGCAAAAGCTCTTGTAGCCGATCCTCTCTTCGGGGGCCTTAAGGACTGCCAAGCTGACGATCGTATCGCAAAAATTGCAGCGGGCGCGCCAGGGGCCGGTAACCGCGCTACTTGGGTTGAGCTAGGCATCGAGCGCCATCTGGCCTTGGTTGCCGAGCGGCTTCCGTAACCATCCGTCACGTCTCTTCAAGGCAAGTCTGACGCTTTCGGATAAGACGGTAAAGGGCAGCTCGGCGGCTAGGCGCTCATGTAACAATTTGATGCGCTTGCTGCGCCAGCCGACCGCCAGCCCGAACGATTCCAGCACTTCGATCGCTTCGTTTTTCCAGAGAAGCTGTGCGACTAAATATGGATCGGGAGCGGGGTTTGCGCTTCCCGGTCGCGCGTCTGCCAATTCGACGCATCCATCAGTCATCGTGGCGATGGTGATTTTCCACCAATCAGGAACAAAGGACATCGCCTTTTGAACATGGCGTGCGCCAGCGACCAGTTCGACTCTGTCAAAGACTCGGCTGTATAAATCCGCTTGAAGCGGGAGCCGTCCTAACGTGTCCCGGTCGCTCTTAAGTTCGATCCCTGTCAGCTCGCCGTTGATGATGGCAATATCGATGCGTACAGACGACGACCAGACGCCCATTTCCTCGACGATACGAGTGTTGCTGTCGCCATAATGAACGGCGGCGAGGCGGCACCGGACCGCGCCTCGCACGTCTGCATCGCGCATCTCCCTGCGACCCCGCTTTGATTCGTTGTGGCCGACCCTACAGCGGCTTCGAAAAATATTCTCGCCTGAAAAATCGGGGGAAAACGCCGCACCAATGAGTGTATTGCTCGGAAGCGGATTTGCCATGATAAAATCGACCCCTTCGGCTAGAGTGACCTAGCCGACGGATGATTTCCGGCGTGCCTTGATCGAGCCTGGCGTTGCAGCGCCGCTCAGATCGCAGTGTGACGATCCCTCGTCGTGAGCCCGAGGCTACACGAAACGAGGGTAATTTGTCGCTTGGTTTGTAAAAGATATAATCGCCCTTCGTTTCCATGAGGTCGACGGCGCTTTCTGCCGAAAGCCGACCAAGCTCGCCGGCAGGCGCATCGTCTTGCCAAACCCTCGAAGCCGCCAGAATGCGTCGACACCTCGCGCGGAAATTTGCCGCGGTTGCTCTTCAACTCGGCTGTCGTCCGCCCCGCGCGCGAGGGCGATTTTCGCGGCGCTGGCGGCGTCTACCATTCGCCCGCGCGCTTGCCTTTCGCCCCGCCCTCCTGTATCCCCCGCGCATTCCACAGGCGGATCTTCGCGCGCCCTGCTTATAAGGGTTCGCTCCGGTGGCGGGGATTTCCTCGCCTCATCGATCCGCCGAGGCTCAACCGGAGAGGAACCTTTTCATGGCTCTGCCTGAATTCACCATGCGCCAGCTCCTCGAGTCGGGCGCGCATTTCGGCCACCAGTCGCATCGCTGGAACCCCAAGATGGCGCCGTATATCTACGGCGTCCGCAATTCCATCCACATCATCGATCTCGCCCAGACCGTGCCGCTGCTGCACCACGCGTTGAAGACCGTCTCCGACACCGTCGCCAAGGGCGGGCGGGTGCTGTTCGTCGGCACCAAGCGCCAGGCGGCGGCCGAAATCGCCGAGGCCGCCAAGCGCTCGGCGCAATATTTCGT
>Ga0326727_10020975_pt1 | contig 12882 bp, 8 predicted proteins | sample MB2enrmetagenome_FD_207643 | JGI IMG/M metagenome (GOLD analysis project Ga0326727, IMG submission 207643) | Lab enriched peat soil microbial communities from McLean, Ithaca, NY, United States - MB29MY | ecosystem: Environmental > Terrestrial > Soil > Wetlands > Peat | place: USA: New York...
ATACTTCTTGGCGATGTTGCGCCATCGAGTCCAATAGGTCGCGCTGACATTGGCCGACGCGGTTGGCAAGTTTTTCAGCCTCTTGGTCGCCGGCTCGGTACAGTGCTAGACAGTAGCGCGCCCGGCCGGCGCTCATCTCCTGGTCTAGAGGCCGGACGATGCCGCGATCGACGCCAACCGCCTCACATTCGAGTTGCAAGCAGCCGCCGCGCCAGCCTCGCGGCACCTGAAAGATGGCCGAGAATGATCTTACACCCTCCATCGTTGTCTGGCTGGACGGCTTCAACCGGAAGAAAACACCGTGCGCATGCTGCACCGTGCCGCTCGCCAGGACAATTTCTTGCGGAGGCAGCATCTCGTAAGTGATCCCCGATTTCAGTTGACCGCCTGCCTGGCCATTTGCAGTCACGATGTACTTTGCCGACAGTGTAATCCCGATATTTGCGTCTCGCTGCTGATTGACCTGGATCGGCTTGGCATATTCGGTCTGAAGTTGAGTCCGAGGAAGCCAGTCCATGACGGTAAATGTCTCGGGCTGTGACGTGTCGATCAGAGTGTAGAGACACTGCTTGAGATCCCTCTCAGAACCGGCCCGCATTTGCGCCGATATCGGGATGACAACTTCGATGGAGTCTTCGTCCGCGGGAACGGACTGGAGCCCGTGAGCCGGGCTTGTCAACTCTTGCAAGATATCCCAAAAGTCACCGGCAACGTTTGCTTTGTCGGCACTGCCAACGTGAAGACTGCGGCAGCCGATGGAGAATGGAACGTCAAAATCCAGCAGTGGCGGCGCGGCTCCAACCGGTGGGGCCCAGCCTCCGAGCACGAGGGCCGTGTAAATCGAAATGACACGGTACCAAATCCGTCGCAGGACAGACTTCGTGAGTCGAGTAGTACTCATGACATGCACCTTCCGTGGCTATGGTAATTTGCGCTAGCCTCACCTGGCTCGCTGCGGGGGAACTGCTTCGCAAAAGGTATGCCCCGGAATGCTACTGGCTTTGAGAATTGTCCCGGAACTACGATGTCGCACGTCCTGGTCGAATAGGTCGTAAGCTGGGCAACTTGGCCAACAGCCTGTGTCACTTTTTCCCTTCAGATTGTGGGCATTTTCTGAACTGCGAGAGGAAGAGCCGCGCCCGGGAGTTGCGTAAGTTCCCGGATCCGGTGTGCGAATAGTTGCTCGGATGAGCGGTACCGTAACATCGAATGACAAATCGATAGTGCCGCGATTCGTGTCGTGCGGAACGACACGTACTGCCGCCTCGAATTGTTGCTTTTGTCGAAACCCGGGCCAGATACTAGCTCCAACGCCCGCGAGAAGTTCGCCGCGACAGGTATTTCTAAAACGCAAACTGCAAGCGGGTGAAGATCGAATCGTCATGCGTCAGACGCCCGGCAGGCCCGGGGCCGAGGGTGACAGGCTGCAGGAACCAGTCGTGTTCGTACGCCAATTCGACGCGAATGTATTTGTTCAAGAACCAATTGAAGCCAATGTCGAATTCGGTTGCCCCCTGGCTATAAAGCGCCGGGTTTGCGAGGGGACCGTAGGTATGGCGGCCCACCCTAATCGTGTCGAAAATGTCATCGCCGAAGCGAAGCTCCGAGACGCGCGCGATCAATTCCCACGCCCCGGGGCTTACAAACGGATGGGCTGCATCAAAATTGTTGAACGGTACGACCGGTTGACTGTACGTCGTTCGCATTTCGCCGGTCAGAATGTACGAAGACATCACGTAGAAACCGCTCTCCGGCACGGTGACGGCAACGGGCGCCGTTGCTGACGGCAGGAAGTGTTGCTCGCCGTAGTAATACTGTGCGGCGAACCCGAACTGCTCGAAGAAATAGACGAATTCCGGGCTAAGGCGCGAGCGGACACCATCAGCCCGTACGCCGGATGATAGCGCGAGAAATGCGATCTGATCCGGCGTGCGCAGGACGTTCGGCGTCGTGTTCGTGACCGGTTCGCTATCGATTCCCCAAGAATACGCAATTCCGAGTTGAACGCCGCGTAAGTAGGCCGGTAAAGCCTCGGAATTCAATGGCCGTAAGACGATTCGCGCGGCGAGATCTTTGCCGTTGTTCTGGTCGTAGTCGTCGTTGATCTCGCCGTTGAAGACCGAGAACGCATAGTCCAGTCTGTCGCCGAGCAGCTTTTCGCCATGAACCATGACGCCGAGATCGCGAGCCGGCGTTAATTGGTCGATGAGCGATCGTTCGACAGTGGGTATGAATCGGTCCTGCACCAACTGTTCGTAGCTGAAAGGCTGCTTGAACTTGCCGGCTTCCACCTGAAAAGCATCCCAATAGTGCGCGTTGACATACGCGTCGAGGATGCGCGGCGTCGCTACGTCGACAGTGTTCGACTGGCTGTTGCTAAAGTCCGGCAAAAGGCGGTATTCCCAGTACTTGAACACCGCACCTTCGACACCCAGGCGGGCCCGGCGAATGAGAAAGCTATCGAATTCGGCGCTGTCTTCGCGGTCTTCGTATGTGCGCAAGTCGGCTTGGATTTGACCGGTGAGACGCAAAATGAAAGCGTCGTCCGCGGAACGCAGGAAGAAGCCGTCTTTGTCCGACCAGCCAGCCAGGGTCGCCGAGCGGTCGTTCGTGGTGTTGAGCGCGTAGGGGAAGGAACCCGCGGCGATGCCGCCCCCGCCTGGATTGGGTGAGGGGTTGAAGATCGGGCCGCTAGCTCCCGGCTGGCCGGCAACAGCGGGTTCCATCGATGGCTCGGTGATTACCGAGTTCCCCGGATCGGCACTTGAAGCAGCGGGAACAGCCTGAGTTTGCAGAGTAGCGGCCGAAGCCGGCTGTAGTTCACTCGTCGCCGCCGGGAGAAGCTTTAACAATATTTGCTGCTGACGTGCGATTGTCAGTTGTTGCTGTTGCAGCATGCTCTGCTGTTCGCGATTCTGCTTCTCGAGGCGCTCCAATCGTTCCAAGATCTGCTTGAGTTCCGACTCGTCGGCCGCTGCCGGGGACGCCGACGCGAGAAAAATGGCGCCCGATAGCAGAAAGTACTTTGAGACAAGGTGAAACGTCGCTCGCATGGGACCCAATCCGTCCTTTTGCTCTTCTGCCGCAACACTCTTTTCAAAGCCGGCCAACACTGACGATCGACCGATTTATTCGACTTTTGCGCATGTTGCGAAAGAATGCAGTCGTTCTCCGGTTAACGGTTGCGTCAAGTTGCAGGGCGATACGATCCGGATAGGCGATAAGGTTTGCCTACTTTCTCCCGGATGAAATCGGCCGCCGGCTGGGTGCGAACGGGCGGAGGCTCATTCTCACGAGACGGGATGTAACCGGCACGCGTCGTTTTGACCGACGAAGCGGGTAAACAGGCCTGCGTTCTAACGTGCAACGACCGCGGCGCCATCATGGAGTTCGGCGGCGAGAATACCAAGACGCGCCTGCGTCTCTTCTGTCGCAAGGACAGCGCCGCCGGCGTTCACATCGTCCAGGAAAATGGCGACGAAGCGGCCAGTATGGGACGCACGTCGAAAGGAACAGCCTATCACTTGCTTCAGGTTGACGGCCATGCGTTGGACGAAAACGTATCGGAGAATGGCGTCGCCAACGACAAACACTAGCAGTAAAACATGCCTCGCACCGCGACTCGATGAAGCCGCGAACTGAGCCGAGCTCATTAATCGACTGTCTGACTCCGCGATTGGGATGAACTAGCATGAACCTAAGGCTTTCTCTGCTCTTCGTCTTCTCCACTACTATCCTCGCCGTCGCCCCCGGGTCGATCAGCGCAAGCGATCCGCTTGAAGCAATGACTCGCAAGATCGCCGTTGAAATCACCGAACACGGCAAAGCCTACGACGATCTGGTCGAGCTGACAGCACGGGGGCACCGCCTCAGCGGTTCCGACGGCGCCGCCAGGGCGGTGGAGTGGGGAAAGCGCAAGATGGAATCGTACGGTTTCGATCGCGTTGTGCTGCAACCCGTCCAGGTCCCTCACTGGACCCGCGGCGACGTCGAACAGGCCACGGTGACCTCCACCCCGAAGCCGATTTCTCTTCAAGTCGCCGCGCTGGGAAACAGCGTCGGTACTCACAAGGAGGGACTGGAAGCGGGCGTTGTCGAAGTGCAGAGCCTTGAAGAAGTGAAAAAGCTCGGGGCGGCGGTACGCGGCAAGATCGTCTTCTACAATCGGCCGATGGACCCCAAGCGCAAGAACAAGTTCAAAGCATATGGCGAAGCCGTCGACCAGCGCGTCGCCGGCGCATCGGTCGCAGCGAAGCAAGGGGCAGTTGCGGTGCTGGTGCGCTCTATGAGCACCTTACCAGACGATTCTTTTCCGCATACCGGCATGCTCATGTACGAGAAAGACGTCGAAAAGATCCCGGCGGCTGCACTGAGCATTCGCAGCGCGAATGCGCTGGCCGCATTGCTGAAGGAGAATCCGAAGCTGACGGTAAAGTTGGAGTTGAGCGCCGCCCAGCATCCGCTGGTGCCGTCGTTCAACGTGATCGGTGAGATCACCGGGCGGGACTTGCCCCATGAATACGTACTGGTTGGCGGCCATCTTGACTCCTGGGATCTTGGAACGGGCGCTCACGACGACGGCGCTGGCGTTGCCCAGTCGATCGAAGTGGCTCGTGCATTCAAAGCACTCGGAATCCGGCCGCGACGCACGGTTCGCGTCGTTTTGTTCATGGCCGAGGAATTTGGTTCCTTTGGCGCCGCCGAATACGCGAAGCAGGTCAAGGAGAAGGGAGAGAAACACTACGCTGCGATCGAATCGGACAGCGGCGGTTTCGCACCGACTGGCTTCTCAGTCGAGGGTAATGAGGAAGCAGTCGCGGCCGTCAAGCGCTGGTCGCCTTACCTTACTCCGCTGCACGCCGGAGAAATCGAAAAGGGTGGAAGTGGTGCTGATATTGCAGCTCTGGGACCGCTGGGCGCCATCGCCATCGGTTTTGTCCCGGATTCCACGCACTACTTCGACTTTCACCATTCGGCGCTCGATCGGATCGACGCCGTGAGCAAGAAAGACCTCCATGCAGGCGCGGCGGCGATCGCGGTGCTCACGTATCTCCTTGCGGAAAAAGACAAGTGAGTATGAACGAGAAGCGAGCGCGTATATTGGTGGATTAATAGATTCGATTTGGCTCTTCTACGATATGCGGCGCTCGGTCGCGGGGCATGAGGCATCTGCGTTTTGGAATGAGTCTACGTTGGCCGACTTACACTCTTGTCACCCAACGATCGCAATCCCTACAGGCGATCTGATTCGACCAGGACAGCCATGGCGACCGCACCACAAAACCGCTTTTTTCAAGCCCTCTACAACCACTGTGCGGCCAAGCCGCTCGCCGTGGAGGATCACCCTTGGGGCGAGACTGTCTTCAAAATCGGGGGTAAGGTTTTCGCTTTCCTCGGATTACCGGATCAGGCCGGGGTCGCCGTTAAGGCCGCTCCGGACGAGGTCGATGGCCTGCTGCTCCTTTCGTTCATCCAGCGCTCACCGTATATCGGGCGCTTCGGGTGGGTGCGCGTAAATGTCGCGAACGAAGACGCCCTGGACGTCGCCTTGCGTTTGATCGACCAGAGCTACGAACTGATTGGCGCAAAGGCGCCGCGTAAGAAGCGGGCGACAGATAAGAGCAAGTCCGGGCCTTTCGCCAAACCAAAAGCATCGAAGATCCCCAAAAAGCGTCCCAAGCGGGGATAAGTCGGCGCTCGGAATTTTGCGTACTCCATTCCAGCAATTGTCTCCCATTGTCTGTGAGGTGCGCGATGCGTGCGGCCGTCATGCGTAATCATCAATTGGTCGTCGACGATGTGCCGGCTCCTGAGCCAGGTCCGGGACAGGTCTTGGTCAAGACGCTTGCCTGCGGCATTTGCGGGTCCGATCTGCACACCTTGCAGCACGCCGAGCAATTGGTCGAAGCCTCGCGACGCACCGGCGGTGCGTACCAATGGGATGTAAAGCGCGACGTCGTCATGGGTCACGAGTTCTGTGCCGAGGTCGTTGATTACGGCCCCCACACGCAGAAGGCACTGAAACCGGGAACTCGCGTCTGCTCGATGCCTCTCGTAATCCGGTCGGACGGGGTCGACACTGTCGGGTTTTCGAATGACAGTCCGGGTGGATACGGCGAGTACATGCGGCTGTCCGAAGCACTCCTGCTCGCGGTGCCGAACGGACTTTCGTCGGAGCGGGCGGCGCTTGTCGAACCGCTTGCGGTGGGTTTGCACGCTGTCGAGAAAGCTCGCCTGGACAAGCAAGACGTTCCGCTGGTGATCGGCTGCGGCCCCGTGGGATTGGCGGTCATCGCTGCTCTACGACTGAAGGGGATCCGGCCGATCGTCGCAGCGGAATTCTCACCGCTCCGCCGCGAACTCGCCAGCCGAATGGGTGCTGACGTGGTCGTGAACCCGGCGGAGAAATCGCCCTATGCGAGCTGGCAACAGGTAGCGGCGTACGCCGACCCGGCGCAGGCTCCTCCTCTGCCTCCCTGGGTGCCGGGTCCTTCGTTGCGACCTGCTGTGGTTTTCGAATGCGTGGGCGTACCGGGCGTGATCGATCAGATCATGACGTCGGCGGCACCGAATGCCAGAATCGTCGTCGTCGGAGTCTGCATGGGCAAAGACACCATCGAGCCGATGTTCGGAATCGGCAAGGAACTCAACATTCAATTCGTGCTGGGCTACACTCCGGAAGAATTCGGAGCGATGCTACATCATGTTGCCGACGGTCGAATACCTACCGAGCCACTCATCACCGGTAAGATCGGTTTGAACGAGGTTGCTCAAGCGTTCAAAGACCTGGCAACTCCGGAGCAGCACGTGAAAATCATCATCGAGCCGTGGCGGAGCTAGGATACGCACCGTCTGTCTACTAATGAAATCACTGTCCGGCGGTGTCTGAAGTGATCTGGCACTCAGGCAATGACTTCTTAAGCGTCGCGAGGCCTGACGGTGATACCTTAGTGTGAGTAAGGTCCAGTGCGCGAAGCGAAGTTAAGCCGACGAGGTGCTTCAGACTTGCGTCTGTCGCGCCACTGCCCGCGAGCGACAGCCTTTGAAGGTGCTTGAGATCGCCGAGGTAGCCAAGACCGAGGAATGAAAGGGTCGGACATGCCAGGTGAAGCTCGGTCAGCCGAGGCATTTTCTTCAAGTGAGCCAGGCCCGGACCGTAGAGCGGAATTCGGTCCAGAATCAGTCGGCGGCAAGGGTTAGGACTGAGAATCTCCAAATCCGAATCCGTCAGCCCCGAGCCGCTCAAGTCCACTTCTTGCAGATCGTCGAACTCCGGGTCAGACAGGGTGACCAATTGCTTCAGTGCCTCACGTGGCTGGGGTATGTCCGTAAGGACTGCGCGCGTAAGGCGGAAGTAATCGCCCGGCAGCGCAGCGGCGGTCTTGACGACGATGTCGCCAGCCTTGGCTTGACACCGGACGTGGACGGAGCCGCCGGCCGCAAGTACAGCTTCGGCCGCCCTATGATTCGGTTCCCACCAGTCCACCTTTACGCGTGGAAGAAGTCCTTTAACAGCGGCCACACCGGCGGGTGAGACGCGCGATCCTCTAAGATCCAGTCCTGTTAGAGGCGGGAACGGGACGATTAGGAATGCAGCCAAACCGGCATCCGTTACGCGCGTGCCATCTAAGTACACATGCACGAGGTGCTTCATGCCGGAGAGGTGGACGACTCCCGCATCCGTTATGCCTGTTCCACTCAAGTGGAGAAAGTAGAGTGCCGTTAATCCGTCGAGATTAGCCATTCCAGCGTCGGTCAAACGCGTGTGAGCGAGATTGAGGTACTCCAGTCGAGATAGACCGGCGATATGAATCATTCCGGCATCCGTTACGCGAGTGTCCGCTACGCCGAGACCTTGCAGATCCTTCAGCCCGGCAAGATGAGCGAGCCCCGCATCCGTCACCCGAGTGCCAATCAGGCCCAGCGAACGAAGATTCTTCATCTCGCACAGCTTCATGAGTCCGGCGTCGCCAATATTGGTCTGATTGAAATCGAGGGTTTGCAGGCTGGTGATGACCTTCAACTCCGGCATTCCGGCGTCTGTAATCCGAGTGCCGCTGAGCAACAGGCGTTGAAGCTTGGTGAGTTTTCGTAGTCGACTCAAACCGGAATCGGTGATGCGCGTGTTGACCAAGTTGAGCGAGTGCAAGTCTTGCAGCGTGCTGAGACGATCCAGTCCGGCGTCGCCGACCCGCGTATTATTCAGATCCAAAGCACGTAGGGCTGTCAATCCCTCCAGGTTTGCCACTCCATTGTCGGTCAGCGCGGCATTTCGCAGGGTTAACTCGCGCAATTCCGTCAATCGCCGGAGGTGAATAAGTCCGGCATCCGTTACCTTGGGATCGGCAATAAGCAGGAATTTCAGCTTGGTCAACGGGGCGATGTGCGCCAGGCCATCGTCCCCCACAGCGGTATTGTTGAGATTCAGGCGCTCGAGGTTGATGAATCCGCTTGTATGCGCCAAACCTGCGTCGTCCACTCTTGTACTATCCAAACCTAGAACGACCAGGCCGCGGAGATCGCGTAGGCGACTCAAGCCATTGCTCGTGATCGCTGTGCCGCTCAGGACCAGACGTTGAAGGGATTTCAGCTTTCCGATCTCTTCCAATCCGACGTCGGTAATTCGCGTATCGACGAGGTCCAGCTCGCGCAGATCGGTTAGTTCCCGAAGAAGCGACAGCCCGGAGTCGGTGACCGCGGAATGACCGAGATCCAGCCCGACGATGCGGAAATCATCCTTGGGTAAATCTCCCTTGGCGCGAACCAGTTGCTCTCCGGAGGCCGTGGAGATTCGGACGCTTCCTCCCAAGGAAAGTACCCGTTCCGCCACACCTCGTTGGCCAGCTCCCGTCGGACGCGCCAGCATCGATTCGCTAGCGGGCGAAGCGGCTCGAGCGCCGGTGCCGGCCAATTCTTCGCGGATATCGATGACCTGCCTTCCGCCGCGAGTGAGAACGAATGCCTTTTTGAACGGGAAGCGAATCTCGCCGTTGGCATCTTTGACCGAAACTTCCAGTTCGTGTTCGCCCGCGGACAAAGTGATCGACCGTTGTCCCTTTTTGTCGTGGATGACAGCTCCGCCCTCTTTGACAGTCACTTCGGTTTCGGGATCGTCCACGGCAATCACGACCTCACCACGGTCCGTGGCAAAGCGAACCAGAACTCCGCCGAACAGGACCGCAATTATCACGAGCGATGCAGCGATCGTGACAGCGACAGGTCGCCAGCGCGACTGCCGATTCACCGGTTGGACAATCCGCTCCGGGACGACCGAGGCGGCGACCGGCTGCGCGATGCGGTCGGGCGCTGGCTGGCGGTGCTCCAAGGTCTCGAGGCGTTGAGCCACTTCAGAAGCCGAGGACGGTCGCTTAGCAGGATCGCGATGTAATAACTCCATCACCAAGTCGGCCAATTCATCGGGAATGGCCGGGTTGATTTGCTTGACCGGACGCGGAGTTTCCGGCGCGGCGCTGCCGCCGGAGGAGGTCGCATGCGGCCGAGAGAACGGCAGCCTGCCCGTGCACAGCCGATAGAGCACCACTCCGAGGCCGAACAAGTCGCTGCGCACATCCACTGATTGGCCAGCCGCTTGTTCGGGCGACATGTAGGCAGGTGTGCCGACCATCGCTCCAATGTGCGTCAAAGACGTCTCGTCACCCGCGGCGCGGGCCAGGCCGAAGTCCAGAATCTTGATTCGACCCGGCGTCCCGGGTTCTGCTGACCCGGAAGCCGAAGATGGTTGCTCGACCCACAGATTTGCCGGTTTGATATCGCGGTGCAGTAGGCCGCGCTCGTGCGCAGCGGCGAGGCCCAGCGCGATCTGTCGTCCCAACCGCAGAATCGCAGGAAGTTCGAGCCAACCCGCTCGACGCAGCAGTTCCTCCAGGCTCAGCCCCCGCAGCCATTGCATGCCCAGGTACGGGATGCCGTTTTCTTCACCCACGTGGTAGACGGCGACAACGTGCTCGTGGTCGAGAGCAGCCGCCGACCGCGCCTCTCGCAAAAAGCGCTCGCGGGCAATCGGATCGGCTGCCAATTCCGGTCGAAGCACTTTCACGGCGACCGGCCGATGCAGGGATATGTCTTCGCCGCGGAACACGACTCCCATGCCTCCGCTGCCGGCAACCGCCAACAGCCGGTATGGTCCGAGCCGGCCGATTTCCGTCGCATGTTGTTCGCGGTGAAGAAACGGAAATTGCTGCAGGGAAATTGGCGGGTGATCGCGAAGCCAGCGCCCGAGCCAACCACCGAATTCTTGCTCGCCTTTGACAGCCGGGGGTACGGTTTCTTGGCTGGCGTCGCCAACGCCTGTAGCGTTAGACGGAGTCCTGTCGGCACGACGCACACCCGCGGACGGCCCGGGTTTCGGTCGGCCGGTCTCGAACCCGGCCTGAGAGGCGGAGCGTACGGGCCCGGTGAGCGTTTGCACGCGTGCCCAAGTCTCGAGAAAGTCCTTAAGCTCCGGGGCAAATTCCGGATGGCGCGCAAGGATCTCCGCGGATCCAGGCTCGACGCCGCGCTCGGACAATTCCAGAAATTCCAGCAGGATCTCATTGAGCCGATCGTCGGGCTCTTGATTCGACGGGTCTTCTGCCATGGCTCACCCATGCGGGTATACCGTGACTGTCCGGATTACTCTGGCCCGCGCCGGCCTTCATGCTCATCCGACGCGTTCGCAGGCGGATCGTTTGCGGCGATCAGGCTTCGCAAAGACTTCATCGCCTTGTAGAGAAGCGACACCACGGCAAGCTTGGATCGACCAGTCTGTTCGCTGATTTCAGCGATCGAGTTTCGGGTTAGCAGCTTGGTCAAGAGCAGGGTGCGCTGCTCCAGCGGCAATTGATCCAACGCTGCTGTCAACGTCAGGAGCTCCCGGTTTAGAGTCCGCAACTGTTGAGATGAAAGCTCGCTTTTTCGGTCTTGCGAGGTGCGCGAATCGGGGGCTTCGACAACAGTCCGGTAGAGTGAGATTTGCTCGCCGGCTCGACCACGCCGTTCCCTTTCCAGCGGATTGCTCGAGATGCCGGCAACGTTGTCTCGCAACCACGCGGCCAATTTTGCTTCGGCATCATCAAGCGCGGCGCTGCCGAGCGTGTCGGACTGTATCCGTTCGTCCGGCATCGCTTGTTCGCCTGCAGGCCGCGGCCGACGGACGACTTCGGCAGCCAGCCAGCACAGGTACTCGACGTACCGCGCTGAGATATTATTGCCACGAATGACCGAGTCGCCCATTCGGATCGCCTGTCAGCTGCGAGCGTCAAGCTTCGTGTCCGATCGAGCCGCGCTGCAGCGCTTTGGCCGCTGCATGGAAGCGGCGCGCCTCGAGGGGAAGCGGTTCTCCGATTCTCGAACGCTGCTCAAAGAGATGGATGCTTCGGGCTGTTTCACAAGCGAACCGAACAGCCCGCGATGGCGCACGAACTCATTCGCGCCATCGGGAAGCACGCCGGTTCAAATATAAGCTCTTCTTCAGGGCATGGGTAGCAGAAAACGAGCGAATTAGTGGTCGTGTTGATGTATTTCAGGGAAAAACAGACCATCGCGACGTGAAGAGCATCCGTAACTCTACGTACGAGCCCGGCGCGAGGGGGGAAGGCGTCACTCCAGCCCACCGGCATTAAAGCGTTTTCAGGTATTCAATGACCGCATAGCGCTCTTCGTCGCTGAGTTTGTCGCCATAGAGGTGCCCGCCGTTGCCGCGGCCCGGCAAGTTGGTGTCGTAGATCTTGCGCTGCTCGAATCCGGGTAGCGCGGGATCAGCGGGAGCGTTGAGGATAGTAATCTTCCAACCAAGTCTGGCCGCGTCGTAATCTTCCGGCTCGGTACCGAAGGATCGGGTGTAGATTTTGGGGCGTGCCTTGGAGTTCAGCACGTGGTAAACCGTCGGTACGGATGCATTGTGGAAATAAGGCGCGGTCGCCCACACTCCGTCGAGCGGCGGCGCTTGATAGCCCGCGGGCTCCTTGAACTGGAGCGGCTCGCCGTCTTGACCGCGCTCGCGCGCGAACCAACTTTTGTTCAAGAACTGCACGACCTCAGGATCATTGGCTTCCGCCAGAGTGCGGTCGGTGCCGAGGGTATTCAGCGCGACGATCTTATTCGGATATTTGCCATCGGGACCATACGTCCCATGACAGCGAGCGCACGTGTCGGCATACAGATGCTGGCCTTTGCTCGCGAGTTGTCGATCGATCGAGAAGGGATATTTCGGCGCCTCGATCGTCCGCAAGTAGGACTCGATATCGGCGAACGCCGATTCCTGTTTCTTGATGTACTCGCCGCTGTTCAGTGGCGTCAGAAGAGTCACCATATCGATGCGCGTCGAGTGTGCATCCATCGGGCCTGTCCAATCGCGAGTCTTCTTTCGCTTGAGCAGCCACCAGGCCGGCGGATCGCTGCAAACGTTAGCGCTGTAATGGAAGGGGCGCGGACTTTGTAACTTCAGCTCGGTGTCGCGAAACTGCAGCAGAAAGGCCAACGGATTGATCGGATCGATGGTGCCGCGCACGTAGGAGAACTGGAACGGCAGCTTCAAATCAATGGAGTCCGCACGATTCAAATCCTCGAACAAACTTTGCAGGTCGAGGGAGGCGTTCCCCAGACCGATAATGGTTTGCCCGGCAACCCGGCTGGCGTGGCAGAGAAGGCAGTTGTTCGTGACGCCCTTGCCGAGTAAGGCGGGCGCCTCGATCAAACCCATCGGCTTTCCTTTATTGTCGAACGGCGCGACATGCAGGCCGTACCGAGCCCGAAACGCCCGCTCGAAATCGGCGGGCCGTTCCGTCAGGCCCCACTGTTTCCAGGCGGTATCGTATGCGTGCTGAGACCAGGTCGCCGGGTTGAGCGAACGGTGAAACATAATCTCGCGGCCGCGATCCGGTG
>Ga0326727_10020978_pt1 | contig 12881 bp, 12 predicted proteins | sample MB2enrmetagenome_FD_207643 | JGI IMG/M metagenome (GOLD analysis project Ga0326727, IMG submission 207643) | Lab enriched peat soil microbial communities from McLean, Ithaca, NY, United States - MB29MY | ecosystem: Environmental > Terrestrial > Soil > Wetlands > Peat | place: USA: New York...
CCCTGTACGGCGATTTCGTACTAGGCGGTGTGATCAACATTGTCACGAAAAAGAGCGAGCCTTCTCCAAGCGTACTTTCCTCTGGAGGCAGTTTCGGCGCTTTTCGCGGCTTCGGTGTCTTCAGTCGAGAAACATGGGTCCCCACTCCGTACCTGGTGTGTGATTATTACAACATCGAGGGGTACAGGGATAATTCTCAGCTCGACTGGGTGAGTCCGTTCAACAAGATCTCCTTCCCGGTCTTAGGCGGAATCCTTTCTTTGCGATACAACTACTTCCAGGCGGATTGGGGTGCGCCAGGGTATTGGCCGATCGACTGGGTGAAAAGTGGACTGGTCGAGAGAACAACCGCCTTCAATACGACGGATGGCGGCTATCAGAAGCGATATGAGGTGGTGATGAATTATGCTCCTGCCTGTGGGGAGCGAGGACTATATGCGAGCTTGTACGTCGAAAATTACCACATGATGAGGTACCAGATGTTTTCCGGTCCGACATTCGCTACCGCCTATAACAGCAGTCAGTACGCTCGCCAGGACGACCGGACACATTGGGGCGGCCGCGTATACTACAACCTGGTCTTCGGCGATTTGGGATCGCTCGTCGTAGGAGGGGAAACCAGGCAGGACAGCGGCGAGGCCCAGCAATACAACACGGTTACCAGACAAAGGACAACCACCACGTACGATTACGATATGAGGCTGTCCAACTGGGCGGTGTTCATGCAAGGCCAGATCAAGCCCGCGGAGTACCTGAAGATCGTAGGAGGCGTGAGATGGGATTACTTTAGGCAGGAATTCAGTAACCTGGTGATGCCTCAAAACTCGGGAAAAGGTTTTCCCTTTATCCAGTCCCCGAAGATCGGGTTTGTCCTTACGCCCACCACGAATTTTAATATTTTTGGCAACATAGGTTGTGGCTTCCGGTCGCCGGCAAATCTGGAGGTGTCCCCGTACAAGGCAAACACCTATAAAGACTTCGGCCTGGAACCAGCAGAGGTGCAGACGTACGATGTGGGCTTCAATGTGTCTCTGTTTGGTAACCTCTACCTCGCTGCAGACTACTATCACACGTACATGCAGCGAGATATCGCTACGGTGAACAACCAGCCGGTGATCATAGGCAATACCGTGCGCAAAGGCTGTGAACTCGAGGCCACATTTTATCCGACCAACTCCCCGGACTTTAGCGTTTTTGGCAATTACGGGTGGGTAAGCACACTGGTAATAGACCCTGTCACTCCGGGACAATTCCTCATACCAGAAGTCTCGGAACATACGGTCAAAGGAGGGGTGTCGATACAGAGATGCTTCGGCTCAGGCAGGAAAGTGCTCGCGGACCTGTACTACCAATACACCAGCGGCGCACCGTATTACGGAAGCAGTGGGACTGCTGCTTTCCTTGCTACTCCGATCTTCGGACCGGACTTTGACGTGTACAATTTCAAGCTCACTTACTCAGGAAACGGATGGTCGTCCTTCTTTTCCGCGATGTGTAAGCCGAGGGAATTCTCATCTGATTACACCTGGGTATCAAACAACCTTCTCGTCTATGACCCCCCGCCTAAATGGGATCTTGCCGCGGGGCTCACGTACACATTTTGGTGAACAGCGACAGCTCTTACATGCGGTGAGGTGCGCAAAGTTCGTCGGCTACCGATTTTCGATATTTAAAACCGTAGTACTTGGCACCGGATACGGAGAAAACATTGTCCCGTGCCTGGATGAGACATATAGAGGAAAAATAGTGTTCAGACTCATTTCAAGGAGGAATCATGGTTAAGAGGATCCTTTTGATTGTCGTCTTGTTGTTGCCCGCCACGCAGCTTGCCCTGGCCCACGATACTTGGATCGAGAAGCGGAATGGGCAGTTGCTAGTCCTTCGTGGGCATGGCGGAGAGGTGGAAGCCTATGACCCGGCATCGGTCAAAGAAGGAAAAGCTCTTGATGCCAAAGGTCAGGTCATCGAAATGGAAATCGTGAAAAACAAGGAAAATGCGTCACTGTCGCCCAAAGGTAATCCCGCGATTGTCGGTGCGCTCTATGATTCAGGTTACTGGCTCAAAACCACGGATGGTTGGAAAAAGGCTACCAAGAGGGAAGGGAAAGGGAAGTATGAGATAGTGGAATCCATCAAGAGCAAGCAATGGTGCAAGAGTTTCTTGGCTACGAGCGACGAAAGCCTGAAGCCTGTGGGTCAACAATTTGAGTTAGTGCCTCAGAAAGATCCGACTACACTCCGGGTGGGAGACAAACTCTTCATGAAGGTAATCTTCGATGGAAAGCCGGTGGACGAAGCAATCATTACGACCGGCGGTGGTCACGCGTCCGACGCAAAGGACGCTCTCAAGACGGATAAAGACGGGATAGCCAGTGTTACGATCCAAAAGTCAGGAGCCCAGATGGTCAAGGCAAGTCACTCAATTTCTATCAAGGATGACCCGGACGCGGACGTGCTGAACCTGTCCTCAACTATAACGTTTGACACGCATTAGCATTCAGAGGGAGAAGGCGGCTTCAATGATGGTCCTTGATTTTGGGGCACCCCCGATTGCACCTCAGCAGATGAATGAACCTGGAGACCGCTCTCCTCGCCTTGGAACTCATCGCCACGAGGCTAAATAATGCCCAGATTCTTTTGCATGATGTTGTTGCTTTCGCTCCTGGCCGTATCAGGAGCGGAAGCCCATTCTGTCGAATACCAAGTCGAGAACCGCGGTATCAGCGCACGCTTCTTCTTTTTGCCGAATGAGCCTGCAAGTTACTCAAGTTATGAAATCTTCGCTCCGGGAGTGGAAATTCCATGCCAGAAAGGGAGAACAGACAGGAACGGAGTCGCCTCGTTTCTGCCCGACCGGCCTGGAAAATGGACAATCAAGTTGACCGCGGAATCCGAGCACGGCGGCCATGCGGCAAAGGTGGAAATCGATGTAAAAGAAGGCCTTTTGATGGAATCCTTCAGCAAGCCTCTTGTGGCTACCTATACCAAGCTTTTCATAGGAGCGGGGTTGCTGCTAAGCATGTTCGGTATATGGGCTTTATGGTCCAGCAGAAGGGGAAAACCGAAGCCAGAGCAGGATGCTTAGTATTCTATAGTGATTCTCAATAGTAATGGCGAAAAGACAAAATGATTTGGTGGCGACGCCCCGCGCGGAACGCGGGGTTGCCCGTCATTCCGAATAGACAGGCTGGAAGCCTGTCCCCACCACTCTAGTCAGGCTCCGGACACGCATTGTGCATTACGACAAAACTTATGAGAATTACTCGATACACTTCATTCTCGTAACCGCGGCCTGTACCGGCTGCTTTTGTCACTTAGTCACCGCCTGCAACAGTCAGGGAAAAGTTGTATGTGGGTAGTATGTTGAATTCAGAACGAATCTCCTCTCTCTGATGTTCATCACCGCCAGAGACGCGATGGTCCACTGTATCATGTTCTCCATTCCAGGAAACTGGAGCGTCCCGCCTGGGGGCATTTGGGATGACTGTCGGAGCTGCCACCATTTGATGTGAGATAAGGTCCTGGGATCGGGCCGGCTCGGTTATCTATCGGGCCGGCCCCATTTCATCTTCAGGTGTAGTGATCATTCCCACATTGTGAATTCCGGCCCCCTTAAGAGCAACCATGACGCGAACCACCGTTCCATACAGAACAGTTTTGTCAGCCCTGAGGTAAACAGCGCGAGACGGATTCGAAGCCGTGACTTCGAGGATCTTCTCCGCGAGCTTGTCTTCAGGCACAGACACCTCGTTGACGTAAATCGAGCCCTGGCCCGAAACGGAGACAACAATTTTCTCCTTGGGCTCTTCTTTCTCCAGAGGCTCTCCTTTGGCCTGAGGCAGGTCCACTGAGACTTTTTGTTCCAGCATGGGCGCGGTAACCATGAAGATGATCAACAACACCAGCATCACATCAACCAGCGGAGTAACATTGATCTCCGACATGGCGGTTTTTCTGTTTGTTTGAATACTGAATGCCATGTATTAGTCCTCGGTGCCGAATCCCGCCTCTAAGCGGGCGCAAAGCCGTTGGCCATTCGTAATTAGAACGATCGGTTTCACAAGCGGCTCTAAGCCCTTCCGTCTAATTGCGCTGCCAGTAGACTCGCTCGACTATGTTGATCAACTCTGAGGAGAAGTTGTCCATTTCTGAGGCGACGCGGTTGATCCGACCCAGCAAGTAGTTGTAGAAAATCACCGCGGGAATTGCAGCCGCAAGACCGGCGGCGGTCGCGATGAGGGCCTCCGCGATTCCTGGAGCGACAACGGCCAGGGAAGCGCTCTTCATGACGCCGATCTGGCGGAATGACTCCATGATGCCCCACACAGTACCAAACAGACCGATAAAGGGCGCAGAAGACCCTGTGGTTGCCAGGAAATTCACTCCTCGCTCCAGACGAGTCTGCTCTGTGGTGACCGCCTGCTGTAAAGAGCGAGCGAAATTGTCCATCCCGGTCCGGTTGTATTCCGGTTCCAGGGAGGGGTCTGCCGGGCTCTTTTGAACGCCTTGTTGAACTCTGCTCACCCTGCTGAGCTCCGCGTAACCCGCTTTGAACACCTGAGCCACGGGGCTGAAGGTGAACTCTTTGGCCTCCGCGTAAAGCAGAGAGAATTTGCGCGTCTCCCGGAAAGCGTCGAAAAAAAGCTTAGTGTGCTTCCTTGCCCGGGATAGCTGAACTATTTTTGAGATAATGATCGCCCAACAGATCAGCGAGAAGAGCAGGAGTATTACCATGACGCCCTTGACAACCAATCCCGCTCCCATGACGATCGATAAGATACTGCCGTTAGGAACAGCTTGAACCGGAAACATGCCGACAAATGCCTCTGGCATGGATGACGTCTCCTTTCGTCAAATTGGAGGACTCTGGGCGAACATGGTTCGGAAAGCAGTCTGTTATAGGTATTAGCTAAAGCTATTTGCATCCGCGCGAATTCGTTCGCTTCAGAGGGTATGGGGCCGCACTTTGCCCTGGACCCGAATCGAGGATTTATTTTACTTTCTCCTTGAACAGAATGGGCACCACGTAGTGTAGAGCATCCATGCTCAGGCGGTCGGGAAAGGGCGGGAATTTCTTGGCAGCCTTTTGGATGATCTTGAACGCAGCTTCGTCCAAAATAGCGAATCCGGACGACTTCGCTATACTCAGGCCCGAAACGGAACCGTCCCTATTGACGGCGAACGCTACCACCACCTCTCCATGCTGTCGTTCCTGCGCGGCCTGCTTCGGGAAAAAAATCGATGCCCGAATCGCGGAGAGCACCATGGATTCGAAGGCTTCTCCTCCCTGGCCGGCCGCGGGTATGAAACGGCGTTCAGCACTTGCTGTTGACGGGAGGCTCGCTACTGAGTTCCGGAGACCCTCGGCTTGAGCGTCTTCTTTTTTGTCGGTCATCTCTTTTATCGGATCCTTGATTTCCTCGTGTTTCTCGACTGGCTTCCGCTTTTCCAGCATTGAGATTCTGGTGGCCTCAGTACCTGTATCATGCACATCCACCGGCTGCTCGGGTGGTTGCTGTATCTCCCTGACTTTCTTGCTTTTCTTCGCTGTCGACGCAGCGGACGCCGCAGAATCAATCGAAGCCGGGCTTTCATTCTGTGGAATCAAGTCTTCGTGTGAAACAATTGTCGCGGAGAATACGTTGCCCGCGTAGCCTGGCGTGCCTGCAACCTGGCTCGCGGAAAAGAAGGCAAACAAGAAGAAGATCGAGCCATGGATCAAGGCTGACGTGAAGAAAGCCGGCAATCTGACCGGACTGAATGCGAACCACCCGGCATGAGGTTTTCCTGCATTCTCCACGTCTGGATCGAGATCGATGAAGAGCAGATCACTCTCGAATTCCTGTCTCGAGTCTATGTGCTCAATCGGTCCGGAGATTACATGCCCCAGAATGCTCACTTCCGGGCAAGATTCAGGTGAAGGCAAGTCCACCTCCATATTTCCTGTTACCCGGCTGAAATCGTGGGCTTGCGTGTCCGTATCTCCCCAGCTGTATTCATCTGAACGGAATTCAGCTGCGAAGATTTCCTTCTCAGCCATCTCCACTGAGGGAGCCTCACTGCAATCAATGATGAAATCACCACAAACCGTCATGCCTGTCCTCGATGCTCGGAAGCCTGGGACAGGGACGTAACAGGGACCGCTGAGACAGCTATGAAGCGAAATGGCAAGGTTGCACCAGCGAACCACCGCTGGACACGAGGAGTGAATGGCAGTATCCGAGGCTTCATTGGAGTTAAAAAAGCTGCGCCGCCGTATAACGACATGATTTTGTGCAGAGACTCCTCAAGCCTCTGCATGTTGAAAAAGGTCCCGCTCATATCACTATCTGTTAAATCGTGGCACCAAGTTCCAAAATAATCCTCTTTGGAGGCGTGAGTCAAGAGAATAGGGAGGCGAGCAGAAATGTCTGTCGGTTGGGGCTCGCTCAAGCGATGACTCTTCGTTCCCTGCTGCCGACGAGATCCCGACTGAGCGAGCATAGCTGAAAGGTCATTTCCGCGCGCAGCTTTTGCTTGACTTCAATTTATAACCAGCTATATTCTTTTAGTTTACTCTTAGGAAGCGGAGAAGCCCCCGCAACATGAAAATTCGAATCGAAGACGTCCCTGAAGAAGGTTTGGAATTGAATTTTTCCGGTGAGCAAGACATACTGTCGGAGGCCCTGGAAACTATCCCCAAATCCGAAGGGATATCTATAGATCCCCATATAAAGGGTCATGTCCGAATTTCGGTCAGCGGGGACGATATTTTTTTTATCGGGTCTGTTACGGCGCTCGTTCATATGAAGTGTTCCCGGTGTCTAGCCGATTTTACGGTAGATAAAGACACAGATCTGAATCTGGTCTTCCGCCGTGCCGGTGTCGAGATTCCTGGGGGAAACGAGCGCGAACAACTGGACGACGACGTTGTTCTCATCGAAGGATCAGAGATGGACCCCAGCGAGGTTATTGTTCAAGAGGTACTTCTGAACATTCCCATGAAGCCTTTGTGCCGTGAGGAATGTCCTGGCCTTTGTCCGCATTGCGGCGCGTTGAAAGGATCTGAGGAGTGTACCTGCCCGGGTGACGGCTCTGTGGACCCCAGGTGGGAGGCACTGGCCCGTTTAAGGGATAAAATTGCAGAATGAATTCTCAACGGACCACGGGTTAATTGTCCAAATAGGGCGATTGCCGTGGTGAGTCGAGTTCAGTCCGATCGGCCGGAACCGGGAAGACGCGTGGAACGCGGAACCATGTACGGACCGGACCTGAACGAATACTGTTAGATTTTGAAGAGGATATGCCATGCCTGTGCCAAAGAAACGTGTGTCACGCACTAGGCGAGACAAACGCCGAACCCACAAGAAGCTTACGGCAGTGAACCTAGCGCAGTGCCCCCAGTGCTCCCAGTTGATGCTGCCGCACAGGATCTGCCCCGGCTGCGGCTTTTATAAGGGTAGATCGGTGATCGAGACAGAGTCGTAAGCGCGGAACTATGACAGATTTTGTAAGTACACAGAAACGCGGGCAGATCGCGTTGATGTTCCCCGGCCAAGGGTCCCAGTTCTCTGGAATGGCGGCTGACCTTGTGGCGGAAAGTCCCGGAGCGCGGACACTTCTGAAGCAGGCCGACGACATTCTCGGTTACCCGCTGAGTCAAATCATGGTTGGAGATCGGGCTGAGGAACTGAACCGAACGGTTCACACGCAGCCCGCCGTTTTCGTCCATTCCATGGCCTTGCTGGGAGCATTGCGCGAGGGTTTCGATTTCAAACCCATCGCTGCCGCCGGGCACTCGCTTGGTGAATATTCAGCACTTTGCGCCGCGGGGGTGCTTTCGTTTGAAGAAGCCCTTCAGATCATTCGGGTTCGAGCCCTGGCAATGGACCAGGCCCAACCATCCGGGTCTTGCTGCATGGCCGCAGTGGTGGGACTTCCTAAAGAGGAAGTGCTACGCCTGGTGGAAGTTCACCGAGGAGAAGAAGTGCTGGAAGCAGCCAATTTCAATGCCCCGGATCAGGTAGTGATCTCAGGCCACCTTGGCGCCGTGACTCGTGTAATGGAAGAAGCTAAGAAAGCGAAAAGAACCAGAGCAGTCATGCTGCCTGTGTCATCGGCCTTCCATACCAGCCTCATGCAGCCAGCAAAGGAGGCGCTAGAGGCCAGATTGGACCATGTGTCAGCCGGTCAAGCCGAATTCCCGGTTATAGCGAATGTGAACGCCCAACAATACCCGGCTTCGATTCATGAAGTTAAGCGACTGCTGACTGAACAAGTGGTGAGGCCGGTTCTCTGGGAAGATTGCGTTCGAACAATGAGGGAACACGGTGCCGAAACTTTCGTGGAGATCGGCCCTGGAAAGGTGCTGGCGGGCCTATTGCGCAGGATCAACAGAGACGCGGTGGCCATAAATGTTTCCGATCTGGCGGGAGTGCGGTCTTTCCAAGAGGTGTTTGCATGAATGCTGATCGTTCGGCCTTGATCAGCCTGGACGGGAAGACTGCTTTGGTTACGGGCGGATCGGGCGGTATTGGAAGGGCGATTTGTTTGTCATTGGCGCGCGCCGGTGCTTTTGTGGCGCTCAACTACAGGAAGAACGAGCACGCTGCCCGTCGCACCCTCGATTTGATCGGAGAAGAAGGGGGAAACGGGGAGCTTTTTCCATTTGACGTCAGTGATCCCGCAGCCGTTGAAACCGCGATATCCGGCCTTCTCAGGCGCCGGCCAGCGATAGATATTCTCGTGAATAATGCTGGAATTTCTCGTGATGGGCTTATTGGCAGGATGAAGGATTCTGACTGGAATGAAGTCCTCGAGACCAATCTTTCCGGAGCCTTTCATTTATGCCGTACCGTAAGCAAAACAATGATCAGGAACAGATCAGGCAGGATCATTAATGTGGCATCCGCAGCAGGCGAAGCCGGAAATGCCGGACAAGTGAACTACTCCGCGTCAAAGGCGGGCCTGATTGGATTTACGAGAGCATTGGCCAGGGAATTGGCCCCTCGAAACGTACTCGTGAACTGTGTCTCCCCGGGGATTATTGAGGGCGGGATAAGCGAAGAGTTGACAGAAACCCAGTTGGAAGCTATTCGATCGCTTGTCCCACTTCGCAAGAAGGGAAGGCCCGAAGACGTGGCATCTGCGGTCCTGTTTCTGTCTTCCTGCATGTCTGAGTACGTTACGGGTCAGGTGATTCGAGTCAACGGCGGGCTCTACATGTAGAAGCAGCCGCCACGCCTTACATGGATCGGGATTGGCTTCCGGATCGGTCAACCGACTTCGAGAACGCCTACCATTTTAATACGTCTGGGAGGATACCCAACATGGACGATTTGGACAAAAGAGTCGTGGAACTCGTTGCCGAGGTACTGGTTGACGTCAACAAGGAGAACATCGAAATGAGTTCAAAGATCGTGGAAGACCTGGGCGCAGAGTCGCTGGACATCTACGACATGATTGCTCTCCTGGAAGATGAGTTTGGTCTGGAAATCACTGACGAAGAAGTCGAAAAGATTCAAACGGTTCAGGACGTGGCAGATTTCATACGCGAGCACAAGAAAGCCTCGTGATAGAGGTTAGCTAGCCCTGCAAGTGATGGGCTCAGGAGGAGACGGTGCATCAAAGAGTCGTCATCACGGGAATGGGAGCGGTCACATGTCTTGGCACCGGCCTCGAAGCCAATTGGGAGGCTCTGGAGGCCGGTCGTTCCGGAATAGGACCGATTACCCTATTCGATGCCGAAAAGTTGGCTACGAGAATTGCCGGAGAAGTCCGTGGGCAGTTTGATCCTGCCGGCCACATCCCCGTAAAAGAACTGCGCCGCATGGATCGCTATCAACAGTTTGCACTGATAGCCGCGGGGGAAGCTTTTGAACAATCCGGCCTGTCCTTGTCCGAGGAAGATCTTTTCCGATGCGGCATCATCGTTGGTTCGGGAATAGGCGGTCTAGCCACCATCGAAACCAATGTGATTGCTGTACACGAAAGAGGTCCGCGAGTGGTACATCCTTTGACGATACCCAAAGCGGTCATTAATCTGGCGCCGGGTATCCTCGCAATCAAGTACGGCTTCAAAGGGCCGAATTTCGGCGTGGTCAATGCTTGCACTTCCGGTACCACGGCGATTGGCGAAGCATTCAGAATGGTGCGTGAAGGACGCACAGATATTATGTTGGCCGGCGGAACCGAAGCGGTCGTAACTATCCTGTCCGTTGCTTCGTTCAACGCTCTGCGGGCCCTGTCCTGCCGCAATGAGGAGCCTGAGAAGGCGTCCCGACCCTTTGATCTTAATCGAGATGGTTTCGTAATTTCAGAGGGTGCGGGAATGATGGTGCTCGAATCTCTGGAACACGCTCGAAACAGAGGCGCCAAGATCCAAGGGGAAATAGTGGGATACGGAGCTACGGACGATGCATATCACTATGTTATGCCCGAGCCCGAAGGAGAAGGCGCCTACCGCGCCATGAAGCAGGCCCTGGAAGATGCGGGGGTCGAACCGGCGCAGATCGACTACATCAATGCCCACGGGACGTCCACTGATCTGAACGACAAGATGGAAACCCATGCCATCAAAAGACTCTTTGGCTCGGCTTCCCAAAAAGTTTCTATCAGCTCAACCAAGTCCATGACAGGCCACCTGATAGGGGCGGCGGGAGCGGTGGAAGCCATATATGCCGTGTTGGCGCTCAACAAAAGCGTGGTTCCGCCGACGATTAACCTCGAAACCCCGGACCCTGAGTGCGACCTGGATTACACCCCGAACAAGGCTGTTGCAAAGGACATGGAATACGCTCTTTCCAACAGCTTCGCATTTGGAGGACAAAACGGCAGCCTGGCCCTGAGACGCGTGGTGGAATAAATGGAAAAAATCCTCATCGGCTCCGATCACGCAGGGTTCCAACTGAAGACCATCCTCAAGGGCGTTATGGAGCAGGATGGGCTCCAAGTTGTGGATGTGGGGTGCGCTGCAGAAACCTCCTGCGACTATCCGGACTTCGCACGATTGCTGTGTGAAAGGATACAGAGCGGTGAGGCGACACGGGGCATTCTAATATGCGGCACAGGTCTGGGTATGTCCATGGCAGCCAACCGTTTCAAAGGGATACGCGCCGCGTTGTGCACCAGCGAGTATCATGCTCGCATGAGCCGGGCTCATAACGACGCAAACGTGCTCATCATCGGGGGGCGAGTCACGGGAGCGGACATGGCTGTATATATTCTGAGGACGTGGCTGGAAACCCGCTTCGAAGGAGGGCGGCATCAAAGACGGATTGATCGAATTGACGGCCCCTGACATTCGGGCCTGCGGCAGCATTGCCAGTGCATTTGGACGCAGACCCACGAGAGGATGGGAGACCGGAGCGCTATTTGAGGGCGGGCGGCCATAGCGAGGTCAGCCGCTTCACTGAACCGGCGCTGGTTTACCATCACAGTTGTATCAAGGTATGATGGATTTAGAGGTCCTGAATTTCGTGCCTACAAACAGAGGCACCTCCCTCTGCTTGGCCCCTCGACTTAACGAAGGAAAACGATGACCCCGCTCGAGCAAACCGATCCGGAAGTATTTGAAATCATCGCGAATGAAAAGAGCCGACAGGAACATCGGCTGGAACTGATCGCTTCCGAGAATTTCACTTCCCTTGCGGTCATGGAGGCGCAAGGGAGCATTCTGACAAACAAGTACGCGGAAGGATACCCTGGCAAGCGATATTATGGTGGCTGTATTTACGCTGACGTAGTGGAAAATCTGGCCCGAAAGCGTGCGATGGCCCTGTTTGGGTGTGATCACGTGAACGTCCAGCCCCATTCCGGCACTCAGGCCAATATGGCTGTCTTTTTCTCGGTCATGAAGCCCGGGGATACCTATCTTGGAATGGACCTTGCCCATGGAGGCCATTTGTCCATGGGGCATCCGAAGAACTTTTCAGGCCAGATGTATCATGTGGTCCCATATTGTGTGCGGCACGAAGATCATCGGATCGATTATGACCAGGTACGTGACCTGGCACGAAAGCACAGGCCCAGAATGATCATCGCCGGGGCCAGTGCGTACCCGAGAATCATTGACTACGGCGTCTTCGCAGAAATTGCCCGAGAGGTGGACGCCGTGTTCATGGCCGACATCGCGCATATCGCGGGTCTCGTGGTAGCAGACCAGCATCCCTCCCCTATTCCTTACGCGGACTTTGTCACGACGACCACGCACAAGACACTGAGGGGTCCCCGAGGCGGAATTGTGATGTGCCGCCAACACTTTGCCGCGGCCCTGGACTCGTGCATATTCCCTGGAATGCAGGGCGGACCGTTGATGCATGTGGTAGCGGCCAAAGCGGTATCTTTTGCCGAAGCCGCGACGGAAGAATTTCGCGATTACCAGAAGAGACTTGTGCTTAATGCCAGGTGCCTGGCTGAAAACCTCCTGGAGGAAGGCTTTACTCTCATTTCCGGGGGCACGGACAATCATCTCGTTCTGATTGACCTTACTGATAAAGGGATCAACGGAGCCGATGCTCAAGACGCGCTGGAACGTGCGGGAATTACGACGAACAAAAATTCTATCCCCTTTGATCCGCGGCCACCAGCCAAAGCCTCCGGCATTCGGGTGGGCACCCCTGCGGTTACCACAAGATCTATGGGACCTGACGAAATGAAACTGATCGCTTCATTCATTTCAAAGGTCTTGACTAATCCCGGGGACGAGGACATCATCGCCCAAATCAAGGCCCAGGTCACTGAATTGTGTGACCGGTTTCCTTTGTATTCAAGGCGATAGGACACAAATCATGAAATATCGAGAATTCTTCCCTTACGAATGGTTCCCCCAGAGGAGGTTTGATCTCGACTTTCCCCTCGCTTTTTGGTTTGCGGGTCTGTGGCTCTACCTCAAGAGCTTCCTT
>Ga0326727_10020979_pt1 | contig 12880 bp, 10 predicted proteins | sample MB2enrmetagenome_FD_207643 | JGI IMG/M metagenome (GOLD analysis project Ga0326727, IMG submission 207643) | Lab enriched peat soil microbial communities from McLean, Ithaca, NY, United States - MB29MY | ecosystem: Environmental > Terrestrial > Soil > Wetlands > Peat | place: USA: New York...
TGTGTCAAAAAGCCGATAGTCCTGGCAATGGTCTGCCTGCGCTTGTAGGATACGTGGATCATATTCTCAAGATGCCGGATGGCAACATCACGCTTATAGACCTCAAAACCGCTGCAAGGAAGCCCAGCCAGCTCCAGGTAGATCAGACGCTGCAACTCACCGCATACAGTCTAGGGGCTGAAGCATTGGGATTCAATCCGGATGAGTTGTCCTTGAGGATGGATTATCTTCTCAAGACCGCGACCCCTGACCTCGTGACCTATGAAACGAGCCGCTCAGAGGAAGATAGAAGGAAGTTCGTGAAGATGCTCACCAGGGTATGGAAAGGCATCGAGGCTTCCATCTTCTATCCGAAACCAGACTGGTACTGCAGGTCTTCTTGCGGGTATCAGAGCCAATGCTCTGAATGGTAAGGAGACCGGAATGATAAAGCCATTGGAGACCAACAGAGACGGAGCAAGTCTCATGGAGATTCAGCCCGACCCTGACGAATAGGATCAACGAGGCTTGTGAGCAAATGCAATTTAATGAGACCGCCAAAGCGGTCTTTATTTACCGCTGCGCAGAAGGTCTGTCTGGAACGCTCTTCTATGGGAATGCCGCCCTATACCCTCTCATATTTCCAAATATTTACAGTGACATGGAAGGCGGTGCACGCACTCTCTTAGCCTCTGAAAATAAATAGGTTTAGTATTCGTGATCCAAAAAATTGCACCAGAGCTTGAGAACTGTAAGGATACGATTAAACACAAGCATCTACTATCCTGTCCCGCAAATACATTGTAAATTATCGAGCTGGATGGCTCGCGCGTTTGTGCTCCAGCCCCGTAAGATTGCTTCGCTGCGCTCGGAATGACAAAGGTAGCCTCCACAACCTCTTGGGAAATCCTGAGAGTGGCTCAGACGGCCGTTATGCAAATCATTTGCGGGACAGGACACTAGGTCTTGCTTTTCATTATATCACCTCAAAGCCAATTCTACGTCAAGGGACTTCTTGGTTTATGATGAAAAGCCACATCAAGGCCGAAGGAAATACCTCGAAGGGTAGGTCACAAGCTGGCGGGGCGCTCTTTGAAATCCCTCAGTGGGAGAAACGGTGTTAGCTCCACTCGGACAGCTACCGGCTTTGGGAATGACGGCGCGTGCTGTTGTGTGGGCCTACTGCCATACGAACGTGACTAGACCGGGGCACCAATTAGCCGAGTTGGAAGCACTGTTGGCGATTTGGGCAAACGCATATGTAGTCCCCGTGAGCCCGACGCCGAACCAAGTGGTGTTTGGAGGGGCATTCTGTATGGTGATTGAGGTCGCACCCGCTGGAACGGTTACAAAAGGAGTGAGGGAAAAAGTCTCAGTGTTGATCAGGATAGCCCCCCCGCCTGGGCTAGGTGCAGGCGTCGAGAATGTGATAGTCAATGTGGAAAAGGACGTTACACCGGACAACGGTACCGGAGTGGCAAAAGAGTAGAGGTTTGTAAAATTCGGGGTAATGCAGAATCCAGTCGTGTCTACCGTCCCTGTCACGGAAGATGGGCCAGCAGCCTGAGCGATAACCACCGCAGCGGGCTGATGCCAGTCCCTCTTCACCGGCTGGGTCAGCATGTACCTCAAGCTGCGGGGACTCTTGAAAATCGGCTCAGGCATTGTGAAGGGGCTCTCACCATTCAAGACATTCTCTAATTGGAATCCCACATTGACGAATCCACCGACAGTCTGGTAGGTCTGGTTTATCTTGTCGTGCCCAACGTCATATCTGAGAACGAATACACCGTCCCTTGACTTCAGTTCTGCCCCGGTATTCCAACCGTACACACTGTTTCCTACATCAAACTTATAGCCCGTCATCTTCAGGCGAAGGTCAGGACCTCCAATCCATAGTTCGTGGGAATATCCGGCTTCGAAATCATAGTTCGACGGTCCATACCTAAATGCATTTGAGATCACGGTTGTGTTGAAGATTTGCCCATACCAATTGAAATTCAGATCAACAGCGTCACTCCCGATAAGAGCCGCCACTTCAAAACCAACACCTCCCGATGAATACCAGGTCCCGCCCAGGCGAGAGGTGTCGTAAAAACCGTTTACGCCTAGCAAAGTATTGCGTCTTACGAGCGTACGGTACCCACCACCAAAGGACATATCAACCCTGTTACTGAAGCTTGTCGTTTTCCAGAAATCCTGGAATTCCGTGTGAGCCTCTCCGAATATCATGGAATCCGCGCTCAAACTGAAGGGCAACAGGTAATCAGCGTTGAAGCGCCCTTGACTGACCCTGTTGTTGCCGAAATCGTACAGATAACCGAACTGAAGATTCGGAATAAGCGGTAGGATGCCTCGGAGCATCCTGTCGGAGACACAGAGTGCACTTGCCCCTGGCCCCCAAGGTGAGGAGCTTCCCGGCAGGCCAAGAGGGTTCGACGGAGCAAGATCCAACCCGCCGGTCGATGATCCTTTGAGCAATGAGGGAGCACTGTATGTCGACTGTTGAATGCCTTGCGCTCCCGCCACATTGACAAGCACACAAGGTAAGAGGATTGCTACAATCCCGAGGGAAAGAACCCGCCGGATACTGGCCATGCCCATATCATCCTCCTACACCCACCACAAGACCCTTGAGATCTCCCCGAGACTCAACAGTGAGCCTCAAAAGAGCCCTTCCCCACGCTCCGCCAAGCTAGCGGTTGGGGTCGTGCCTCACGGGCAAATCAGATAAAAATCACAGAGATAGACAGCATGCAGTATAGATTGGGGCTCGGATTATGTCAAGGAAATTTCCAGGTTAGTAAATTTGGTTTTAGTTGCCGGAGGTAGTAGCCTATACGGTCTAAAGATGGGCAAGGCCGTGCCGAACGCAGAGGGAGATTCAAAAAATGGAGTCCAAATGGTGTCCATCGGAAGTGAAAGTTGGTGAAATTTGGGGAACATGAGGCACACTGGGTAACAGAGGCTTCGTCAATGATATTAACCATATATCCCCGTTTCCCTAGTGATGTCAAGTACTTCCAAAATCATCCTGATCGTCTTCATGCGGCAGAGATCTCAAAGAGCAGTTCATCGAGTGCGTGCTATAATTGGGGCGGCTGAGTCGCAAGAGCCTTTCTGTTGCCACAAAAGGGACTTCCGCTTTGTTCCCATTTTGTTCCCACTTTTTGGGCTTGATGGGGTCCAAGAGGGACTGACAGGTCTTAACAGGTCTCGAAATCGTTGGGGTTTTAAAGCAGATCGTGTGTTCATGCATTGGAACGACGCCCTGTCACGCCGGAGGTCCTCATGAGATTATCATTCGGAAAAGGCTTGTGCCAGATTTGTTCCAATCGGCTGCTTAACGTCCTGGTTTGTGGTGGAAGGTAGTGTCTTGTCCCGCAAATGATTTGCATAACGGCCGTCTGAGCCACTCTCAGGATTTCCCAAGAGGTTGTGGGGGCTACCTTTGTCATTCCGAGCGCAGCGAAGCAATCTTACGGGGCTGGAGCACAAACGCGCGAGCCATCCAGCTCGATAATTTACAATGTATTTGCGGGACAGGATACTACGTATTCATTCGCAAATGCGAAATGGTGGAGTCTATGAAGAACCGTGGACTCGGCCCTGTGCCTTCTATTCATGGCCTGGTGGACGGCCGCTATCACGTTGAGTTTACGGCAGGGTCAGTGGTTGAGGTTTTCAATGATCTTTACGACGCCGCCTACGAGGAGGAGGTTTGGAACAAGAAAAAGACACGGGGAAAAGGGGCCGCCAAAGAAGTTGCAGAACCAAAGCGCACCGATACACAATTGGACCAGCGCACCGGAAAGGAAAAGACGGTATTCATATATGAACAATTAGTTCCCAAGGGAGGTTTCCTCTCTTCCCTTCAGATGCCCTCTTGTTGGCTGAAACTCTGGCGTGACTGCCTCTGGGCAACGGTACGAGATCGTGACAGGAAACGGATACCTTATAAGGAGCGCTCAGAAAAGCGAAACGCCACTTTGGGTTCAACGACTTGGGAGCAAATGTTGAGGTTCCAGCACGGGCTGGAAAAAGGGCAAGCCATTACCGGCGAGGTTTCCAGTTCCCTGTACGTTGGGGCGCAGGCTAGTAACGCCGAATTGGTTCCCTTCATGGGGCGGGTGGACGAGAATCTGCTTCTTCATTTCTGGCCCGTGGTCACGGGCGTGTTTCAGCCGTTGGCGATAGACCGTGACGGCAAGCCCAAGTTTGAAGGTTACGCCTTGACGATTCCGGATGTTATCGATTTGAAGAGGTTCGCTCGGTCTTTTCGGCAAGCCGTGGCAGAACTGGATGAAGAGACCGTGATGACCCGTCCCAGAGGGGCTCTCATAACGGTCCCTCAAGAAGGGGCGCTGGAGTACATGCATCAATTGATCGCTCTGGCAAAGGCGCACCAAGAGGCCCAGAGCATTGCGCTCAGCGTTTTAGGGATCGAGGTTTTTTGGCTTGTCAGGAAGGGCAACAACGTAAACGTCATAGCTTCGGACAGGATTTCCGTATCAGAAGAGACGCTGGATGAATACGATGCCATCCGGGACCGATACCGGCACACGTTGTTCCGAAGACAAATGATCTTAAACCTGCTGCACGAGAAGCCCTGGTATCAGGGTTTCAACGAGGTATTCGACAACCATCCCCACGAGTTATTTATCGGAAACGACGCCACGTACTTCAGGAATGACGTGGTGCGCCGTTTCAGGCTTCAATTGGAGGAAGGGAGAGCAGTCAATGAATGAGATGGGAGAAACTAATGAACTCTCGAAACGTATTTACGACCTCGTTCGTGCATATGTGATGCGAAAGAGTGAGGCCAAGTCTGGAATCAAGTGGGATGATTTCAAGAGTAATAGAATCAAAGACCCACAAACCGACAAGGAACGGATTAACGTACCGGAAAAATACCGAGAAGCAAGAGAAAAGGTCTGCGCAGAAGCGTTCCTTCGCCTCCGTTCGTGTAAGTCCAGAGAGGACTTTCTTTCCTATTTCACAGGCTCAATCTGCTCAGTGCCGCAATATCTCCCGCCGGAGGAATACTCAAAACTGGCCCTATGGCTGATGTCCGGGGAGAGTTGGTCAGACGCAAAGGCTCTTGCAATGCTGGCCTTCTCAGGCCTGTCACGGATTTGAATTCAAGATAAGTAAGGAGGAAAAGATGAACATATTTGCTACCGTTCTGACTTATGTCGCTCCGTCGGCCAACTACCGGGGTGAGTCGGAAGAGAATCGATCCGTGATGCAAAAGGTGACCCACAGGCGGTTCGAGTATGCAATCATATCGCCTGAGGCGATGCGTAATGCCCTTCGGGAAATATTGCAGGGCTATGGGGCGCCTTGCAACCGTGAGAGGCTGCACAACGAAGACCAACTTGCGGTGCGATTTGAAGATTATCCTTATCCTGAGAAGTATGCAGATGATTTTATATTCGGATATTTTGTCGCCGACCGAAAACAGATCCCTGAGAAAATCATAAAGGAGAGGGGTGGCTTCCAATACAAGCGTGATTCGGTTCTGCGGATGAATCTTGCCAAGGCTCTTGAACCTTATCGACATGACTCACTCCTTACTCAGTCGCCGCTCACCATAAAGAATCCGGATGCCCCTTGGCAGAACGCCACCACATCGGCGCTGCTTCATAGGGAGACTTCGTTGACCCCTTTTCAATATCCGTTCGCAATAAACCTAAATGACTGTCGGTCGGATGATTCTGAACAAGACCAAAATTACAAGGACTGGCTGCGATACCTGCTGAAGGGGATATCGGAACTTAGCGGCGTGGCCGGGAACCAAGCACGAAGCTATTTTGAGATGGCGCCCGCCAGCATAGTAATACGCCTGAGTGAATCCCTCGTGGCAGGTTATAACACGTATGGATTTAAACAGGATGGCTCCTTCCCTGAGGTCATAGACGGCATCCTCAAAGATGACTATCCGGGCAGTGAATTCTATCTGGGCGGCCAAATAGTGAAAGAAGTGCTTGACGTGGACACGCAAGCTAAGCTCAAGGAAAAATCCGTAAATATGTTTCGCATGGGATCCCAGGCACTCGATGCCGTTGCCATAAAAGCCACCGGTAAGGGTTTTGGCTCATGAGAGATGCAGGAGGCAGACAATGCTTCGCCTTAGAGTAAAAGCTCCATTTGGTTCATTCCGACATTTTACCGCAGGCTCATACAGGCCGACCGCTCCGTTTATAACGCCCAGTGCAGCTTACGGCCTGGTGCTGAACCTGGCGGGCATCGAATCACGTCTGGACGATGGCAGGTCAGCCATGACTCTGATGCGAACCGATCTGCCTGCCGTTGATATTGCCCTCGGAGCCGTGGTGTTCCCAGAAGTTCAAACTATGTATCAGCAGCTTCACAACTATCCTGTTGGCGACACGGGCAAGGAGCACAGGCCGAGTTGTAAAGGGGCAAAGTACAACATTCAGCCCATCCGTCGCGAGTTCCTATCAGGGATAGACGCCTATATATGTCTGAGGAACAATGCGCCCCTTGAAGAGACCGTACGACGGGCGCTCAAGAGTTCCGCGGAGTTTGCGGAATCGGGTTTGCGTAGGTACGGCGTGCCTTTCCTTGGAGACAACAATTTCGTGATAGACCGGGTGGAAGAGGAAGCGAAACCTGAAAAGCCGGCATTTTGGTATAGAAAGGTTCAGCCGAGTGAGAAGGAACTCATCCGAGGCAGATGCCGCCTCACCAGTTGGATAGATCGGACCGACATGAGTTGTACGGCAGCAGCCCTTTATGCTCCAATTGTCGAGCCTGAGAGAAATCCTCCGGCGGAGGCCTGGACGCGAGTCCCGCCCCCCAGGATTAACGATTGTTAGCACTCAAGGGGACGCAGAATCGCTGGGAATCTTCAATGGGCCTAAATGACAAGCACGAGCCCTTAATTCGCGTGATGGCGCTTCATGCTTTGACTTATTGCGAGCGTTTGTTCTACCTGGAAGAGGTAGAAGAGATTCGTGTCGCGGACGCGGCGGTGTTCGCGGGAAGAACCCTCCACGAGGAGTTGAAGAAGGCTGAGGAAGAATCAGGAGAATGGACAAGCCGCGAAATAGCGAGTGATTCGCTGGGGCTCGTCGGAAAGGTGGATTGCCTACGCCGGGCTGATGGGAGTTTCGTCCCGTACGAGCATAAGAGGGGGAGACCTCGCCGTGATGGCAAAATGGCGACAGCTTGGCCGGCAGATGCCCTTCAAGTGACAGCTTATGCCATGCTTCTGGAAGATGAGACGGGAACCGAGGTGAAGGAAGGACGAATCAGATACCACGCTGAGAACGTGACGGTACGCATCCCCATTAATGATGAGGCACGGCAGACGGTGTTCGACGCTGTGGCCCGCGCCGTGCAAGTGCGGCAGTCCAGCGAACGCCCACCGGTAACGGGAAACGATCGATTCTGTATACGCTGCTCGCTGGCTCCCGTCTGTTTACCTGAAGAGGAGCGTCTTGCTGCGGATACTCAATGGGAACCCTTGCGTCTGTTTCCTGCTGACCGTGAGTTAAAGGCCCTTCATGTAGTTGAGCCCGGAAGTAGGATCGGTCGCGCCGGCAACACTCTCAAAGTCGAGAGTGCAGACAAGAAACTGGTCGCGTTCCCCATCAATCAAGTGGGGAGCTTAATTATTCACGGGTTCGCACAAATCACCACTCAAGCTTTGCATTTCTGCGCAGGAAACGGCGTCCCGGTGCATTTTATCTCCGGCGGCGGTCGGTACGTTGCCGGCCTTACGGCTGGAGCAGGGGCTGTTCAGCGTCGACTGCGCCAGTATCAGGCTCTATCGGACCCTGAAACCTGCTTGCGGCTGGCCCGCCAGGTTGCGATGGCCAAAGTTGAAGGGGCTTTGAGGTACGTGTTGCGTGCCACACGAGGAGAAGACAGGATAGCCTCCGGGGCAAGCGCTGCAATTGAAGTGTTGCGGTCGTCCCTCAAGAAAATGGCGCACGCGGCAAGTCCTGATGAGCTGCGTGGGCATGAGGGCCTTGCAGGTCGGGTGTACTTTGGTGCCCTGGCAGCCCTACTGAGGGAGGCTGTCCCGGAAGATTTGAGATTCAGCAAACGGAGCCGGCGTCCGCCGAAGGACAGATTTAATGCCCTGCTCGGTTTCGGGTACGCTCTTTTATATCAGGCAGTGTTGCAAGCAATTTTGGCGGTCGGTTTGGAACCGGCGTTAGGGTTCTTTCACACGCCGCGGTCTTCCGCTTATCCCCTGGCCCTGGACCTGATGGAGCTGTTTCGTGTCAGCCTCTGGGATATGGTAATCATAGGTTCAGTCAATCGTTTGCAATGGGATACCAAGGGTGACTTCACCGTGACCCCAGGACGTGTGTGGCTTTCAGCATCGGGGAGAAAACAGGCAATCGAGTTGTTCGAAAAGAGGCTGACCGAAACCTGGAACCACCCAGTCGTCGGGTATTCCCTTTCTTACGCTCGATTAATCGAGCTTGAAGTCCGGCTCCTTGAAAAGGAGTGGACAGGTCCGCCAGGACTCTTCGCGAAAATGAGATTGAGGTAACAATGGCCGAGCAGAGACAATGGTACCTCATTTCCTATGACGTTCGTGACGAAAAAAGACTCCGGCTTGTCGCCAGGCAGTTGGAGGGGTACGGTTCGAGGGTTCAATTGAGTGTTTTTCGCTGCCGCCTGAACATGCGAGGGCTGGAACGGCTCAAATGGGAACTCACCAAGATTATGGACCCTGAGGATGATCTTCTCATTATAGGGCTGTGCACAAAATGCGCAGACCGAATCAGGCGGCGGAACGTTGTAGAAAGCTGGTTGGAAGAAATCAGCACTTACGAGGTGGTCTAACGGCATTGTTTTCAAGCATATGAGCAATAAGGGGCGTGGAGCATGCTGAGGATGGCCATTCGCAGATTGATTTTGGGCAGTTATGGTAACTTCATAAGCGGATATGTGCTTGCATGAACAGGCTCAAAATAAAACTTCAGTGTGTTTACAGGCTTGTATTTGAATCCAGATGGAGATTTGAATTATCAATACTTGTCGTCGAACCGCATGGGGTCGGAGAAAGAGGAGTACCTGAATCAAGGGTCGTGAAGACAGCCCTCAGACTGAGAATTAGTGTAGCCCAGTGCAGATACCTCTGATGCCGTAAGGCGTTGAGCACACTCCTTGGGTCGGCCTGTTAACCGCTGGCTTGCAAACATTTATATATAATTACAAATACATATCCATCTCTACATCAGAAAAAAGCCGAGCAACACACTTGCGGGTGCATTGAACTGAGACAATCCTTTGTCTGAGGTCAGCTCAAAGATGTTGGGAAAGGGACTGGTAGAAATATGGGTGTAGAGATGTGTGGGTATGAATATATGCGTAATTATATATAGTTACAGAGACGCAAGAATTCAAGTCGGTGGTCTCCCCAAAACCCCCAAAGAATGGTTTTTCAAAGTCCTCTAAGGCTTCGTGTATTCAATTTTGAGCGATTTTTAAAATTAGGTAAGGGGAAAGTATGGGTGATTTTCGCAAATTGTGCTTTTGGGAGCAATAAGCATTGCGTTTGACATTGCGCCTGGGTAAAACAGCATGTCAATGCGCTCTGCGGTTGCCATGGGGAGGCTTATGCCGATCCATATAAACGATGTTAGCTGCCGAAGTGATGTGAGATAGGATCAAACATGAAAGACTTCCTCAATAAGCTCTCTCCTCCACCTGACCACGTACGCACTTGTCGGATGAGCCCGCTTTTTCACGTATTCCCGAATGCCACTCTCGCTTGAATTGTTGTGCAACGGAATGTCTGGTCTTTCCCGAACGAGCACCCCGGCGTAGCCGACATGATCGTGAGGCATGAAGACAGGCAAAAGCATCTGAAAAGTATGTCTCTTACGATAAGCGACCAGGACTTGCTGGACGCGTCTGACTGGATGAATTTCGATGGGGATGCGCTTTGTAAAACGACCCCAAGCCGCAATCGGTAACTCCAATACCAACTTTCGTCTTCTGTGCCCAGGGTCTGTTTGGCAATCTCTCGCAGGCGGTCTATCCCCATCTGTTTTTCACTCAATCCATTCTTGAGTAAGGCCATTACACCTCCTTGACTTAGAAAAATGCCTATGAAGCGTTCCGCATTGCCGTTGTCAAGATGATGTACCACTATCTCCTTCACATATCTAAAGCAACCGCTCGCTTTCATCCTGGCTAAATGCTGATTCTTGCCCCACCGCTTGACGGGTGATTTGGCCTCCAATTCCTTTTCGTACACCCGGACTCTTCGCATACATTCTTCATACGCCGCATCCGCTTCCCAACTCCCTGTGGTTGGAGGCCAGTCATAATCATAAGCAGCAAAGACCCCGCCAGGATTCAAAATCCGGGCTACTTCTTGAAAGGTAGCTTGTGGCTCCATCCAGTGTAGCGCTTGAGAACATGTGACAATCTGAGCACACTGGTCAGGTAAGCCGGTTTGGTGAGATAATCCTTCCCGATAAGAAACATTCCGAGCCCTGGTTTGTACTTCAGCTTGATGACGCATATCGGCAGACGGCTCAATCCCTATGACCTCGCGCACCTTATCGGTCCAATACCGAGTTGAGAGACCTGTCCCGCAGCCTAGATCAACCACACGTTGAGGAAAAACGGATTGAGCCAGTCGCATAAGAATTGGTGCTATAATGGCAGGCGGCTCGGGGCGGTATTTGTCATACAGATCAGCAAATCCGCTAAATCGGTCAATATTTCCAGTGAAATCGTTTGGTGGGAGACTCATATAGTAATACTCATGACTTTCACATTTATCTAAAGTGGACTTGTTTTGACTTTTCGCGAATTCGGTCCTTGATTGTGACCAATGAGGGTTGAAATCAGCCCATCAGACGCTCTAAGAAAAGAGAAAAAACCAAACCACATCACCATATTACTGAGCAGCTCTGTTGTCCAGCTTGTTCTTGATAAGCACGAGTGACGCTGTGAAGACGGGCTTGATAAATTGCCAAAAAGGGAGCCTCCTATAGTTGAGGTACAGATAGTCGATGTATCCGTAGCCTGATCTGGGGGAAGGAATCACTAAGAAGTTAGACTCTGCGGACCCCTTCTTAAATGTGGGCGGTGGCAGAACTCAGCAAGAGGACCTATAACGTGGTCATAAACCGAATTCTCTCTTACCAACCTCTGAGCGATTCGGGACTTAGTAGCTACAGCATCGGGATTATCTTGAACTTCGTGACTTTTGACGAACCGATGGGAATTCATACGTCTCTATGGTGTTCAATGGTGCTTGATTTTTCAGGACAATTGCGAAAAGAGCGCTTCAACAGTTATTGGTTCACAGCCTTCACACGGCAGGGCTCTCAACCGAGGGGACGGAAGAAGGCCGCGCATATTCATTTATGAGTGCCATGAAGACTTGGGGCTGAGCCCGGAAAGAGGATGTGAAAGATTCTCCACGAAATTTGTGCCAATCTTGCCGTCTTCGTCTGGCTCTTGTTCCACATTTCATTGTACTTTTAGGCCAATTTTCATTCTTCAACTGGTTAAGGGTTGTGCGCTCACAGGGTTCATAGCAGGGCCTCAGGGGATTCTTGCAAGATTTGGGACCACGATGGCTGGACACAAGGTCTGGATCTTTGTTACCTGACGTCTCATGCTTTTCGCAGCTATGTCGGCAGCGCTATCGTTTCTCTGTGCCTGGAACTTCAAAAGGCTAGACACATCCCATGCCCAGCCTAAAACCGCAGTGGTTAGCTCGTCAACCATCGCAAGCAATTCAGGACTGCTGCTTACGCTTTTTCGGAGCGTACAGAATTCCCCCAGAACATTCTTGACCAACTCATCAAAGGCCGCGTCAGCAGAGTCGTTAAGGATTACCGTTGCAACCTTGTCAACGAGCTGCTTGATGTCGGCGCACACGTTAACTTTGGTGTCCGGGCTTAAGGTTTCCGTAGATCCCTCGGTTGGCATCGTCATGATGCAGAGCCCTATTATAGGGACGATAAAAAAAGGTGCGATACCCTTCATGGCAGTTCCTATCAAAAAATTATGGCAGCCGGTACTGCGTGGAGCTTGAATTACGGGAGTGTCGGCAATCCGGAGATAATAGCATCGGGGTCCGGTTCAGGGATGGTTCCCCTGACGGGAAAAAAGTCGTCATTTTTCTCCGTTAAGATCCGACCAAGAAAAATCCGTCGCCACATTTCTCGGTAAGCCTATTTTGGCGTATTTGTAAGAATGTCTCAGCGTACGTCTTTCTGTCAAGTGTTCGTCGTCAGCAAAAATGGTAATCGGAATTGGGAATTTTTAGTAGGGAGTTGATGACGTTGATTATTTAGAATCGAAAATACATTCATCGCATCTCGTTGAATAGGGGGGAGGAGGACATGGTCCAGTTTGATGAAGGAAAGATGAAACGTCTTTTCATGAGGTTTTTCGGGGCCCGCAGGGAGAAAGAACGATGAGATACACAAGAATTGTGCTATTACCGGGTTTAGCAGCCGTGGCAATAATGGTACTCGATGTGGGATATACTTCCGCTCAATCGACTTCGGCGACCCTTTCTCGCGTCTACCTCAATTGGAAACTCGGTAATTGAAGGCAAGACATCCGGGCCGACCACGCTGGTGCGGGAAGGACACGATGGTCAATTCTGGGGAGGCTTCCGCTCCTTCTACGCATATCCGTGGAACGACGATTACGGCAACCCCTCTGAGTACAACGTGACCCCAGCCAAAACTTGTATACGGAACGCCTATTCGTACACATGCTACAACTTTCCGAGCGATACCGGCCACTGATCAAAGCGCATCGGTGCTGCCGATGTTGCTCTGGAGTGGTATGGCCGTGCGTATGCGTCCAGGAATTACAATCTTGTAGACGTGGTCATCTATATCCCGTGCGTCTTTGTAAGACATAAGGTTCTCCT
>Ga0326727_10020980_pt1 | contig 12880 bp, 7 predicted proteins | sample MB2enrmetagenome_FD_207643 | JGI IMG/M metagenome (GOLD analysis project Ga0326727, IMG submission 207643) | Lab enriched peat soil microbial communities from McLean, Ithaca, NY, United States - MB29MY | ecosystem: Environmental > Terrestrial > Soil > Wetlands > Peat | place: USA: New York...
GAGGCAGGGGCGACCTTTGTGGTCGCCCGCGGGCGGCTACAAGGGCAACCCCTACATCGTGGTTTTTTCACACCTTTTTCGCCTTTCCGCAAGGCAGGGCGGCAGAGCCGCACATGCCAGTCGAACAAAGTGTAGAAATCCCGAGCCCTCCACTAGGGGAAAGAGGGCTGTTGAATCTCTTCAAACCCCGATGTCCTGCCATTGATGAATAAGGGCTAATCCCAAGGAGAAGTCAGTTTAAGCTTGACAACCCTATAGTATAGGGGGGTATAGTATATTGGACTGGGGTGGGTCGATGGCTCACACAACCAGAGACAAGGAAAAGCTGCTCATCCGGGTGCGGCGGATTCGAGGACAAGTGGAAGCGGTTGAGCGCGCCCTCAGTGAAACCCGCGAGTGCGCCGAGGTACTTCAGTTGGTGGCGGCCTGCCGGGGCGCCTTGAATGGGCTGATGGCCGAGTTGATCGAAGGCCACATCCGGTTCCACGTATTGTCACCCAATGGCAGGAATGGGGCTCCTCAGGCCGAAGCCGCCGAGGAGCTGATCGAAGTGGTGCGAACTTACTTGAAGTAGCGCTGAAGCCCAAGTTGTATAGCAACCACCCCCTGCCCACTCCTTAACCAAGAAGGGGAGCCAAGGCAAGAGCTGCTCTCCCCTTTGGGGAAGGCCCGGGCGTGGGGAGAAAAGTAACCTTTCAGCTCAGGGCATTAGGGGGAAAACATGGCAACCATAATCAAAAACCCGGGGGAGCCGTCTGCTCATTTCCCGCAGCATGGCAGCGTCCCCTCTCGCCGCGAGGCCGAGGGGACAGAGCGGGAAGGGCATGACGCGGAAAGCTCGAGTCACAAGCACACTATCCGATGGCACGATATGGCCCGAATCGCTTTCGTCGCGGCGGCGGCAGCGGCGCTCTGGTTCCTGCGCATGGGGCCGAATTCGTTCTATACGGGAATCGGCGTGGTGTGCGCCGCTGTGGGTGGTTATGCGATCTTTCGCGAGGCCATAGAAAACGTCCTCGAACGCCGGATGACGATGGAACTCTCCATGACCATCGCCATCCTGGCTGCGCTCGTGATTCGTGAATTCTTCACCGCCCTGGTGATTACCTTATTTGTTCTCGTTGCCGAAGTTCTGGAGAGCCTCACGGTGGGGCGGGGGCGGCGGGCGATTCGCCATTTAATCGATCTTCTTCCCAGCCGCGCCACGGTGCGTCGCGCGGGAGTTTGGACGGATGTCGAGAGCCGGCAAGTCGAGCGCGGGGAGACCGTTCTGGTTAAGCCCGGCGGCCGGATTCCAGTGGACGGCGCGGTCGAGGCGGGTCACTCCTTCGTGGATCAGGCCGCCATAACCGGAGAATCACAGCCGGTGGAAAAGTCCCCCGGCGCCACCGTCTTCGCCGGCACCATCAACCAATCGGGCGCGCTCGAAGTCCGCGCGGAGCACTTGGGCCGCGACACAACCTTTGGGAAAATCATCGAGGCCGTGGAGCGCGCGGAGAAATCCCGCGCGCCGATTCAAAAGACCGCCGATCGCCTGGCGGGATACCTGGTTTATTTCGCCATAGCCTCGGCCGGGTTGACTTTTCTTCTCACTCACAATGTGCGTTCGAGTATTTCCGTGATCATCGTGGCGGGCGCCTGCGGAATCGCCGCTGGGACGCCGCTGGCTATCCTGGGAGGCATCGGGAGAGCCGCTCACCACGGGGTGATCGTCAAGGGTGGACTATACCTCGAGCGGCTTGCTGAGGTGGACACCATCCTGCTCGACAAGACCGGCACGCTCACCTACGGCGTTCCGGAAGTGGAAGAGGTGCGCCCCGCTCCTGGAGTATCCCGCGAAACCTTGTTGCGCGCCGCAGCGGTCGCCGAATCACGTTCCGAGCATCCCCTCGCCAAGGCGGTGCTTAGAAAAACGTCCGAACTTGCCCTCGAGCATGAGGATCCCGAGGGTTTTGAGTACATACCCGGCCGAGGAGTAATGGCCCGGTTAGGCAGAGAGGAAATTCTGGTTGGGAGCCGGAACTTTCTGGAAGGGCGAGGCGTTCGAGTAAACGGCCTCGAAGGCAACCGTGGTGGTTCTGAAATCTTCGTGGCTCGTCGCGGCCAATTCCTGGGAAGCCTGGTTATTTCAGAACGGCTTCGCTCCGGGGCGCGCCAAGCGGTTCAATCCTTACGGTCAATGGGATTAAGGACGGTGCTCCTGACAGGGGATACGAAGGCGGCTGCGGACACGGTCGGAAGGGAGCTCGGCGTAGAGGAAGTGGCCTCCGAACTTCTTCCTGAAGGGAAACTCGAGTATGTGACGCGCCTGAGCGCGGAAGGTCGCACCGTGGCCATGGTTGGCGACGGGGTGAATGATGCCCCGGCTCTGATGCAGGCTGCTGTCGGCGTGGCCATGGGATCAGGGACGGATGTCGCGCGCGAGAGCGCGGAAATTGTGCTGATCGGGAACGACCTTTCCAAGCTCGTCGAAATCCTGCGCATCGCGCGCCGCTGCCGGCGGACCATCTTGCAGAATTTCGTCGGAACACTCGGGGTAGATGGCGTCGGCATGGGCCTTGCGGCTTTTGGCCTGCTCAACCCGCTGCTCGCCGCTTTCATCCACGTATCGTCCGAGATGGCGTTCATTTTGAATTCAGCGAGGCTGGTCCCACGCGCATCGCTGGCCGGCGCACTGGCTCGAGGGCCACGTTCCGCAGGCAGGCTAGCCTGGGAGAAAACGCCTCGCGAGCAAGCCTCAGACATAGCTTGACCATGAAGTGATTGTCGAAAATGGAGAGAATGGAGGCCATCATGAAGTCCCGAATAGTGCTTTTGTGCTGCGCGTTCGCCGCCCTTTGCGGGTTGGGTATCGCGCAGAAGACGAACGTTGTGACGGTTCCCGCCCCCCACACGCCGGCGACCTCAGGCAAATCGATGTATCTGGCGTACTGCGCTACGTGCCATGGGAAAGGGGGAAAGGGTGATGGACCGGTTGCCCGCGCTTTAAAAGTTCCTCCCCCAGACCTGACGGCTCTTTCGAAACGGAACAACGGCAAATTCCCGTCGGCGCAGGTTGTCAACACCATCACCGGCCCCGCACGCACGCCAGCGCACGGCTCCAGCGAAATGCCGGTGTGGGGTCCGATTTTCATGGCCATGGAACACCAACACGAGTCGGAGGCTCGCTTACGCGTGGCCAATCTCGCCGATTACATTAAGTCGCTGCAACAAAAGTAGGAGCGGCGAGAAATTAGTTGCAACCTACCTACCGCATTAGGCATCATTATACTAATCCGACTTTTAATGGGCTTTGTAAGGCGATGTAGGCATCACCCGGATACTTGTAGTTGGCCATGAGACATTTGCACCTGAAGCCGCTGCCACGTGCTGTCGCCACAGCACTCATTCTCTTCACCCAGCTTCAGCTCTTGTGGGTCGCCGCCGTACATTCCCACGAGTTACCGGTGGGGCCGCTGTCCTCAAGGCTTGAGCCTGCCAGTCCCAGCCAGCAGACCACCTCTGCGGGCGCAGAGCTTCTATGCCCTGCCTGCCATGTTACTTGTCATAACCCAGCCCAAACTGCGGTAGAGTTTTCTGCGCCACAGCCCCGCGTCTCACAAAGACGCCCACTGGCGCCTTCGCCTGCCAGAACGCGGACTTGCGATCTGCCGATTTTACGCGGCCGCGCCCCTCCCCTCTCCTAAGTTGTGCCTCTACTCTACATTCCTCTCATAACAATCAACTTCATAGCTCAGGAGGGCATGATGACTTCTCGTATTCGCATGGATTGTGTACTGGCTTCTGTTTTGCATCACCTTTGCCGACCATCTCGCCTATTGCGATTGCGAACTGGACGAGCAGTGATGGCAGGTCTGTTTTTGATGGGCAGCTTGATCGGATTTGCGCGCCTCTCGAAAGCACAGGGAGGGGGTTCAATCTCCGGTACGGTTCAAGACCCGTCCGGCGCGGTGGTGGCAAACGCTACAGTGACCGTCGAAAACCCGGTCAGCAACTATGTTCGCTCTACGACCACCGACAATTCGGGAAGTTTTAGATTTTCCAACCTGCCGTTTAATCCGTACCACCTGACAGCCGCAGCGAGCGGATTCACCACCACGACGCAGGACGTCGACGTTCGCTCAATGGTGCCGGTGGAATTGAAGATTGTACTGGAGGTCTCTGGGGGGACGACTAGCGTGACGGTTACAGGTGAGGCCGCCGACCTGATCGAACAGACTCCCATCACGCATACCGACGTTGACCGCGCCTTATTCGATAAGCTGCCGCTGGAGAGTGCGTCGTCGTCGCTGAGCTCGCTGATCACGCTAGCATCTCCAGGAGTCGTCGCGGACTCGAACGGTCTTTTCCACGGACTCGGTGACCACGCAGAAAACTCGTTCGCGGTGGACGGTCAGCCGATAACCGATCAGCAAAGCAAGGTTTTTTCCAATCAGATCCCCGTCGACTCCATTCAGTCCATGGAGGTCATCGAAGGCGCACCGCCCGCCGAATACGGAGGCAAGACCAGCGTGGTGGCTAAGGTAACGACACGGTCGGGTCTAGGACAGGCCCACCCGCACGGTGACGTGACGGCCTCCTACGGTAACTTTGGGACCTCGAACGGAGGATTCGATCTCGGTTACGGCGGAAATTCGTGGGGCAATTTTATTTCGGTCAACGGCCTGGATACCAGTCGATTCCTGGATCCGCCGGAACATAACGTGATGCACGCCAAGGGGAATCAGGAGAACCTCTTCGACCGAGTGGATTTCAAGGCTTCCGAAAAGAACACAGTGCAACTGAACCTGGGTTTCACACGCTCCTGGTTTCAAACTCCCAATACCTGGGACCAGCAGCTTCAACTCTGTACGGCTTTAACGGCAGACTGCAATGGCGCCCCCTACGCCACCGGTTCCTTTGCGCTCAACCCGATCACCGGCTCTCCTTTGGGGCCCACCGATCAGCGCTCGCAAATCCGGACCTTTAATGTCGCTCCGACATTGACCCGATTGATGAGCACGGATGCGGTGTTCACCTTCGGCCTCTGGGCTCGACACGATGAATATAACTATTACCCGAGCAACGACCCTTTCTCCGACTTGGGGCCGCTTCAGGACGAAACCGTCTCTCAGCTCCGGTTCCTGACCAACATGGGTGCCAAGGTCGGCTATTCGTACGTCAAGGGGATTCACAATCTCGACCTCGGAGTTACGTTCCAGCACACTTTTCTTACCGAGAATGACGACTTCGGCATCGTGAACCCCGGCCTGCTCCCGGGTTGCAAGAGTGCCGCATGCGCGACGCTGCTGCCGTACGACTTGACGGTGGGCGGCCGCCTCTACGGCTACCGCGGACGTGCCGACATCCGAGAGTTCGCCTTCTACGCCCAGGACAATATCAGAGAGGGGCCCTGGAGTTTTAATATTGGACTTCGAGGAGATGAGTATAACGGTCTCGAGGCCGTCGGCCGGCAACTCGAGCCCCGCCTGGGCATCGCCTATAACATCAAGCCCTCCAATACGGTGTTACAGATTTCCTATGCTCGCACCCTGGAGAGCCCATTCAATGAGAACCTGGTCCTCTCCGGCACGGGGTGCACGGATCCGGTGGTCAACGCGATCATGACCCTCGCCCAGGGCTTCGCCTGCACCACTTCGCCCCTGACTCCCGGTTTTCGCAATGAGTTCCACGCCGGTCTGCAGCAAGCTTTCAGCAAATATTTTGTCTTCAGCGGCGAGTATATCTGGAAGTACACCCACAATGGATACGACTTCAACGTGTTTGGGACGAGTCCCATTACCCTGCCCATCGAGTGGAGCCGTTCGAACATACCGGGCTTTGCCCTCCGCGGAAGTCTTCCGGATCTGCACGGCTTGTCGGCGTTTGTCGTGATGTCCTCGGTCGCGGCCCGCTTTTTCCCGCCCACGGTCAGCGGAATCGCCCCGCCTTCGCCTCCCGGCGTTTTTCGCATCGACCACGACGAGCATTACGGCCAGACGTTCCACGCACAATATCAACCCTTTAAGCGTTCACCGTGGGTTGGGTTCAACTGGCGGTATGACAGTGGGCTGGTGAGTGGCGCCGTACCCTGCGAGGCTCAAACTGCCACGTGCTCCTTGTCGACGTCGGCGGCAGATCCTGGTGGAGTGGGGGTAGCCAACGTTGACAAGGGGGACATCGCCATGGTGAATAATGTCAACGGATTGCCCCTGACTGCCGACCAGGAGTTCGAGGCCGGCCTTATCTGTAACGGCGTGGCCGCGACCCCGAGGCAGCCTTTGCCGTTCGCTTGCCCGGCGTCCGGCCTCACTTCCGCTCTGGTGAAAATACCGGCGCCGAATACGGAGAACGACGACCACAACCCGCAGCGTATCCAGCCACGGAGCTTGTTTGACCTGGCCGTCGGCTACGACAACATCTTTCATACCGACCACTACAAGTGGAATCTGCGGTTTACGGTTATTAACTTGGCAAACAAGGACGCGGTCTATAATTTCTTTTCCACTTTCAGTGGAACCCACTACGTGACGCCGCGCACCGCCACCGTAGAACTCGGGTTCCGCTTCTAACATCACTCGATCCTCAGGCCGGGGCTCCGGCCAGGGCAGGTCTCCTGCCCGCCGGAGCCAACGTGGCTTTATTCGCCATAAATGGTAAGGTGTGAAGCCGCACGATTGCACAGCTTGGAAAGAGCTGGGCCGATCCGTCGTTTCATCTAGCTGGAAGACTCTACCTGGTCACGAAGCGCCTTGGCTTTCTCCCCCATCTTCCTCGCCTTTTTGTGCTTCCCCTCGCGCGTGTAAACACCGGCTAGGTTAGAATACACGGCGGCCAGGGCGAGTGCATCCGGTTTCGGCTGCTTAGCGAAAATAGTCAACGCCTCGGATAAAGTCTGTTCCGCTTCCAGGAATCTTCCTTCTTGCGTGTATGCGGCGGCCAAGTTTCTCAGGGATGCCAGGGCTTCGGGGCTTTCAGGTCCGTACACCTTCTTTCGAATCCCAAGGGCGCGCAAACAGAGCAGGTCAACGTTGACCTGCTTGTACTCCTGGAGCAATACTGCGGCAAGGTTGTCGAGGCTTTGTGCCACTATGGGATTGTCCGGTCCCCAGGCCTTCTCACGAATGGAAAGGGCGCGCTTAAGAAGGGGCTCGGCCTCGGCGTATTTCTTTTCCGAGAAATAAAGCTCTCCCAGGTTGTTGAGCCCGGAAGCGAGATCGGGATGGTCGGGCCCCAGGAACTTTTCCACCAAAGAGAGTGAAAGCCTATACAACGGCTCAGCTTCCGAGTATCTGCCCTCAAGGCTGTAGAGCGATGCCAAATTGTTCACGGAGTTGGCCACATCAGGATGCTCAGGGCCGAAGGCTGCTTGCCGAATGGAAAGTGATCGCTTGTAGAGCGATTCGCTCTCGGCGTATTTGCCTTGCCGTATATAGAGGCTTGCCAAGTTATTGAGGCTGGTCGCAAGCTCGGGATCGCCTGGCCGTAAGGTTTTTTCTTTAATGATGACAGCCCGGCGGTAGAGGGGTTCGGCCTCCGCGAGCTTGCCCTGCTCCCAGTAGAATTCTCCCAGATTGTTCAAGGTGTTGGCCACTTCAGGGTGCTCAGGTCCCAGGCTCTTCTCGCGCAGGTCGAGGCATTTGTGGTACAGCGGCTCAGCCTCTGCATACCGGCTTTGGTATGTGTATAGAGCCGCCAAATTGTTAAGGGTGGTGGCCAGATCGAGGACTTGGGGGCTCTGCTTTTCCCAGATCCCCTGTGCCTGTTTGAAAACCCGTTCCGCCTCAGTGTATTTGGCCTCGCGCTGGTATAGAACGCCCAAGTTGTTAAGGGTTATGGCCAATCGGTGGTCAGATAGCCCGTAGGACTTCGCATCTTGTTCCGCCTGCAAGAATTGCGACTCCGCCTCGCGGTAGCGCCCATCACCGTAAGCCTTATCCGCGGCTCTGAGGGCACTGTTCCAACGGCCCGTTTGGCCGAAAACCCCGCAAGGCGCCAGAACCAGACACAACACCCACAAGATTAGGTCCCGCATTCGGCCCTCCCGAAGACCGTTTGCATCAAAGTCTTCTTGGCGGCGGGCTTCAGTCCGGCATAGTGCCATCCGCAGCAAATGCCCTGGAAAGGCGGCCCCCAAAGTATCACGGGGCCAGCGCCTTATCGGATTGGTCTATATCGCTCACCAGAGGGAAGGGTAGGCAAGTTATCTGCCAGTTCAATCTTCCACAAAACTACCTCCCCTCCTCGCTGGAGGAGAAGTCCGGGGGTCAGCCTCTTTCAGAGCTTTCGGGTATTTGGGGATTTTCACACAATTTTTTGGAGTGCCAACTGCTCGCTGTATAATGGAGTTGTGTTGTAGACACCGCTTCGGACTTTAAGTCATAGGCAACCCTGCCAGTCTCGGTTGCCTTCACAGGCACGACTGGCGAGCTTGTTGGGTTAAGAGGGGCCGTGAGCCACCGCAGATTATCCGGTCATTATCGCAAACTGCGTGCTGCCCTGGTGGCGGCTGCCATTCTGGCGCAGGTCCACCTCTTTCTCGTGGTGGAACTGCATCACCACGAAGCCCAACTCGTCTTTTCCGGGGGTCAAAGCAAGGCCGAGGCACAAATGGCGGAATGTCAGGCGTCGGCAAAGCCTGATGTCAATTGCGCTGCTTGCATGATGTGTCGCCAAGGAGCTGTCCGGCCTGCTAGTTCGACACTCCTACCGTCCAGAGACCCGGTAGCCCGAAAACTCTCCCTAAGAGAAGCCTTCAAGTTTGCCCGCTTGTTGCCTTCCCGGCTAACCTCACGCGCCCCTCCCCTTTCCTGAGACCCTTGCCACATTTCAACCCGACGTAAAAACTCTCATCAGGACCAAGGAGGAGGCTATGGCTATGAAACGAGCATTGCTGCTTATCTTGTGCAGTATGCTGGGAATTGCAAGTCTTGCGAAAGCTCAGGGAGCTAACTCAACTTCCATCTCGGGTACGGTTTTGGACCCCTCGGGCGCTGTAGTGGTCAACGCCACGGTGGTCATCCTAAATCCGGTCAGTAGCTATCAACGCTCCGTCGTCACCGACAGTTCGGGAAGTTTCAGATTTCCCAACGTGCCCTTCAATCCGTATCATCTTACGGTCACGGCTCCCGGATTCGCTCCCTCGGTTCAGGACGTCGAAGCCCGCTCTTCGGTGCCAATGGAGTTGAAGATTGAACTGAAGATTTCTGCCGGCGCCACGAGCCTAACGGTTACTGCTGAGGCTGCGGACCTCATCGAACAAACCCCCGTTAACCACACCGATGTTGACCGGGCATTGATCGACAAGGTGCCTCTGGAGAGTCAGTCGTCTTCGGTCAGCTCGCTGGTTATGCTTACCACCCCCGGAATTGCTGCGGACTCGAATGGTCTGTTCCACGGCATGGGCGATCACAACGAAGTCTCGTTCTCGGTCGATGGCCAGCCCATCACCGACCAGCAGAGCAAGATCTTTTCAAACCAGATTCCCCTCGATTCCGTCCAGTCGATCGAGGTCATCCCCGGCGCGCCGCCCGCCGAATACGGGGACAAGACCAGCGTGGTGATCAAGACCACCACGCGCTCCGGCCAGGGGATGACACCCGCCCATGGGAGCGTCAAGGCGTCGTACGGCACCTTTGGCTCGGCCCTGGGGGGATTCGAAGTGGGTTATGGCGGTAAGGCCTGGGGGAACTATATCGCGGTCAATGGATTGAATAGTTCACGGTTCCTGGACCCGCCGGAGTTCACCGTGATGCACGACAGCGGCAACGAAGAGAACGTATTCGACCGCATCGACTATCAGCCGACCACTGCGAACTCGTTCCAACTTAACTTCAATTACACGCGCTCCTGGTTCCAGAATCCCAATACGTATGACCAGCAACTTCACTCCGGTATCGTCAACAATATCACCGACGCTCGGCTCGGCCCGGCAGACCAGCGCTCACAGATTAATACCATCAACCTGGCGCCAAGCTGGACGCGGCTGATCAACTCCACCACGTTATTCACATTCGGGGGCTTTTTGCGGCAAGACCGGTACAATTACTACCCCAGTGGGGACCCCTTTTCGGATTATTCTCCCGACCTCCAGTCGGAAACCGCTAGTCAGACCCGAAGGCTTACCAACGCCGGCCTTCGAGCCAGCCTTTCTTACGTGAAGGGGATCAATAACGTGAAAGTCGGGGGTGTCTTCCAGCACACATTCCTGACGGAGAATGACGGCCTCGCGCTCGTTGATCCGACCTTCAACCCGGTCTGCTTCAATGCCGACGGAACTCCTAACCTGGACCCTGCGGTGGTCAACTCGGGGCAATGTGGGGGTCCGCTCGACCCCGGAGGCACGGCGAATACAGGGTTTAGTCCGATTGTGGCCTGCGTGGACCTTACCAGGCCCACACCCGACGCGTCCGACAATTGCTCGACGTCAACCAGCACCCCTTTGCTCTTTCACGGCCATACGGACGTCAAGGAAATCGCCCTCTTCGGTGAGGATGACATCACAAAGGGAAATTGGTCTTTCAATCTCGGATTGCGCGGTGATGTCTACAGGGGCATCGCCAACTCTCAACAACTCGAGCCCCGGCTGGGCGCTGCGTACAAGGTTGCACCCAGCAATACGATCCTTCGGTTTTCGTACGCGCGAATCTTGGAGACTCCTTTTAACGAAAACCTCATTATCGCCAGCACTGGCTGCACCATCCCTGTCATCGCCGCCATCGTGCCGCCGCCCGGCGTCACGTGTAAGGCCGGACCGCTTACTCCCGGCACGCGGAATGAATACCATGCGGGCTTGGAGCAGGCCTTCGGGAGATACTTGGTTGTGAACGGCGAATATGTTTGGAAGTACACCCATCACGGTTTTGATTTTGGTGTTGTAGGCGCCACACCCATCGCATTCCCGGTCGAGTGGGCCAAGTCCAAGATTCCAGGTTGGGACCTTCGCGTCAGCGTTCCGGACTTTCACGGTTTCTCGGCGTTTGTGGTGATGTCCAGTGTTGCCGCGCGCTTCTTCCTGCCGCAAGTCGCCGGCATACCAATCATCCCCCTCTCGAGCGGCGTCTTCCGGATTGACCACGACGAGTTTCTCAACCAGACGACCCACCTGCAATACCAGTACAAACACGGGCCGTGGCTGGGCTTCAATTGGCGGTATGACAGCGGACTGGTGACCGGCTCGACGCCGTGCCTCGCCGCCACTTCGACCTGCGCGTTTGCGACTTCTCCCCTGGACGCGCCGGGAGTGGGGGCTGCCATGCTCAATGGCCAGCCACTTCCGAGTGGTTACGTGGCCCTTTACAACGCCGGTACCGGGCTGCCTCTGACTGCCGACCAGGAGTTCCAGGCCGGCTTCACTTGCGGTGGCCAGCCTGCTGCTCCAAGCCCCATTGGACCCGCACTTGCCGATTGCAAGGCGACAGGATTCGGGGCCAAGTACCTCAGAATCCCGCCCCCCTTTACGGAAAACGACGATCACCACCCGCAGCGCATCGCTCCGCGGCACTTGTTCGATCTGGCCTTGGGCGACGACAATTTGTTTCATGGCGACCATTACAAGTGGAGCCTGCAAGTTACGGTCGTCAACCTGTTGAACAAAGAAGCCCTCTACAACTACCTTTCCACGTTCAGCGGCACGCACTACGTCACGCCGCGCACCCTGACCGCTGAGCTGGGGTTCCACTTTTAAGGGGCAAGTCACCCTCCCCCGGCGAGCGGCAGGCGCTGCGGTAGCGCTGACTTTCAGGTCAGCACGCAGGGAACAGGCAAGAGGGCCGGCCGAAAGGTGGCCGCAAGGCCGACCTAAAGGTCGGTGCTCTTTCTAGCGCAGTCCGGATTTTTACTTCGGCGCCCGAATCCAGCCACGCCCTAGCCGGGTGTGCGGGCGATTCCCCATGCGGACCCTTTGTCTCTTGACAACCTCGATAGCGTAGGCTATACTTCTACGGTGGGTTTTTCGTTAGCCTATGCATTCAAGGGGCGCTAGCCCCTTTGGAGCCTGGCCGCAATCGAGCGAGCGCGAGGGTTTCTTCTTGGACGAACGAACCGAGAATGTCTATGAAAACAAAGGACAGGCGGGTAGCACAGGCACTCTTGCCTGTGCCCGTGGATTAGCCCGCCCTGGACCCGGGCAAGACTGCCAGTGCTACACCTGAACCCGGGTCGGCCTTGCTCGGCCCTCGCTGTGGGCTGACACAAAAAGTGAACGAACGAACCGAGAATGTCTATGAAAACAAAGGATCGCTGTGGAAAACTTGCCAACGAAGCCGGAATGTCTATGAAAACACATATACTTAGCCTTGATATTTTGGTATTTTGTTGAAACTAAATGACTTGTTATGTTTACACCGCTTAGCACGACCACCTCTCATGCTTGCTGTTTCCATGGACATTTAGTTCGAAGACGCCATCTCGGAACGCGAATTGCCCATGTACGACCCGTAAGTGGGTTGTTAGGGTGTTTTGACCCGAAAGCGGGATTCTGCATCCCGGATTACTCAAAAGGTACTTGCGACGTCGATCGTGCATGGCGGGCTTAGCCTCTTTCGGCTACCGCAGCGTGCTGACCCAAGAGGTTACTTAAAGGCCTATCTTAGCGACTTTATGTCGCTAAGACCGGTTAGGGACCTTTGGTGGTGTAGCAACGTAAAATCGCTGCTTCATCATTCGCGCGGGCTTTCCAGCCTTCTGCTGACGGTCAGCGCTAACGCCGACGCCAAATACTGGCAGACAACGGAGAGGAAAAGGAGTAGAATCCTCGACTTCACGCAGACTCAAAAGAAACCAAGAGCTCAAGGCTGAGGCCTTTTCGTCTCGAATCCTCGCCCGCGCTCGACAAGGGTTAAGCTTCTATGAGCATCAATATTGGATTAGATATCGGCGGCGTGAGTTTTAAGCTTGCCGC
>Ga0326727_10020981_pt1 | contig 12879 bp, 14 predicted proteins | sample MB2enrmetagenome_FD_207643 | JGI IMG/M metagenome (GOLD analysis project Ga0326727, IMG submission 207643) | Lab enriched peat soil microbial communities from McLean, Ithaca, NY, United States - MB29MY | ecosystem: Environmental > Terrestrial > Soil > Wetlands > Peat | place: USA: New York...
TTTTCTCCGACATGGGGGTAACCTGTTGCCACGGCATGATCGTTCTCCTTATAAACGATCTGCCATTTTATCAACTGTTACCCATGTCCCCGAACACCTGTTACCCATGTCCCCGGTCTATACACCCTTAAGGGGGGGTAAATAGGCCGGCCTGGTTAGAGGGTTGGGAGGCGAGTGTGGGGGGAAGGCAGGGGCCGATGGCCCCTGGCCCTCGCCCGACATTACTCACCCCCCGCCAATAGGCGGGAACAGGCCCAGGCGCTCGTGGCCCTGCAGGGGGAAATCAGCTTCCTGCTGACGGCCGTCCACCATAATCAGGGTCACTTCCACCGGGGGCAGGCCGAGCCTGGCGATCACCTGGGCCACAGTAATCCCCGCCTGCACCTCTAGGGAGATGCCCTGGTAGGGATTATAGTCCGGGATGTATTGCCTGAGGGTGGCGTTAAGGAAGACTTGCAATGCCATGATGTAAGGGTTTGGGCCGGGGGAGGGCAGTGAGCCTCGCTCCCTGCCCTCCCCAGCATCTTCTCTACAAATCCCCCAGCACCCGGTCGATTTCGGTGTCGGTGAAGTCCCAGCAGGTATTGTGGGGCTTCAATTTCTCTTTAAAGAACGCGGGGAGGCGGTCCTGGGCGGGGGTGAAGCCCGCGTCCCGGTTGAAGCTGCGCTCATCGTGCAGGACCTGGCGGCCCAGGGCGGTGACGTCGTCCGTGGTCAGGGCCAGGCCAAAGCGGGCGTTGATCATGTCCGGGATGCACTGCAGGGCCTCGGAATTATCCAGCACCGCGAAGGCCACGAAGAGGCACAGCCCGGTGGCGTCAATGGCCGCGGTGGCGATCTGCAGGTTGCGAGACAGCTCGATGTTCCCTTCCTTCTTTAGGGGGTCGCCGCCGCCGGCGCACTTCAAGAGGTTGACGGCCACGGTGTAGCCCGCGGTGTGGTCGCCCCCCATGGGGCTGGTGGCATAGGTGAGGCCTATGCCCTTTTCCGCCCTGGGGTCGTAGGCGGGGAGGCCCTGGCGCTTCACCGCCGGGATCCGGTCCACTCCCAGGGCCTGTCCGGTGAAGGCCGAGCCGTTGCCGATAATCCGCCCCCAGGGATCATTGGTGCCCACCTTTTTCAGCATGCGGATGGCGGCGGCACCGTCTCCCCAGGGGATGACGCCGCCCTCCATCAAGACTCCTAGGGTCACGCCCATTTCAATGGTGTCCAGGCCAAAGTCGTCGCACAGCCGGTCCAACTGGGCGACTTCGTCCAGGTGGCCAATCATGGTGTTGGCTCCCAGGGCCCAGATGGTTTCATACTCGAAGCCGCTGGTGAGGTACCGCCCCTTGGCGTCGGGGTAGGTCTGGGAGCACTTGATGACACAGCCGGGGTGGCAGCCCTCCTTGGTCTTGCCGCCCCTCTGCTTGATGAGCTCCGCCATGCGCTCGCCGCTAATGTTTTCGGCAAACTCAAAGCGGCCGTAGCGAAAGTTCTTGGTGGGCAGGGCCCCGGCCTCGTTCACGATGTTGATCAGCACCGCGGTGCCGTAAGCGGGCAGGGCCTGACCGCTCACCGGGTGCTCCAGCAGGTATTTGGCCCACTTCCGGGCCGCGGCTTTGAACTTTTCCGGGTCGGCCAGGACCACGGGAGGCGTGCCCTTATCGTCCACCACCAGAGCCTTGAGGCCCTTAGCGCCCAGGATGGCCCCCAAGCCGCCCCGACCTGCGGCCCGCCCGGGGCGGCCGGCCGGGTCGGCAAAATGGACGCTGGCTGCGGTGAGGCGCTTTTCTCCCGCCTGGCCGATGCTCATCACTCCTACCCCCCGGCCAAAGCGCTTCCACAGTCTTGCCATGGTGCGGTAATTCCCCAGGCCTTGGTATTCGTCCCCGGGGTAAAAGGTCACGCCGTCTTTTGAAATCTTCACCACAGAGAAGCCCCCGTCTGCGGGTCTGCCTTCCACCACCACCGCGGCAATCCCCAATCGGGCCAGCTTCTGGGAAAGGAGGCCACCGGCATTGGCCTCCTTGATGGTGCCGGTCAAAGGCGATTTCCCGCCCACGGAAATGCGCCCGGAGTTGGCCGCGGGCGTGCCGGTGAGCAGTCCCGGGGCCGCCACCAACTTGTTCGCAACGCTCAGAGGATGGCAGGTAGGGTCCACCTCTGTCCGAATCAGGCGGGAGGTCAGGGCCCGGCCCCCCAGCCCGGCGTACGGGCCGGCCTCCTCCCAGCGGAAGCTCTTCTCCGCCATGTTGAGGCGCAAAATCCTGGACATGGTCTTCTCCTTTCCTAATGCTCTCACCGCTCCCCCGGCGATGGCTGGCGGTTTAGAGAAACCAAGCGAAATTATGCGGCAGCCTTGGCCACCACAGTCCAAAAATGGTTTTGGGGACTCCTCTTGGAAAGTTTAACATATCCCATATAATGGGTCAAAATTTGCCTTTAAAATTTTTGGGCCGGATCCATCACCAGGGGGTGGTCTGCTGTCCCCCTGGAATGAAATTTTGAAAAAAATTCCGCACGGGGCATATTAAGACAGGGGGGGCCAGGAGTCCCATCCCGGGGTTTGGTCTTTCGGGCCGGAAAATCTTATGAGGGGCCGGCCGGGGACGCAGTGACCTTGCAGGCGGTTGGCGGTTGGCGGAAGGGGACGCCAGGGCCAGGGCTGTCAGGCAGGGGTAGGCCAGGGGGGCAGGCACCGGCCGGTGTCTTTGGGTGAGGTTCCAGGAAGGAGGGGAGACGGGGATGCCAATGGGCAGGGGCCCCAAAAGTTGATCATCTATGATCGTCAAAACTTGACCAGGCGAACCTCCTTCGATATGCAGTCCATATCCACAACCAGGCGGAATTTTGGAGAAATTACGATCATGGCAAGCTAGTGCGCATCGACCTTCCTTCAAATCCCCGAATTACTTAGCGGCGGTCCCGCCTGAACGGAGAACCACGAATAGGAGACTGGCTTGGATTCTAACCGGATACCGCACAACCCCGGCAATCTTGACTTTGCACATAGGAGATATACGGAATTTAGCAAAGACGACCAAGATAGCCGGTAAACAGACCAGAAAACTGTTGCATATTGTACCCTATCGCCATATAATCCAACGAGAACTAGAAAAGGAGGTGATCCTGGTGAATCGGCCGGTGAGATTTGCTCCCGTAAAATCCTGAAGAACCGGCGTCCGTGGAGCCTTGGTAAGGCTCTATAACCGGAGGCCGGAACAGGGACAGGCCGTTCACCCGGACACCTGCCGTTTAATGTCCGCTCCCGGGTCACTCCTTCCCTGAATTAGGTTCACCGCTCGCATCATTTTTCGGCCTACCGCCGCGCACGCCGCTATCTGAGGGAGCCTGGCTAGCCGGGGTGTACTGTTCCCCGGCAGGGCCTGCCGCCTAAGTCCATTCCCCTTAGAGGGTCTTGGGGTTCGGCGCTCTGAAGCCTTACCTCACCGAAGATTTTTCCATCACCCCGCCGATTCCATCCCGCGGCTGATTGTCGGGCAGCGTTTTCCCGCCGGGCTGTCAGGCCGCGACCACCCATGGAACGCGAAATTTTAGATAAAAAGTCCGGGGGCCATGATCCCGGGGAATGCCCGGCCAGACGGCCCCTGCGGGACCGCCTCTATCCCTGGGCTTACCATGTGCTTCGGGTCGGCCTCGGGGGTATCTTCATCTATGCCGGGGTGGTCAAGCTGTTCCAGACCCAGGCCTTTGCCCACTCCCTGGCCCAATTCGATCTGTTGCCCGACGCCCTGGTGCCTGTGGTGGCCCTGGGCTTGCCGGCGCTGGAATTGCTGGCGGGCCTGGGCCTGGTCCTCCAAGTGCGAGGCAGTCTGGCCGTCATTTTCTCTCTCTTGCTGATCTTTCTGGCGGTCCTGGGTTACGCCATCTTGCTGGACCTGGATATCGACTGCGGCTGCTTCTTGCTGGAGGAAATCGGGGCCCGGAATAGTGTCAAGGCGGCCTTCTGGCGGGATCTCCTCCTGGTGGTGGCCACCTTTTTTCTTTTCTGGGCACCGCAAGTCCACGGCGCCGTGCCCTTCCTGAGTAAGCGCCATAAATAACCAACTAAAGGAGAAGATATATGGATCTGAAAAAAAACGCCTGGTTACTGGCCATCCTTTCTCTGGCACTGCTCTGGGGTTGCACCGGCTGTGGCAACGCTCCCACCGGGGCCAAGGAATTGGAGACGGAAAAGACCGCGGTCAATCTGGTGCAGGAAGTGGCACGGGGCGGCTATAAGGTCATCCCGGCCCCGACCCTCAAGGAATGGCTCGATCAGAAGAAGCCCATGCTGCTCATCGACACCATGCCCCTGGAAGCCAGCTACCAGAAGCAACACCTCCCCGGCGCGGTCCAATTCGAGTTCCCCATCCCGGAAGTCAAGGAAATGGACGAGGCCACCCAGGCCAAGTTTGAGCAAGTCCTGGGACCGGACAAAGACCGGACCCTGGTGTTTTACTGCGGCTTCACCAAATGCACCCGCAGCCACAACGGGGCCATGTGGGCGGTGAAGCTGGGCTATAAAAACGTCTACCGCTATCCCGGCGGCATCAAGGCCTGGATGGAGGCCGCCTATCCGGTGGAGAAAGGGGGCTGAGACAACCCGCACCACCATGTGATTACCGGAGTTCAGCATAATTATATATTGCCGGAACTGGACGAGTTCTCTCGGCCCACCCGCCACCCATCAAAGGAGACCGCATTTATGCCGACCCCATACGACGACATGTGGGAGAAATTGAACCTGGACCTCACGGCCCATGAGGGGCTCCTGCAGGTCCTGGGAAAGTTTTACGGTGACATTTACCTGACGCAGGAAGGCCGCCTCAAGGGCATGGAATACCTGGATTTTGTCCTCTCCGAGGTCCACGGCTTGCGCATCAAGGAGCTCCAGGAGGCCAAGGCCCAGGGGCGCAAGGTTATCGGCACCTTTTGCGTCTTCGTGCCGGAAGAGCTGGTGCCGGCGGCGGTGGCGCGCCTGGTGAGGGAAATGGACCTTCTGCAACGGTTAAAAACCATGGAAGGTTGAATGGCGGTGACAGACGCCGGTCATAGGCAGTATTAGGCTTTAGCCGCGGAGTCTCGCAATGGCAGACTTGGCCCTCAAGTATGGCCTGTAATTGGAAAAGCTGTTAGTGGACTTGGAAATGGTCGCAGCAGGCAGGAGTGATAGATGAAAACGGTTTACCTGGTTTTATTTACCTTAATGAGTGTGTGCCTGTTAGGGGTGGCATGGTGGTTTTTCCGGCGTCCTGCTTACCCAAGAGAAGTCGAATGGAAGGATGTGCAGGCCGAAGCCGCGAAGGGGGGGTATAGACTCATTAGCACCGAGGAGATGGCGAACCGCTACCGGAGAGACCCCCAAAGCCTGTTGCTGGTGGATACCCGCCCGGAAGGAGAATACAGGGCAGGTCAAATCCGTGGAGCGGTAAACTTCCCATTGACGCCTACCTGGGGGGGAAGGCGGCGGTCCAGAAAGCTCTTGGCCGCCCTGCTGGGACCGGATAGAGGGCGCTTCGTGATCTTTTACTGAGCGGGCCTGGCCTGAGTCCGGAGCGACTCGGCAGCCCGGGTGGCTGTTAAGCTTGGCTATCAGAATGTGTATCGTGATCCCTATGGCTTCCCGGAATGGCAGAAGCGAGGGTTGCCGGAGGCCAAAGGCTCCTGATCACCAGGGGAGAAAATGCTGAGGAGGAAAAACGATGTTCCGATCTCGAAGAAAATTTAATTGGACCATGGCAGCAGTATTATTACTTCTAATTTGTCAGCTTGTGCCCACACCGGCGCCGGCGCAAATGCCACAGACAGTTGCGCCGAAAGAATCTGCCGGGGTCGGCGTAGAGATTTCCACGGAGGAACTGAAGCAGATTCTGGCCAACAAATCCGAACCCGTGGTTGACGTGCGCACGCCCAAAGAGTATGCCATCGCCCATATCCCCGGCAGCATCCATATCTACGAGAAGGATATGGATAAACTGATGCAGTTACTGCCTGACAAGAAGGCGGGCATGGTGATTTACTGCAATGGGCCGTATTGCCACAAGGTGAAGCGGGTGGCCGAACAACTGTTTAAGAGGGGCTACACCAACATCAAACGCTACCAGTTGGGCATGCCGGTTTGGAGGGCATACGGCAATACCGTGCAGACGGATATGGCAGGTTGCAAATACATCTTTCCAGCAGACAAAACCGCCGTATGGGTTGATGCTCGCCCCAAGGAGGAATTCGCCAAAGGGACTGTCCCTGGGGCGGTGAACGTCCAGGCGGGAGAGGTTAAAGTGGCGAATGAAGATGGGCGCCTACCCTACACCGACAAGGGGACGCGGATCGTGGTCTTTGCCGACAATCAGGAGATGGCCCGGAAAGTCGCGGAGGAGATAGCCCACACGGCTTTCTGGAACAGCAGCTACTTTGGGGGAACATTCGCAGACCTGAAAGAGGCTGGAATGTGGTAGAGGGGTACACCTCGAACTCCTCACCCAACCAGGTATCCCACTTTACCAATCCTGACGGGGGGGCATTTTGGGCAAGCTATAGTCTCGATCACTGCTATCTCTGCACTTTTCCTGCGTGCATTTGGCTCGCTGATATGTTGAGTATATCAGCACACCAAAAGCGGGGTGGTAGAGTGCGGAGATTTTAGCAGGTATCAGGAAAAAGCCGGACAAGCGAAAAAAAAATTGATTCTCAAAAATGCGTAGTATATAATCAAGAAAATTTTTTTAAAGGAGGTGATCCCAGGTGCATCGGCCCGTGCTTATTCTTCCCGGGAAGTCCTGAAGCCTATGTGTTCAGGGGGCCTTGGTAAGGCCCGCATCCCCAAGGCGCTGGATTAGGCCGGGGAGGATCGCCTGGGATTGGGACTGCCTAAGGTAAGTTCCGCAACCATCTCCTTCCTTCCTCCCCTCAGGTTAACTCCTCAACCCGCCTTCATTCCAGCATAGTCTTAGGACCTGCACATCTGGGACCAGTCGCCGGCGTTAGTACGTCCAGGCTCGGTGAGCCGGATAGTCTTTGCCGACCGGAGCGCCAGCGGGCTGCAAGTTCGCGTTATTGCAGTCGCATCCTGTAAGCGCCCTGGCCCCGGAACGGGTAACGGTAGGACCGCTCAAGCATTTTCCCCGGCTTCCCCGTTGCCCGCGGAAAGAACCTTGGAGGCAGCTAGCGAAATCGCCCAACGGAATAAAACGATACCCCTCGCCCCTTAAGGCAGACATTTTTAAAAGCTTAGCGGAATGGCTGGGATTTCAGCCCGCGATTTGTCGTGAGCCCCCCGGCCTATGGGAAGAATTGGGATGGAAATCTAATGGCTGCAATTGCACTGTTTAAGATGACAAGAGGTTGGGCCTAACTGGGTGACCGGAGAACCTTCCCCATTAAATGAAGGAGGTTACTGACATGGAGGATCAATTTGAACCATTGATTGTCGCCTTCTGCTGCAACTGGTGCTCTTATGCCGGGGCGGATCTGGCCGGGGTCTCCCGGATTCAGTATCCGCCTAACGCGGTCATCATCCGGGTGATGTGCTCCGGGATGGTCCATCCCAACCTGGTGATCGACGCCTTAACCAAGGGAGCCGACGGTGTCATGATATGCGGCTGACACCTGGGCGAATGTCATTACCTGGAAGGTAATAAAAAAGCGCAAGACAGGGCGGAAGCTTTGGAATTAATGTTGGAGGACTTTGGTCTGGAGCAGGAACGCTTCCGCCTGGAGTGGGTTTCCTCCTCGGAGGCCCAGAAATTCGCGGACGTGATGCGGGACATGATCGAGAGCGTGCGGGCCCTGGGCCCCAGCTCTTACAGCACCAGGGGTTGATTGAGCCCAGGCAGGTTTAAGCCTTTAGGTATGTTTATAAAAAATAACCATTTAGGCAGTCTAAGGCCTGCGGCTATCAAAGAAAAAGGGGTACTGTCTAATGACCACACCACTGGCCAGGAAAGTCGACGGCAAAAAATTCTTGTGGAACAGCGGGACGTATGAAAGCGCCGCGGCGGCCCAGGAGGTGATGGAGGGCTACGCCAAAGACGGCTTCGAGGTGCAGATGTTCGAAGAGGGCGGCCACTACCTGGTCTATTCCCGCCGGGTGGCCACGGCGCAATCGGCAGGTTAAGGGTGCGGGCCAACGCTTGGCCCAACCGCGAGTCCCAAGCTTACCGCTGACTGCTGACGCTTAATAAAGGAGGGGTAGAGATGCGGATAAATAAGGACCAAAGTGGTCTCAAGGTCGGGGAAAATGATCGACCTGACCATGCGCATATGGGCCTATTTCAAGCAAGCCCATGATTTCGCCAACTAATCAGAAAGCTTTCTCTTTCTTTTGTATCTTAAGAAAACACTCCCAATTGGAGGAAAGGTAGGGACCAGATGGAAGCATTTCACGATCTGACAACCGGAAGAGAACTAGGAGCGGAGTTCACCCCCAAAATCTTGGCCCTGATTTGCACCTTCTGCACTTACACCGCTGCGGATATGGCGGGGTCGGCCCGGATGCAGTACCCGGCCAATGTGCGCATCGTCAAATACCTGTGCACCGGCCGGATTGATATCCTCCATATTTTGAAAGGCTTTGAGGCCGGGGTCGATGGCATCATGGTGAGCGGCTGTGAGGTCGGGAGTTGCCATTTCGTGGAGGGCAATCTCCGGGCCCGGGAACGGGTGGAATACGCCCGGCAATTGCTGGAAGAGTGCGGCCTGGGAGCCGAGCGATTGGTCATGTACGAGGTGGCCGCCTCGGATGCCCCCAAGTGGGTGGCCGCGGTGAAGGAAATGACGGAAAGAGTTACCGCTCTGGGGCCCAATCCTCTGAACGCTAATTGGGGCCCGTAGACAGTGGTCCCGGAAGAACAATTAGAACTGGCGGTACAAAGATAACTGCTGCTGCCTATGGCTCGGAGGAAGGAGGTGCAAGGCGGGGTTATGCCAGCAAGGTCGTTTAGGCAGAGAGAGAAGAGTAATGGTAAGAGCTAGCGGCTAGCCGCCAGCGAATCCAGGTATGAAACCTGAACGCTTACAGAAGGAGGCGTAGAGATGGCGGTAAATGTGGCATCGGAGTGGTTGAATGCCTGTGCCGGTTGCGAGATCTCCATTCTCAACACCGGGGAGGCGCTGTTGGACCTGTTGACCCAACTGAATTTTGTCCACATCCCTGCGTTGATGGACCACAAGTACTACGGTCAGCTGGGGGATGGGATGACCCTGGAAATCCCCGAAGCGGTGGTGGGCCTCGTCTCCGGGGGGGTGCGCAACACCGAGCACAAACACGTCCTGGAGGAGATGCGGAAAAAGGTTAAGATCCTCATCTCCCTGGGCAGTTGCGCCTGTTATGGGGGGGTGCCGGCCCAGGCCAACATGTTTAAACCGGAAGAGGTCTTTGACAAGGTCTTCCGCGGCTGCGCCAGCACCGACCCCGCCCCCAACCCGGAGCACCCTAATCTCCCCAAATGGAACCCCACCTTACAGGCCCTGGACGAAGTGACCAAGGTGGACATCGCCATCCCCGGCTGCCCGCCGCATCCGGATTGGATCGCCGATGCCATCCTGGCCTTGCTGGCCGGCAAGACCGAATGGGCCCTGCCGGAGCGTAGCGTCTGCGACACCTGCCCGGTAATTCGGGAAAAGAAGTCAGGGGGCGGCCCCATCAAGCGGATGCTGACGACCACCGTCGATTTCGTTCCCGGAGAGGGCCTGGACAAGATGCGCTGCCTCAATGAACAGGGCATCTTCTGCCAGGGCCCGGTGACCCTGGCGGGCTGCAACGGCAAAGCCGGCTTACCCCGCTGCGTCCAGGCCCGGACCCCGTGCCGGGGCTGCTTCGGCCCCGTCCGCAAGGGGGCCAAGCCCATGGTGGATATGATGGGCGCCCTGACCTCGGTGGGCCTGGACCCCAAGACGCTGGTGGACCGGAGGGCCATCATGAATCGTTATATCGGCGCTCACGGATACCTAACTGCACTTCCGGCCCGGCCGGTGAGATAGGAGGTGGAGATATGGCAAAGGTAATCAACATTCAGCCCATCACCAGGATCGAAGGTCATGCCAAAGTGACCATAACGTTGGATGAGGCGGGAAACGTCGCGGATAGCAAGGTGCATATGTTGGCCATGCGCGGCTTTGAAAAGTTCTGCGAGGGCCGTCCGATAGAAGAGATGCCAAGGATAGTCGCCCACATCTGCGGCATCTGCCCCTGGCCCCACCACCTGGCCTCCGCCAAGGCGGCGGACGCTTGCCTGGGCGCCACCCCGCCGCCCGCCGCCGTCAAGATTCGGCAGCTCATGAATAATATCTCTTATGTGGGCGACAAGATTTTACACTTCTACTTCCTGGCGGCCCCGGACTTCGTCATCGGTCCGGACGCCGACTATTCGGTGCGCAACGTGATAGGCATCGTCGGCGCCGCCCCGGATCTCGCCAGACAGGCGGTCAGGATGCGGCAAATGGTCACAAATATGGTGGAGCATTTCGCCGGTCGTGCCATTCATCCCACCCTGTGCCTTCCCGGCGGGGTGAGCAAGCCCATGACCGAGGTGGAGCGCCAGGAAATGCTCCCCCAGGCCAAAGAGCTCCTGGAGTTCGCCAAGTTCTCCATGAAGTTTGCCAAGGATAACGTCTTCCCCAAATATCTGGACGTCATCAAAACCCTCGGCGTCATCGAAGTGGGTTACCTGGGCACGGTGCGGGAGGACGGCACCAACGAACTATATGACGGCAAGCTGCGGCTCATGAAGCCCGACGGCGCCTATGACGACTTCACTTACGACCAGTACCTGGATTACATCGGGGAATGGGTGGAACCCTGGTCCAACATGAAATTCCCCTATGCCCGGAAATGGGGCAAACCCAACCTCTCCCTGGAAAACCCCACGGCCATCTATCGCACCAACTGCCTGGCCCGGCTCAATGTGGCGGATAAAATGGCCACCCCCCTGGCCCAGGCGGAGCTGGAGGAATTCCGGGCCGCCTTCGGCCGGCCGGCCCACTTAACCCTGCTGTATCATTACGCCCGGCTCATCGAACTCCTCCAGTGTGCTGAGCAGGCCGTGGAACAGCTAAACGACCCTGAAATCACCGACCCCAACGTCCGGACCCAATGTGAACCAAAGGCCGGCCGCGGCGTGGGATGTGTGGAGGCGCCCCGGGGCACCCTGATCCACGACTACGAATGCGACGACCAGGGCCTCATCACTAAGGTGAACCTGATCGTCGGCACCACCCATAACAACGCGGCCATCAATCTGTCTGTGAACCAGGCGGCCAAGCTCTGCATCAAGGAAGGCAAGTATGACCAAGGCGCCCTGAACCGGGTGGAAATGGCCATGCGCGCCTACGATCCCTGCCTGAGCTGCGCCACCCACCGTCTGGACGGCGGCGTGGCCGTGGAAGTCACCATCTTTGATGTCACCGGGAAGCAGATTGCTCAAATGCGAAATTAAATTGAGCTCAGAAACCGACCAAGGGGCCGCAGGGCATATTTCAACTTGTTCCGCGGCCCCTGGGAGGCCGCGGCTAGGCTGACCTGCCTGACCTGAACATGCAAACCCCGATGAGTTCATTGCTCTGAGTAGTCGATAGGAGGTGTTTGAAGCTATGGTCAGTCAGGTTAAAGTGGCGGTGGCCTCTGATTTCGTGACGGCATTTTCTAGGATTCCAAGGAGCCAACAAGCCAAGGTCCTGGATTTTGTCAATAAATTTCGCACTGATCCGTCTTTGCCCGGAATTAATTATGAGAAAATTCAGGGTGCCAAAGATTCCAAATTACGCTCCGTACGGATTGACCATACATATCGAGCTATCGTGCTGAAACCGGAGACAAAAAATTTTTACGTTCTCCTCTGGGTCGACCACCACGATAAAGCATACGAGTGGGCGGAAAACAAAATGTTTAACATTCATCCTCAGACGGGCAGCCTTCAGGTCATTAACATCGAGGAAGTGAAAAGAGTCCGACCGGAACGACCTGATGCGGTGAAACCCGAAAAAGCCCCATTATTTAATGGCATTCCCGATCGCCATCTAGTTCGGTTAGGGGTTCCCGAAATGCTCCTGCCTTTAGTGCGTAGGCTCAAGACCCCTGATGAGTTGGACCAGATTGCTGAGCGCCTTCCCCAAGAAGCTTATGAGGCCTTAGTTTTTCTGGCTGATGGGTTTTCCCTGGAGGAACTTTTCCGGGAAATGGATAAGCCCGAAGAACCGCGAGAAATTAATACCGATGATTACGAGAAGGCTCTAAACAACCTAGACTCCCGCCGTCGATTTTATGTGGTGGAAGATGATTTGGAGATGGCTGCCATTCTCAATGCAGCACGCAGGGGGTGGAAAAAGAAAGTTATGGCAAGCTGAGATTCAAAAAACCTACCGCTTTCAAACAAAAGAGGCAGGAGAATGCTTGGGCAGAAGTTTTTGAAGTGACCGACGTAGAAATCCACCATCTTCTCTTCCTTCTCCAGGAGAGGGGATGGCCAATGCTGAAGGCCGGCTATGAGAAGGCCACGGAGATACCGTGCTGATTCAGTGTGCCTGCTGCTTCTGGCGTCAGCATCGCCCGGTAATGGTGAGCCAGAGGAAAAGCAGAGGCCACATGCACATACCACCAATAGAAGGTCACTGCTATATCTCCACAGTTCACCACCCGGCTTGTTGAGTGCTGATATACTCATCATATATTGACCTCTGACCCAACCTCGCCCCAGTAACCCCTTGGGCAAAGCGTTAACCCGCGGCAGATTCCGTACCACGCTTTTTTAGCTGTCTAATACTAATTTGCAGTAAATTGACAATTAATAATCCAATCGAACCCTGTAGTTGAGGCGACCAAATTCTGATTGCCTTCAAGAGCTACTAACGCCTCCACGAGTCGGTCTTCCACGCTATCCAGACTGTCAAAGACTTCGTTGG
>Ga0326727_10020983_pt1 | contig 12879 bp, 12 predicted proteins | sample MB2enrmetagenome_FD_207643 | JGI IMG/M metagenome (GOLD analysis project Ga0326727, IMG submission 207643) | Lab enriched peat soil microbial communities from McLean, Ithaca, NY, United States - MB29MY | ecosystem: Environmental > Terrestrial > Soil > Wetlands > Peat | place: USA: New York...
TTCCTGCCACGTGTGCCGAGCCACCGTGTCCCGAAGCACGGCATAGCCGCTCACACCAGTTGGAAGAAAGAAGCTAGCCCAGCCCTCCACCATAGGCCCATCGCTGGAAGCTTCAATGGAGGCGCTGCCGTTGGCCGGCAGATTGACCGTGGTGGAGTTTCCTTTCAGCGATGGCACATTCAACGCCGCACCAGTGGCGGTATAGAAGACGATAGAAAACGCAGCAGGGGTGGAGTTCGGATTTGTGAAGTACAACTGCGAGTACCACCCTCCGCCAAACTCAACCTGTGGCAGAACATAAGACGCTGCCTGGCCGCTCGCCGTCGCACAAAGCAGGACAAACAGCCCGCTCAAGCGCAGCATGCTGCCCCAGTTTCCCAACTTGTACATGCCTACATTCTCCTAAAGTAGTCTGAAGCTGACAATGCCCCGGATTTTTCCGGGTCCATTAACGCTCGGCGCGGACGATCAGCAGAGGGACGCGAAGATTGTGACGCACCGCATTAATTGTCGTTCCGAAAACAATGTCTTTGAGCCCTTTATGTCCGTGGGCGCCCATCACTATCAGGTCCGGACCGAGTTCCCTCGCGTAGCGAACAATCTCGTTTTTCGGATTCCGGGAGTGGCGCACTACGCGCTCCACAATCACATCCTGGTGGGCGAGGAATCCTGCGATGTCGTCCAGATAACGGCTGCCTTCTTCGACTTCGGCGGTTGATGCCTCCTGACCGAACATCTGGCTCGTAACATCTTCCTCGACGTGCAGCAGATAAATACGGGCATGACGCGCACGGGCCATGGCCACGGCGTGCGCGATGGCGGCGCGGTCAAGCGGCGAGTGGTCCAGTGGAACCAGGATCTTCGAGTACTCGGGTGAGGGCAGGTCCTGAGCGACCCCGTGCGGCACGACGAATGCAGCCCGCCCCTTGCGGCGCAGGCCCGCCGGCAGCCACGGCTCCAGAATCACCCACAACATCAGCCCGGACACGGCAGCGAGCACCGGCACCAGCGACCATTCGATCAATCCGCGGCGCGACCCGGCATTAGCCAGCCAGTCCTCCAGCGTCTGCGCCACCAGCCACGCATTCAATGCGATCACTAGTCCGGCGGTGAACCAGGCGAGAATCTTCACCCACGCCGGATTCGTAAATGGTCCCATGCGCTTGCGGTCATTCGTGAAGTGAACCAGTGGCACGATGGCAAACGGCAACTGCAGGCTGAGAATTACCTGGCTGAGAATGATGAGCTTATACGTTCCCTGATCGCCCGCCGTGTAAATGACGATGGCTGCGGGGATTATCGCCAACATGCGCGTGATCAACCGCCGCAACCATGGGCGCATGCGGAAATTTAAGAACCCTTCCATCACCACTTGCCCGGCCATAGTTCCAGTAAGGGTTGAAGACTGGCCCGAACACAACAGCGCCACCGCGAAAAGCAGGCTGGCCATCGCCGTACCCATCATTGGCGTCAGCAGTTGGTAAGCCTGCTGTATTTCCGTGACGATGCGATGCTGGGTGAAGAAGACCGCCGCCGCCATCGCGAGAATGGCGATGTTCACCAGCATGGCGCCGTTGAGCGCCACCACCGAATCGATCAGATTGAACCGGCAAGCGGTACGCTTTTCCGATTCCGTTCGGCCGATGCGCCGCGTCTGTACCAGCGCGGAATGCAGGTACAGGTTGTGCGGCATGACCGTAGCGCCAAGGATTCCGATGGCGATGTACAGGGACTGGCCGTTCAGCCGGGGGATTATGCCGTTCGCCAGCTCACCCAGCGCTGGCCTGGCCCATAGGATCTCCACCAGAAAACAGCCGGCAATCACCGTGATCAGCGAGAGCACGAACGCCTCTACAAGCCGCACTCCCATGTTCGTGAACCAGAGCAGCAGCAGCGTATCGGCTGCCGTGAGGAGCACGCCAATCAGCAGCGGGATGTGAAACAGCAGGTTCAGGCCGATGGCTGTCCCCAGAACTTCAGCCAGATCGCACGCCGCGATGGCGATTTCACAAAAGACCCAAAGTGTCAGTGAAACGGGACGGGGATAAGTCTCACGGCAGGCTTGTGCGAGATCCCGCTGCCAGACGATGCCAAGCCGCGCGCTCATGGTTTGCAACAGGATGGCCATGAGATTCGAGAGAACCAGCACCCACAGGAGCCGGTATCCGAAGCGCGCGCCGCCCTCCAGATCGGTGGCCCAGTTGCCCGGGTCCATGTAGCCGACGCTGATCAAATAGGCCGGACCTGCGAAAGCGAACGCACGCCGCCAGAAGGAGACATGGCCCGTGCCGATGGTAGCGTTCATCCCGGCCAGCGAGGCCTGGACGGCCGGCGTGGCGTCGACAGTATTCATAGAACCAGCGCGAAGTCATAGTTTAGCATCGGAAGCCTGGTTCACCGGAACCGCTCGCAGGCAGCCACCTGGCCGAAAAGCACCAGCGTGGACATTCGATTAGCCATCGTAAGTAGCTGATTTAGCGAGTTGTTCCGGATGGCCCACGAGGTGCACTCCTGGCGGTCGGTGAAGCGATCTTCATGAAACGGATTCTGTTCGGCATCTTCGTTTTATCGGCCCTTGGCGGGGCAGCATGGGCCGACGATTATGACGATCCCAGCCGGGGTGTGGCGCGAATCAGCCTCATGCAGGGAGACGTGTCGGTTCGCCGCGGGGATTCAGGAGAAGTCACTGCCGCGGCTATGAACGCGCCGCTGATGTCGCAGGATGCGTTACGAACCGGACCTGCTTCGCGCGCGGAAATCCAGTTGGACTTCGCCAATTTCCTGCGCGTCGCGCAGAACTCGGAAGTGCATTTTGCCGACATTGAACGAGGCCGCTCACAGATTCAGGTCGCCGCTGGAACGGTGACTTTCACAGTCATGGGCAATTCCGGCGCGCAGGTTGAGGTGGATACTCCCAGCGTCGGCGTTCACCCGGATGGCCCAGGGGCGTTGCGCGTGACGCTCCGCGAGGATGGCACATCGGAGATCACCGTGCGCAGCGGTCAGGCTGAAGTATTCACCCCCAGGGGATCGGAAACGATTCGCGAAGGCGAGACCATGCTGGTGCGCGGACCTGCCAACGATCCCGAGTTTCAGACGCAGGCGGCAATCGCATTCGACGAATGGGACGAGTGGAATCAGCAGTGCGATCAGCGCATCGAGCATGCGCAGTCGGCGCAGCGTCAGTACGTAAGTCCCGAAGTGTACGGAACCGAATCGATGGATGGATACGGGCAATGGGTTTACGACCCGTCCTACGGCTATGTGTGGCAGCCGGCTGTCGCACCGGGCTGGGCGCCGTATCGCTACGGCCGCTGGGTCTGGGAAGACTGGTATGGATGGACGTGGGTCAGCTACGACCCCTGGGGATGGGCGCCCTATCACTGGGGCCGCTGGTATTACGCAAGAGGCGCGTGGTTCTGGTATCCCGGAGGACCGGCCATGTGGCGGCCAGCGCTGGTTGGATTCTTCGGCTTCGGCCCGCGAGTAGGGTTCGGTCTGAGCTTCGGATTCGGTTTTGCAAATATCGGCTGGGTTCCGCTGGGACCGGGTGAAGCCTTCTTTGCATGGTGGGGCCCGGGATTCTACGGCGGGCGCGGCGGAGTGGGCTTCGTGAACAACGTCGGCGTTTTCGGGGCGTACCGGAATGCTCGCGTGATGAACGGCATTACCGCGATGGGCGCGGGCCAGTTCGGACGGGCCGGGCTGAATGGGAACAATCTGCGAGTGACGGCGGGCGAACTGCGTGGAGCCAGCATCGTTCATGGACAGGTTCCGCTTACGCCGGGTCGCGAGAGCCTGCACATGTCGGACCGTCCTACGCGGGCGACAGGCTTCAGCGAGCGCAGCCAGTTCTACAGCCACATGCAGACGGCGCACGTCGACCATGTTCCGTTCTCGCAGCAGGTGCGAGGACTGCAGCAGACTTCGCGCAGCGCGGGAACGAGCGCTGGCGGCTGGCGCGCGACCGGAGATGCCGCGGGGCAGCGAGGCGGCTCGGAAGGGTACCGGCCCGGCGGAACGTCGGCTGCCGGAGCTGGGGCTGGCGGCTGGCAGCGATTTGGCGGAACACCGGAGAATCGCGGTTCAAACGGATATGGCGGTGGACAGCCGGTCCACATAGCGCCGCAGATTGTGCATGAGCGGCCGTCCACGGGCAGCTACGGCGGTTACCCCAGCCGTGGTGGGTATGGTTCTGCTGCGCCCCGTAGTGGTTCAGCTCGCGCCCCGTCGTATCACGCGCCCGCGTCATCGAGCGGCCACAGTTCGGGTGGCGGTGGGCACAGCGGAGGCGGCGGCGGTGGTGGGCACAGCGGTGGCGGGGGCGGTCATCGCTGATCGCAACGATTTTCGACAAGGCTAAGTCTTCTTCCCTCAGGCCCGGCGGGTGAGCAGTTACCCTCCGGGCCTTTTTTCATGGCCTTTCTTCATGCCCGGCCGCGCAGCAGCACCTTCATGACTCCTTTTTCGGCGGCGCGCGCGAATGCGGCCGGTGCATCGCCGAGCGCGTATTCGGCCGAGATCATGTCGTCGACATTCACTTTGCCCGCGCGCAACAGCTTCAGCGCCGGTTCGAATCGCCCACAGCGCGAACCCACCAGGGTAATCTCGTTCACAATCAGCGGCGCGGTGTCGATCGACACGAGGCCGTGAACGGTCGACTTCATGATCACCGTGCCGCGCGGGCGTGTCATCGACGATGCCTGTTTCAGACCATCGGATGTTCCCGTGGCGTCCACAGTCCACTCATAGGCGGCGACGGGGAGATGCTTTCCGGCAATCTCCGTGGTGACACCCGCAGCTCTCGATATAGTCAGCTTCTCGCGATGGCGGCCGAAATGGTGAACGCGCGCGCCGTGCGCCTGCAGGACCTGCGCGATCAGCAGACCGAGTTTGCCATCGCCCAGCACGGCCACTTCCCCGCCCCGCGGGATCTTCACCTGATCGAGGATCTCGCAGGCAGCCGCCAGTGGCTCGGTGAAAACGGCGCGCTCGATGGGAAGGCTGGCGGGTATGACGTGCAGATTCGCTTCGGGCAGAGTCAGAAAGTCGCGAAACGCGCCGGGGTGTTTCACGATGCCGAGCACCGTGCGTTGCGGGCAATGCCGGCCGAGTCCGCGTGCGCACCATTCGCAGTGCCCGCAGGCGAGATTGATCTCGCCAACCACGCGCTTCCCGATCAGCGAGGGCGTATCGGCTTCCACCACCTCGCCGACGAATTCGTGCCCAGGCACGCCGCGAAACCCGTAATAGCCGCGCTGTAATGCGAGGTCGGTGTTGCAGATGCCGCCAAGGAGCAGGCGGATCAGCGCGAATCCCTCGGGACGCTTCGGCTTGGGCGCGGACCGGATCGTGAGGGCGCCGCCCTCGAGAAACACAGATCGCATGTGCGTTGGCTATAGCCTACACCAGCACGGTGAACGCGGTCTCGGTGCGCTGCACAGGACGATAGAGCGTGTCCCGTTCCACCGGTTCGCGACCGGCTTCGCGGATCAGCCGTAGCAGTTCGGTTCGGCGAAGCGCTTGCGAAGTGGTGGCGCCCGCGTCGTGGTAAATCTTCTCTTCCACGACGGTGCCATCGAGATCGTCCGCGCCGAAGCGCTGCGCGATTTGCGCGATGGCCGGCGTCATCATCACCCAGTACGCCTTGATGTGGTCGATGTTATCGAGGAGCAGCCTCGCCACGGCGATGTTGCGGATATCGTCGAAGCCCGAAGTTCGCGGCAGATGCTGCAGCGCGGTGTTTTCGGGATGGAACGCCAGCGGAATATAGGTCTGAAATCCACCGGTGTCGTCCTGCAGAGCACGAAGCTTCAGCAGATGATCCACGCGATCCTCATCGGTTTCGACGTGACCGTAGAGCATTGTGCAGTTCGATTTCAGGCCGAGCCGATGCGCCGTTCGAGCGACCTCAATCCATTCGTTACCGTCGATCTTGTGATCGCAGATGATGCGACGCACGCGCTCAGAGAAGATCTCCGCCCCGCCGCCGGGCAGCGAGTCCATGCCGGCGTCTTTCAGTTTCTCCAGCGTCTCGCGGATGGAGATGCGGGTGCGCCTCGCCAGGTAAGCGATCTCCACCATGGTGAACGCCTTAAGGTGCACAGACGGAAAGCGCTGTTTGAGACCGCGCAACATGTCGCAGTACCAATCCAGCGTTAATTCCGGATGCAGCCCGCCGACGATGTGAAACTCAGTAATAGCTTCCGACCAGCCCTCGCCCGCGCGATGCCAAATCTCGTCAAGTGACCACGTATAGGCGCGCGGATCCTTCGCCTTCTTGCCAAACGCGCAGAGGCGGCAGCTCGCCACGCAAACATCGGTGGGATTGATGTGCCGGTTGACATTAAACCAGGTGAAGTTGCCATGTTTCCGCTCGCGCACCAGATTCGCCATGTAGCCTACGGCCAGAATATCGGGGCTGCGGAACAGCGCGAGGCCGTCGTCGAAATTAAGACGCGCGCCTTCTTCTACTTTCGCCAGAATAGGCTTCAAACGCGAGTCTTCGATGGTGACGGGCATGTCTACAAACGGCGTCCCACGTACATGTCGGCCGCCCAAAACAGCAAGAATAACACGCTGACGTAACCATTCACCGTGAAGAACGCAGCGTTAACGCGCGAGAGATCGTTCGCTTTCACCAGGCTGTGCTCGTAGATCAGCAGCGCGGCAACTGCGCCCACGCCGGCAAGACTCAACCAGCCGAGCTGGAAATCGCGCACCAGCAGCAGAAGACAGGCGATCATCGCGACATGCAGCAGCCGGGCGATCCACAGCGCTCCCGCGACGCCGAGACGGCGCGGCAGGCTGAACAAACCGGCATTCACGTCGAACTCGTAATCCTGGCACGAATAAATGATGTCGAAACCGGCTGTCCAAAAGGTCACCGCGAGCGTGAGCAGCAGGATGCGTGGATCAAGCGATCCGGTGACGGCGATCCATGCCGCCGCAGGCGCGATTCCCAGCGACAGCCCAAGCACCAGATGCGAAAACGATGTGAGGCGTTTGGTGTATGAATAGAAGAACACCACGGCCAGGGCCACCGGCGCCAGCTTCATGCACAGCGAATTGAGCTCGCGCGCGGCGAACAGGAATACCAACGTTGCAACGGCAGTGAAAGCCCATGCGAAGCCGGTGCTAAGCACGCCCGCGGGGATGTGACGCTGGCGAGTGCGCGGGTTGCGAGCATCGATTTCAGCATCGAGAATGCGGTTGAAGGTCATCGCTGCCGAGCGGGCGCCGATCATGGCAAGAACGATCCAGAACAGTTTCCAGAGGAACGCGTGCGTATCGAGCGGCGATTCACGAAAGGCCAGCAGTGCCCCCGTCAGCGCGAACGGAAGCGCAAAAACCGAATGCTCAAACCGGATCATTTCCAGCGTGAGGATCAATCGGCGGAAAAGGCGCGCGCTTCCGGCGTTCGGCATTGGATAACATTTTAGTTCATGCGTTACCAGTCACCTTCGCGCTGCGGTTCGGCAATGGCCGTTGTCGTCTTTGTGTTGATGTTGTCGTCGGCGGCCTGCGGCGATCCCGATACCGTCAAGCTGGAGGACTATGGCACGCGCGACGTCACGCTCCCGGGCGGCGAGCTGATTCACGCCGAGGTCGTGTCGACCCAGGCGCAGGTGCAGAAGGGTCTCATGTTCCGCAAGTCGCTGGCGCCGGATCGCGGCATGCTGTTCCTGTTTTCGAAAGAAGATTCGCTGCAGTTCTGGATGTTTCAGACGCTCATCCCGCTGGACATCATCTGGATGGATTCGGACAAGAAGATTGTCGAGATCTCCGCGGACACGCCGCCATGCAAGACGGAGGCATCGCAATGTCCACAGTACGGCGGTCACGAACCGGCGCTGTTCGTGCTTGAGCTTCCCGCCGGCTCGGTGGCGAGATACCATCTGCGAACCGGGCAGACCATTCGGTTTTGAGGCTGGCGGAAACTATGCGCCGGGCGGCATTTTTCGTCATCGTCTGCATGGGCGCGGCGTTCGTTGGCTTGGCGGCTGGTGAGGTCTGGCTGCGATGGCGCACTCCCGCGCGAGTGGCCATCCCCTTTTACAACCGGCTTTATCCATATGTGATGTTTCATCCGCGCGAGAACGTGTCGTTCGTGACCACCACCACCTACGAGATGTCCCATTATCGGCGTGGAGTGGAGCACTACACCAACGAAGACGGGTTTCGCGTGCCCGGGCCTGGCTATCGCATCGTTCGACCGAAGCCCCCGGGACAACTGCGCGTCGCCGTGCTGGGTGGATCGGCCGTGCAGATGGGCAGCACGTGGGAAGATACGCTGCCAGGTGCGCTTCGCAGCGTGCTTCGCGCGGCAGACCCGGGACGCGATATCGAGGTGATCAATGCGGGCATCGTTTCCTGTGTCTCACGGCAATCGGTGGCGGAGTTGGTGTTCACGGTCTCGTCCTATCAGCCCGATATCGTAATACTCTACGACGGGTATAACGATCTGTTTCTGCCGATCACCTATGAATCGCGCCCGAATTATCCATACAATTTCCAGACCATGGAAGACGCCTGGAATTCATGGCGCGACGATCGCGAGGCACCGTTATGGCGTGTCATTCTTTCCCGCAGCTATGTGTTCAATCTGTTCGCCCGAGCGGCTCCCGTCAATACCGCAGCACAGGCGGCTGAGGGTTTTTATATGGGCGCCAATGCGCTCCGGCCACAACAGGTGATCGACAATCCCACGCTGGTGCGCGATCACGTGACCGCCTATTTGTCCAACTGGCGAACCATGATCGCGCTGGCTGCGACGTATCATTATCGGCCCGTCTGCATCCTGCAACCCACCGCCGGCGTCGATCGCGCCTTCGCGTCCGCTTACATCGCGCACGGGTTCGCCATGCGCAATGACGATGCCGAACGCTGGGTGAATGCATTCGGTCTTTTCTACCTGGAAGCCGACCGTCAGGTTCGCGCGCTCCAAGCCGAATATCCGAATGTGCCGATTGTGTCGCTCGCCGGCCAGTACCTGCCCGCGCGCGGCCAGTTTTGGGACCTCGTGCACGTTTACGACGAGGTGAACGTGGAAATCGCGAAACGGATCGGCCAGAGTCTCGTTCATACTGAATAGCGTGTCGTTCCTCGTCGAATTCTGGCGCTTTCTGCGCGCCCGGAAGAAATACTGGCTGGTGCCGGTCTGCATCATGCTCGGCGCTTTCGGGCTCGTCCTGGTCCTGTCGGAAGTCTCCGCCATCGCGCCACTGATCTATACGCTCTTCTGACTCAGCGCTCATTCGGGCAATTCACCGTCTGTTATCGTGACCAGAGATGGATGAACAGCTCCTGCGCGGCCTGCTCGATGACGTTCGCTCCGGTGCGTCCTCGGTGGATGACGCTCTGGACCGCATGCGCCACCTGCCCTACGAGGACCTCGGTTATGCCAAGCTCGATCATCACCGCGCGTTGCGGCACGGCCTTACTGAGGTCATTTTCGGTAAGGGCAAGACGGCGGATCAGGTCATTGGCATCGCCACGCGGCTGCTGGACAAATCGCAGAATCTGCTCATCACCAGAACCGATGCAGCGGTTGCCGAGCGCCTGAAGCAGCTTTATCCCGAGGCCGAATACTTCCCCCTTTCGGGTGCGGTGCGCGTCTGGCGCGAGCGAACGATTCAGGGTAAGGGTTCCATTGCCGTCGTTTCGGCCGGCACCAGCGACATTCCCGTCGCTGAGGAAGCCCGCCTCACGGCTGAGGTGATGGGCAACGCCGTCGACGTGATCTACGATATCGGCATCGCCGGTATCCATCGCCTGCTTAGTCATAGCGAGCGGCTTATGGCGGCTCGGGTGGTGGTAGTTTGCGCGGGCATGGAGGGAGCGCTGCCGAGCGCGGTGGGCGGACTTGTTTCGGCGCCGGTGATCGCCGTGCCGACCAGCGTTGGTTATGGAGCCAGCTTCAACGGTCTCGCTGCCTTGCTCGGGATGCTGAACAGTTGCTCCAGCAATGTGACGGTAGTGAATATCGACAACGGTTTCGGCGCGGGCTACGTCGCCAGCCTGATTAACCGGTTATAAACTCGCAGCATGCCTGGCGCACTCAGTTTTGAGATTCCTCGCACGGCTCTGCTGGCGATGGACTGTCAGACCGGCGTCGTCTCGGTCTACGCGAAACCGCAGGAGGAGTTCCTGAAACGGGCTGCCGGCGTGCTGCACGCGGCGCGAAGTGCGGGGATGACGGTGATTCAGGTTCAGGTTGGCTTTCGGCCGGGGTTCCCGGAAGTGAGCGGCCGGAACAAACTGTTCGCGTCGATCAAGGCGTCGCCGCAGCACCAGAGATTTTTCGAAGGCGCTTCCGGAGCGATTCATCCCGCACTGGGGCCCGAGCCGGGTGACATCATCGTGACGAAACACCGCATCAGTGCGTTTGCCGGCACGGACCTCGAGATGATTCTTCGCGCGAAGGAGATCTCCACGGTGGTTTTGTTTGGCATCGCCACCAGCGGCGTGGTGCTGTCGACGCTGCTTGCGGCTTGCGATGCCGATTACAGGACGGTGGTGATTGGCGACTGCTGCGCGGATCTGGATGCAGAGCTGCATCGCCTTCTGGTGGAGCGCTTGTTTCCGATGCGCGGGGACACAGCCACCGCCAGCGAGTTTGTGAACATCGTGCGAGGGGGCTGCTGACCAGGAGAGGCGGAGCCCCGGGGGCCCCGCCTACGGAGAAGAAACTAAGCGACTGCCGCCGCGATGCGCGCGCCCGACTCTTCCAGATATGCGTAGAATCCGAACAGGGGGGTGCTATCGTTCTTGCTCAGCCGATGAGCTTTCCACTGCACCCGAAGAAACCGCACTGCCGGATGGGCGGAAAGGTTAAGGAGTGTTGAATAAAGGCCGCAATACAGTTTCTGCGGATACCTTGCGATGGGATAACGCCCCCAGTCTTCGCCGTCCGCCGAACCCCAGACTGTAACTTCCAGGCTCTGGTGCTCCACAATCCGGGTGATACCAAGGGTTAGCACATGAAGTTTTCCGACGTCCGGACCCAGTTCAATAACCGGACCGGATCCGTCAGACCGAACCACTCGCTCCTTTAGAAGAAACGTGGGCATTCTTTTCTCCAGTGATGAAACTTACCGGACCGACGCCCTGCTACCTGGCTACGTCCACGTGGGCCAAACCACGGTGTCGTCCTACCTAACCTAAGATTCGCACGGGCCGCGGGAAAATGAAAGAGTCTTTATGAAGTTTTTTATTAGAAAAGCCGGCGGCGGATTGAAACGTGACGTTCACGTGCCGTGTCCACGCCGAGGAAGCGTCCTGCTCTCTCAACGCGCCTTGTTCAGCCAGAGGGAGAGTAGCCGATCCACCTGATCGGCCCCCAGGTCGGCGCTTACATCCACTCGGGAATTCCCCTGGGTAACCTGAATTGCATCGTAAACCTTCAGCAGCTCGGGCTGATTATCGGGAGTACTGAGGCGGGCCATGCCGATGGCGCCGCGCAGTGCGTCATGGACATGCTTCGCGTCGTTTTCAGTCTGGCAGTCGAGGCGCGCGGTCAGGTTGAGTCCTTTGCTGAAATCGGCTCCCACGACAACCGACTGTATGCCACGTAACATGCCCATGACATCCCCAAGCCGGCTCGACGACCCGTTCGAATCCACTTTGGTGCCAGGAAGTCCGCCGGCGCTCACTGCCCACATCTGATCTCGCTCAGGCAGGGCATCCATTAGTGGCCGCAAGGCCTCCGGCACGCCATGTGAGCTGTTCCCGATCATCGATTCGAGAATTGGCGTGCTGCCTGCAGCAATGATCGACGGGCCGAGGAACGTAAGGGCGGTGTTCCCCGTCCCGTACAGTGTATGGCCTCTCCAGGAGATGGTTGGCGCGCCTCGTGAGGCCATCTTCGCCTCGAGATCGTGCGCACTGAAATTGCCGCGAACCATGGTTACGATGCCGTTACCGTTGGAACACGCCAGCACTTCGATCAGGTCCTTACGCGGATCGACACCGGTGTCCTGAACGAAACGGTCCAGTTCGGGCACGGCGATCCGGGCGAGCTGCTGGTAGATGGGCGTTTGCCGCAGCTGCTCCAGATCAGCGCCGAACAGATACACGCTATCGGGCGGTATGAGAGCTTCCAGCGCCGGATCGATGTGCACGGACCGGTGGAGCACCGTCTGGCAGGAGGACAAGGCAAGGCACGCCGCCAGCACAAGGACGCCGGAACGCACTAAAAGCTCCTTCGCGAGAAGACCCACAGCGCCGAACCGAGCGCGGCGGCGCCGAACAGCGCCGAGGTCCACACCGGCATCCAGCCGTCGAAGGTCCGATTCATAATGGCATCGAGAGTGATTTTTCCCAGATCGTGAACCTTTGGCAGCACGTAATAAAGCGCGAGCCAGATCCGGCGTGACCATTCCGACGAGAGCAGCTTCACCACCGTGTCTTTCTGCGCCAGAATCGGACTCAGGATCATCAGGGCCACCGTAATCATGATCGACAGCGCGGTGCTGTCCCACAGCACGCCGATCAGCACCACTACCGCCAGCAAGACGGCGAAGATGAAGGTGGTGGTTGGAATGGCCAGCAGGAACGGCCCGGACCAGATGCCGGTCTTCCAGCCGAGAATGAGCCAGATTCCCAGCACAAGGTAAACCGTATTGCAGAGGACTACCAGCAGATTGCCGGTGTAGCGCCCCAGCAAAAGGTGCCAGCGCGATACCGGTTTTGATAGCAGCAGCTCAATTCGGCCGGGTTCAAGGACGCTGGGAGTTAGTCCTGACGAAGCGAAGACCGCCAGAAACATGCCGAAGGTGTACAGGAACGTCGCCACGAAGCCGAACACGCCGCGCACCAGCCGCTGAACGTCGGTGGTGTTGTTATGGCCGTGGAATCCGAAGAGCGAAATGGACGCCG
>Ga0326727_10020984_pt1 | contig 12878 bp, 14 predicted proteins | sample MB2enrmetagenome_FD_207643 | JGI IMG/M metagenome (GOLD analysis project Ga0326727, IMG submission 207643) | Lab enriched peat soil microbial communities from McLean, Ithaca, NY, United States - MB29MY | ecosystem: Environmental > Terrestrial > Soil > Wetlands > Peat | place: USA: New York...
AATGACACATCTAAAAAATCTCCTCCGGAGGCCTACGTAAAGAACCTTAATGAGTCCGGCAGAATCATGATGGAATGGAATAAAGATAAGGAGATATTGCCTTCCGGGCAAGGGGTATCGGGTAAGGAAAGGATTTTTAGATGTGCTTTTAGACAGTTCGTGACTTTCATGAAGCAGTATAATATATAAAATGGGCAACAGCAAAAAAACATAGCTGATCTAAAGGGATAAGGATGAGGGAGATTGCAGCCATTGCAGCGTATCTTGTATCCTGGTTATTCTGCGAACTGGTGATAGGCATCAAGAGTGGTTTAATAACGCTGCTCTTCTCCCTGCTTTTTGCCTTTGCCATCTATGCCCTGATTGCATTTTCCGAGCACGAAGAGGGCGATAAAAACACGTAGCGATACATCATCTTTCTATTTGCAACATATCTTATTCATTGTATGTGTGGATAAAATCGGACATAATCTTTCCACATGATAAAAAAACGATCCAGCTTATATTTGAGATATTCCATCTGGCTGACTGCATTAATCGTAATTGCTCTCATAATCCTTCTTGCGCTTACTGTTTACTATGTACGTGAACGTGCCATAATCGATTTGTTCAGCTCTCAACAGGCATCTCTCGCATACCAGAGCGCGTCCCGTATTGAGGAATCCATAGCCAGGTGCGAGAAGGATTTGAGCATGCTCCCGAAGCTATTACCGGCGTTTGCCGTGGATGAAGCCAAGAAGCGAGAGGAAATGAAAGCCCTCTTTGATGATCTTAAAGAAATCGTTCTTACCGTTGTCGAGATAGATAAAGATGATGTTGTTGTCTATGGGTATCCGGAAAATCTTTCATCAAAATTATATGGGAAGAAGATTGAGGATGCCTCTCTCTACCATGTGCTGAAGAAGATGAATCAAAGATTTACCGGGGAGATCAGCGGGTTTCATGTAAATGACGGTGAAAACCAGGCATCTCAGAGTAAAACCATAGGAATAGGTCTGCCTGTTTTATCATCTGATCACACGTATGAGGGAGCGGTACTGGCCATTTTATCTCCACAGTTGCTTATTAAGCGATTCATGTCGCATGATCAAACTCATGATATGAGTACGTATTGGCTGCTTGATGAATCCGGAATGATTGTCTATCATCCTGATCAGAGAAGTATCGGGAAAAATATCGCGCAACTGACGCCCCAGGGGAATACGCTCTTTAGAATGTTTTCCTACACGTCTCAACATTACAATGAGATGATTCTTAACGAGAAAGGCGAGGAGGAGAAGTGCATTATTGCCTATGCCCCCATACGCATAGGCATTACGCAGTGGTGGGTCGTACTCGTGACCCCGTATGACGAGGTCTTGAAACCTATTCGCAGCGCATCGTTAAACATTATTTGGGGTGCGATAGGCCTTATTGTAGTCGTGATTATCACAACCATCTCTATTGCGCGTGCCGATGTAAGGAGATTGCGTCTCAAGGAAGAGCTTAAAAGGCTGAAAGAGCGGGAGGAGTGGCAGGGGAAGCTCCTCCGGGAGAAAATGACGATCGAAGGGATCGTCGAAGGCTCCCCGGTACCGACATTTGTGCTCAATAAAAGTCATAGAGTTATCTTCTGGAATCGTGCTTGTACCGATCTCACGGGTTACAGCTCCGTGGAGATGATCAACACGGATAATTACTATAAACCGTTTTACAAAGAGAAAAGGCCGTTCCTGGCGGATTTCATCATTGATCATAATGTGGAGACCTTTGAAACATATTACGGAGAAGGTAAGGTAAGAAAATCCGAGTCCATTGAAGGGGCATATGAGGCGGTAAAATATTTTAAAAACCTGAGCGGCAAAGAACGCCATTTGCATTTCATTGCTGCGCCGATCTTTGATGAAAAAGGCGATATTGTAGCAGCCATCGAGACCTTTCTCGATGTATCGAAAGAGGTTGAGCTCACAAAAAACCTTCAGGAGTATGCCGAAAATCTTCAGAACGAGCTGGAAGAGAATATCAGGCTCAGGAAAGAGGTGGAAGAGCTCTACAACTATCTGAACAGCATTATAGAAAGTCTGCCGGATAAAATATTCGATTTGAACAGGGATGGAATTATCAACTTCGTGAGCAGGCGGATACATAAGGGACGTAGAGGCAGAACTGATCCTGAAGGGAAACACTTTACCGAATATGTCTCTCCCGAACATAAGGACTACGTGATTTCCAAGTGGGAGGACGCAAAAAAAGGCATTTTCAAGCCTTACGAACTTGAAACGATCGACCATAAAGGGGTAAAAAGGTATCTTTTACTGACGCCGAGCCCGGTAAAAGGCACTGATAGATTTGTTCTTGTCCAGCGTGATATCACGGAGATGAAGGATCTCGAGAAAAAATATTACGAGAGCCAGAAACTGGCTGCCATAGGACAGTTATCAGCAGGCATCGCCCATGAGGTGAGAAACCCTCTTTCATCGATAAAAATGAGCCTGCAGATCCTGGAAAAACGCATGCAGCCGGAAGGGAATGATCTCAAGAGGTTCAAGATCGCACAGAGAGAGGTCGAGCACCTTGAGAAGCTTGTGAGTGATGTGCTCATCTATGCAAAGCCGTCAGACCCCCATAAGGAACATTCGGATGTAAAGTCAATCATAGAGGGGTCTCTTGCCATGGTTGAGAAATCCGTCAAAGACAAGGATATCGATATACGGAAGAGATATGCCGAAGGCATTGGTGCCATTCCTGTTGATCCGCATATGATCACCCAGGCACTCATCAATATTTTCCAGAATGCCATTGATGCAATGGAGCCGGGCGGGAGGCTCGTGATCTCTTTGAGGAATGAAGATGATGCCCTTGTCATAGAGATCGAAGATAACGGTTGCGGTATAGATGAAGAAGATCTTCCTTATTTATATAACCCCTTTTTCACCAAGAAAAATTATGGAACCGGCCTCGGTCTCACCCAGGTAAAGAAGATCATTGATCAGCACGACGGAGAGATAGAGATCAAGAGCAAGAAAGGGGAAGGGACACGATTCATCATAACCCTTCCGAAGGGTGATGCTTGATTACGGATTCAGCGATGCGTCGGAGGGGTGTTCTTTGCATGCAATAATGCAAGAGAGGAACAGGAATATGTCGAAGATACTTGTTATTGATGATGACAGCTCGATCCGTGAGACCCTTGATCTGTATCTGACCGAAGAGGGGTATGAGGTCAATACCGCACCCACCGGTACGGAAGGCCTTAATCAATATACGCAGATATCACCCGATGTAGTTATCCTGGATATCAGGCTTCCCGATGTAAACGGTTTTACCATCCTTGAAGAGCTGCGGGAGGAAGATGAGAATGTGAAGGTCATCATGATCACGGCCCATCATGACATGGAATCCACGATAAAGGCCATGAAAGAGGGGGCATTCGACTATATCCACAAACCCGTCGATGTAAATGAGCTCGATATCGCCATTAAAAAGGCGATCCATGCCTTGGAGATGGAGAAAAAGATAAAGGGGCTCCTGGTGGAGTCGGCACGGGATTACAAGGTCGGCGATATCATAGGTGAAGGCCCCGGGATGAGGGAGATATTCAAGACCATCGGCGTAGTCTCGCAGAGCAGGACCCCGGTGCTGATAGAGGGAGAAAGCGGAACAGGCAAGGAACTGATCGCAAAGGTGATTCATAATAATACCGCTGCTGATGAACCTTATATTGCCATAAACTGCTCGGCGATTGTTGAGACCCTGCTTGAATCAGAGCTGTTCGGCCATGAGAAGGGTTCATTTACCGGGGCGATCACCCGGAAGCCGGGCAAGTTCGAGCTTGCGCGGTACGGCACGGTATTCCTGGATGAGATCAGCGAGATGTCATTGAATCTCCAGGCGAAGCTGCTTCGGGTCCTTCAGGAGAGGGAATTCGAGCGTGTGGGCGGGAAGGACCGGATCAAGGTGAATGCCAGAATCATTGCAGCAACCAATAAGGACTTGAGGGCAATGATAAAAGAAGGGCAGTTCAGGGATGATTTGTACTACCGGTTGAATATCGTCACCATCCGTATTCCTCCCCTAAGAGAACGGAAGGAAGACTTAAAACCACTCATTGATTATTTATTGGCCAAGATCAATATCGATCTCCACAAGCATATCGCAGGGGTCTCGGATGAGATGCTTGAGATCTTCAGGCAATACGGCTGGCCGGGGAACATCAGGGAGCTTGAAAACCTCCTTGTCCGTGCAGCGGTCGTCTCCAAGGGGCAGGTTCTCATAAAGTCGGATTTTCCCGACTTGAATGTGGTTTCCGGGCTCCAAAATACAAGAGAACAGGACAGTGACCTTTCACGGAATGCCTCGGGCAGGTTCCTCACCCTTGATGAAGTGGAGGAACTGCATATCAGGAAGGTTATCCGGGATACGAAACTGAATAAGGGTGAGATATGTGATCTTCTTGGCATCTCCCGGCCGACATTCGAAAGGAAACTGGAGAAATACAATATCCCCTTTGAGCGGGATTGATCATGACCGCTCGATAAATTTATTCCTCTCGCAGGCCTTTAAAAGTCATATCCCGGGATTAATATAGAAAAACTATCTATTCATCGTCAGCGAACTCTTGAAGGGACAAAGAGATGACAACAGTTGCGAATATTCTTCTCGGCCTGGTGGCTGTTCTGCACATATACTTCCTCATCCTTGAGATGTTTCTCTGGGACAAGCCTTTCGGTCGGCGGACCTTCGGCCTTTCAAGAGAGTTCGCTTCTGCCTCAAAGTCCCTTGCAATAAATCAAGGCTTGTACAACGGCTTCTTGGCTGTAGGACTTCTCTGGGGCCTCAGCCTTGGGGTCCCGGGATATACCATCAAACTCTTCTTTCTCGGATGCGTGGTCATCGCCGGTGTGGTCGGAGCAATAACGGCGAACAAGAAGATACTCTGGGTTCAAGCGCTTCCCGGTGCAATAGCACTCACCTTGGTGCTGCTATCTTGAGATGGCGCTTAGGTATATAGTAAAGCACCTCGTTCGGCCAAAAGCTCGCGAAGCACCGAGCGGTGGCAGTGCCGCTCATCGGCGCAATAACAACCGAGAGAAAAATCCGCATGGTGCGATAATGCTGCGAGCAGATCGATAACCCGGCTGTTCTCCGGGCGTTTCATCTCCGTGCGGTATTTTCTGACAAAAGACCGCCAACTCGCCGCATCTTGAGATGAGAGTGCTTCCTTGACAAGCTCCTCGCTGGGCGCTAGGTTGGGCAGCCATACATCATAGAAATTCCGTGATGCAAACTCGCTCTTCGGCACCCCTCTCGGCGGGCGCCTGACCGTGCCGATGCGCAAACCCTCGCCGAGAGTGCGGGGGCTTCCGAGCCGAACGATTCGAATTGCCATGGTTTGCCTCCATCTTAAACCGGATCAGGTATGTATATCGCTGCAATGGCTTCTTACAATGCAAGATCCGGGTTTCAGCAAGAAGACACATGCCTTAGTTGTTCCCTGCACCCTCCCCCGGATGAGGGGCGGAAGAACCGTTTCCGGCGGCACCCGGTGATGCCGCATCGGCAGGATTTGTTTTCTCTGTCTCCTGACGTGGTTCATAAGAAGGGTTTTCCTGTGTTGAATCCTTGGAAGGCGGCGTTATACCAGCCGTGCCGGTAACACCGGCCAGCGTTCCTGCTGCTGTAACCTCTATCTTCTCTTCAGGAGCGCTCATGACCTCTTCATATTCGGGAATCACGATGCCCCGGGCAACCATGATCCGGTATATCCTTGCCGAGCGATTCTGAACATACTTCGAGTTTCCGACAGGGTTGAATCTCCTTGGATTGGGGAGTACCGTGGCAAGCCTTGACGCTTCTTCCGGGCTCAGGTTTGATGCATGCTTTGAAAAGTAATGCCTTGCTGCGGCCTCGATGCCGAAGATCCCGTCCCCCCATTCGGCCACGTTGAGATAGAGCTCAACGATCCTTCTCTTCGACAGTGTCCGCTCCATCCGCCAGGTGATGATGGCCTCCTTGATCTTTCGAATAGGGTTTTTGGAAGGGGAGAGATAGAGGTTTTTGGCAAGCTGCTGGCTTATGGTGGAGCCCCCGGTTTTGAACTGCCTTTTTTTGATATCCTTTTCAAAAGCTTGATGCATTGCCTCGAAATCGAAGCCCTCATGCTGCCAGAATTTGTCGTCTTCCGCAATGATGACCGCCTTGATGAGATAGGGGGATATCCTCTTCAAGGGCACCCATTTCTGGGTGATTGTTTTTGGTATCCCTTCAGTTGCCCACTCTTTCTCCCGGTATTCCATGAACGCGGTCTTCCGGGGGGCTTCTTTCTTGAGCGCAGCTACGTTCGGGTACACGAAATAAAGAGCAACATCACATATGATCAGGGCGATGATAACGGCCGAAGAATAGAAGATAGTCTTTTTCAGCATCTTTCAATACACGACCGCCGAGAGGTACCCCACCACCGAGGAGTTGTCGCCCGTGACATGGCCTGAGTGGGCGTACCGAAGCACCTTGGCATTGGTCTTCGACAGCAGCTTGGCGTAAAGCAGTGCGGTAAGGATGGGTCCGCCCCCGCAGGCCTCGCTGTAGGCCCTTTCGAAATCCAGGCTCAAGCCGGAGATATCGAAGGCATCGATGCGGTTTGCGACTTGCCGGTCCATATTCTCAGCCGTATGGGAAGAATGAAAATGGGAGAGGTCCGAGCTCGCGACGACGAGCGTATTATCAGGGTCTTTCATATTTTTGTGAAGGGATTCCGCAAGACTCTCGCACAGGGAGAGATCCTGCCTGCCCATGATGAGCGGGCAAAGTTTGAACGTTTTGAGGACACTCTGGAGGAAGGGGAGTTGTATTTCAAGGGCGTGCTCTGCGGTGTGGGGATGGGTATCATCCTGGATATCCTCGGACTTTAAGAGCCTCTCGCAAAGGTCTTCATCCACATCTATCATGCCGAGCGGTGTTTCATAGGAACCCTTGGGCCAGACCGATATGAAGGGGAAGTATGCCCTGTGGGAGGGGCTGATGACTACCACGGTGGAGTAATCGTATCCGGTGAGGGCCTTATATGCGTAGGCCGCTACAGGCCCGGAATACATATAACCTGCATGGGGGGTGATAATGGCAAGCGGTTTTTGCGAGATCTCGGGGATGGATGCCTCTTTCAGATAGCTCTTGATGTCCTTTTTCAAGGTGTCCGGATTGCCCGGATACCAACTGCCTGCGATGACCGGTCTGCGGACAGGTCCTGCCATGGCTTGCCTCCTTAACTTGCCCTCGCATAAGATGCCGCACTTCTTTACTGGTATGATCTTTACCGTGCACCTTGAATTCGGCGCCTAAACTTGTTCTCAGATTTAGGGAAATACCGGGACATAGTCAAGACCGGCTGCCTCATCCAGTCCGAACATGAGGTTCATGTTCTGCACTGCCTGGCCCGATGCACCCTTGGTGAGGTTGTCGATTACACTTATGATGGTGGCCCTGCCGGAGGCCTTGTTCTTCACTACACTCATGAGGCAGTTGTTGGTGCCGCGGACGTCCTTGGTGGCAGGCAGAGCGTTGATGACCCGTACGAATTTTGAGCCCTGGTAGAAACCTTTGAGGCAGTTTATGAGGTCTTCCTCATTGGCAGATGTATTCATGTAGATGGTGGACAGCATACCGCGGCTTATGGGTATGAGGTGCGCTGTAAACTCAATGGTGACCTTTTCACCTGCAGCCCTGCTCAGCTCCTGTTCCATCTCGGGGACATGCCTGTGGGAACGGCCGACCTTATAGGCCAAGAACGATTCGCCTGTCTCGCAGATGTGGGTCTTCAGGCTCAAGCCTCTCCCTGCGCCGGAGACTCCGCTCTTGCTGTCCACGATAATGTCCTTAAGTGATATGATCCCGGCCTTAATAAGCGGCATGAGGGGGAGCAGCACACTCGTGGGGTAACACCCGGGATTCGCCACGAGCCTTGCATCCCTGATCTCATCACGATAGACCTCGCTGAGTCCATAGACTGCCTCTTCGAGCAGCTCCGGGTTTGTATGCTCCTGATACCACTTGCGGTAAGTCGCCACATCGCGGATGCGGCAGTCCGCACTCAGGTCCACCATCTTCACCGAGTCGATGATTTGAGAGATGAAGCCCATGCTCACGCCGTGGGGGAGGCAGCTGAATACGACATCACACCTCTTCTTTATGGCTGATGCGTCAAACTCCTCAAGGCCTATGTCTACCGAACCCTTTAGAAATTCGAGCACTTCGGAGATGGACTTCCCGTTATACTGCCGTGATGAACAGTAGGTGATCCTGGCCGCAGGGTGCGAATGAAGCAGCCTTATAAGCTCCGCACCGGTATACCCTGTGGCTCCCAGTATACCTATGGAGATCGTCAAAGAAGTGCTACCTCTTGGAGAACTGAGGTCTCTTGCGGGCCTTGTGGAGTCCGTATTTCTTGCGCTCCACCATCCGGGGATCCCGGGTAAGGAACCCGGCGGCCTTCAGTTTGGATCGGAATCTCTCGATATCAAAGGATGCAAGCGCCCGTGAGATGCCATGGCGCAAAGCGCCGGCCTGACCGGAAATCCCACCGCCGCTCACCGTGGCATAGATATCGAACTGCCCCTTGGTGTCGGTGATATCAAAGGGCTGTTTAGCCGACATCTTCAGTGTTTCCCGTGGAAAATAATCATCCATGGGTTTGCCGTTTACCGTCATCTCTCCGGTACCCGGGGACAGCCATACCCGCGCAGTTGCGTTCTTCCTACGTCCAGTGGCGTATATTTTCTCTGCCATACCAAATCCCTCTTACTTGCTTAATAGCTGAGGCTTCTGTGCCTCGTGCGGATGGACATCCCCGGTATAGACCTTGAGCTTCTTGAACATGGCCCTGCCGAGAGAGTTCTTGGGGAGCATCCCCTTCACCGCATGCCTGATGACATCTTCGGGCTTCTTATTGAGGATCTCCTTCATGGTTGCGCTCTTGATGCCGCCCATGTATCCGCTGTGGTGATAGTAGGTCTTCTGTTCAAGTTTGTTGCCTGTGAGCCTGACCTTGTCGGCATTGATGATGACGACGAAATCACCCACATCGGTATGGGGGGTGAATTCCGGCTTTGTCTTGCCCCTGAGGATGGAGGCAACCTGCACGGCAAGCCTGCCGAGCACCATGTCTGTGGCGTCCACCAGGACCCACTGCCTGGCCACCTCTTCTTTTCTTGCCTGAAATGTACCCATGCGCACTGCTCCTTAGCACGATAAATAGGGCTCGGATATATCTGAAGACTTCTTGGATGTCAAGTGTCGATGAAGGATTTTCCCCTGTGTCTCAACACGGCTGAACTCCTTTATAGATGGCAATAGTCTTTAAATCAGGATCAGATAAGCTTGTTCATGATCCAGTACGCGGCCATCCCTACGATGACCGTGCCTCCGAGCGATCTTGTCTTCAGGGCAAAGAACAAGGTGGGTATCGCAGCAAGGAACCTGGGCTGCAGCATCTGGAATCGCCCTGTCGATGCATCGAGGAAGATCGCCGGAGCCACCAGTGCGCTCAAGATACATGCAGGTATGAATCTCAGCCACTCCTTCATGATCTCGGGGATATCCCTTGTGGACAGCCACGCAAGGGGTATCCACCGTGGTATGAAAGTGACAAGCCCCATACCGAGCACGCAGAGGAGATAGTGTTCAAATGTCACAAGGAAGCCCCTGTTCTCTTTCTTTGAAAGACGGCCAGGATTGCAACACCCAAAGATGCAGCGAGCATGGATGAGATGACGATATTCCAGGCGCCGGGCAGGAGTAAGGAAAAGATCACGGACAGGAAACCGGACAGTATCGTGGTGATGAGGATAAGAGCGTTTTTCAACTGAAGCACCAGCAATGAAATGAACATGGCGGTGAGCGCGTAGTCGATGCCAAAAGCCCCTTCCGGAATGATCTCCCCGAGATAGCCCCCGGCTATGGTGCTTGCTATCCATACGACATTAGTGGTGTGATTCACCACGAGCGACCTCTTTATATCCCAGTCGCCGTTCATGAACCTGGTGAGGTTCACTGCAAAGCTCTCATCGGTAACGCCATAGGCGAACAGGCTTAATACCCCTCTTGATGCCCCTCTGAGATGAAGTGCCAGGGTAGTGCTCATGAGCAGGTGTCTGAGATTAACGAAAAGGGTCGTTATGATGATGGGGAGTATGGATGCCCCTGAGGCCATCATGGAGACTGCGATGAACTGGGAGCTCCCTGCAAAAACGATTACGGACATGAGTGCAATCTGCAAGGGGGAGAGCCCTGCCTTAGCTGCCAGGACCCCGAAGGGGATACCAACGGCGATATATCCGATCCAGATGGGTACGGCTGCAGCCAGGCCCTGGAGGATGGATGTCCGGGAACTCGATTGCATGGCTATTTATACCATTATCTTAGTCTATTTGAGTGCATTATCTTATAAGGCAGTGTCAATTGCAAAACTCGAAAAAGGTATGTCTGATTTCAAGATGTCTCATGATAAAATGTGAGTCTGACTTGACATCTTGACTGTTTTCAAGTTCATACAATGCCATGGGTATTGATGCGGTAGTGGTTGCAGGCGACGGCAGGGCGGCGCGGAGGGTGTTCAAGAAGAACAAGGCACTGCTCGATATCGGCGGTAAGCCGATAATCCGGCATATCGTCGAGACCCTGAAGGCCTGCAGGCTTATCGAGAATGTCGTGGTGGTGGGCCCCAAAGAGAAGTTCGAAGAGGTGATAGGCGACACCGGCGTGCATATCGTGCCGCAGAAGAGAAGCCTTGCCGAGAACGGTTGGGAAGGGTTTCTCCAAACCTTGGATGAATACCGGCAGAGTTCCGAGATAACCGGCTCCTTGATCGAGAAGCATTTTTTTAAGCATATCCTCTTCCTCTCCGGAGATATTCCCCTGATCTGTGTCGAAGAGCTTGAGCAGTTCATATCGCGCTGCGATATGGAGAGGTACGACTATATTGCGGGGATCACATCCGAAGATATCCTCAAGCTCTTCGGACCAAGAAAGGGCAGGCCCGGCATCAAGATGGCCACCTTCCATACCAGGGAAGGGAACTTCAGGCAGAATAACCTCCACATGGCCAGGCCCTTTGTCCTTCTGAACAGCATTGATCTCGTGCTTAAGGTCTATGAATACCGTTACCAGAAGGAATTCTTCAATATCCTCAGAGCGATCCTGGAGATTGTCAAGCTTGGTCCGGGTAAGATCGGGACGACGCTGGTACTCTTCCTGCTCCTGCAGATATCCTCAGGTCTGACCGCACTCGGGTTCGAAGGTTTTGCCCGCATCGTCAGCTACCCGGTCACCAGGACGAGGCTGGAAATGCTCATATCGGCCATCTTAAGCGCCAGGTTCAAGATCGTGGAGACCACAATCGGCGGTGCGGCACTCGATGTCGACAATGAGAAAGATTTCATGGTGCTTTCGGTCATGTACCGTGACTGGCTGAACCAGATCGGCCAGAGGATTCACCACTTGGCGTAGTGGTCTTCGGCAAAGCCCGGGCAGTCTTTGATCGGGATAACCTCGCCGCTATCGGCCTTCAAAACCCCCTCGAACATGCCGATGAGCTGGTTGAAGCGTGATGCCACGAACCCTGCATTGATCTTCTCCGAACGGGATGCCTCGGGATGGAAGGTGAGATCGATCTTCTTGTCAAACGATGCGATGAGCCAGGGTTTCATGAGGTCGTCCTCGTCGAAGATATAATTGACGGTGTCCACCTTGGTCATGGCCCCATCAATCCAGAATGCATTTTCCGTGAAGCTTGTCTCGTTCACACCGCATGAAAGGTTGAGTCCCAGCGATCTTCCGTCGGGCAGTGAAAAGGCCGAGGCTGCCCAGTTCCAGCAGGTCTTCCTCCTCATATACCCGCATGTCCAATCCGTAAGGGCTTGAGCGGATGGCGAAGATATCTCGATCTGTCTGTCACCGATTCTCGCAGATCCGCGGATGCCGACAGGGCTTGTCTTCTGGGTGTAGACCCATCCCCGGTATCCTGCCCGTGTGCAGATACGAAGGGGTTTCGTGCCTTGGGCATCAAGGTCAAGCTGGAGCGAGATCTTTTTGCCCTTTGCAGACACATGTGAGCTATCGATATCGATCTTTAACCCGCCGGAAGAAAAGCTGCTGAGCGGCTGCTCGGGTGTGGGTCTGATACTCGCCCCTGAAACGGCAAGAGCTTTTGCCTCATATATACGTTTAGCCTGCCGGTCATAGAGATAGAAAAAACCGTTGGCCAGAAAATTCAGGTCGACCACGGCCAGCCCGATGATGATCTCCGGGGCGATGATGCCGACAAAATGGAACTGGTTTGCCAGGATGCTTTTCAGGCACTTTGGAATCTCAAGGCCCATGGGAGTCCGGAGACAAAAATCGAGATAGTTCACATTCTTAACCGGTTCATCGTATATCCCCCAGTCGATCCGGCCCTGGGCATTGATGAGTGCTTCCATAGAGCGCCTCCTCTTTCATTAAGATACCTGTGCTTACCGGTATACTATAAGGGAAAGTTACCCGAGAATCTACTGGAGAGGCTTTAAGAGAAAATCCAAAGGTATATTGTATTTTGTGTAAGGTGAATAATAACCCTATTTATCCAGGTAATCCTCGAACCCGGGGGTATCGAGGTTCGTTCCTGAACCCCTCGATGCGGCTTTTACGTCAGTCGCCTCGCTGGGCTTGTCTTCCAGGTAGTCTTCGAAGCCGGGTGTCTGACCGAATGTCCCCGGCCCGGATCCTTGTACCCCGGCCTCACCTTTGGGTCGTTCCTCAATGTAATCCTCGAACCCGGCCGTGTCGTTCTGCGGTTGCGTCCGGACCTTGGCCGAAGGACCCGGTGCGGCTGCCTTGACGGCCCCTTTGAGGTCGAGCATCTTCTCATT
>Ga0326727_10020985_pt1 | contig 12878 bp, 8 predicted proteins | sample MB2enrmetagenome_FD_207643 | JGI IMG/M metagenome (GOLD analysis project Ga0326727, IMG submission 207643) | Lab enriched peat soil microbial communities from McLean, Ithaca, NY, United States - MB29MY | ecosystem: Environmental > Terrestrial > Soil > Wetlands > Peat | place: USA: New York...
CATGAACTCGCGCTCCTGAATCACGCGCAGCAGTTTGGCCTGGGTTTCCTGTCCGATGGTGCCGATCTCGTCGAAGAAGATGGTGCCCTTGTTGGCGGTCTCGAAGTAGCCTTTGCGGGAGGCGAACGCTCCGGTGAACGACCCCTTCACATGCCCGAACAGCGACGCCTCCAGCAGATCGGGCGTGCCCGAGCCCGTGTTCACGGCCACGAAAGCTCCATCGGCGCGCGCGGAGTTGGCGTGAATCGCCTTGGCGATGAGTTCCTTGCCCGTCCCCGTTTCGCCGGTGACCAGCACGGTGGCGCGGCTGGGCGCAACCTGCCCAACCAGATCCAGTATGCGCAGCATCCGCTCGCTGCGTCCCACGATGTTCGGGAAGCTGTAGCGCTGCTTGAGCGCGCGCTTGAGCTGAATGTTCTCGTGCTCGAGGCGCGTGCGCGCGATCATCTGCTCCACTTCAATGAGCAGCTTCTCGTTGTCCCAGGGCTTGGAGAAATACGAGCTGGCGCCGGCCTTCAGCGCATTCACCGCCACTTCGACGGAGCCGTACGCGGTGATCATGATGATGGGCGTTTCCGTGTCGCGCTCGCGGGTTTCCTTGAGGACATCCATGCCCGAGCGGTCCGGCATCATCAGGTCGAGCAGCACCAGATCGTAGCGGCCGGACTCCATCTTGCGCAGTCCCTCCACGCCGTTCTGGGCCTGATCGACGGAGTAGTTCTCGAGCGTCAGGAGCGCTTCCAGGCTCTCCCGGATATCCGTCTCGTCGTCCACCACGAGGATTCGGCCCTTCGTCTGATCGCCGTCGGGCACGTCGAGCGGAAGTTTATCAGGCATGGACGGGCTTGCGAACCATGGGGAATCCGAGCTGGAAGCGGGTGCCTTCTCCGGGCTGGCTATCCACCTCGATGGCGCCGCCGTGTTCGCGGACGATGCCGTAGGAGACCGACAGCCCCAGCCCCGTGCCTTTCTTCGCCGCTTTGGTGGTGAAGAACGGATCGTAGATGCGGGACAGATTCTCCGAGGGAATGCCCTGGCCGGTGTCGCGCACCTCGGCGTAGACGGTGGCGTCGGCGCTCCAGGTGCGCACGGTCAGTACACCGCCTTTGTCCATGGCATCCCGCGCGTTCAGGAACAGATTCAGGAACACCTGCTGCAGTTTGCCGGTGTTGCCCCGGATCGGCGGCAGCGGATCTTCAAACCGGAATTCCGTGCGCACCGCGACGCTGCTGAGCTGGTGCTCGATCAGGCCGACGGTTTCGCGGATCAGCCGGTTCAGGTCGAGCTCGGTCAGCTCCGTGGTGGAGGTGCGCGAGAAGTTCAGCAGGGAGTTCACGATTTCGCTCGCCCGGAAAGTCTGGCGCGCGATCTTGTCCAGCAGCTTCGATTGGGTGCTGTCGCCGGAAATCTGCTTGGCCAGCATCTGCGCGTAGGTGGAAATCACCGCCAGCGGCGTATTCACCTCATGGGCGACGCCGGCGGCCAGCAATCCGATGGAGCTGAGTTTGTCGGCCTGCACCAGACGGCGCTCCAGCACATCGCGGTCGGTGATGTCGTCGAAGATGATGAGCCGGCCGATCCGCTCCAGATCCTTCGAAACCAATGGAGCGATGGCCAGATTGAGAATGGCCTCGCGGGGCGAGCCGTCGCCGGCGCCCGTGGAACCGTCACCGAAAGCCCCGTTGCCGCCGGAGGCGCCGCCGGCAGCCCCGTTACCGCCCGAACCGTTACCCGCGGTCCCGTTATCGAAAGCCCCGTTGCTGAAAGCCCCGTTCTCCGCCGCCCCGTTCCCATATGCGTAAGCGGCCCGGGCCACCGACTTCGGATGAAACGTGAACTTGTAGACGTTGTATACGCCGCTCTCACCGCGGGCCTCATCGAACTTCTCGCAAAGCTCGGCGGGAAACAGATCGCGCAACGGCCGGCCAATGGCCTGATCTCGCCCCACCCCGGTCAGCCGTTCGATCTGCGTGTTCCAGCTCCCCACGCGATCGTCGAGGTCCACGGCGAGAATGCCGACGTTGATGGATTCCACGATGTTCTCGCTGAAATCCTTCAGACGCTCGTACTCTTCGGCTTTGCGCTGCAGCGAGTGGTAGAGCCGCGCGTTTTCGATGGCGATGCCGACGTAGCCGGACAGCGTGACCAGCAGCTCGACGTCGTCGCTGGAAAGAAAGTCGTTCTTCTCGGTGCGGCTGATGCCCAGATACGCGATGGTCCGTCCCCGCGCGGCGCAGGCGAAGTAATACGTCAGGTCCAGATCGGCGATGGTGGCGCGCACCGTGCGCGGCCAGGCGTGCGCGAGGACGTCGAGCAGGTGGTGGGTGCGCTCGAAAAACAGGTACGGCTTGTCCGGAGCGGCGGAAAGAAAGCTCAGATCGAGCGAAGCGTCGCCGGGTTTCGGAAGACGCTCGCGCCGCGATCCGACGACGGTGCGCAGCGCGAAGCTGTCGCTCCCATCCTCGCTCACGAAAAAGGCCAGGTGCTGAATGGGCAACGTGTGCACCAGCCGGTCGCCCAGCGCCGACATGGTGGCGTCCAGATCGGTCTCCGACGTCAGCTCTCGCGCGAACGAGATCAGGTTGCGGCGGTAATCGTAGCGGCCCCGGTAAAAGATGTGTTTGTCGAGCTGCTCCTGCAGCCAGTCGCGAATGGGCTGAAAGATGAAAGTGGCGAACAGAATGAGTCCGACAATGGGCGCCGGGCTGAGCGTGTCCAGGCGAACGAACGTGAAGATCAGCCCGTAGAAAACGGCCAGCACGCACAGCGTGGCCAGGGTGTAGACATAGCCCTGCTGGAAGATGATATCCACGTCCATGAGCCGGTGGCGCAGGATGGCATAAGCCCAGGTCACCGGGATCAGGATGAGCGACAGAACCGCCATCCGCTGGTAGTAGCCGGGCACCGACCCCACCAGGTACGGCAGCACGTACAACGCGGTGAACGGGAGAATGCCCAGCACCGCGCCGTTGCGCATGTAGGTCACCTGGCGGCGCAGGACGGGATCTTCGGCGCGGCGATACTCCACCGACAGGGCCGCTGCTCCCGCCAGGTAAAACGCGCTCAGGTAGAGCAACCAGACGCGATCCAGGAACACCTCCACCTGAATCAGCGGGGCGGCCACGCGCAGCATCCCCTGCGTGACCAGCACGTAGACGGTCAGCAGAAGCAAGCCCGGCAGGTAGACGACAATTGCGCGCCCGCGGCCGCGCAGCCACTTCGGCCGCTCCGGAAACACCAGGCAGAAATGCAGGAAAATCGCCGGGACGATGCATCCGGCCACCACATTGCCCAGGTAGATCACCTGATCGAAGTTGTTCAGCTTGCCGGTGTAATGGAACGCGGTCAGCACGAAGGAGCCCAGACAGAACAGGAAGAAGTGCGTGGCGTGGGTGGCGTTGCCGCGCCGGAAATAGACGAACAGCCCGATCAGCAGGTAGGCGGCCCCAACGGCGTACTGATAGTAGATGGCGGAATCCACCACTCTCTCGCTGACGATCACCGTTGCCGGAATCTCGATGCCGCCGCGCTTCAGCGCGTAATCCGCCTTCTGCCAGACTCCCACCAGGGCGAGCGCCTGGGCCACCTGGTTCTCACCCGTGATTTTGTGGCCGTTGATGGAGAGAATAGCGTCGCCGGAGCGAATGCCGGCCTGTTCGGATGGCCCGCCGGGGCGTACGTACATGGCCACGACAGCGTGCTCGCCCGCCTGATCGCGATCCACCCAGACCGCGCCGTCGTCGGGCAGATGATATACGCTTTGCTGCTGAAAATTGATGATGGCGCAGCTCACCGCAGCCACGGTGACCAGCACCAGCAACGCACTGACAAACTGTCGCTTAAGCTCGTTCACGGTCCGTTACCGTCCGGTGAAAACGGCATGGACAAAAGCCCGGACGTACTCTTACACCAGGTGCTGAGCAACTTCGCTACCATGCAGATTAGTCCAGGCTGTTGTTGAGGATACAGTAGCCTGCCACCGCCAGATTTCCTTTTTCGGGAGAATACACTTCTGAAAAGTGAACCGGGAACAACGTCCCTCGTATAGACGCTCTCAGCGGCAGTTTCGGTTGCTCGCTCCCTTTGGTCGCGGTTCGGTAACGTGCTGCCGGCTTTCGGAGCCGCGCGCGCAGCAAGCGGTCTAATGCGTTTCCATTAGCCGCCCCAGAACGGGAAGCGGCACCGCGCTCTCCTTCAGCGCGCGTTCGTGGAACGTGGCCAGGTTGAAGCTCGCGCCCTGGGCCTTCTCGTAGTTCTGGCGGATCTGCTTCCAGCCTTTCCAGCCCACGAAGTAATACGGCAACTGCGTTGACGAGAGCGCCGCGCGCTGCAGTTTGGCGGTGGCTTCCGCCTTCTCCTGGTACGTCTGGTTGAGCATCAGATCCATGGCCTGCTGATCGGTCATGCCCATGGTGTGCAGGCGGATGTCCAGAATGGCGTTGCCGAGAGCCCGCAGGATCTGTTTGTACAGGGTCATGCGATACCCGGGCGCGTTATTCAGGTAACCCTCGTCGGCCATCATTTCCTGGGTGTAGAACGCCCAGCCCTCGATGTACGGACCGTTTCCGAAGATGCCCCGCAGCACGCGCCGGGAGGGCGGCTCCACGCGGTTGGCGTACTCGAACTGCACATAGTGACCGGGCATGGCCTCATGCACGGTGAGGTGCTGCAGGCCGTAGGTGTTGTACTCGCGGAGTTTCGATTCCGCTTCTTCCTTCGACGCTTTCTTCGAAATAGGGGTGACCCAGTAGAAGGCGCCCAGTTGCGGCTCCAGCACGGGGGCGGGATTGAACCCGCCAACGCCGTAGATTCCGCGCATAAATGCCGGGGTTTCGATGACCTGCAGGTTTTTCGAATCGGGAAGCGGGACGAGGTTCTTCTCGCGCACAAACGCGGTGGCCTCGGCCAGGTCCTTGCGCGCGTCGTCGAGATAGTGCTCGGGCGTGGTGTGATCCTGGGCAATCTTACCCAGAGCTTCGCGAATCGTCAGCGGCGCGGCCAGCTTCGCCATCTTGTCCTGAGTCGCTTTCAGCTCGGCTTCGGCGTCGGCGAGCACCTGCTCGGGCGTTTCGTCCACCTCCAGCGTGTATTTGAATTTCAGATCGTAGTTGGTTTTGCCGAGACGCCAGTCGCTGAGGCGCGTTGCCAGATCGGTTTTCAGCCAGGTGTTGAAAGCGCGCAGGGAAGCGAGCGCGGGTTTGGCGGCTTTGTCGTAGTCGGCGGCAAGCGCGGGCGGGACGTCTTTCTTCAGAGTGTCTTCAATCAGGCCGATGTTGCCGTCGTTCTCCTGCTGCGCGACGCGCGTCCACACCTCCGGCGCGCTGACCAGATTGGCCTTCGCCTGGTCCAGCAGATTGGGGATTTTGCCGAGCCGCGCGACGATCTGCTTGTAGCGGGTTTCCTTCGGCGCGTAGTTGAGCACCCAGGGCTCGAACAGCGCGTTGCCCACGGTTTCCACGTAGAGCGTGGGGCTGTGCCGGTAGCTCTGGATGCTGTCGAGGTCCAGCAGCGCCCCGGCGATCTGATCCTGGATGATCCGGTAATCGGCCTGATCCTCGGGCGAGAGCGAGCTCGCGTCGATCCTGGCCAGACGATCGCGGAAGCCTTCGAAGAACTGGCGCTGGCCGCGGATACCGGCCTGGCTGTAATCGTCGATCATCTCGTCCAGAGGAACGCCTTTGTGGAAGTGGTAGCCCTGCTGCGTCGCCCCCACGGGCGAGAGCGCCAGGCTGCCGTAGACAAAATCGCTGCGCAACGGCTCGAAATCCACCTGCTCTTTCCCCTTCCTGCAGGAAACCAGTCCCAGCGCGGACGCCAGAACCACCACCAAACCTTTATTGAACCAACGGGTATTGAACAAACGGGGTTTCAACATGTCGCTACCGCCTTTTCGCAATCTTCCGCCTCACCGAACTTCACGGTCTGGATGTTCGGGTCGATGCCGCGCAGCAGTCCGCACAGGACGCTGCCGGCGCCCACTTCGTAGCACTTGCTAACGCCCTGGGCGGCGAGGAATCGCATGCTTTCGGTCCAGCGGACCGGGTTGGGAATCTGTTCATAGAGGCCACGACGCGCTTCGCCGCCGCTGGTAACCGGCTGCGCCTGCCAGTTATTGACCAGCGGAACGGCCGGATCGCGGAATTCCGTCTCTTCCAGATGCGCGGCCATGCGCTCCTGCGCGGGCTTCATCAGCGAGCAGTGGAAGGGCGCGCTTACGGGGAGCAGAACGGCGCGACGCGCGCCCGCGGCTTTGGCCAGGTCCATGGCGCGGGCGACGGCCCCGGCGTGTCCGGCAATGCCCACCTGATCGGGCGAGTTGAAATTCGCGGCGCTCACCACTTCGCCCTGCGCGGCTTCGCCGAGAATCGCGTCCAGCTTGTCGAGCGGCGCCTTGAGCAACGCGGCCATGGCGCCCACGCCTTTGGGCACCGCTTCCTGCATGTAGCGGCCGCGCAGCCGGACCAGGCGCACCGCGTCGGCAAACTGCAGCGATCCCGCGGCCACCAGCGCCGAGTATTCGCCGAGGCTGTGCCCAGCCACGAAATCGGGAGCAACGCCGTTTGCGGTGAGGACGCGGAACGCAGCGGTGGAAACCGTGACCAGCGCGGGCTGGGTATTTTCGGTGAGTTTGAGATCCTCGTCGGGACCCTCGAAGCACAGACGGGAGAGCGCGAAGCCCAGCGCGTCGTCGGCCTCCTCGAACACGGCGCGCGCGGCCGGGTAGCGTTCGGCCAGGCTTTTTCCCATGCCCGCATACTGCGAGCCCTGACCGGGAAACAGGAAAGCGATCTTCATGGATGGCTGGAAACACCAGTGTAACTGTACCGGGGCGACGCCGTGCAGCGGAGCCACCGCGATCTTTACGAAAATTCATCGATCCCTTGCCAGTGCTTCTGCGTCTGTACGGGTGAAGGAGAGCGGTGATGAAAACGCCTGTGATGCCTAATCCGGCGCCGACGCGAATCGAGAAGGGATTCGTTTACTGTCCGATCTGTACGCATACGGTGGAAGTGGATATTCTGAGGACGCCGCGATCGGCGCGCGTGAAGGACGGCGAGAAATGCCCGCGCTGCGGTTCCTCGATCGGCTCGGCGCACGTGCTGAGTCTGATTGACCGCGCCGCCTGAATATCGTGGTAAGGTAGCTAATGTGAGACGGAAGCCGCTGCCCCCCGAGCGCGTTGTGGACAAAAGAATTCTGGAGAGCGCGAAGAGCGGGCTCGATACCGACAAGCTCAATCGCACGTCAAAGTGCGTGGTGTGCGGATCGGCTTGCCCGGCGGAGTCCGCCGAGGGGCTATGCTGGGTGTGCCGCCGTCTCAAGATCAGCGCCTGGCGCGATTCGGACCAGCAGGCCGCCGCTCAGGAATAGCGGCTCGCGCGCGGGAAGATCCGCTTCCTCCGGGCGCGGCTCGGTTGTGCGGTTGCCGGGACGGAGCCGCGACCAGAGGAAGCGGATCTTCAAGCGAGAGGACGGCCAATTTTTCTCGCGACTGCCTGTTCGTAGACATCGCTCCCAACCGCGACGTCTTCCATTCCCAGACCCACTGATTTGAAGATGGTGATCCGGTCGGGCTGCCAGCCGCGCTGGACCGTGTGCAGTTCCACCACGTTCGACCAGGAACCGGCGAGGATAATATCGCCGGCTTCGACTTCGGCTGCGTCGCGCGCGTCCACGGCGACGACGGCGGCGCGGCGCACGAGTTCGGAGGGCAGTTCGCGGCGGTTGGCCATGTTCGAGCCCATCGCATTGATGTGCGCGCCGGGCGCGATCCAGCCGTCTTCGATTACGGGATCTTTCGCGTAAGTGGCGGTCACCACGATTTGCGCGCCGCGCACGGCTTCCTCGGCAGTGGCGGTCGCGGTGGCGTTCATCTCGGCGGCGAAGGCTTCACGCTTTTCTGCGCGGCGGCTCCAGACGCGAACGGATTTGATGGGGCGGACGGCGCGGATCGCCTCCACTTGTGAGCGCGCCTGAAAACCGCTGCCGATGACCGCGAGCGTGTCGGCCTCGGGGTTGGCCATGAGATCGGTAGCGTAGCCGCTGGCCCCGCCGGTGCGGATCTGGCCCAGCCAGTTGGCCTCCATCAGCGCCAGCGGGCGCGCGGTTTCGGCGTCATACAGCGAGAAAAGGAAGTACGAACCGTATTTCGGGTTGGTGGCGTAGAACTTCAGGCCAAAGTAGTTGCCGAAAGCGCCGGGCACCTGATGGAGGATGGAGCCGGTTTTGAGCGTCAGCCGGCGGCGCGGCTGGCTTTGCGCTTCCCCTCGGGCGAGGGCTTCGAAGGCCATGCGCATGCGGGCGATGGCCTCGGTCATCGGGAGGAGTTCCCGGACTTCGGATTCGGTGAGATAGAGCATGTTTGATGGGCGCCAGCGAGAACGCGGCTGCCGCCGCGTGTTGGATATGGCCGTTTCGGCCACCGAACCGGATGAAAATCGCGGATTGGGTGGACACGCAACGACAGTCGCGTTTGTGCGGGGAACGCGGCTGACGCCGCGCGTCCGTATCGGCCCCGTCGGTTGGGGTCGAAGGAGTATTTTCGAGGGTGTCCACTACGTGTTAACCGGGTCGGGGGTGTCGGGTTTGAGGTCGAGTTCGACTACAGCCGCCGCCGCCTTGCCTTTGTCGAACTTTCCGTCGCGCGCGAGAGCCGAGAGGGCCGCTGCCGTAATTGCTTCGGCCGAAATCTCGAAGTGCTTCCGCAGATACTCGCGGTTGTCGCTGCGGCCGAAGCCGTCCGTCCCCAGTGAAGTCAGCCGACCCGTCAGCCATGGGGCGATCTGGTCCGGCACGGCCTTCATGTAATCGGTGGCGGCCACGATCGGGCCTTGGTGCCCTTCAAGCGCCTCGACGATGTATGGCCTTCGCGGCGTTTCCGCCGGATGCAGCCGGTTCCAGCGCTCTACCTCCAGAGCATCGCGGCGCAGCTCGTTGTAGCTGGTGGCGCTCCACACATCCGCGTGGACGCCATATTTTTCGACCAGCAGCTTCTGCGCCCGCAGCGCCTCGTTCAGAATCGGCCCGCTGCCGAACAACTGTACCTGGGCCGCGCCCGCCTCGGCGGCTTTAAATCGGTAAATTCCGCGCAAAATCCCGTCGGCCGCTCCTTCCGGCATCGGCGGCTGCGCGTAATTCTCGTTGTAAACGGTGATGTAGTAGAAGCGATCCTCGTTGTTCTCGTACATTCGGCGAATTCCCTCGCGCACAATCACCGCGATCTCGTACGCGTACGCCGGATCGTACGCGTGGCACGTCGGAACGGTGCTCGCCGCGAGCAAACTGTGGCCGTCCTGATGCTGCAGGCCTTCGCCGGACAGCGTGGTTCTCCCGGCCGTGCCGCCCACCAGAAATCCGCGCCCGCGCGCGTCGGCAAAAGCCCAGATCAGATCGCCGATTCGCTGGAACCCGAACATCGAATAATAAATGAAGAAGGGGATCATGGGCACGCGGTAATTGCTGTACGCGGTGCCGGCGGCGGTGAACGAACACATCGATCCCGCTTCCGTGATGCCCTCCTCCAGAATCTGCCCGTTGCGCGCTTCCTTGTAATAAAGGAAAATATCGCTGTCTACTGGCTTATAAACCTGCCCTTTTGCCGCATAAATTCCGAATTGGCGGAAAAGCGATTCCATCCCGAACGTGCGCGCCTCGTCGGGGATGATGGGCACGATGTACTTGCCCAGCGAGGCGTCCTTCAGCAGCATGGTGAGGACGCGCACGATGGCCATGGTGCTGGAAACTTCGCGGCCCTGCGAACCGGAGTACTGTTCCTCGAAGAACTTCACCGGCGGCGCTTTCAGCTCCGGCGGTTTCGGGTTGCGTCGCGGCAGGCTGCCCCCCATGGCCTCCCGCCGCTGGCGCATGTACTTCATCTCCGGGCTGTCCTCGGGCGGCCGGTAGAACGAGACGGTGAGGATGTCGTCGTCGGAGACGGGAATGTCGAAGCGCGTGCGCACGTAGCGCAGCTCTTCTTCGTTGAGCTTCTTCTGCTGATGGGTGACGTTGCGGCCTTCGCCGGCCTCGCCCATGCCGTAGCCTTTGATGGTCTTGGCGAGGATTACCGTGGGCGAGCCCTTGTGCGCCACCGCGCGCCGGTAGGCGTTGAAGACCTTCACCGGGTCGTGGCCGCCGCGGCGCAGCGTGCCGATCTGTTCGTCGCTGAGCTGCTCCACCAGTTGCAGCAGCTCGGGATACTTTCCGAAGAACTCCCGGCGCGTGTATGCGCCGCCCTTCGCGGCATAGTTCTGATACTCGCCGTCCACGGCTTCCTGCATGCGCTTGGTGAGGACGCCGGTGTAGTCGGCGGCGAGCAGCGGATCCCAGTCGGCCCCCCAGAGCACTTTGATCACATACCAGCCCGCGCCGCGGAACGCCGCTTCCAGTTCCTGGATGATCTTGCCGTTGCCGCGCACCGGTCCGTCCAGCCGCTGCAGGTTGCAATTGACCACGAAGATCAGGTTGTCGAGCTGCTCGCGCGAGGCCAGCGTCAATGCGCCCAGCGTTTCCGGCTCGTCCGATTCGCCGTCGCCCACGAACACCCAGATGTGCCGCGGCGTCGGCTCGATGAGGCCGCGATTTTCGAGGTAACGCATGAAGCGCGCCTGGTAAATGGCGTTGATGGGACCGAGTCCCATGGAGACGGTTGGGAAATTCCAGAAGCCGGGCATCAGCCATGGGTGCGGATAGGAGGAAAGGCCGGGATGCTCGCGCAGTTCGTGCCGGAAATTCTCGAGGTGCTTGTCGGTGAGGCGGCCTTCGAGAAACGCGCGCGCGTATGGGCCCGGCGAGGCGTGCCCCTGGAAGTAAACCAGGTCGCCGGGCTCGTTGCCATAGCTGCCGTGGAAGAAGTGGTTGTGTCCGACCTCGGTGAGCGTGGCCAGCGACGCGTAGGTGGAGATGTGGCCGCCGATGCCCGGGTCGTATTTATTGGCGCGGACCACCATGGCCATGGCGTTCCAGCGGATGATGCTCTTGATGCGCCGCTCGATCTCGCGGTCGCCCGGGTAGGGCTCTTCAGCATCGGCGGGGATGGTGTTGAGGTAAGGCGTGTTGACGCTGAGCGGCGCGGTGACGCCCCAGTTCGCGCCCCGTTCCAGCAGCCGCTTCAGCAGAAAGGATGCCCGCTCGGGACCTTCTTCTTCAACGATTTGTTCCAGAGCTTCCAGCCATTCGCTGGTCTCCTGGGGATTCGCGTCCTGCAGTGGTTCTACCGACGGTCTTGTCTCCAGCATTGGTTCTCAGGATTCCAGGATAGCATTGGGAGCGTGAGCGGCACGCGCACGGAAACCATATCATTGGAGACGTGAACGCCTACGTGTGCACCTATCGGCGGAAGACACCGGAGCCGAAGGAGCGACGGCAGACGGAGGAGGCGGCGAAAAGAGATCCGCTGCTCCGCTCTTTTCTTGAAATCTACGATCGAAGTTACTATGACCGGGGTGACGATCCCTCGTTCTTTGCAGCTCAGAACCGTCTGGGAGACGTGCGAAAGGCGAGTTGGGGTGTGTGCCGTCGGGATGTCCGGAACGCGCTCACCAAAGGTGATCTCGTCGTCTTTTTCTGCGGATCTCAGCACGAACGCGTCTGGTGCTACTACTTCGTGGGCTTTGGAACGGTCGGGGATCTTGTCCGGCGCGAGGCCCAATGGACAAACCCAAGGCATGCGCCGTATCGTAGGTTCTACAACGTGCTCGCGAAGGTCGAGGGTGGGCGTATGTTCCAGAGCGAGACGTTTCATCACTATCACGACGATTGGAAACGCCGTGCCGAAGCGCCCTACGTGCTCTTTGATCCGAAGAGGAGCGCATTCAACCTGACCTCTCCACATGAGGTTGCGATTTGGAATGGCGCGGCCGTTCCCGAGAAATGGGCCAGAGATGATCGCTCGAAGGGAATCGAACGGCTCCTGTTTGTGGAACGCGGGATTGATCGGCGTCTCCGAACATTTGAATTCGGCTATGGACACGCGAAGCTCAATCTTGTTAGCGCCGGGGGCGCTGCTCGACCAGGCCGCAGCATCCCGAAGCTCGTGCAGGACCTAAAGCGGCTCGTGTGACAGTTTAGGGCTCGGCGCGTTGCTGCTCGTTGCTGCTCACGGTTGGGCGGATCGGGCCGCAGCCGTTCTCAGGGCATCGCGAAGAGATCGAGTTCTTTCATCGGGAAGTGCCTGGCGTTATCGGTGATCAGGGTGAGGCCGTTACGAATGGCGACGGCCGCGATGAGCGTGTCAGTCACGCTGAGGGTCGAGCCCCTGCGGCCGTGTTCGTGCCGGAGCTTTCCGCCCAGCTCGGCGATTTCGAAAGAGATCGGGTAATAGCGCAGGCTGCGAAGAAGCTCGGTCGTGACAGGCTCCTCCTTTGGCCGCATGCCCGCGTAGACCTCGGCAACATTGATTGGGCAGCAAGCAAGCAGGTGGCCCTCCTCGACAAGAGCGCGCAGCAACTGCCGTCGAGCTTGCTTTTCGTTGATGGCGTCGATGATGACGCTGGTGTCAAGCAGGTACGTAGCCACGGTTCAGCGGGCGGCTGCTTTTCGAAATCGGCGTTCGTTCTCCTGACGAAGTTCTTGCACCCACGCAGCCGCGCCCTCGCGAAGCTCAGGATGATCTTCGTCCTTCCATGCTCCCGCCGCCGCGTCGAGCGCTTTGAGTTGGCGGAGGCGGAGCAACTCACGCTCGGCCGCCTGCTTGAGAAAGGCGCTTCTTTGCCGCCCGCCTACCATCTCGTCGATGGCTCGGACCAATTCCTCGGGAATAACAACATGGGTGCGTTTGGTCGTTATAGGCACACTCTGATGTTAACAGAAAGTGGGACTTGCCGGCGCGTCACGCCTAATCGGCCCGCAGCTTGATCGACCCGATGCCGCCGTTGACGGAC
>Ga0326727_10020986_pt1 | contig 12878 bp, 12 predicted proteins | sample MB2enrmetagenome_FD_207643 | JGI IMG/M metagenome (GOLD analysis project Ga0326727, IMG submission 207643) | Lab enriched peat soil microbial communities from McLean, Ithaca, NY, United States - MB29MY | ecosystem: Environmental > Terrestrial > Soil > Wetlands > Peat | place: USA: New York...
GACCTGACCATGTCCCCATACAAATACTCCACCCTTGCCGTACACGCCGGGCAGCACCCGGACCCGCTGACGGGCGCGGTGAATGTCCCTGTTTATCTGTCTTCAACCTTTGAGCTCACCGGGATCGGCACCGACCGCGGCTGGGATTACTCGCGCGCCGGCAACCCCACCCGGGACCGGCTGGAGACGGCGCTCGCGGCCCTCGAAGGCGGTTCGAGCGGCCACGCGTTCACCACTGGCATGGCGGCGATTTCGGCGCTGGTGGCCATGCTTCGCTCCGGCGACCACGTCATCTGTTCCCGCGATGTGTATGCGGGCACCGTGCGCCTGTTCAACCAGATCGTCAGCGGTTACGGCATCGACATCGAGTACGTCGACACCAGCAACCTGGCTGCGGTTCAAGCGGCGATGCGGCCCAATACCAGGCTGGTCCATATCGAGACGCCGAGTAATCCCCTGATGGTGCTCACCGATATCGCCGCGGTCAGCCGCATTGCCCACGCCGGCGGGGCCGAGGTCAGCGTGGACAACACGTTTCTGTCCCCCGCGCTGCAACGCCCGCTGGAACTGGGCGCGGACATCGTGATGCACTCGACCACAAAATACCTGAACGGCCACTCCGACGGTCTCGGCGGAGCGCTGATCGGTTCCAAGCCCGAGCACAAGGAACGGTTTCTCTTGATTCAAAAAGCGGCCGGCGGCGTCATGTCGCCGTTCGAGTGCTTCCTGGTGCTGCGCGGCATTAAGACCTTGCCCCTGCGCATCAAGCAGCACGAGGAGAACGGGCAGGCCGTGGCGGAGTACCTGTCCACCCATCCCAAGGTCGGCAAGCTCGCCTATCCGGGCCTGAAAAGCCATCCCCAGTACGATCTGGCCGTCCGCCAGCAGAAGGGCTTCGGATCCATGATGAGCTTCGAGCTCAAGTCACGGGAGCAAGCGGCGCGGTTCCTTGCCGCCATCAAGATCTTCCTCAATGCCGAGTCGCTGGGCGGTGTGGAATCTCTGGCCTCGCACTCGGCCACCACCACCCATGGTTCGGTCAGCGAGGAGATTCGCGCCACAATGGGCATCAACGAGGGCCGTATCCGCCTCTCGATCGGCATCGAGGACAAGGAAGACCTGATCGCCGACCTGGAGCAGGCACTCAAAGCGGTCTAACGGAGCGTGATGGCTGAAGCTGGGCTTTTTCGTGGACCTTTGCTCAGTATCGACACCTGCGGGCCTACCGGCTCCGTGGCGCTGGGCCGGCTCGCCGGACGTGACCTTGAGATTCTCGGGCAGACGGAACTGGAGGGCCGCAGCTACTCGGCTACGCTGGTCGCCGCCGTGGCCGCGCTGCTGGCCGATGCGGGCCTGGCGTTGAAGCATTTGGGCGGCATTGTCGCCGTGAACGGGCCCGGCAGCTTTACCGGGGTGCGGGTAGGGCTGAGCGCGGTCAAGGGCCTGGCCGAGGCCGCGCAGATTCCCGTGGTAGCCATCTCGCGGCTTCAGGTTCTGTCCCGCAAGTCCGGCGTGCCGTCCGCGGCTCTCGATGCCCATCGGGGCGAGGTGTTTCTGCGCTTGGAAGAGCTTGGACGTGCGCCCCGGGAGCTGCTGGCCGGGGTCAGGGAGCTTGCGGCCATCAATCCCGTACCGTTGCGCATTGCCGTATGCGACCAGGCCGCCGCGGCGCTGTTGGCGGTCGCGTGGCCGGCCGCGCAGTTGGTCAGATCTGCGGCGCCGCTGGCGGCGGACGCACTGCGCCTAGGCGAGGCGCGGCTGGTGGCAGGCGGACAGGTGGACCTGGCGCTGCTCGACGGCAATTATCTGCGCCGTTCCGATGCGGAGATATTCGGCGAGGCTGCCGCGGCGGGACGGCAACGGGCATGAAACCCGGCGCGCCAGGGGTGCCGGTAGGCCCGATCCTCGTCCGGCGGATGCGCGCTGAGGATCTCCAGCGGGTGTTCATGATCGCCCGGAGCCGGAAGCATGTGCCGCTCTGGCCGCGAACGGCTTATCTTGCCGCGCTGGATCCTCGCTCCACGCCCCGCAGAATTGCTCTGGTTGCAGAGGGTGCTGCCGAAGGACCCGTGGATGCCGAAAGACTCGTGGGTTTGAAAGGGCACGGCTTTAGCCGTGCCGAGGAACGGCCAGAAACGATCTTGGCTTTAGCCGCCGAGGGATTGCAGGCTGAGGAAAGTACATTCCCTCAGGGGCTAAAGCCCGAGACGTCATTTGCCCAACCGGCGGCGCAGCACCCAGAGAGTACCCAGCCGCGCCCTTTCAGAACGGACAACTTCACCGCCCCAGGGAAATCCTCACCAGCCAACGGCGAAGCGGAAAGCGGCAGAGTTGTGGGTTTTCTGATCGCCAGCCTGCTGCCGCCTCAGGCCGAACTGGAGTCGATTGCCGTTTCGGCGAAGCAACAGCGCCGCGGAATTGGCCGGCTGCTGCTGGCCGCGATGGTTGAGGAGCTGAAAGCCGCGGGAGTAAGACAGCTCATCCTTGAAGTGCGTGCATCCAGCCAGAGAGCACTCGGGTTTTACCGCTCCCTGGGCTGGAGCGAAACCGGCCGCCGCCCGCGCTACTACGCTGACCCGGAAGAGGATGCGGTTCTAATGACTCTGGAGCTGGGGTAATTCGCAAGCGGATCTGCGGTCGAGCAGCCCTGTGGACTGCTTTCGGCCAACGGCGTGTGATAACCATCACGCATGTTGGCCTTCCAGCCCGAAATTCACAGGGTCAGGTTACCTCCAGCTTTTTTCTTGCTTGCGAAAAGCCCGTGGACGGCGATATATGTAAGTGTTCTCTAACTACAGGAGGTGCTTGATGGATGAAGTACAGGATCCGACGCTGAGCGAAGAGATCGATCGCCTGCATGCCGAACATCGTCGCTACGCTCAGCGGTTGGAAGAGTTGCTTCAAAAGCCCTATCTCAGCGAGGATGAACAGCTTGAGGAAGTTCGCCTGAAAAAGCTGAAGCTGCACGCCAAAGACCTGATCTTTGCGCTCGAACGCCGGGCGCCGGCGGTGGCTTAAAGCTCAAAGGCGGCTGGCTTTTGCCGGCAATTTGCCGAGCGGTGTTCCCGGACCGGGTCGTCGCGTATGCTCTGTGCCGCGTGGTCGCCAGGGCCAGATTGAACGCTGCTCATCACGGCTGCCGCATCCGCGCCGGATAACCGTGTGGCCTTTGATAACCGTATAATCGTTCAGGACCATGGTTCGTGACGGTTACATCTACGGTTTGAGCCTGATGGCGGTGGCGGCAGTGCTGGCTTGGCTTACGGGCAGTTGGGCGTGGAGCATAGCTCCGCTGTTGCTGGCGGCTTTCTTTCTATGGTTTTTCCGAGATCCCCGGCGCACCATTCCCGCGGGCGACGGCTTGATTGTTTCGCCGGGCGACGGCCTGGTCACCGAAACGGTTGCGATCAGCACTCCCAATGGTCCGCTGCAGCGGATCAGCATCTTCCTCAGCGTATTTGATGTCCACGTGAACCGCTCGCCGATCGGCGGAGTGGTGAGCCGTCTGCGCTATCAAAAAGGCCAGTATCTTAACGCCATGAACCCGGCCTCGGCGGAACGCAACGAGCAGAATGTTGTCACCGTGCGCGGCCTGGGCTTCGACGTTACCTTCAAGCAGATTGCTGGACTGCTGGCGCGGCGCATCGTTTGCAACCTCGCTGAGGGCCAGACCGTGGAGCGCGGTCAGCGGGTGGGGCTCATCAAGTTCGGTTCCAGGGTGGACGTGGTGGTTCCGGCTGGCGCGGCGCTGCGCGTGAAGGTCGGCCAGCGGGTCAAGGGCGGATCGAGCGTGCTGGCGATCATGCCCGCGGCTGTCGCGCCCTCGGTCGAATCGGAAGCCGGAATGGCTGTAAGCGCCGGCGTTTTGCCGGACGGAGACCGCATTTGAATCTCCACGACTCATTTCGCGATCCGGTCCGCGCCAGTGCCAGAAAAGCGCGTCTCCATCGCGGCATGTACCTGCTGCCTTCGCTGTTCACCTCCATAAATATCGGGGCCGGCTACTTCTCCATCCTGCAGACCCTCGAAGCGATAGGCGGCACCGGCAACGCGCAAACCCACCTGGACTGGGCCGCCATCGCCATCCTGTTTGCGATTCCCTTCGATGCCCTGGATGGCCGGATCGCGCGCATGACCAACACCTGCAGCGACTTTGGCCGCGAGCTGGATTCCCTCGCCGACGTCATTACCTTTGGCGTGGCGCCCAGCCTGCTGACATTCGCGTGGGGATTCCACTTTCTGCCCGAGTCGGAAAACCCGCAACTGCGCCTGCACCTGCTTCAGGCTGGCGCATTCGTCTGTTTCCTGTTTCTGCTTAGCGGAGCCTCGCGGCTGGCGCGTTTCAACATCTCCCACGATGCCCAACCGCGCAATCCGGGGCTGCCGGGACGAAAGTATTTCGTAGGCATGCCGATTCCGGCGGCGGCCGGACTGCTGGCGGCCACCATTCATCTCTTCAACGGCATTCCGATTCCCGCCTGGTGGGTCGCCATTCCATGGCTGGTCATGGTGGCGCTGGCCGGGTTCCTGATGGTCAGCACCTGGCGATTCTGGTCGGGCAAGGAGATCAACTTCTCCCGCCGCCATCCCTTCCAGGTGCTGGTGCTGGTGGCCATCGTGATGTATCTCGTGCTGCGCTACTCCAACGTTGTGCTCTTCCTGATTGCGCTGACCTATATGTTCTCAGGCATTTGGGCGCGCGCGGCCTACGGGTGGTCGCGGCGGCGGCGGCGGAGAATGCCGGTCGACGTACCTGCTGCCCCCCTGGAAGAAGATATTGAAAAGCGCGACTCGGTGAGATTCCTGTAGCATTTCCAGATTGAAGGATGCCGTGTACAAGATTGCCATTGCCGGAGCCTCAACCCTCTTGGGCCGGGAGTTGAAGGAAGCCCTTTCGGAGTCGCCGCTCGCGGCGGCCACCTTTGTGCTGCTCGACGAAGAAGAGGCCCATGGCCAACTGGACCAGGTGGGCGACGAGGTTACTTTCATCCAGACCATCGGCCCGGACGCCTTCGATCGCGTGGACTTTACATTTCTTTGCGGCACTGAGACCCTGACCCGCAAGCACTGGCGTCAGGCGCTTCGTTCCGGGTCCACGGTTCTTGACCTGAGCGGCGCGCTGGACCAGGAGGCCGGAGTGCTGGTGCGGGCGCCGTGGCTGGGTTCTGAGGCGGCAACCGTTGACCTGTTTACGCCCGCCGTGGTTCCGGCGCACCCGGCGGCAGTGGCGCTGGGGTTGCTGCTGGAGCGCGTGCAGCAGGCTGCGCCAGTGCGCTTCGCTGCCGCCACGGTGCTTCTCCCTGCCAGCGAGTTTGGACGCCGCGCCATGGACGAGCTGCACCAGCAGACGGTGAGCCTGCTCAGCTTTCAGGGGCTGCCGCGGGCCATTTACGACGCGCAGACGGCCTATAACCTGCTCGGCGGTCTGGGCGAGAGCGCAACCGTCAGCCTGGGCGTGGTCGAGGCGCGGATTCGCCGCCATTATGACGCCCTGTCGGCCGGGCGCTGGCCCGCGCTGGCCTTGCAGGTGGTACATGCCCCCGTCTTTCACGGACTCACCTTCTCCATTGCCGTGGATTTGGAGCGGCCGGTCGAGATCGCTGCCCTCGAAGAGGCTCTGAGCGGCGAGCACGTCGACTTGGTCCTTGAAGACACTGATTCGCCCTCCAACTTGGCCGCGACCGGCCAAAATGACGTTCTGGTGCGCCTGCACCCCGAGCAGGTGGTTCGCAATTCCACCGAAACCTCGCGCCTGTTGCTCTGGGCCGCAGCCGACAACCTCCGCCTCAATGCCCAGAATGCAGTCGAGTGTGCAATGGATCTGCGCCGCCTGAGGCCACAGGGAACCGTGCAGTAAGACAACTTTCAGAGAAGTAAGATAATAAAGTTATGTCTTACCTATTCTACAATTCTTACATTAGCGTACTGGTCTTACTTATGATAAGATGTAAGCCATGAAACAACTCTACGCAACCGTTAGCAGCAAGGGCCAATTGGTGATTCCGGCCACAATCCGGGAAGAACTTGGGATTGAGCCCGGAACTCGCGTTGCGATCCGCCGGGAGGGGCCAGAGGTCGTTTTGAGGCCGGAAACTCTGGCGGCTAAGCTGCGCCGGATTGACGAAATGCAGGGATGTACCGCGGGCTTGCCCTCAGGGACCGATATGCTGCTCGAAGACCGGCGGCTTGAACGTGAACGGGAATTGGCCGAAGAAGGCTGGTAAAGAGGTTCAATGGCCGTTTATGTCCTGGACTCGTCAGCTGTAATTCGATACATCGACGGCGAAGCTGGCGCGGACCGCGTAAATGCGATTCTCAAGATGTGTGCCTCGCGAAAGGCTGAGGTACGTATCTCGGCCGTGCAGTGGGGCGAAGTTGCCGGAAATCTCCGTAAGCGGCTGGGCGCGACGCATGAGATACGAATCCTGAGCAGCCTTCTCCCGAGTGAGTCTGAAATCGTTCACGCAAGCAGCGATCGCGCGGTGCGTGCCGCTGCGCTTAAAGTCGACCGCAAGATCGCCTACGCCGATGCATTTGCAGTTGACCTTGCGATGGACTCTTCAGATCACGTGCTGGTGACTGCAGATTACGATTTCAAGGCCGTCGACGACCTGGCCCGCATCGAATTTCTTCCCGCGAAATAAGAGACGCAGATAAAGAGCGTTCACCGCCCGCCGCACCTCACCCACAACTGCTCGATGTAAGCATCCGTCATGCCGGCGATGTAATCGGCAACCGTGCGCGCCAATCCCTGGGTAGGAATCTGCGCCCGGTGGTCTTCAGGAAGCATGCTGGGGTCGGCCATGAGAAAGACGAACAGGTCCTGCACAACCTGCGCGGCGTGGGCGTGCAGCTCTTCTATTCCCGGGGAGTTGTACAGCCCGGCATAAAGAAACCTCTTCGCCGCGATGCGGACATCTTCCATTTTCGGGCTGAGTGCCGCAAGCCTGGCCGGCGCGCGGCGGATGTCTTCCAGCGTGGTCGCGCCCAAAGCGGCCACGCGCCCGCCCACTTCATTCATCAGATCGGTCACCAGCGCATTCAGCAGGCGCCTGAGCGCTTCGTACACTGCCAGCCGGGGCGCGGCTAGGGGATAACAGCGCAGTGCTGCGTCATGGAAGTTGCGGAACAGCGGCACAGCCTCGCGGACTTCGCGGAGCGAAAGGATACCGGAGTCCAGCCCGTCGTCAAGATCGGCGGTGAGGTAAGCGATCTCGTCGGCCAGGTCGATAATCTGCGCTTCAAGAGGCGGAAACTGGTCGAGAAAAAACTCCTCCAGCTCGGGATGTTCGGCGGCCTGGTAGTCGCGGGAGTGCTTGACGATGCCTTCCCTTACGCCCAGGGTCAGGTTGAGGCCGCGGAAGGCCGGGTAGCGCTCCTCGAACCAGGTAACGATGCGCAGCGCATGGAGATTGTGGTCGAAGCTGAGTCCATGCTCCCTTAGCGCGCCGTCGAGCGCCGTTTCGCCAGCGTGGCCAAAGGGCGGATGGCCAATGTCGTGGACCAGCGCCAGGGCCTCGGCCAGCTCCGTATTCAGTCCCAGCGCGCGGGCCAGGGTGCGGGAGATCTGGGTCACTTCAAGGGTGTGCGTCAGCCGGCTGCGGAAGTGGTCTCCGGGCGGGTCGCCGGGCAGCCGGGTAAACACCTGGGTCTTGCCCGCCAGGCGGCGGAAGGCGCGGGTGTGCAGGATGCGGGCCGCGTCACGGGCAAATGGTGTGCGGTAGGGATGCGTCGGCTCGGCGTGGGCGCGCCGCGCCAGTTCGCCGTCCTGGTCGCCCCGAACCGCGATCCCGGGCGGCAGCGGGCAGCAGGTTCCGGCTTTCAGGTCAATCTCCGGGTTCATCATAAATCTGCATTCGGGCGAAAACAGCCTTCGGGCTTCACGTCTGGTTATACCGCAGAGGGGGACGAAATTGCAGAATCTGTGCCGGTAATCACGATGAATTAAGGTCGGGGGTGCTATAAATCCCTTTCGGTTCGCGATGGATTGGACAATGGCCTCCAGGCGGGAGTACCATCCTGCCGGATTTTTCTCGGGGGCCGGTGAAGTATTGGAATCCGGCGCCGGCCGGTGCGTCTTTCAGGATTCAAGAGGGGGATAAGCATGAAAGCGATCAAGAATGCGGCATTGGCAGTGCTTGCGCTGGCCGTTGCGTTCACGTCCGGGTGCCAGGGAAGGCACTCCACCAAAGAGATTTTCTATCTGATTTCAGTGAACACCGCCATGCCCTACTGGCAGACGGCGGCAGCGGGCTTCAAACAGGCCGCGGCGCAGTATAAAGTCACGGCCAGGGTCGAGGGGCCCGACGGCTACGATCCTCCCGCCGAACTGGCCGAGTTGCAGAAAGCGGTCGCAGCCAAGGCGGGAGGCATTCTCATCTCCGTGGCAGACGCTACCGTGCTGCAGCCGGAGATCGATGCGGCGATCGACGCGGGCATTCCCGTCATCACCGTGGACTCCGATGCTGCGGCCAGTCATAGGCTCTACTTCATCGGCACCAACAACCTTGAGGCGGGACGCCTGGGCGGCCAGCGGTTGATCGAGAAGCTGGGCGGCAAGGGAAACGTCGTGTTCTTCACCATCGCCGGCCAGCCCAACACCGAACAGCGGTTGAAGGGATTCAAGGACGTGCTCTCCAGCAAGCCCGATATCAAGATCGTGGACGTGGTTGACATCAAGAGCGACGCCAAGATGGCGTTCGACAAAGCCCAGCAGTTCATGGCCCTGGCCGGCCCCAAGAAGATCGATGCCTTTGTGTGCCTGGATTCGGCCTCGGGCAAACCTGTATCCGACGCGGTGTCGCGGGAAAGCAGCGCCAACCGGGTAGTGATTGCCTGGGATGTGGCTCAGGATACGCTGGACGCGATCAAGGCCGGCGCCATCGATTCGACGGTCACCCAAAAGCCCTTCACCATGGGCTTTTTGGGCCTGAAGGCGCTGGACGAGGTGTACCACGATCCGCCTGCGCAGCTCAACAGGGACTGGAGCTCCGACTCCTTCTCCCAGTATCCGGCCTTTATCGATACCGGCACTTCACTGGTGGACAAAAGCAACGTAGACGTCTACATCGCGGCGGCGGCGGCAAGAGCGAAGTAGGTTGCTGGCAGCGAACCTGCGGCAGCTTTACAGGTAGCCCTTGGCGGTCCAGTCCTTCAGCGACGCCGCGGTCAGTTGCTGCAGCTCCTTCAGCAACTCCGGCTCCGGCACTGTCTTGAAGTTGAAACAGGTCTTGCCCTGCATGCGCTTTTTCAGGGCCGGGGAGACGGTGCCGGCCAGCGGTGGATTCATGTACAGCGGCATCAGATGGAAACTGACGTAGGCCTTCCCCAGCCGAACCGAGCCGAACCACATCGGATGCCCTTTGTGCTGTGGAAAAGGCGACGCCACGCGGCCCGTCAAAGAGTAGACAGAAGCCGTGTCCGCCTGCACGGCAAGGCGCTTGGAGTGCTTCTCGAAAACGCTCTTCAATGCAGCGAAGACGGAATCAAAACCAGCTGGCATCACGCGCAGTCTAGCATAAGCCCGCTTGTGATTTGAATGAACGAATCCCATACCCGGGATGGTGCGCCTATCCCGGTTTGGCCGGGTGCTGGGGTGCAGGGCGAAAACTGAGTGCCCCAAGTCCGGGGCCCTTAGCGAGCGACCTTTGCTCGTTGGGGTGGAGATCTCGCTTTTGAGACCTGGGATAGGTCGGAATTCAATTGCAATACACGAGATCGCGCGGTCAGAGAGCTAAAAGCTAAAAGCTGGGATGTGCCGCTCACTCCGGCTTGGCCTGTCCGATGGCGCTATCTTCTTTGGCCAGCTTCACCCGCGCACTTTCCAGCTTCTTCTGCACCTTGGCCACATCGCCCGGCTCCACGTCGGCGGGCGCCGACTTGGCGAACTCCGAGAGCGAAAGCTCCCACTGCTCCGCGGCCTGGCGGATGCGCCCGGTCTTCTCGTAAAGATCGCCCATGTGTTCATGGACCGTGGGATCGGCCTGATCGCGCTGCACCGCCTGGTGCAGGTTGTCTTCGGCCAGTTCGTACTCGCCCATCTTGAAGTAGACCCAGCCCAGCGAATCCAGGTAAGCGCCGTTCCCCGGCTCCAGATCCACGGCCTTGCGAATCATCTTCAGGGCCTCGGGCAGGCGGACGCCCTTGTCGGCCAGCATGTAGCCCAGGTAGTTCAGCGTCATGGCGCTGGCGGGGTCCAGGTCCAGCGCCTGGCGGAACATCTGCTCGGCCGGCTCCATGTGCTTCTGCCGCTCGGCCAGCTCCCCGCGCAGGAAGAACAGGTAGGTGCGATCTTCCTTCTTGGTGGTCAGAGGCTCGGCCTTGTTGAAGGAGTCCTCGGCATCTTTCCAGCGCCGCAGGCGAATGTAGATCTGGCCCAGACCCACCCACACCGTGCGGTCGTCGGCGGTGTTGTTGAGCAACCCTTTGGCAATGGCCAGTCCCTCATCGGCCTTTTCCTGGTCGGCCAGCTCACCGGCCAGCATGAGCTTCAGATCGCGATTCTTGGGGTCGGCGTCGACGGCCTTGCGCGAGACTTCAATGGCCTTGTCAAACTGTTTGGCGTCGCGATAGGCATCTACCTCGCCCTGGTATCCGCGCAGCGCCGAATCGCCCCCCATGTCAATCATCTTCTGGTAAGCGGCGATGGCCTGGTCCGGCTTGTTCTGCTCCAGGTAGATGGCCCCCAGCCGCTCCAGGAAGATGCCGCGGTTGTTCTTTTCCTCGTCGGTGTAAGCGCCGTTGGCATGCGAGGTGAGGTCGACCATGGCCGCGTAGGTCTGTGTGGCTTCCTCGAAGCGGCCCAGCACGTCCAGCAGCAGGCCCTCGTTGTAGCCCGCTTCAAGGCTGGTGGGGTCCAGCTTGCGGGCCTTGCGCACGGTGGCCAGCGCATCTTCGTACTTTCCCTGGCGGCGCTGAATCTCCGAAATATGGACCAGCGCCTCGGGGTTCTCCGGGTCGGCCGCTGCCAACTCCTTATATTGCTTAAGCGCCTCGTCGAGCTGGTCGTTGCTCAGCAGGGCCTGGGCCAGGGCGTCCATGGTATGCAGGTCGCCGGGCTCCATGTCGACCGCGCGCTGATAGGCGGCAATCGCGTCCTTGGGCTGCTTCAACTGGTCGTAAGCCGCGCCCAACGCGAACTCCATTTTGGCGGTGCGGTCGTTCACCGGAACGTCTTCAATCACCTTGGCCGCGTGCTGCAGGTCGCCGCTGTCGGCGTACAGCCGGGCCAGGTTCAGCACCACCTCTTCTGACTCCGGTTCGATCGCCTGGGCGGTCTTGAACTCTTCCTCAGCCTTCTTTGAATCGTGCTTGACGGTGTAAAGCTGGCCCAGCACCATGCGGTCCTCGACGCTCTTAGGCTGCAGCGCGATGATCTTTTCAAACTCCGCGATGGCCTGGTCGAGAACGTTGCTGGTGGACGTGGCGGAAGAGCTGGCATTATCCCCTTCGCCCAGCTCGCGCAGGTAGATGCGGCCCAGCAGCTTGTGGGCGTCAATGTCGTTGGGCGAGGTCTTCAGCAGCCCCCGCGCCGTCACTTCGGCGTCGTGCTGGTGGCCAGGCACGCGGAAGTAGAGATCGGCCAGCGCGTCGTTCAGCTCCGGGGAGCCGGGATCGGCGTTGAGCGCCAGCTTGTACTCCTCAATGGCCCGGTTGATGTACTCCTGCTGGCCCTGGGAGACGGCCTGGTCTTCATAGATGCTGGCCAGCGCCACGTGAAAGTACGACTGTGCGCGGTCGGGAGCCTGCGCAGAGCTTGTTTGACCGGCTTGACCGGATGGGCTTGCCGCGGACTGTGCATTCTGGGCACACACCGGCAGAGCCGGCAGCAGGACGAGGGTTGCGGCGGCAAACTTGAGCCAGGAGGGCAGGGAACGTGTTTTCAGATTCATCATCCAGGGAATTCCGCCCCTTTTGACCGTCCGGACGGGGAGAAGACCGTCCCGGAGAGCCGAAAGGCGGCACAGGCAGCCGGTTAGAGCAACTCTGCCTGCTACATAAGACGATTTTACAGGCGATTAGTCGCAATGGCACGCCGGATCGCAGAAAATTCCCGTCCCACAAAGGTCGCATATCAATGCCGGAAGTGCCGAATCCCGGTAAACACCATGGCCAGCCCTAAACTGTCGGCTGCGGCGATCACCTTCTCATCGTTTACCGAGCCGCCGGGTTGGATCACCGCGGTAGCCCCGGCCTTGGCCACCGCTTCAAGGCCATCCGGGAAGGGGAAAAACGCATCGGAGGCAGCCACGCAACCCGCCAGCGGCAGCACGGCTTTCATGGCCCCGAAGCGCGCGGCGTCCACGCGGCTCATCTGTCCGGCGCCGACGCCGATGGTCTGGCCGTCGCGCGCGTAAACAATGGCGTTCGACTTCACGTGCTTGCACACCCTCCAGGCAAAAAGCAGGCTGCGCAGCTCCTCGGCGGTCGGCGGACGCCAGGTTTTTACGTCCAGCTCGGATTCGGCGACCCGGCCGGTGTCGGCGTCCTGCAACAGCAGTCCTCCGGACACGTGCTTCACGACGGGACGCGGGGGCGCTGCGTGCACTTCGACCAGGCGCAGGTTCTTCTTGGCCGCGAAGCGCTCCCGGGCCTGGGCGCTGAACGCCGGCGCGGCGATGGCTTCCACAAACAGCTTGGCGATCACTTCGGCTGCCGCGCCGTCTACTTCGCGGTTGATGCCGATAACCCCTCCGAAGGCCGAGACGGGGTCGCAGGCCAGGGCCTTCTGATAGGCCTCGAGGATGGTCGCGCCCGTTGCCGCGCCGCAGGGATTGGTGTGCTTCACAATGATCACTGCCGGCTCGCTGAACTCCTGCGCCAGCTCCCAGCAGGCGTCCAGATCGACCAGGTTGTTGAAGCTCAGTTCCTTGCCCTGC
>Ga0326727_10020987_pt1 | contig 12878 bp, 7 predicted proteins | sample MB2enrmetagenome_FD_207643 | JGI IMG/M metagenome (GOLD analysis project Ga0326727, IMG submission 207643) | Lab enriched peat soil microbial communities from McLean, Ithaca, NY, United States - MB29MY | ecosystem: Environmental > Terrestrial > Soil > Wetlands > Peat | place: USA: New York...
CGCACGGGGTGGCAATTCTGATTGAACTAACGACCGACAACCGCAATCGGACGGCGTCGGAAATCCGCAGCCTGCTGACCAAGAACGGAGGGACGATGGCCGGGGCCGGGTCGGTCAGCCGGCTGTTCCATCGCAAGGGCCAGATCATTGTGCCGCGGGAAAACGCGGCCGAAGACGCCCTGATGGAAGTGGCCCTGGAAGCGGGGGCTGAAGATTTCAAGACCGACCCCCACGGCTACGAAATCGTGACCGACCCGGCCCAGTTTGAGGCGGTGCAAAAAGCGGTCGAGGGGCGCGGCATCAAGGCAGCGGGGGCGGAGGTGACGTGGCTGCCGGTGATCACGGTGCCGCTGGCGGCGGGCAAAGCGATTGAGGAAACGACGCGGCTGATCGAAGCTCTGGAGGAGAATGACGATGTGAAAGAGGTCCATTCCAACGCGGAATTCCCCGAATAAGGGCCGGTTGTCACTGAGCGGTATTCTTCTGAAGGCGAGGGTCCAAGGCGATCGGAGAGCGCAAGATTTGTCATGGCGAAGCGTAACGGCAATAAGAGCAAATGTTGAATGCTGAATTGTCCAGGCCGCGGAGGGCGGCGTGACCTCGGTTGCCGACTCTTTTTTTGCCCGGCTGCTGGGCGTGGTCGCGCGACTGGTCTGCCGCCATCCGCGATGGTTTGTGCTGCCGCAGATTGCGCTCTGCGGCGTGTGCATCATTTACACCGCCGGCCATTTGAAGTTTGACATGAGCCAGGACAACCTGGTGGGAGCGGACAAGAAGTACCACCAGGTATTCATGAAGTTCCGGCGAGAGTTTCCCGGGGAGGACGAAATGGCGGTGATCGTGGAAAGCGAGGACCTGGACCGGAACCGGCAGTTCGTGGAGCGATTGGCGGCCAAGCTGGAACCGGAAACCAACCTGTTCACCGATATATTTTACAAAGGGGACTTGACGTCTCTGGGCCCCAAGGCCCTGTTGTTCGTGCCCGAGCCGGACTTGAAAGAATTGCGCGACAAGCTCAAGGATTACCGTCCGTTCATCGAGCAATTCACGGTAGCCAGCAACCTCGACTCGTTCTTTGGCCTGATCAACAAACAGTTTCGCACCGCGCGGCGCGAGGAAAACGCGGCCAATAACGCGCTGATCAGCGCCATTCCGGCGATGCAACGAATCATCGAACAGGCCACCGACACGATGTCCCGGCCGGGCAGAGCGGTTTCGCCCGGGGTGGACGCGCTATTCGGAGCGGGCCAGGAGGCACAGGAGCGAATGTATATCACTTTTGCCAAAGGCCGCATCTACCTGGTCACGGCCCGCGCCCGCAACGCCGCGCTCATCCCGCAGGCGGTCAGGCGACTGCGGCAGTTGATGTGGCAGACAGAAGTGGAGGTGCCGGGATTGAACGTGGGGTTGACCGGCGAACCGGTGCTGGATGTGGATCAAATGCAGCAGTCGCAACGGGACGCGACGCTGGCCAGCATAGTGACGCTGGTGGTAAGCTCACTGATATTCATAGGCGCATACCGGGAAACCGGGCGGCCGCTCAAAGCCGTGGTCTGCCTGGTGATCGGGCTGGGTTACTCGATGGGATTCACGACACTGGCGGTGGGGCATTTGAATATACTGACGATTATGTTTGCCCCGATACTGATCGGATTGGCGATAGATTTCGGGATTCATTTCATAACGCGCTACGAGGAAGAAACCCGGCACCAGCGGACGGCCGAGCAGGCGGTGGAAAAGGCGATGGTGTTCACCGGACAAGGCATCGTCACCGGCGCGTTGACCACGGCCGGCGCCTTCCTGGCGATGGGTCTGACCGATTTCAAAGGCATCCAGGAGATGGGCATCATTTCGGGGGGCGGACTGGCTCTGTGCCTGATCCCGATGATGACGACGCTGCCGGTGCTGTTGATGCGCGGGCGGCAGAATGTCATCGATCAGCAAGGCAGCGCGCCGGAGGAGAAAAGAGCGCGCATCGAAAAATTCTGGCTTGACCGGCCCGGGTGGGTAATTGGGCTGTCGCTGGCGCTGTGCGCAGCCGCCGCGACCCAAATTGAGAAGACTTATTTCGACTACAACCTACTGCACATGCAAAGCAAGGGGCTGGCGGCCGTCGTGTATGAAAAGAAGCTGCTCTTTTCGGGCCAGTCGGTGCTCTACGCCGCCGTGGTGGCGGATTCGCTGGCCCAGGCGCGGCAGTTCGAGCAGAGAGTCAAGGCGCTGCCCTCGGTGGCCAGCGTCGATGGGGATGACAAAGGGGAAGCGATCTTCGATTTGCTGACCAGAGACCAGGGGGAGAAACTGAAGTTGGTGCGCACGATCAAAGAGGAAGTTTCCGGCCTTGGATTTGCGAAGGTGGATGACAATCCGGTGCGCCTGCACGAGTTGAGCGGCACGCTCTACAGCACGATGGGTTATCTGGCCCTGGCGGCGGATGATGTCAGCAAAGACCGCCCGGAATTGGCCGGACAGTTGCGGTCGCTACGCCAGGCGATCAGCGATTTTCGGGTCAAGATGCTCAGTGGCGACCCGGCAATCCCCGGGCGGCTGCGGCAGTATCAGACGGCGCTGTTTGAGGATATTCGCCAGACATTTGACACGCTTCAGACACAGGAAATCGCCAATCGCCTGCGGCCCGAGGACTTGCCGCCGGCGCTGCGGGCCCGGTTTGTGGGGCGCTCGGGGCGGTACATGGTGCAGGTTTTTCCGAAAGGCGACGTTTGGAATCACACCGTCCAGCGAGAGTTCATTACCGAGTTGCGATCGGCCTTGAAACCGGAAGCGGACAGGGTGACAGGGACGCCCGTCCAGCTTTACGAGTACACGACGCTGCTCAAAAACAGCTACGAGCAAGCGGCCCTTTACTCACTGGTAGCGATCGCATTGATGGTCTTTGTGCATTTTCGGTCGGTGGTCTGCGTGGTTCTCTCGCTGCTGCCGGTAGCCATCGGCTCGACCTGGACACTAGGGCTGATGGGGTTGGCGGGCATTCCGTTTAACCCCGCCAATATCATGACGCTGCCGCTGGTCATTGGCATCGGTGTGACCAACGGCATACAAGTACTGAACCGCGTTGCCGAGGAGCAGAAGGCCAGCATTCTGGCAAAAAGCACAGGCAAAGCGGTTCTGGTTTCCGGGCTGACGGCGCTGACGGGATTCGGCAGTTTCATTCTGGGAAAACATCAAGGGCTTCAGAGCCTTGGCTTGGTGATGTCGATAGGGATAGCAGCATGCATGATAGCCGGGTTAACTTTTCTGCCGGCGCTGATAAATGTCCTTGGGCGGGTTGGCTGGACTGTGACTAAAAATAGGCCCAGTAGCGGTAATGCAGTGCCGCCACTGGGTCTGGAGGAACCGAGGTAAAAACCTCAATCTATGGAAATAATTGCTCGCAGCGGCCAAAAAGTCAACGGAAATCGTGAAAATGTGTGTGGGAAAAAAGGGCAATTCAGAGCTTTTACGATAACGGTAACGATAACGTATCTTATGCGATGCCTTCGCGGGGCTTCCCGGAAGAGGAATTGCCCGACCTTGACGACTACAGGGATTACCCTAGGCTGCTGTTGTGGAAAGTCTGGACTGATGGAGATGGCCCGAACACTCAACTGGTTGATTTGCATAACCGGAGCGTTCGCCGCGTTGGGCGCCAGCGATGATGGGTTTGTGGCCGGGCCAGCGTACGCGAAATTTCGGCTGACCCTGACTTCGGGGTGGCGAGAGGAAGCGTCAGGCCCGCTATTCTATTCGCAACAAACTGATGAGCAACAACAATGGGCATTGCCTCCTTTTTATTGCCACACGCGCACACCGGACGTTGATTGGACGGAATGGGACCTGTTGTATCCGGTGATCGACTATCGCCGGTTTGGGCCAGAGTACCGGTTGCAGATCGCGCAGTTCGTCACCATTTCGGGCGGTCACACTGAAGAGGAAAACAGCGTGAGCCGATTCACCGTGTTTCCAGTGTATTTTCAGCAGAGGTCGGCCGAGAGCAACCTGGATTACACGGCGGTGGCGCCCTTTTACGGCCACCTCAAAAACCGATTGTTTCGAGACGACATCAAATTCCTCCTCTTTCCACTTTACTCCGAGACGCGGAAAAAAGACGTGGTGACGGACAACTATCTGTATCCGATCTTCGACGTGCGCCACGGGCTTAGTTTGACGGGCTGGCAAATCTGGCCGCTGGCGGGGGCCGAGCACAGAGGCCCGACGCTGCGCACCAATTTAATGAACGAGGTGGAAACGATCGGCGGCTACGACAACTATTTCGCGCTCTGGCCGATATATTTCAACTCGCATGGCGGATTGGGCACCACCAACCCGGCATCGAGCGTGACGGTGGTGCCGTTTTACAGCCAGACACGATCGCCGTCGCGGGATGAGACCTCGTATGGGTGGCCGCTGGGATACAACTGCATCGCCGACCGTGAAAAAGGGTATGTGGAGCACGATGTTTTCTGGCCGCTATTTGTCCGGGCGCGGGGTTCCAAGACGGTGACGCGTTATTTTCCCATTTACAGCCGGGCCCGGAGCAAAAGTTTGGAGAGCGATTTCTACGCGTGGCCGATATACAAGTTCAACCGGCTGGAGTCCGCGCCGTTGGACCGGCACCGGGTCCGGGTAGGGTTCTTTCTCTACTCGGATACGGTGGAGAGAAACACGAGTACGGGAGAGAAGAAGCGGCGCGTTGACTGCTGGCCGTTCTACACATTTGAGCGGGATCTGGACGGGAACCGGCGATTGCAGGCGATGGCGTTGCTGGAGCCGTTTTTTCCGAACAACCGGACGATGAGGCGGGAGTATTCCCCAATATGGACGGTGTGGCGGTCGGAAAAGAACGGCCGAACCGGCGCCACAAGCCAATCGCTGCTGTGGAACCTGTATCGCCATGAAAAGGCCGGGGAGGTAAAAAAATCCTCGCTCTTGTTCGGCCTTTTTCAGTATCAATCGACACTTGAGGGCGCGCGCCGGGGCATGTGCTATGGGCAAGGGGTCGGGAAAACGGCGCCAAGCGCCACCAAATCCTGATGTATCGCAATATCGGACAAATAATGATTCTGTTTTGGCAGACGGTGCTGGTGCTGCCGTTGGTGTGGCGGCAGCGGCGGAAGGTCTCCGAGCAGTTGTTCGAAATTGGCAATGCCAGCCTGCTGATGGTTTGCATTCTGGCGTTGTTCATCGGCGGCGTGCTTGCGTTGCAAACAGGCCCCGTGCTGGTGGAGCGCGGGATCAGCTCGGTGCTGGGCGGCATGATCGGTCTGTCCATGTGCAAGGAGTTGGCGCCGGTCATGATGGCCATTCTCATCGCCGGCCGCATCGGGTCGGCCATGGCGGCGGAAATCGGATCCATGCGCGTTTATGAGGAGATCGACGCGCTGCTGACACTGAACATCGATCCAGTGAAGTATTTAGTGCTGCCGCGGATGGTGGCCATCGCGCTGGCCCTTCCGACGCTGGTGATGTTTGCCATACCGGTGGGCTGGATTGGCGGAGCGCTGGTGTGCGATTTCAACCAGAAGATCGGGGTCGGGTTTGACAGCTATTTTCAGGACCTCCGACAGGTGGTTGAGGTCGGCGACGTGTTCAACGGGCTGTTCAAATCCTTTGTCTTCGCGCTGGCGATCGGCATCATTTCGTGCCATCAGGGTTTGACGACGCGGGGCGGGCCGCGGGGCATCGGCCGCAGCGTGACCAAGGCAGTTGTCAACTCAATCGTGTTGATCCTCATCCTCGACTACTTCCTGACCCGGTTTTTACTTTACGTCCAAAAATGAGCGAGGACATCTCACATCACGAAAACGTCACCGTGGAGGTTCGCGATCTGCGCAAGAGTTTTGGCGGCCAGGAGGTCCTCAAGGGGATCAGTTTCAAGGTCAATCCCGGCGAGGTGTTTGTCATCATGGGCCGCAGCGGCAGCGGCAAAAGCGTGCTGCTCAAACACATCATTGGCCTGCTGAGGCCCGATTCGGGCGAAATCCTCATCGATGGTCAATCCATTGAGGAACCTGGCGTGCGGGACAAATACCGGATGGCGATGGTCTTTCAGTCGTCCGCCTTGCTCACGTCGCTCTCGGTTGGTGAAAACGTGGGTCTTTACCTTGCCGAACATCAGCTCAAGCCGCCGTCGGAAATCGCCTCCATTGTGGCGCGGACACTGGAAACGGTGGGCCTGAAGGGCCTGGAGAACCGCTCGCCGGGAGAGTTATCCGGCGGGATGCAGAAGAGGGTGGGGATCGCCCGCGCCCTGGTGGTGGAACCGCAATTGATCCTATTTGACGAGCCCACATCGGAATTGGACCCGCTGATATCCGTGACCATCGGGGAGGAGATATTGAAGTTGAAGAATCGCACCCATGCCACGTCGATCGTCGTCACTCACGACCGCGATCTTGCCGTGGCCATCGCCGACCGCGTGGCGATGATCAGCGAGGGCCGGATCATATTCATCGGCACCGCCGGGGAGATCGAGCGCAGCGCCGATCCGCGAATACAACAGTTTATACACGCAGCACTGAAACGACCAAAAACGCATTGACGCCATGAAAGAGACTCTTGAAAGCAGGTTGGGAATATTCTTCATTTTCGCCGTTATCGTCACTCTCGTTGTATTGGAATCGCTGGGCGGTTTCGCTTTTCTCCATCGCGGCTATCATGTCCACGCGTTCTTCCAGAATGTGCAGGAACTCAAAATCGGCGATCCGGTCAAAATGTCGGGTGTCCAAATCGGCCGCGTCCAAAACATCGTTCTGAGCAATTCGCTGGCGGAGGTGACGATGAATCTGGATCGCAACATCGGGATTAAAACCGACAGCAAGGCCACCATTAGTTTCGCCGGTCTGATGGCCCAGAACTATGTTTCCCTGACCTCCGGCTCCGAGGGGGCGCCCCGCGCCGAGGAGGGCGCTGTCCTGCAAACGGTCGAACAACCGGACCTGGGCATGTTAATGGCCAAACTGGACAATGTCGCCTCCGGCGTCGAGAATCTCACCCGCAGTTTCAGCGGGGAGAAAATAGACAATTTGCTGGGGCCATTCACCGATTTTCTTAAGAACAACCAGACCAATCTGAGCGCGTCCATCGCCAACGTAAGAACGGTCACGGAGCGGATCGCCCAGGGCAAGGGGACGGTTGGCAAACTCATCAATGAAGACACGATGTATTCGAGCGCGCTGAACTCCATCAGCAACCTCCAAAGCACGGCGGGCGACATCGACGCGGCCGCCAGCAAAGCGAGGGAGTTGCTGACCAACGCCAACGAGGTTGTGTTAGGGATCAAAGCCGGCCATGGCACCGCGGGAAAACTGGTTACCGACGACACGTTATATATCGAGGCGGCGGGCACCATGACCAACGCCCATCAAATCCTGCTCAAGATCAACCGCGGCCAGGGATCCATTGGCCAGCTCATCAACGACGACAGCATACTGAAGAACGCCAAGCTGTCGTTGCAGAAATTGGACAAAGCCACCGAGAGCCTGGAGGACACCGGACCGCTGAGCGTCCTGGGCACCATGGTCAGCAGCCTGTTCTGAGGGCGATTGGGAGAGGATTCGCCGCAACTTGGTCAGAAGCGCAACGAGGATGCCGCAGAGCGAACGCGTAGGCGAGATTCAGCGGCAGGGTCCAAGACAACCCAACGGGAGAGCGTGACAAACGTTTGTAAATGTTGCGGCACGAGTAGAATCGGCGGTTCGCATACTGGTATCCGGCCAGGAGCGTTGCAGGGCTCATGTGCCGGGGCCGAAAGACGACGTCCGCCCGGCCGTTGTACTTGCTCCAGTCGCGGGTCAGAATCCTGCCCTCGGCCTCCAACCGTTGGTGCAGGCGGGTTCCGGGAAATGGCGTCAAGATATTGAAGGTGGCATTCTGCACCCCAGTGGCCTCCAAGAAATGCAACGTCTCCTCAAAAACCGCGGCGGTGTCATGGTCAAACCCAAAGACGATCCCCGCCTGCACGGCTATGCCATGGGAATGAATCCGCTTGATCGCTGACGCGTACTGGTCCACGTGATTGAACCCCTTCGAGACCTCGTTGACGCTGGCTTGGGAGATGGACTCCAGACCGACGAACAACTGCTTGCACCCACTGCGCGCGGCCAGGTCCAGGAACTCATCGTCATTTGCCGCATGAACGCTGGCCTGACTGCTCCACCATTTCCGATGGGGGGCGAGTGCGCGGAACAGGTTCTTGGCGTAGTGGATGTCGCCGGCGATATTATCGTCCCAGAGGATGATCACTTTACCGCGAAAAGAAGCGTACTCCTGTGCGACGGATTCCACCGGTCGCTTGCGCAGATGGCTCTGATACATTACCGCAACGGTACAGAAATCGCATCGGTACGCGCAGCCGCGCGTGGCGAAAAGAACTCCGGCGGTGTGGTCGCGGCGGTGAAAGAGGTCTTTTCGGGACATCGGCACGTGATCCAGGCCCGGAGGTTCAGTGGAACAGTAGCGGTGACGATGGTGTCCGGCCTCAAACTCAGCGAGGAATCGCGGCCAGTGAGCTTCGGCTTCTCCGATGAAGATCACGTCGGCGTGCGTCTGCGCTTCATCGGGCATCAAGGTGACATGCGGCCCGCCCAAAGCCACCGTTGTTCCACGCTGTCGGAACCGGGCGGCCAGTTCATAGGCGTGAGGGGCACTGGGCGTGTGGAATGTGATCGCCACCAAATCAGCCGGCGCATCGAAATCGACCGGTTCCATCGCTTCATCCACGTGAAGCACGGTCCAATGAAGCGGCACAAAGGCGGCGAGATAGGGCATGGTGATCTGCTGGAAGTTTAAGACGCGGGAGCGCCGCACCATTTGGATGGCTGGGGACGAAGCGGTTATCAGGAGGAGGGTGGGTGCATCGCGCGGCATTTGGCCAGGTTTCATGGCAACGCGGCGGGTTCAGCGGGACTGCTCCAGGGGAAGCTTGATCTGGGGCGGTGGCGGAGGAAAGAACCGGGTGTAGTAACGGGCGGAATGATAATAGACCAACTGCCCCGCGCAGAATGTGTCAAGCTGGCGGGCAAGCGCCTCGGAAAGGACCGGCTCGGATTCCACCAGGTTGCGGGCTTCGCCGGGGTCAGTGGCCAGATCGTAGAGGTAGCAGGCGCCCGACCCATTGTCGGTAAAGTACTTCCATCGTCCGGCGGCCAGAAGTCCGTCGCCATTGATCCGGCCATCGACGTGAATGTAAACGCAGCGGCTGGCGACGGGCGGACGGGAAGGCGAGAGCACATCGATTCCCTGGAAGTTGGGACGTGGCGGGAGGCCCAGCCGCGCCAAAACGGTCGGGACCAAGTCAACCAGCGATGTCGGATAGTCTTCGATCCTGGGTTGGAAATAACCTTTGCCGTACATCACCAGGGTGGTGCGGGCCGATGGATCATAAGGGAGGTTGGCGTGGGAGAGGACGCCGTTTTCATAAAAGGACTCCCCGTGATCTCCATAAATAACAATGAGGGTGTGGCCGTCGGCCCCCTTTTGGCGCAGGAAGTCGAGAAGTTGGCCCAACAGAATGTCAATGCCGTGAATGGCGTTGAGATAGGTATTGCGGACCTGGTCCCTGAGGGATTGGGGATAGTCGAAAATGGAGCAGTCATCCGGGATTCCGCAGGGTTGAAACCAGTTGGAATGGAGCGAAGAAATGTAGGGAAAGTGGGAATCGCTCAGGCTGATGGTCACGTAGAAGGGCTGCTTATCCCGCAGTTGCCCGTCTATCCAATGCAAGGCCTCGGCCATCGTCCCGGTATCGGGCGCCAACTGAACAGAAATGGATTTGGCGTTAATCAAATCGGGTTGTGCGCGCACTTTTTGGGTGGTCGCGTCAACAAAGACATCCAGCGCGGGAGTCTCCAGAAAGTCGCGCATTCCGGCCCAGCCTTCGAAATCGGAGGAGATCCACGCCGTCACATATCCCAGCGGCTTGAGGACATCATAAATCAAGGTCTTGGGCTGGGGATCATCGGCCCGGTAAGCCACCAGCATACTCCGGCGCAGGGGGTAGAGGGAGGAGGGGATACTGACATTGGAGAGGCTGGTATGAGTGCCTGGGGCGTAGGCCTTGGTGAACCGGGTGCCTTGGCGGGCGATTCTATTCAGATTGGGGCAGACCTCCATTCCCTGGCAGACCATGCCGATAATGTCGGGCCGGCAGGATTCAATCTGGAAGAGAATAATATTGGGCTTGTCGCTCAGAGACGGCGACGGAAGGGGCGCGGTCGTGAGCGGTGTCAGAGTGGACTCGTCCAATGCCCGGTTCTCGTCATAGGCCTCTCGGTAGAGGTCGGCGCATCCGAGGCAGAAGGCCAGGACCGGCTCCAGTTTGTAACAAAGGTGGCGCATGGTCCGGGTTCTCAGCTCTTTGGATTCCTGCCGGTTAATGGCCAAGGTTGAAAAGGTGAAGGCGGAGGCCACAGCCAGACAGATGACGAGAACCGGACGGCAGAGTTTCGGATTGCCCAGGAGGTTCAGACGTGTGCCGTCCCGCCATACCTTGCGGAAAACCAGCGGGGTGGTGATGAGCAGGGTAATTGACACCACGGCGAGCATCCACCGGTAATTCCTGGCGGTGTGCGCCCAAAGGCCATTAGACATGTTAGCCCAGGCAAACTGGAGCAAAGAGGGATTAGGGTAGCAACCCAGTGCCTGGCGCGTCCCCAGCCCCAAAACCAGCAGCACCCAGCCCGCCGACACAGCGGCGGCGCCCGCGGCCCTGAGAACCAGAAAAGCGCCGGTCTTGCCGGAATACAGCAGCCAGGCCAAAAGACGGGAAAACCGTTCGGCCATCAAGATCAGGGCCGTCCAGACCATCGCCAGGAAGGCCAGGGAATGCATCGCGATAGGAAGCAAACCGCCGCGATTGGCGCGGTGCCACTCGCCGAGGCTGCCAGCCAATTCCAGCACAAAGATGATCGCAAGCAAGACCCATCCGGCGGTTGCGCCAAAGCGAAAGCTGCCAGCGGCTTTTGGCTCCGGGTGGCCGCCGTTATTGGCGGAATGACTGCGCATGCTTTAACCGCCTTTGACTCTTAAGTCCATTACGCGGAGACATTTGCCACGGCGTTGACCATAAGCAAGCCAATCTTCGCAAGCGACCTCACCGCGCCGGCGGCGTTGGCCGGCAAAAATACTTGTCAAATCCCCGTTTGCAGCCTTTACTTGCGCGCGACAATCACAACACAACACCGCTCGAAATGAAAACCATGATGAAATCACGGGGGTTCCCGTCCGTACAGAAACTGTTGTCAAAAGCCCTGCTCGCCGCCGGCATGGCGCTGGTTTGCCTCGCGGGCGAGACGCGGGCCTCCGCCGCCCAGGTCTTGCGCGGCCAGAGGCCATCGGTTGTCGCCGGCCTGCCAGCGGTCGGTGCTTTTCTGTCAACAAGTAATTTAGACCTCGTCATCAGCCTGCCGCTCCGGAACAAGCCGGCCTTGACCAACCTTCTCCGGCAAATCAACGATCCGGCAAGCCCCAATTTCCATCATTATCTGACCCCGGCTGAGTTTGCCGATCGTTTCGGGCCGACCGAGCAGGACTATCAGGCGCTCAAACAGTTCGCCAGCGACCACGGCTTGAGGGTCACAGGCACTCATCCCAATCGCACGCTCCTGGATGTCAAAGGATCGGTCGCAACCATCCAGTCCGCTTTTCACGTGAAGCTGCGCTTCTACAAGCATCCGACCGAAGGCCGGAATTTTTACGCGCCCGACACGGATCCGTCGATCGATGCAGCCGTATCGGTGCTGGGGGTCAAGGGCCTGGATAATTATCTTCTCCCACGGCCGAACTTCAAAAAATCGCCGCTCATCCCCGGCCAACCTCCCCGGCTCAGCACTGGTTCCGGTCCGGGCGGCACGTATATCGGAAACGATTTCAGGGCGGCTTATGTTCCCGGTGTCACGCTGACCGGCGCGGGGCAGTCGGTGGGATTGCTGGAATATGATACTTACTACCCGATCGATATTCTCACCTACGAAACCAACGCGCACCTGCCCGCGGTTCCGATCACCAACGTCCTGTTGAATGAGTTCAGCGGACCGCCAGGCTCCGGCAATGTCGAGGTGGCGTTGGATATCGACATGGCCATTTCCATGGCGCCGGGATTGTCTCAAGTGCTCGTTTATGAAGGACAGATCGGCGACGATATTCTCAACCGCATGGCGACTGATGATTTGGCCAACCAACTCAGTTCGTCCTGGTCATGGTATCCCGAGGATGAAACGACCGACCAGATATTCCAGCAGTTTCAAGCGCAGGGACAGTCAATGTTTGAGGCCTCCGGTGACAGCGGGGCTTACAGCGGGTTCATTTACCCGCCTTCCGATGACCCGAACATTACCATCGTCGGCGGCACAACGTTGACCACCGCCGGTCCCGGTGGTTCGTGGGTATCGGAAACAGTCTGGAATTGGTTCACGACCGGCGAAGGGGGTGGAGGGGGCAGCAGCGGCGGCATCAGCCAGGTTTATCCCATTCCCTTATGGCAGGAAGGCATCGATATGTCCAAGAACCTGGGATCGACAAACATGCGCAACCTGCCGGATGTTTCCATGGTGGCCGACAACGTCTCCGTTTATGCCGACGATGGGCAGCTTTGGATTGGCGGAGGCACCAGCGTGGCGACACCGCTGTGGGCCGCCTTGACCGCGCTGGCCAACCAGCAAGCCGCCGCCGAAGACCGTTCTCCGGTGGGCTTTATCAATCCAGCGATTTATTCGCTGGCGCGGAGCGCAAGCTATGGCACTGCCTTTCACGACATTACCACCGGCAACAATACAAATGCCGGTGACTCTCCCTACTTCTATGCCTTCCCCGGCTACGATCTTTGCACCGGATGGGGCACGCCCAGTGGAAGCAACCTGATCAACGCGCTGGCGGGTCCGGCC
>Ga0326727_10020989_pt1 | contig 12877 bp, 14 predicted proteins | sample MB2enrmetagenome_FD_207643 | JGI IMG/M metagenome (GOLD analysis project Ga0326727, IMG submission 207643) | Lab enriched peat soil microbial communities from McLean, Ithaca, NY, United States - MB29MY | ecosystem: Environmental > Terrestrial > Soil > Wetlands > Peat | place: USA: New York...
GCCATGCCAAAAGTCTCCATAAAACTCATATATGGTATTCGTTTCTGGAACATAAGCATCTACAATATACGGTCTAGTCCTCTTAATTTTTAGTGGCTTTTGTCTAAATTTCTCAGGTATACCTATATAATCAAGCCACTCAGATTCCGATTTTGACACTATCACTGGACATTTTGGGCACCCAGAACCTATCAAATGACTACATGGAGTTTGCAAAAACTCAGCTCCGCACTTATTACATGATATAATTACATTCGTCGCAGTATTTATATAATCCACTTTATCATAAGAATAGCGATTTCCAAATATAGCGGTGGCCTCGTCAATAAATTGCCCTAATGTCTTCCTTAATTTATTAGCATTACGAATAACTGCACAATCAAAACATCCTTGGCACCTATTGATATGGGCAGCCGGAGTCTGCTCGAATATACCTTTACATTCATTGCAAATAATATTGACCTTAGTCTGACTGCTAACATAATCTACCAAGGAATAATCATATTTATCTCCATGAACTTCTCTCCCTTTGTTTGCAAATATTTCACTAGTCCATGCGGATGCTCCAAAACAATATGAACAACCATTTCCACTCAAATGGTTGGCTGGCGCCTGCTCAAATATATTGCTACAATCATTACAAATAATCTGAACCTTGGTCATATTATTCGTGTAGACTACTAGTGAATAATCGTATTCATTATTTGGATGAATGAGTTTGGCCTTATCAATAAATTCATCTACACTGTCTCGTCTATCAAGGCTCATGTTTTGATCTCTACAAAAACGACAACCTTTTCCTTGCAAATGATTATTTGGCGACTGCTCAAAAATACCATGAATTCTGCATATTATTTTGATATGAGTTTTAGTATCAATATATTCTTGATCTGGATAATCATACTTATCCCCATGAAGATCAATTGCTCTTGCTTTAAATTCATCGAATGACAGCCTCTGATTGTTTCCGATTTCAACATTGCCACATATTGGGCAACCGCTGCCGGACAAATGACTGTTTGGCGTCTGATAAAATGGACCATGCAAATGGCAAATAATTCTTATCTTGATATCAGATTTTTCGTATGGATCGGGGTATTCGTACCTATCACCATGGATTAGACTGGCCTTCCCTATAAACTCGTCTAATGAGCTGCGCCTGGAAGCCGCATTTTTATCAAATGCACATAGCCGACAACCCTGCCCCAATAAATGCGATCTAGGCATTTGTTTAAATGGCCCATGCTCCGGACAAACAATAGTCATTTTTATGTTAGCCCTAACATAAAACTCCGGATACTCATATTTTCCGCCGTGAACGGAATTTGCCCTTTCAAGAAACTGGGCGTTTGTTAGTTTTGCTGGCATACCTATCTATATATCAGGTAAGTCAGTGTCTTTGCGAAGTTTTTCGTTCAAAACGAATTATTTTCTAGCATCACTTATTGCTAGAAAGTCGTCCCTGCCTATCATCAAAAGTGGCACTGTAAGGAACATTCAGCGTATTACTGGTTTGCAATGAAACGTCGCCGCCTGGAACACTCTCGCCACTATTCAATTCATATCCGTTTCTAAAATCGTAAGTTTTATGATCTAATGGACATTGAACTAAGTCTTGGCCAATTCTGTAAGTAGAAGTTCCTGGGTGGTCAGGGCAACATCTCGTTGACAATCCAACTTCATTTATTTCAATCCTCTTCGTCATATCTGATTTATCAATGTCCTTAGCCGTGCTATCCAAACGATTAGCCTTCTCCAACTCTTTCCTCGGCTCTTCATATCTCCGCTTAAGATCTTCTATCCGATTATCCAACAAATCCTTTCGCATCGCATACGCATTCGGTGGAGCAGCAATCGACAATAATAACTCATCCAATACACTTGCCTGCTTCATCAATTCCGCATCCCCGCTCGAATCCAATGCCGCCGCTAAATCAGCCAACCCATCTATGGCCTCTGGCGTAATGTTAGACTCTTCCGGAGGCTCAATCGCATCCACCTTCTCGGCAGCGACACGAAGGGCTCCTGCGGCATCTAGGCAGCTCTCCGCAACAACCTTAAGACACTCATCGTCATATTCGGAAATTAGGAATGCCTCATTGTTAGGATCTTCTAACCAATTGGCAATTGCAGTTAGCATTTCTGATATTCTCATTTGTTTTATCGGCAAGGAAACTAAACGGATTTGCCCGTTGTAAAAAATAGCCGCTCCTAAACGTCTATGCAAAATAATGCATCGTCATGTCGAATTTTGATCCAAAACTACTACTAACGATATATATACTTACGATGCGAAGAACTTACTCATTCTACATGGATGTTCCCGAAGGATTTTTAGACTACCTAAAAACGTGTTCGGAGATTTTTGCTCGTCATGTGGATTGGGCTTTTGAGAATAAATCTACAAACAAAATCCAAGCCCATAAAGATCTGTATCATAAATTGCGACTAGAATTTCCAAATATACCGTCTAACATACTTCAAACTACACGAGATCAGGCGTTGGAGATCGTAAAATTATTGAAGTTCGCTTCTAAACCTAAAAAGAAACCTTATTCAGCAGTAAGATATGATGCTAGGAACATGGCCCTTCGTGGCAATCTGCTCACGTTTTCCGGTCCCGGAAAACGAATAAGGACTATGATTGACCTTCCGACCTTCTTCCAGAAGTATAAGTCATGGGTCATGAAGTCAGGAACTATCGGTTATGACAAGTTCAAGAAGAAAATCAAGGTATCGCTAATTTTTGAGGCACCTACACCTCAAACAATACAAAGAGTAAAAACAGAAAGAATAGTAGGTATCGATCGGGGCCTATACAATATCGTCGCGTTGTCCGATGATAAGGCATTTTCCTCTCAACAAGTAAGAAAACAGAAACGCAAGTTTCTTCATGTAAAACGACAACTTCAAGCAAAAGGCACTCGATCTGCAAAGAGAAAACTCAAAGCAAGATCAGGTCGAGAAAAGCGGTTCAGCTCGAATATAAATCATGTTGTCTCGAAGTGGTTAGTTGGATTACCGTATGACACATTTGTTCTTGAAGACCTCTCAGGCATTCGTAATCAGAACAGGGGCCATAAGGTTAATAACTGGATGCACAATTGGACGTTCTATCAGTTAGAGCAGTTTTTGACATACAAGGCTGGCGCGCTGGGAAAACAAGTAATTTTCGTTGATGCTCGGTATACGAGTCAGAAATGCTCTAATTGCGGAATAACATGCAAGAAAAACAGAAACGGATCACAGTATCACTGCACTAGTTGTGGATATTTTGGTCATGCAGATCATAATGCAGCTATAAACATTCGTAGCAACTACATTCTCTCCGCTGCCTATGCTTCGCAAGAAGCTATATGGTCCGTGGAGCAGGCTCTCGCCAATGAGCCGAACGCAGTTCTCTTGAACTGTAATGCGACAGGTTTTCTAGTCGCAAACCAATAATATTAATCATTGGTAATTGGCTTCCTCTCTAATATACTTCTTGACCAACGCATTTAGATACACAGCACCAATCTTCGGTTCCCCTATTGGTTCCCTACGCCCAGCCCGATATCCCTCTAAAATCTCTCTAATCTGTTTCTTTGCCCCATTAGAATCTACCGGGCTATGGCCTCTATTTAGCGCATTGATGATTGTAGTCAGCTTTGATTTTAGCCCCTTATCGCTTTCCAGCACTTTCATCCACTCATCGGTATTATCAATGCCGTATTCGGGCCCATATTCCAGTAGGAATGGAATGATTTCTTGCGATGACAATTCTGCCCTTTGCGGCTTGAACCTATCCTCATCTTCCACTTTGCCGAACCCTACATCAATGCCAGCATCTTTTAGGTCTTTCAGCATATCAATCGCTATGCTCATAATTCTAGCTAATCCTGATCTCGCCTTTGCCGACTCATATTTGCGGAAATCATCCCACTTCTTTCCGGCTAACGGCTTCATCTCCCAAATCAAATCTGAAACATGAGGAAATTGAACGTCCCTACCTTCATGCTTTGTCGCTAGGTTTTTCTCAATCGTCTCTTTTAGTATCAGGGCGGCTAGATATATGTCTTTTAGGCTTTCGGGGCTTTGATGGTCTTTTAGTGCGTCAAGGTAGTCAATCATGCCGACGACTTTCTTGATGAACTCAAATCCTTCTACTGCTGATACCTCACGCTCGTTCTTTGGGTTTTTAGCATCGGAATCGGCGCATTCCCTCAAAATACCATGGGTTTTGTTGATGATGTTGGATAGATTGGTGATACGGCTGCGAAGCGTTGTTCCGATGTTTATGGAGGCCCATTTAGTAGTGTAGTCTCTTTCAGGTTCAACATCTGATGGATCATTAGCTGACAAAAACTCACCAGCGGTCATTGATTTGCCATTATTACCTTTGTTGGACGAATTGCTAATATGTATTTTCTGATCCGGCGTCACGTGTTTTTCCTCGAAAAACCCCCTTATATTATCAATACACCTACTATCAAGCCTATCAGTAATTAGGTGCAAAAAAGATCCATAAGACCTTACTGATACTCCACCATCTTTCCACAATCTATGTTTGGCAGCTCCTCCATCATATTTATATTGATGGTTTGGATCACAATGTATTTGAGCGGCATCGTTATGATTATCTACCTCTTCAATGGTTCCGTCTGGCCAAATCCACCATCCATATTGCACCATATCATAACTAGCAGCCTTGTATTTTGCCGCTAATCTAGCCCATTTAGTAGTGTAGTCTCTTTCGGGTTCAACATCTTTTGGATCATTAGCCGATAGAAACTCATCGACTGTCATTATCTCTGATCTTGGATCAGCGTCTGGCGAAAAACTTCCATATTCTTGTAGCCATATTTTCTGATCGCCCAGCAAACCAATTTTGGAAATGAAATCCCTTACATTGGACAAATATCTCTGATCAATATGCCCGGAAGTGAATATATATTTATCCCTATATCTCCTAATTACTATTCCACCATCTTTCACTAACCTATTTAATGCTGCACTTGCTTCATGATACCAATCCTTACCAACTTTCTCGAAATTGTAATGCTTTGCGGCATCTACGGCATGATCATCGGTCGCTTTGATTTCGCCATTTGGAAATATCAACCAACCGGATTCAGCCATATCATAACTAGCTACCTTGTATTTTACCGCCATTATTTCGGCGAGTCTGCCGATTTTCATGGCCCTCTATACTCCGAATATTTTGCTGTTATTGAACATAGCCCCTTCGTAGCTTTCAGCCATGCCCTTGCGATATAGCGGCAAACAATTTCCGTATTTGTCCTGATAGACCTTATGAATTGGTAGCCCAGTATGCCCGCAAATTGGATGCTCGCTTGCCGAACTCTTCAATATCATGGAACACTTGCATTCTGGTTTCACTGTATTACCAGCTAGCCCATCAGCATAAACCTCTAATCCAATCGCGTATGCCTTTTCATCTCCGCTATTAGCAAGAACATTCAGCGCATCTTCTGCTCCCGCATAGTTCTCTTCCGCTATTGCCTTGCGAAGGTTATTCAATACATCGCTTGGCTTCAATCCGAACTGTGGTGAAGCAGCTGCCGCAGCCTTGTAATCTGATGAATTACTCTTGTATAGCTCGTTTATACTCTCTTGATTGAACGATGATACTGATCCGTTGCATAGCATTAGCGATGGTTTAGTAATCTTTCCATTGGCAATCTTTACTGGAACTACAAACCCTACTCGTCCGGCATCTAGCGCAACGCTGTAAAATACCGTGTTGTCATCTAATTTGGATACGGTGATTTGCGGGTTCTTATGACCATAGCTTGTCAGTTCTCGGGCAATATGATCGCTCGCTATTCTGACCTTGTCAGCGCCAAATTGGAATGAGGCCTGACCATATGGCGATGTAAATTGCTTCTCGAATGACATAAACTCATCTGATTTGGGAAGATCAACATCTTTTCTAGCAGCTTCGGCAACCTTTTGGCCAACAATCTGCCCTGCGGCAAACTCGGTATTGGCCTTTCTTGAAGCGTTTAGCCTTATGACTGCCATTTCGGCATCACTTATTTCATGACCTTCGGATACGGCTGTTGTCAATGCTTCTAGAATTGCCTTGCCGCCAACTGATAGCTTTCTTCCAGCATATGTAGTTAGGTATGTTTTCAGGTTTGTGTGGTTTAGGTCTTGTGGCCCAGTATTGCCCATAAATACGGAAGCTTGCGATAGCTTGTTTCCATTTACTTCTACTGGTACATAGAAACTAGTAATACCCTTTGGTGTCTCGTAATCAGCCCTAATCACTAGAAACTTGTCATTGCCATCGGAAACTTCTAGCGAGCTCGGATTTAGGTTCCACGAATCTAGTGTCGATGCAACCGAACGCTTTGCTTGATCTGCTAGCGGCTGTGAATACATTTTCACTGGCAATGACTTATCGAAAACACTTTGCAGGACATTTGCCAATACTTGGTCTCCCGCGGCATATATATCAATATCGGCGCCTGGCTCGGCATGCTTCATTGTCGTAGCGCCTTTTAGCTCGGCAACTTTGCCCAATTCATCCTGGAATAACTGGGCAAACTTGGTATTGTTGGAGTATAGGTTATTGTATAGCTGCCTCAAATCTGCTCTGCTAATAAATATGGTGTTGTTAGCTACCATCTTGCTAATAACTCTATGCATAGCCCCTAATGTTTTATCGCTTGGATAGATTTCCGAGGCTTTTGCTAATCTCACCGCTAAAATTGGTGTAGCAATTTTCTCCTGATCATCCAACGACTTCGCTAGGGAACTCACTAATTGATTTATTTGATCGAGGCTCATATTATACCAGCTCCGGATATTTGTTTAGGACTTCCTGTTTTGCTGTTGGCGTAAGTTCGCTCAAAAGAGCTTTCACTAGCTTTTTGTTATCGGCTAGCTTGGCTGGAAGATAGCTTGGAACCTTATCTAGTTCCGAGCGAGCAATACCTAACTTGCTAGAAGCTAATCTTACGATTGGGTCGCCCTTATAGGTAATATCTAGCGATCCAGCTACCTTATTTATGCTTACGTCCCATAATGAGGCGGTTTTTTGTTCCTCGTCAGGTTGATAGAGTGCCACGATATATTCGCCATCGTCTGCACTTTGGACTTGCCATAGATCGGTGGATTTGTCGTTGTCTTTAAATCTCACTATGTCGAACGCCACTGTTTCGAGCTGATCTTTGACATCGGAAAACTTGTATGCCCTTTTTGTGAGCTGGTCTGCTAGGCCTGAATAATCAACGGCGAATTTTTGCATCGTATCTCCCATAAATAAAACGCGTTCTATCATCCATGGGGTAATATTGATATGCCCAATGAATGAAAATATGCATACAAGTATTCCAAAATATTCGCTTTTGGCTACCAAAATACTTTGTTGTGGAGTTTAGACACGATGATTTTCAGCTTTTTGTCATCCATCAGTATATCATATAGGTCAATAATGCTAATGCTGGAAATATCTTTACATGGTATTTCTAGAAGTTCCATTAATTTATGAGCCGCTTCCGCCTTTTCAAGGTTTTGCCTTATTGCGTCGCCGACCCGTTTGGCCTCCTCATATATTTCGTGCTGATATTCTTCTTCATCATCAAATGAATTCATTTCTTTCACCAAAACACCTTATTATGCAATTTGGAAACAATTATTTTCAGCTTTTCCTTGTCATTGAGGATGTCGTATAGAACTTTGGAGGATATGTAATAGCCACTGAAACATAGGGGAATGTCTAGGGTATCGAAGAAATCGATGATGATGCGGAGGTCGTCATCGGTGGGGTGGATGTAGGGTGAGGATGGCATTATATACCAAGACCTTTTTTGTATGATAACAATGCCGATCTTTTCCTTCTATGAAACGCTGGTGATAATTTAAATCCACTTCTTTTTACGAAATCAATGCCCAGATCCCACGCCAATTTTTCTTCGCCCAAAATCATACCCTTATCTTCATCTGTCATTCTTGGCCAAAGCAATCTATTAGAATATAATGCCATAGCAATTTCATATCCATCTGGACGCATTTTGTTTTTCCACGACAAATAATGACCATATTCATGTGTAAGAACATTGAACTTAAAATCTTCACTCAAAGAACCGTCAATACGAATGTAGGGCATAATTCGCGACCTACCCTGAACTAATGTTCTGTCAATAAAAAATTGACCGCACTTATATGATACTGGCGGACAATCTTCTTGAATATCTAAATATGGTATTTCGATTCTACCATTTTTATCCACATATTCGCTATGATTGCTACCAAGCGGTTTGCAGTTTATAAAATTACGCTTATCAGCATGTATGATACGATCTAATTTCTGATAATCACTAACTTCTCTCTTACTCCAAGTAAGAATCTCACGTGCAAAATTATTTGACCCCTCAATCTCTTCCATTATAGTCATGCCTCATAACCTTACTTGTCAATCTAAATCTTCTGAATATCTTTTCTTGGTGCGTAGTATGATATTGTTTTGCCTAGGGATATTGTTTCGATCCAGTATTCGGTATATTGATGTCCTACCGGTATTTAGCTCGGTTTCTATTTCAGCTATTGTTTTCCCGGATAGGTATGCTTGGATGATAGCCTGCTCGCGCTCAGGAGGCATTTGCCACGCTTTGCGTGTTGCTGCCCCTTGCTTTACTGCTTCGGGATCCCTCTTCTTACCTTTATTGGCTTTACTGATTTTAGCCTTAGCCTCATCGGTATGATGCTCGTCCTGCATTGGATGTCCGACCGTTCGATGACGCTCTTTCATTTGTTCCGATGTGGCCTTCTTCTGCTCATCGGTCCTTGGCCCTCTTTTCTTGCCTTCCCACCATCCTACAATCGGCGCAGATCTTTCAGCTAGCTCCTCTGGTGTCCATTGTGATGCTTGCTCTTTTAGCGTCGCTGATATTTTCGCTTTCGTCTCTTCTGAATGCTTACCTACGCCACCACCCCTTTTTAGGTTATATCCTACGTCTGGATTTCGACTATCATATACCTCAATATAGTAGTCTTCTAGGTAATCAGCGTCTATTTGACTAGTAGTTTGAGTCAAAATTTCGTATCTAAATGCTTCGGATCCATATTTCTTTATGGCGTTGTATAGGTAAATCGAATTCTTGTAGTTCGATCCGTCTTTACCCATTCTGATATTGAGATCGTTCCATGTTTGGCCAACATATATCTTCTCGTTAGCAGTATTGATTAGCAGATAGATCGTGTTTAGTGTTTTAGGTTCGCTTCGCATATCTATGCTATATATCAGGCGATTCGCAGTTTTACCACTTTTCTTCGCGTAGTTTAGCGATTTTCGCCAGTATCTCCTGTATTTTTTCGTCAGTCTCTATGATCTTGCGAATTTTTTTCGTCGAACCGCCATATGATTTGGGCGTTCCACCTGCATAATTGGCGTTCCCACGCAAATTTTTCGCGATTGAACTTTGATTCACTCCTAATTTTTTCGCAACTTCCATCTGGGTTAACCCATCCGAGCGCAATTTTATCACATCCCTCTGTCTATCCGTCAATAACGTATTCACCACCCTCCAAAACTCCACCCTCAACTGATCCTCCAACTCTATCATCTCCTCATTATAATCGAACGGATTCAACCGATTATAAATGCTATCCTCATTAGGAAATGTCTCCATCATCTCATTGGAACAAACCGTCTCCAAAATTAGGTATTGATATGCCTGACTTCTTGGATTTCTCTTGTTATAGCTATTGGCCATATGTCCTCACTAGGTGATTGTTTTACGAAGCGCACGTCCACGACACTTACATATATAACATCGCTAGGGGAATAGTTAATACCGAATTATTACTCGCTCGCCAACTTATTTTATTGCCAAACAAACGCTCTCCACATCCCTATCCGGCTCTTTCGTCAAATATTCATCTATGTCTTTATATTCTAGCGGCAGGTAAAAATTATGGAAACTAGCCATCTTTCCATATTTGTCCCGTATTGTCTTTCTGCCCCTCTCTCCTCCCTCATCATTATCTAGCAGTAAAAAAATATTGCCCGTATATCTTGCCAGCAAACAAAATTGGGTGGGCGTCATGTTGTTCGTTCCTAGTCCAACAATATTTTTTATACCCCTTTCGTTAGCCTTAATTACATCGAACTGCCCCTCGACAACAAATACTCCTCCACTTTCAACAATACTCCTCTTGTTCTCATATAACCCAAATAAATAATTGCCCTTCTTGAAACCAGCCGTATTCTTATACTTTGGGATATTTGCCGCCTTCATTCCTGCATCGTCTAGCAATGTCCTAGCAACTAGCCCCACCACCTTTCCATAAACATCTCTAAACGGCATAACTAGCGGCATCTTGTCGAACTTGGAAACCGGTATGCTGCGGGGGAATAATGAATCCTCAATATCCCTAAAATAGATCAGATCGTGCTGTAAAAGAATATCCTCGCCCACTATATCTGTTAGCAGCGATATCTCTTCCCATCCTGGGTAATAACCGAAATGAAACTTCTCCTGACTTTCTTTGGTTAGGCGGGAATCAAGATATTCGCGCACTTTCTCTGCACCTGGAAAGTCATGGAGCAAAAATCTACATGCTTCGGTTATCTTTTCTAGCATTGTATTCCTTACATGAATGCGATCAGCTTGTCCATACGAACTAGGAAATCATCTACTTGCTTTTTTACTTCATCAATTGTTCCCACTATGTTTTGATTTGGAAAGATATCGTTTAGGTATTTTAGTTCCCAATGAAAACTAACCGTACAGCTACAACGAGCACTTTCCTCAAGTGAGACCGCTGGCGATGGAAAAAGATCTTCATCGCCCATATCCACATCTCTAACCCACCAATAATTATCATGCCAATTAGGTTCATATCGCCAGTCACTCAACTTTACATCAGCTACTTGAAGCATAACTAAATATCACTACCCTTCTTCAAGTTCTCTTTCAACATCATCTTGAACGGCGCGCTCAAATGATCTAGCGGCTTTTTGCACTTGGCACACACAACTTCGCCATTTACAAGGAGTGGCTTGTCATTGTTTCGACACCGTTTGCATTCCACTGCAAAAGGTGTTTGCTTCTTTTGCTTGAACTGCTTATTCATCTTCATTTGATTTTTTATGAACGGGGTGATATTAGTCATCTCTCCGTCGCATTCCGAACAATATACCTTACCATCAGTCATATCAATATATGGCTGATTGATTTTTCCGCATCCCTTATTGGAGCATTGTAATGAAAGTGGCATGACTAGTTTTCCTTCTTTGGTTCGTTTAGAGCTTCAATCAACTTACTAACATCTTCTGGGTACTTGACATCCAAAATTACGCGCTGGTTTCCCTTGCCATTAACTCCAAGATGCGGAATAATTACTTCTTCATTATGTCTTGACTTTGGCTTGATCGTTATATCCTTATATCCTTTGATTGTATTGACTATCTTCGAGCAGCCGGCTAATGCTTCTTGCAATGATAGCTCTACCGTATTTATGACATCGCTCCCCTCCAATGACAAACCGGGCTCGCTAGTGACATGAACCGTCAAACGAGTGTCAGTATATTGATCCATTGGGCCAAAACTTCCAGCATAATTACCAGTTCCTTGTAGGTTAAGGATATTACCATTGACAACTCCGCCAGGAATATTCACCTGCAATGTAGCTTCTGATTGGACAACTCCTTTTGTATTGCAGGATTTGCACGCTTCCACCGACGTTCTACCGCCGCACTTTCCGCAAGTTTGGGTAAAAGTCACGTTGCCTTGCTGCCTGGTCGTTATTCCATGACCTCCGCAGGCATCACACCCATTGTTTATGGCATATTTACCGTTGCCATTACAATTCTCGCACTTAACTTGACGATTGATCTTTATCTCCTTCTGGCACCCTAGAACTGACTCCGCGAAGGTTATCCTTATGCTGGAACTTATATTTTGGGTCATGCGAGGGCTTTGATTGCCCATATTCCCCATATTACGAAGTATGGAAAACGGATCAAGCCCACTGCTATAATTTCCTCCAAATGAATCCATACCATCTTGTTTGTCTGATGATACTAGCTGATACGCCTCATTAGCCTTCTTGAACTTTTCTTCGGCATCAGGGGACTTATTGACGTCTGGGTGAAGTTTTGCCGCAAGCTTTTTCCACTTCTTCTTTGCCTCTTCCCCAGCTTCTTCGCGATCTAAATCTGGCGAAATACCTAATACTTTGCACGCCTCTGTATAATTCACTTCTAATCAACCTCTCATTTACTAGTCGTTAGCGCCAAGTTAGAAATCTAACCATCAATCGCTAGCATGACAAGACCCCAAATATTTTCAGTCTTTTGCGCAGCGGCTCTTATTTTCTTCGTCGGATTTCGCTTTGTGGCATTCGTGGCATAATACTTGCAAGTTTTCCTTCTCGCAAAACAATCGGTCAATGAATGTATTCCAGTCAATGAACTTTCCAACGACTACTGGGTCTCTATGATCGACTTGTATTTCCTTTGGCCCAAATAGGTTGTTGCAAATTGCGCATAAATATTTTCCTCGACTTTTCCTTGCGTCTACTAGCGCCGCTTTGCGATTGTCGGAATATAGCCAAATGCGTTTTAGCACCGAACGAATTGCTCCGTATGGAATGCGCTGTTTCTTCTTTGGAGTAGCAGTCTTATTTTTCTTCTTGGTCATACAAACGAATATATCAGCTCAAAAGAAAAAGGATCCGCGGCGGCGAAGCCATGGATCCCTTTTAGTGTGCGTACTCTAATTGCTAGTATCAGTTTCCATCGTACGCTGGAAACTCATCATCGTCGTCATCAGTCATATCAACCGCTGGGGTCTCTACTACTGGTGCAACCTTTGTAGCAGGCTTCGCGGCAGCTGCTACTACTGGCTTACCTGTTGCGGTAGGG
>Ga0326727_10020991_pt1 | contig 12876 bp, 10 predicted proteins | sample MB2enrmetagenome_FD_207643 | JGI IMG/M metagenome (GOLD analysis project Ga0326727, IMG submission 207643) | Lab enriched peat soil microbial communities from McLean, Ithaca, NY, United States - MB29MY | ecosystem: Environmental > Terrestrial > Soil > Wetlands > Peat | place: USA: New York...
TAAAAAGGGTTCCTCCCCCGATTCCCTCTTCCCTCCCCGGAGGTCTTCGTGTCCGTGCTTCTCCCCTATCTTTCGCTCGCGGCGGCCATGGCCATTGTCGGCAGCTCGGTGGTCGCGGGCAAGATCATGATCCAGACCTTCCCGGTCTGCCTGGCCTCGGCGCTGCGGTTCACGCTGGCGCTATGCCTGCTTGCGCCCCTTCTTATCTGGAAAGAAGGGGGACTGCCCAGGCTTTCCAAACGTTCCTGGGGCGTGCTGGCCCTGCAGGGGCTGTGCGGTTCTTTTCTCTTCACCGTGTTGACCCTGGGCGGGCTGCGCTTCGCCAGCGCCGCCAACGCGGGAATCATCACCAGCGCCACCCCGGCCTGCATGGGCCTTATCGCCTGGGTGTTCCTCAAGGAGCGCCCCACGGCGAAAACCGCCGCGGCCGTCGCCTTGTCCGCCGCGGGTATCGCCATTTTGAATATGCGCCCCGGCGCGGGCCCTGGCTTCGGGGCGCATCTCATGGGCAACGCCATGTTCCTGGCCGCCGTTTTCGTGGAGTCGATTTTTTTGCTGTTGCGCAAAACCGTGCCCGAGAAACTCTCGCCCCTGGCCGCCGCAACCCTGGTGTCGCTGTTCGGCCTTGCCTACTTCGCGCCGGCCGCCCTGGTCCAGGCTGCCGGTTTCGATTTCGCCGCCGCGTCGGTTGCCTCCTGGCTGGCCGTGGCCTATACTGGACTCTTCGTGACCGTGGCGGCCTACCTTTTGTGGTTCGCCGGCATCGTGCGGGTGAGCGCCCAGGCGGCCGGGACCATGACCGGCGTCATGCCGGTCGCGGCCGTGGCCCTGGCCTGGGGGCTGCTTGGCGAGCCCCTCGGGATCGGACAATTGGCCGGATGCCTCCTGGTGATGACGGCCATCCTGCTTGCGGCCACGGGCAACGGACGAAAATCCTCGGCCGCGCCGGCGCGGAAAGCGGGCCGGGCGAAATCATAAGGGGGAAATCCGACGGGAAAAGTATGCATTAAACTGGATGTTTCCAGGTATTAAATAATTTGCTATAAGAAATAATTATAGTACTTGGAGCACCCATGTCCGTAACCATTATCCTGGCCGACGACCACAACATCCTGCGCCAGGGTCTGCGCGCCCTGATCGAGGCGCGGCCCGGCCTGCGGGTAGTGGCCGAGGCGGTCGACGGCTTGGCGGCCGTGCAACTCTGCGAAAAGCTTGCCCCCAACCTGGTCATCATGGATGTCCAAATGCCCGTGCTCAACGGCATGGAGGCCACCCGCAAAATTATCTCCTGCCAGCCCGGAGTGAAAGTCATCGCCCTGTCCATGCACTCCGACCGGCGCTTCGTGGCCGAAATGCTCAAGAACGGCGCCCGGGGCTACATCCTCAAAGAATGCGCCTTTGACGAACTGATCCACGCCATCGATACCGTGCTCAAAGGGCAAATTTACCTAAGCCCCGGCATCACCGGGACGGTGCTCGAAGACTACGTCCAGCGCCTGACCGCGAGCGAACCGCAGCAGCACGGCGAACTCACCAACCGCGAACGCGAAGTGCTCCAACTGCTGGCCGAGGGGCACGCCACCAGACAAGTCGCCAGCCTGCTCCACCTCTCGGAAAAAACCGTCGAGGTCCACCGCCGCAATATCATGAAAAAACTCGGCCTGGGCAACCTGGCCGACCTCACCCGCTACGCCATCCGCGCCGGCCTGACGAACCTTTGAGGAGAGGAATCGGGAGGGGAACCCTTTGTGAACAAAGGGGGCTCTGTCCCGTTGTTTCCCTCCGGACCCTTTCCTGCCAACAAACAAACTCCCCCGTGTTGACTTTGGAATTTCCACTCGTCTATTATGCCGAGGGCTGGTGAATCATTTCATTGCAAACAGAGAGGACATGATGACTGAATATGTTCTGGAGGTTGGGAAGAAGGGATTTGACAGGCTTGCATTTTTAAACAACGTATTTGGCGATCACAGTAGGAATTTTCTTGTTCGGTCTGGCCTTGGTAAAGGTAAATCAGTGCTTGAATTGGGGTGTGGCACTGGGTCGATGACAACCTGGCTGGCAGAACAAGTCGGTTCGACTGGTCGAGTCATCGCCGTGGATGCCAGTGAAAAGCAGATTGACATAGCCAGACAGGCTGCTGTAAAAAATAAAATAGAAAATATTCAATTTGTCTGTTCAACAATAGAATCATTAGATTTTCCAGACAGCTCAATTGATTTGGCATATTCAAGATTTTTATTGATGCATCTGGATGATCCTAAGCAAGCTTTGATAAAAATTAAGAAACACTTAAAGCCTAAAGGAGTAATTGCTTGTGAAGAGCCGCATGCGGCCTCATTGGTTACTACTCCTCGAAATGAACACATCATGAGATTTAATGAGTATTTTATTCAACTTGGGAAAATGCGCGGCCTCGATTTCAATATCGGGGACAAATTATTTTCCATGCTTGGAACCGCAGGTTATTCCAATCTCCAGGCATGCTTTGTCCAGCCGGTCATTTCAATGGCCGAGGCCATAGATTTTGTACGGATGGGCGCTTCGGAAATTCTGCCGGCTGCGGTTAAATCGGGATTGGTGAATGAAAAGGAAGCAAAACAAATGTTGTGCGATTTGCAGAACTCGGAATCCGGGAGTGATTCGTACTATACATTTCCGAGGCAGGCTCAGATTTTTGGATATAATCAGTAAAGGTCAGGGGAACTGAATGAGAGCTGTCTTAGCGGGGAAATTCTTTGTTTTGTCTTTAGTCCATATTTTCAGCCTGTTGATGATGATTTCCTTCGTCTAGAAACGTGGGCCGGGGCGGCAGCCCCCAAGTCTTTTGGGGGAAAGGGGTTTCCCCCCCAATCTCCTCTTTTTTCCCTCAAATGAACCGGCCGCAGGCCGCGCCGAGCAGGAAGCAGCCGTAGCCCAGGATGTTTTGTCCGACGATGTTGATGGCCGCCTTGAGGTATTCCTGGTCCCTGATGAGCGTGGCGGATTCGAAGATGAAGCTGGAGAAGGTGGTGAAGGCGCCCATGAAGCCGACCAGCAGGACGAGGCGGGTTTGCGGAGAGAGCAGGGCGCGTTCGTCGGCCAGCGTCCAGACGATGCCGAACAGGGCGCAGCCCAGGAGATTGACGGCCACGGTGCCGAACGGGAACTCGCGGCCGAGGAGGTCGTGGACCGCGCCGGCCAGATAATATCTGGCGAGCGTTCCGGCCACGCCGGCCAGGGCGAGCAGAAGGATTTTTTGCACGAGCGCTCCGCGAGTCGTGATGCCTCGGCGCTGTAACGCGAACCCGGTCAAAGGGCAAGAAGCGGGCCGGGCAGGGGCCATTGGGGCGCTGCCCCAAATCCCACCGGTGCCGTAGGGGCTCCGCCCCAGGCCCCGCCGGGGGCATGATGCCCCCCGGACCTCCGCGGTAAGGGGCTCGGCCGAGCCCCTGGTATTCGCTTTCCGGCGCTTGTTTTGGTTTGCGCTTTTCGGTAAATATTCGTTTATCGAAAAGGAGATCATACATGGCCGGAGAACATTGGGCGAAACGCGTGGCGGATTTGGCGCAGCGGGAGCGTTCGGGGTTGTTTCAGCTCGGGGCGTTGGCGCTCGGCGCGACGGTGTTTTTGGTGTTGTTCCCGGCGCTGATGATCGGGATCGCCAAGCTCCTCACCGGGTGGATAACGTTTTCCCTGCCGCGCGGGATCGAAGGCCTCGTGAGCGCGTTGTGTCTGGGATACGGCCTGTTCTGGATCGTTTGGGCGACGCTGGCGCAATGGCGCCGAGGCCACGGCACGCCCGCGCCCATCGCGCCCACGCGCAAGCTGGTGATCACCGGCCCGTACACATACTGCCGCAATCCGATCCAGTTCGGAGCCATGTTTTACAACGCCGGCCTGGGCATCCTGTTCGGCACGATCGTCACCGGCCTGGCGGTGTTCATTCTGGTCGGCATTGCCGGGACGCTGTACCACAAGCTGGTGGAGGAGAAGGAGTTGGAGGAGCGATTCGGGGAGGAATACGAGGAGTATAAGGCGCAGGTGCCGTTTCTCATTCCGCGAATGCGCCGTAAATGAAGCGAAACTTTTTATTAATAAGCTGACCCACTAAAAAAGGAGCCCTCGCGGCTCCTTTTTTATGAACAAAATTTTTTGAAAAGGGGTTTGGGGAAAAACTTTTTTTCAAAAAAGTTTTTCCCCAATCTTCATCTTTTCTCCTATTTAGCAAACAGCTTCGACTTCCCCTCTATCAGGTCGGTGACCACGGACGGGTCGGCGAGCGTCGAGGTGTCGCCCAGGGTTTCGGTTTCGTCGGAGGCGATTTTGCGCAGGATGCGCCGCATGATCTTGCCGCTTCTGGTCTTGGGCAGGCCGGGAGCGAACTGGATCACGTCGGGGCTGGCGATCGGGCCGATCTCCTTGCGCACGTGGACCTTGAGTTCCTTGAGTAGGTCGTCGCTTTCCTCGAAGCCTTCTTTCAGCGTCACGTAGGCGTAGATCGCCTGGCCCTTGATGTCGTGCGGCATGCCCACGACGGCGGCTTCGGCCACGGTCGGGTGTGAAACCAGGGCGCTTTCGATTTCGGCGGTGCCCATGCGGTGGCCGCTGACGTTGATCACGTCGTCCACCCGGCCCATGATCCAGAAGTAGCCGTCCTCGTCCACGCGGGCGCCGTCGCCGGACTCGTAGGAGCCGGGGAAGCCGGCGAAGTACTGCTTCTTGAAGCGTTCCTTGTCGCCCCAGACGCCGCGCAGCATGCCCGGCCAGGGTTTTTTGATGACCAGGAAACCGCCTTCGTTCGGCGCGCAGGGCTCGTTGTCCTTGTTGACGATCTCGGCCACGATGCCGGGCAGGGGCCGGGTGGCGCTTCCGGGCTTGGTCGGGGTGGCGTAGGGCAAAGGCGAGATGATGTGGCCGCCGGTTTCGGTCTGCCACCAGGTGTCCACGATGGGCAGCTTATTTTTGCCGACGTGCTCGTGGTACCACATCCAGGCTTCGGGGTTGATCGGCTCGCCCACGGTGCCCAGGATGCGCAGCGATTCCATCTTGTAATGTTCCGGCCATTTGGTGCCTTCGCGCATGAGCGCGCGGATGGCCGTGGGCGCGGTGTAGAAGACGTTGACCTTGAATTTCTCGCAGATGTGCCAGAAGCGGCCCGGATTGGGATAAGAGGGGACGCCTTCGAACATGATTGAGGTCGCGCCCAGGGCCAAGGGGCCGTATACGATGTAGGAATGGCCGGTGACCCAGCCGATGTCCGCCGTGCACCAGTGGATGTCTTCGTCGTGCAGGTCGAAGACCAGTTGGCTGGTGTGGGCGACGTAGGTCAGGTAGCCGCCGGTGGTGTGGTAGACGCCCTTGGGCTTGCCGGTGGAGCCGGAGGTGTACAGGATGAACAGCGGGTCCTCGGCGTCCATCTCCGCGTAGTCGCAGTGGTCGGAAATGTAGTCGGCGTAGATTTCGTCGTGCCAATAAGTGTCGCGGCCCTCGACCATGGTGACGTCGTTGCCGGCGTGCTTGAGCACGATCATGTTTTTGACCGTGGGGCATTCCTTGAGCGCCTCGTCGGCGTTGGTCTTCAGCGGAATGGTGCGGCCGCCGCGCAGGACGCCGTCGCCGCAGACGACCACCTTGGCCTGGCAGTCCTGGATGCGGTCGCGCAGGCTGTGGGCCGAAAAGCCGGCGAAGACGATGGAATGCGGCGCGCCGATGCGGGAGCAGGCCAGCATGGCGATGGCCAGCTCGGGCACCATGGGCAGGTAGATGCTGACCCGGTCGCCGCGTCCCACGCCCATTTTCTTGAGCACGTTGGCGAAGCGGCAGACTTCGCGGTGCAGCATCTGGTAGGTGTAGACCCGAACGTCGTCTTCCTTTTCGCCCTGCCAGATGAGGGCCGCCTTGTTGCGGCGCGGACCGGCGATATGGCGGTCCAGGCAATTGTAGGCCACGTTGAGCTTGCCGCCCTTGTACCATTCGATGTCCGGGCCGTTGAAATCGTATTGCAATACCTTGTCCCAGGGCTTGAACCAGGTCAGCAGCTCCTTGGCGCGATCGCCCCAATAACCCTCGGGGTCTTCGACGGAACGCTTGTATATGGCCTCGTACTCGGCCATGCTTTTGACATAGGCGCTTTCGCGCTTGGGGGGCGCGAACACCCTGTTCTCGTGCATCATGCTTTCAATCTGGTCATGATCGCTCATCTTCGGCACTCCCTGTGTTCTTGAAGTTCTTTCCGACATGCTGTTCGGCGTCCGGCCGATCGAGGCGTTTGGGTTCGGCCTCGCGCGATAATGAAAGCAGGGAAATTTTTATGCAACCCATTTTCCGGTAAACGGCGCAATTTTCTCCGGCGAACGGCCAGCGGCATGGGGGAAGGGCGCTGCCATTCCCCTGGCCGCTGGCCGGCAGGGGCTCCGCCCCTTTGGCCCCCGGCGGGCTAAAATAGCTGTTTATTTGAAGGCCTACTTTGAGTAAGAAGACGCATGGCCCTGGGCAATTTGAACGCACTTTTTCGTCCCAACTCCGTTGCGATTGTCGGCGCGGCCGACGAGCCGGGCAACGTGGGCCTTGAGATCATGGGCAACATCCGCGCCGGCCGTTTTCTTGGCCCGGTCATGCCGCTTGATCCCGAGAAGCGTCCGGTCATGGGGGTCGAGTCCTACCGCGACGTGGACACCTTGCCCCTGACTCCGGATCTGGCCGTGATCTGCAGCACTCCGGAAGAGTCCCCGGTCTGGATACGGGCGTTTGGGCGGCGCGGCACCAAGGGTGCGATCGTTTTGTGTCCGGGGTACGCCAAATTGCCCCGCGAGCGCAAAAAAGAGCTCCAGGCCAAGATGCTCGAAGCGGCCCGGTCCAACGACATCCGCCTGATCGGCCCGAGCGGCATGGGCGTGCAGACGCCGCTCATCGGCCTGAACGCCTCGCTCTCCGAGACCAAGGTCAAGCCCGGCAAGACCGCCTTTTTGTCGCAATCGGCCTCGCTTTTCGCCACGGTCCTTGATTGGGCCAAGTCGGGCGGCATCGGCCTTTCCTACATGGTGTCCCTTGGCGACGCCATCGACGTCGGCTTCGCCGAAATTATCGATTACCTCAGTTCCGACGCCCACACCCGTTCGATCCTCTTGTACATCGATTCCATCACCGACGCCCGCAACTTCATGAGCGCGGCCCGCGCGGCCGCGCGCAACAAGCCGGTTCTGGTCATCAAGCCCGGCCGCAAATTGTCCTTTGACGCGGCCACCCAATCGATGGTCTCGCGCGGCCTGGACGAGGTGTACGGCGAGGCCTTCCGGCGCGCGGGCATGCTGCGGGTGCCGGACATCGACACGCTTTTCGACGCGGCCTCGACCTTGGCGCGCACCCCGCCGATCCGGGGCGAGCGCCTGGCCATTTCGACCAACGGCGGCAGCATCGGCATCATGGCCGCCGACGCGCTTCTGGACGCGGGCGGCAGGCTGGCCGCCTTTACCGAGGAAACCAAGAGGGCCCTGGAGGATTTACTCGGCCGTTATTGGTTCCGCCAGGGCGTGGTGGACCTCTCGTTCGATTCCTCGCCGGAAAAATGCGCCGAGGCCGTGGGCATCCTGTTGCGCGACAAGCAGACCAACGCGGTGCTCCTCATCAACGTGCCCTTTGCCGGGGTCTCCGGCGTCGAAACGGCCAAGGCGGTGATCGCCACGGCGGCCAAGAGCAACCGGCCGCTTCTGACCTGCTGGATGGGTTTCCAGGCCGCCGAACCGTCCAGGGCGCTGTTCAACGAGGCCGGGATCCCGACGTACGAGACGCCGGAAAAGGCCATCCGGGCTTTCATGAATATGGTCGAGCACCGGCGCAACCAGGAATTGCTCATGGAAATGCCCCGGTCCTTGCCGGTGGAATTCGTGCCCGACGCGAACAAGGCCAGGGAAGTGATCGAGGCGGCCTTGGCCGAGGGACGAAGCGAGCTGACCGAGCCCGAAGCCAAGGCGGTGCTGGCCGCCTACAGAATTCCGGTGGTCGACTCCAGGCTGGTTGCAGACGCCAAGGAGGCCACGGCCGCGGCCGTGGAACTCGGTTTTCCCGTGGCCGTGAAGCTGGTTTCGCCGGATTTTCCCCAGCCCTTCGACGTGGGCGGTATCGAGCTCGACCTGGAAACGCCGCCGGCCGTGGCCCATGCCGTGCTTTCCATCATGGGCCGGACCTTGAAGCTGCGTCCCAAGGCCAAGATCGCCGGCTTCATCGTCCAGCGCATGGGCCGCATTCCGGGCGCGGCCGAGGTGTCGCTGCAAGCCGAGGTCGATCCGGTGTTCGGGCCGTTCGTGCGGTTCGGGCTGGGCGGCATGGCCGGCCGGCGCACGCGGGACAAGGCCGTGGCCTTGCCGCCGCTGAACATGGGCCTGGCCCGCGAGCTCATTTCGCGCACCCGGGTGTCGAAAATGCTGGAGGGTTTCGGCGGCCAGGTCGGCGCGGACATCGACAAGCTGTGCCTGACGCTGGTGCAGCTCTCGCAACTGATGACGGACCTTGGCGAACTGACCGGGATCGAACTCAACCCGGTGCTCGCGGGCGAGACCGGAGTGCTGATCATCGGCGCGCGCATGCGGGTCGCCAAAACCGATATTCCCGGTTCCGAACGCCTGGCCATCCGGGCCTATCCCAGCGAACTGGAAGAATGCGTCAAGTTGCGCGACGGCCGCAAGCTCCTGCTGCGCCCGATCCGGCCCGAGGACGAACCGGCGCATTACGAATTTTTCGGCCACCTCTCGCCCGAGGATTTGCGCTACCGCTTTTTCGGCATCGTACGCGAACTGAGCCATCAGGAAATGGCCAAGCTCACCCAGATCGACTACGAGCGCGAAATGGCCTTCATCGCCACCACCGAGGGCGACGGCGAGGCGCCGGTGACGCTCGGCGAGGTCCGGGCGGCGAGCAGGCCGGACAACAGCTCGGCCGAGTTCGCCATCATCATCCGCTCCGACGGCAAGGGCCTGGGCCTGGGAACGATCCTGATGGACAAGATCATCCGCTACTGCCGCGCCCGGGGCACGGGCTGGCTGACCGGCCAGGCGCTGCTCGACAACCAGGGCATGCAGGGCCTGGCGAAAAAGATGGGATTTTCCGTGCACAAGGACGCCGACGACGAGGTGGTGGAGATGAAATTGCAGCTCAACGCGGGGGAGAAGGAATAGGGGGTATTGCCATGAGCGCCCTCGGTTATAAAGACGCAGTCCCGCGGCAATCCCTGGCGGTGATCTGCCTGCTTGCCTTTTTCCTCTGCCCGGCACGGCCGGCCCGGGCGGCCACTGTTCTGACCGGTACCGGTTTCGTGGTCTCGCGCCAGGGCCACGTGCTCACCAACTACCATGTCATCGAAGGGACCCGGTCGCTGCGCGGCCAGGTCGACGGCCGCGAGTTCGGGCTGGTCGTCATAAAGACCGATCCGGCCCGCGACCTGGCCCTGCTGCAAATCCAGGGGCAAGCCCCGCCGCCGCTGGCCTTCCGCCAAGGCAAACCCCTGCGCCCGGGCGACGCGGTGGTGGCCGTGGGCTACCCGCTCCAAGGCATCCTCGCCCACGAAGCCAACGTCACCACCGGCGACATGAGCGCCAGCGCCGGCCCCGGCGGCGACAAAAAACTCATCCAGATCACCGCCCCCATCCAACCCGGCAACTCAGGCGGCCCGGTGCTCGACCTCTCCGGCCTGGTCGTGGGCGTGGCCGTGGCCAAGCTCGGGGTCAAGGAAACCTACGCCACCACCGGCGACATCCCCCAAAACGTCAATTTCGCCATCAAAGGCGCGGTGGCCCAGGATTTCCTGGAGCGAAACGGCGTGGTCCTCACCCTGCGTGAATCCGGCCCGGAACAAAAGCCGGCCGACATAGGCGAAACGGCCCGCCAAAGCACCGTGTTCATCCTCGGCGATATCGCGGGCGGAGCCGATAGCCCGCCCCACCCCCAGGACAACACCCCCAAAGCGCCGGAACAACCCGCGCCCGGCCGGGAGAGCCAGGATAAGCCGCCGGTCATCGGCAACTCCGTCGGGCGGGCCAAACTCAACTACACCCTGGAATTTTTGCGCGACAACCTGCCCCTGACCTGGAGAGACCCGGACTCGGGACAAGACGTCACCGCCAAGGCCACCGCCACCGACGAATACAAGAACCGCCCGCCCTGCCGCGACTTCTCGGTCGAATGGGGCGAATGGTCCTATCAAGGCCGCGCCTGCCGGCAAGGCAGGGAAAACTGGCGGGTGGAATGAGACCAGGGGAAGGGGCTTCGCCCCTTCCCCTGGACCCTATCCCCACCGGGGGGCATGATGCCCCCCGGACCCCCTCAATAGGGGCTTCGGTGCGACGGCGGCGCGTCGGGGTGCGACAACTTGGCTCGAGTAGGGGCGATTCACGAATCGCCCTTCTTTATCTTCGTCTCGGGAACCTTCGGACCACCCGTCCCGGCGATGCTTGTCTTTCACCGTCGCGGGGGGTAATGCGGCGGCTTCGGAGGCCGTGGTCCCGTATTCCCGCCGTTCTCCGCTGAAACGACTAAGAGTAATCATAAAACTGTAAAATCATTAAAGTTTTTTGGGGAAGGGGGTCCGGGGGAAACCCCTTTTGTTCACAAAAGGGGTTTCCCCCGGTTCCTCTGCATCCCTCTCCCCCTCCAAAGGAGTTTCCATGAAAATCTTGCGAGCGCCGCGCATCGAGCGGTGCGTGGGCTGCGACTCTTGTTCGCTGGCCTGCGCGCGCCTGGTGCACAAGCGCATATCCTGGACCACCGCCGGCATCCGGATCACCTCGTCCGGCGGCCTCTCCACCGGTTTCGAGGCCAAGATCTGTCTGGCCTGCGATCCCGCGCCGTGCGCGGCCGCCTGTCCGACCGGCTCGTTCAGCCAGCGCAAGGGCGGCGGGGTCAAGGTCAAGCCGGACGTGTGCATCCGTTGCGGCGCCTGCGCCAAGGCCTGTCCGGTGGATGCGATCTACATCGAGCCCGAGACGAACATTCCCTTTGTGTGCCTGCATTGCGGCCGTTGCGTCGCCTTTTGCCCGCACCAGTGCCTGGAAATGATCGAGGCACCGGGCGTGCCGGGTTCCGAGGTCGACGCCCCGGTTTCGGCAGGGACCGAAGATAAGGAGGCGTCCCATGCCGGGTGAACCTTTCCGTGTCCTCATGGTGGATTTGACCAAGGGCCGGGGCGAATACGTCAATTTCGGCGACAGGAACGCCCACCTGGGCGGTTCCGGATTGGCGGCGGCGCTCTTTGAGGCCTATGCGGACGTCAGTGCCCCGGCGCTGGCTCCGGAGCAACCGCTGATTTTCGCCATCGGGCCGCTGACCGGCTGTTATCCGCTGATGAGCAAGACAGTGTGCGCCTTCAAGTCGCCCTACAACGAGCAGTACGCCGAATCCCATGCCGGCGGGCGTTTGGCTTTGGCCTTGCGCTTCGCCGGGATCGACGCCCTGGTCATCCGGGGCAAGGCGGCGAATTTGACCGCCCTGGCCGTGGGCATCCGCCGGCTCGATTTCGTGGACGTGCATTTCCTGCGCGGTTTCGACGTCTTCACCACCGGCAAGCAGCTGCGCAAGCTGCATCGTTCCGGCGCGGGCCACCGCAGCACGCTGCGCATCGGCCCGGCGGGCGAGAACCAGGTGGCTTACGCCTGCATCAACGTGGACACTTACCGCCATTTCGGCCGTTTGGGCTCCGGCGCGGTCATGGGCGCGAAGAACCTCAAAGCCATCGTCGTCGACGGCGGCAAGAGCCTGCCCGCGCCCGCGGGCAAGGACTACGGCGACGTGTTCAAGGCCATTTACGACCAGGTCGTGGACTCGGGCATGATGAAGAAATACCACGACCTGGGCACGCCGGAAAACCTCCTGGCGCTGAACGAACTTTCGGCCCTGCCCTGGAAGAACCTCCAGTCGACCAAGGAGGCGGCCATTGAAAACGTCTCGGGCGAGGCTTTCGCCCGCGACCTGCTCCTGCGCAAAGCCGCCTGCGCCGGCTGTCCGGTCGGCTGCATCCACGTCGGGTTACTCCGCGAGAAGTACGCAGCCAACAACGACTACCTGTATCGCCAGGTGTCCTACGACTACGAACCGCTTTTCGCCGACGGCACCATGCTCGGCATCACCGACGCTCCGGGCATCCTGGCGGTCATGGACGAGATCGAACGCCAAGGGGTGGATTGCATGAGCGCGGGCGTGGCCCTGGCCTGGGCCACCGAGGCGGCGCAAAAGGGCGCGATCGGAGTCAGTGAAACCATCGTGCCGCTCACCTTCGGCGACGTGGCCGGCTACCGCGAGGCCGTGCGCCACTTGGGCAGCCGCACCAACGAGTTTTACCGTCTGCTCGGCCAGGGGACCATGGCCGCGGCCGTGAAATACAAGGGCGAGGACTACGCCTGCGTGCTCGGGCAGGAAATGAGCGGCTACGCGACAGGTGAAGTGTTCTACATCTCCCAGGCCATGGGCGTGCGCCATTCGCATCTGGACAGCGGCGGCTACTCCTACGACCAGAAGCACACCGAAAAGGACGCCACCAAGGCCATCGACTTTCTGGTCGCCGACGAGGCCGACCGGGTGGTGCTGACTTCCATGGTCTCTTGCCTGTTCGCCCGCAACGTCTACACTACCGAAACCCTGGGTAAGGCGCTTTCGGCCATGGGTCTGTCCGGCATGGCCGAAAATCTCCCCGAAGCGGCCCAAAATATCCAGAAACTGCGCTGGAAAAACAAAATCGCCTGCGGCTTCAAACCCAGCGAAGTCAAGATCCCCAAACGCTTCTATGAAGTGACCAACTGGAAAGGCCAGGCCGATCCGGCCTACATGGAAGAACTCAAAACCTACTACGCCTCCCGCATCGACGCGATCGTCAATACGTAAATACCCTCCGGGGGCCAAAGGGGCGCCGCC
>Ga0326727_10020992_pt1 | contig 12876 bp, 14 predicted proteins | sample MB2enrmetagenome_FD_207643 | JGI IMG/M metagenome (GOLD analysis project Ga0326727, IMG submission 207643) | Lab enriched peat soil microbial communities from McLean, Ithaca, NY, United States - MB29MY | ecosystem: Environmental > Terrestrial > Soil > Wetlands > Peat | place: USA: New York...
AGGGTGCGCTTACAGATCTTGCCGTCCTGGCGATATGTCTCGCGCAAAAGGACGGCGGGCGGTGAATTCCGGTTCGGGACGGATTCGATATACATGGCCTGACAAGAATCGATCCGGTGACTTCGTACAATTCACAAATTCGTGATTACATGGCCACACTCTGGATGGATGTCGTGATGATTTGCCAGGGATCCCGCCAATTTACAGTACCGGTGAGAAGGAAGCTCGGGCTAGGGCCGCATAAATGTTCGGCATGGGCGGATCCGCTGCCACCTCGGGCACGATGAACGGCACTCGATGGGCCATCATGCCGCTGATGAACGCCACGTCGCGGGACAGGAAACCGTGCGTGGCGCCCCCCAAGCAGGATCGGTTCCATCAGGGCCACCTAATCCCCGCCGAGGGATACAGAACTCAAAATCGGACCGTATAACCAAACAACCCAGGTCGCGAATGCCAAGAACGGCCCGAATGGCAAAGCAGTGTGTCGGGTGAGGGTTCGCCCGCGCAATTGCAAATAAGCGGCACTGCCAAGGCAACAGATAGCCGCTATAATCACCACGTCGAGCAACAATCCCCAACCTATCCATGCTCCAGACGCCGCTAGCAATTTTGCATCGCCTGCTCCAAGGCCATCGCGCTTCCGCAGTCGGTGATAGGCCCATGCAGTTCCTACAAACGCGAGATAACCTGCAGCAGCGCCAAGCACACGTTCTGGGAGCGTGAGGGGAGCAAAAACAAGCGCAGCCATGAGTCCAAACAAAAGGAGCGGCAGCGTGAGTACGTCGGGGAGCTGCATATGGTCCCAGTCAATCCAGGCGAGAGTCAGCAGCGTCCATCCCAGTGCGGAATCCAGCCAAACGTCGCGCAGTTCCGAACCGCTAACGACCGCCCAAGTCGCAATGACTGTAGCGGCGATCTCAACCGCAAAGGGAAACGCACCGATAGGGCTCTCACAGGTTCGGCAGCGACCACGAAGAGCCGCAAAGCTTAGTAGAGGGATTAGTTCGAGTGGAGACAGCTGGCGCCTGCAAGTCTCGCAAACCGATCGTGACCAGACGATCGGTCGGGTTGCAGGCAGGCGGACGATCAGAACGCCCAGAAAGCTGCCGATAAACGGCCCAAGCAGGATAGGGACAATACGCAAGTTAGCCACAGTCAGGACATCGGTCACGGATTGCAGATCATGTCCTCCTCACCGCTCTCCCCTCCCTTTCCGGATGGCCCACGTGAACATAGGTCGTATTCATGGTTCCCGCGATTGGACGGACTGCGATACACATAAGGACGGCTCCACGGATCAATTGGCACCGCCTCACCCTTTAGGTAGGGTCCATTCCAAGCGCTTGCGTCAACAGGTTTTACAACCAAAGCCTGCAATCCTTGGTCGGTAGTCGGATAATCTCCAACATCCAACTTGTACAAATCGAGGATGCTCGTGATTCGCTCGATTGATTGCCGCGCGATCGACACCTTTGCCGATCCCAGTTGCCGGAGTGCGGCCGGCGCCACGAGACCGATCAACAAGCCAAGAATGGCAATGACAACAAGTAGTTCTAGGAGGGTAAAGCCATCTTCACGGATCCGGACTGAAACACCAACCCGCTTCGGATGGGTTAGGGATAAACGCATCGCTCCGCGGCGGCGGTCAATGAACGAGGTCATGTCGATCCACCTGGGATGCATCGACCACCCTGGCCTTTTGGTCTGTCCGACGGGTACAGCAACACCATGTCGGGGCATGCATCGAATCAACTCCGTGCCGGCAATATATCGCTGCGGTCTCGTATTCATGGAGTACCTCACTTTATCGCTGCCTGGGAGATGGTTGAAAATTGTGAGATGCGCTATCGTGACTGATTGCCGCAGAGAACCATTGCGGCCCTTGTGCGTGGCTGCACCGCTGTTCGCAGTCATGGATGTGCGATTGGCGGAAGTTTGATACCGGAAATTGACAGTGTCAGCGGTAATTTGCGTTCAAGTTCCTCTGTGACCGCCTGACTGCTCTGGGGGTCGCGGATCACGTGCGGAGTAATGAGCACAAGCACTTCGGTACGAGTTCCGCCCTTGCTACGCGTTCCGAACAACGGCCCGATCACGGGGATATCCTGCAGCAATGGAATGCCGTTCTTCGAGTCGCTGCGATTGTCTTTGATGAGACCGCCGATAGCGATGGTCTGACCATCAAATATAGCGATGGTACTACTGACACGGCGCTCAGATATGGTCGGCGTATTGAGAGAGGAGGTCGTTGTCGTAGACACATCGCTGACCTCCTGGGAGAGATCGAGCATGACGGTGCCACTGGCGTTGACCCGTGGCTTGATCTGCAAAATCACGCCCGTGTCGCGGTACTCGATCGAATTGACGACCGGTGCTCCAGGCGCGAGTACACCCGTGGCAGATTGCGTACTGATCGGCACTTGGTCACCCACCTGAATGCGTGCTGTCTGGTTGTTAAGGACCAGAAGATTGGGCGAAGACAAGACAGATACGGTCGTAAGCTGCTGCAAGAGTTGGAGGATGACCGAACTGCCAGACGAACTTGCGAACGCCAAGTTCAAGCCAGATGCGAGACCAAATCCGGGAAATCCAGACGTGGTGGTTTGGGAAGCAGACGTCGCCCCCGACGCGGGAGGTGACTGAGCAAATAGCGCCTGAAAACTTCCGGACTTAATGTAATATTGCAAGCCGTACGTAAGTTGATCCGTAAGATCAACTTCTGCAACCACCGCCTCTATCATCACCTGCAGTGGCGTGATATCGAGTTGCTGTAGTGCGAACTGAACCCACGCATATTCTTGACCTGTCGCCAAGATGAGCAACGCATTGTTAGCGTCGTCAGCCGTGACGCGAATGTCGGTCGCTCCGCTTTGATTCGCAGACGTCGGCTGCACAGGTACCGGAACGTCGGATGATGTTGCGGCGGTCGGCAGGTCGGTCATCACTGCGGGACCGCCTGAAGAGCTTGGTGACGACCTTCCCGCAGGCCCAGTGCCCGTACTGATCATCGGCATGGCAACGGCTTGGCGTATCCCTTCTGGCGTGGGAGATGACGCGGCTTGGACACCGCTTCCATTATTGGGGCTGGTGCCAACGGTGGCGGTGTCGATTCCCAGCGCCTTATGGAGAACCACAGCCAAATCCGTGGCGCGCCCATTCTGAACACGATAGACATACAGGCGCTGCTCGTCACCGTTGTCGCCGCTGAGGTCGAAACGCTCGACCCACGTACGAACCCGATCGAGATAGCCCGGTACCATCGTTGTTACGAGAACCGCGTTGAGATGATCTATTGGAACGATACGCACAAGGCTGGACGTGGGACCACCAGTGTTGGTGACCATCGTGGTCACTTCCTTCGCCACATCCCTCGCCTGCGCATTGCGAAGTGGCATCAGTGCGAACGAAACACCTTTCAAATAATCAACGTCGAACACCGCGATATTATTTAGTATGCTTGCTACACCCTGAGCCGGTCCGGTGACAATCAAGGCATTTCGGGAGGCGTCCGCACGAATCGTACAGCCGGGTGACACGAGGGGTTCCAAAGCTCGTTGCAAATCCGCGGCTGCAACGAAGTGTGGTGTCACCACGCGAGCAACAAAGCCTGCCGTGCCGCTCCCATTCAGTTGCACCCCGCGTGAGGCAGTGGCAACGGGCACCACATTGATGATCGTATCGGTATCAACGAGCGTTACACCGCTCATGCGCAAGGCACCCTCCAATGCCGGCAACACCTCGGCGCGCGGAAGAGGGCCGTTGGTACGCAATGTGACGGTTCCCTGCACCGAGGGATCAACGACGTATGGAAGCTTTAGGAGGTCTCCGAGAACACTCCGGACAACGTCACGAACGTCAACACTCACAAAATCGAGAGTGACTGCGTCCCCTGGTGCTATCCTGCGTGCCGAAGAAGAAGGCGCCGGCATCGCCTCGCGGCTATCCGTGAATTTGCCGGTTCCTCTGACCACCTCCGGGGAGACCGCTGGCCGCGCCCGGTTCAGGTTGGGCATAAGTGGTATTGATGGGGGAGTAGGAGGTATAAGGACCGATTGCACGGCACCCACTGGCGGGGCGCCTTGTGTCTCCGGTTGCGAAATCGTGCTGTTCGGTCCACAGCTCGCCAAGGACAGACACAGCGTCAGGGTATAGAACGCGCAATAGAGGCCGCTCGTGCGATGGCGCAGGCCAATACCTGCCACGCGGCAGGCGGTGTTCAACAAAGCCATTATAGATTTCATCTCTCATTGAGTGACGCGTTTGGCAGCAGCCAGAAATGTTAGGTCGTAGAAAGCTCCATCGGCCTCAAAGCGAAGGCGTTCCTGACCAATTTCACGTAACGTCCATCCGTCCAGGGTCTGACCCTCTATGAGGATGAGGATTTTCGTGTCGTTCGCGTGCCGGACGAGAGCGCTACGGGAGTCCCCGCTAAGCACCACACCGGCGAGGGCGTAATTGCGCGGTGGTGGTCTCGACGGTTTCGGCGCAAGCGGTGCAATGCGCTGTGGGGACACAGGTGTCATGACAGGAGGAGACCACGGCTCCCGGGAGGGGTAGAACAGCGGATGTTGCACTATAGCTGCGTACGCTGGCCGATCAGGTGTCGGGTCCGGTCGGACCGAGACCTGGGAAGCAGCACCGCGGCTTGGGCCGTCTTGAGGATTATCAGACACGTTCGCCGGATTATAGAACTCTAGGAGAAGACCCAACCCGGCAGCCATCAGAACGGCAATTCGGACTACCAGACCCGTCTCATGCCAATGGATCACCCCAAGTAACCTCATACCGGCGGCACCTGGATGTATCCCGTGATGCTGACGTCGACGGCCAGCACGGGCTTTTTGTCGTGCTCAGTCTGCCAAGCGGGCGCGTTTACCATGAGACTATCAACAAACAATGCCGGGCGAGCCACTTCAATTGCTTCGAGTGTTCGTTGCACAGTCTCTATCGCGCCTTCAAACTGAAATCGCACAGAGACCTTGCGAAGGCCGCCCTCACCCCCCTCACCCAGCATCGACGTGCTCTTTGTCTGACCTCCATTCAGCGCTATCGATTGGCGGACGAGATTCTGGATATTCGCAGCGATGAGCGCGGGGCTCGGGCCGCTCCAGTAGGCGGCACGCGCGCTTACCTGCGCGCGAAGAGCTGCGTTGGCTTGCTCTAACTCCGGCCGTCTTGTTTGAATCTCCGCCAAATGCTGACGCTGATAAGACAGGTCTTGGATTTGCTGCTGCTGGTTGAGAGCAAATTGGCAAATCGGCCAAATACCAAACGTCCCTGTGCCGAACAGCAGGATCGCTAAGATCCCGAGCGCGAGCAATCGGCGGATCGGAGCAGACAATGTCCAGGTCATCAGCGTGACGCCTGTTTTGTCTCGAAGTCGAGATCGAACCGATCTTTGTTGCCGTCGGGCGACACGGTGATGGGGGATCGGAATTTCGGGGCTTTGAACAGAGGCGATCCTTGAATGCGAGCGATAAGGTCGGTAGCACGGGGCGCGTAGCCAGCCATCTCTATCGCGCCGCCGCGTATAGCCAACTGGAAGACCCAGCTGTCATTGGGAACGAGGCGGGTCAGTTCATCGATAATCTTGAGAGGCGATAGCGCGCTGCGCCTCCCTTCGACGGCAGTCAACGCCGCCTTCATTTGGTTGGACTGCGCGACAAGGCCCTGCGTCGAAATAGCGGCCCGCCTCGCGTCCGTGACATCCTTTTGAAGCGAGACAATCTGATTATTCGTCTTGTGGATCCAGAGGCCTCCCGTCATCAGTAGCACAACCGCAATCGCCAATTCGAGCCCGCGCAACCAGCGCCCTCGCCGTACCGCGATTTGACCACCCTCGCGTGCCCGCCAGAGAACTGCGGCATCATAAGGGCGCTCCTCATCCCCCCCGTCCGCTGTAACCGCCTCAGGGCGCAATCCCAGGTCCATGGCAAGTTTCACGGCTCCGTCGATCGTGGTTGCTTTGGCGACCATCACATGCACACGCATCGTCTTGCTTGACTGAGATCGCGAAGTCACATGATGCGCGAAGCGGATCAGGTTCGGATCGAGTGGGGTCAGACGATCAAGCTGGTGATACAGAATCTGGTGCAATGATCGATCAGCCGCCAGCGGCAGGTCGAGATCCGATTCAAATACTAAATCGTGTCCAAGTCGGATGATGGTGGCGTCGCCGACGCCCCGGCTGCGCAATGCCGAGCGGACTGTGCTGCGCATTTTCTCACTTCTATCGTCAACGAGCGGGAAGCGAGTCGCTGGGTTGCCGCCTTTTCCTAATATCGTGAGCGAAACCAAACCTGAGTCGATATCTAGTCTCACGCCGGCAGACCTTCGACCGAGGAACGCCCTCGCCGGCCCGGGTAACATCGCGGCAAGCTCGCGTAGCCACCACCCGACCCCTTGCCGCAACAGGTTCTGTGCGACACCGGTCCGATATCGCAGTGAGGCAGCGTTGATCATTCTGCGTGCCACCATCTTTTCTGGAGATGAGAGGTGCACGCACCATCTGACCTACGCTTACAGAGTGCATTTCGGCGGCACGACACTGCATGCGTCGAAGATTGCCCTGGCGAATTATCGGTCATCACCGGGCCAGATCGTTGATGCTGATCATCGCCGTCATGACCGCTGCGATAATGAACGCAATAATCATACCCATTCCAATCGTCAGTGCGGGCACCAGAAGTGCCAAGAGTCGCTCCAAAGCCCGCTGGACGTCCTGGTCGTAAATTTCCGCAACCTCGTTCAGTATCTCCTCCAGCCGGCCGGTTTCCTCGCCAATTCGAATCAGCTGTGTTGACAGTTCGGGAAAGCGTCCCGTGGCCGCCAGCGCGGCGGATAGACTTTCGCCCTCCTTGAAACGGGTTGCGACCTGATCGATGGCCTCGGCAATGAGCCGGTTACCAACGGTCCGCCCACAGAGCCTCAACGCCTCAGGCGCTGGCACCCCATTCGTACGGAGCTCACCAAACGTTCGACTGAACCGCCCGATCTCAAACCTCGTAACCAGGTCACGGAGGATTGGCAGCGCCAGGACGAGGCGGTCGCGCACGAGGGCAGTTCGCGACATGCGCATCAGTCGCTGCATGGCCAATGCCAGAACGGCCGCCCCCCCAAGCAATATCCACCAGTCGTCGCGCAGAATGTCGCCCGCTGCCATCACGATGCGTGTGCTCAGCGGCAGTCGGTCGCCCGCCTCCCGAAACAAAGGCGCGAACTCCGGCAGCACGACAGTCAAGACCAGCGCGACCGACACGCTCGCAACGACCACGAGGACCGCCGGATAGATCAGCGCCGAGACGACCTTCTGCCGCATCTCCTCCGTGCGACGTAAAAAATCTGCGGCGCGCGCAACGACCTGCTGGAGCGCGCCACCCATTTCGCCGGCGCGAACCATGCTGACATACACGGGCGGGAACGCGCGCCCCTGCGCCTCCATTGCCTCCGCCAATCCACTGCCGTCTCGCACGCGTTCGAGCGTCGCACGCATCACCTTCTGAAGATGCCGCCGCTCGGCCAGGGATGCGAGGATCTCCAGAGCCCGATCAAGCGGCAGATGCGCTTTCAGCAGTCGGGCCAGTTGCTGGCTGTACAGGGCAAGGTCACGTCGAGCCAACGTGTCGCCAAACCGCAGACGGGACGTCCAGCCTCCCAGAGACGTGGATGTCTGCGCGACCGCCCGGATCGGCAACAATCCCTGGTTATGCAGATGTGCGACGATCGTGGATTCGTCAGCACCGTCAGCATGCCCTGTCACAATGTCGCCTGATGCCGAGAGAGCGCTGTAGTCAAAGCGGGTCATGGCGGTCATATGTCGCGGATGACCCGCGCCACCTCTTCGATCGTCGTGATCCCCGCTAGAGCTTTCTTCAATCCATTTTGCGCCATCGTCTGCATACCGCCGCGGACCGCCTCCGCCAGGAGTTCCCGCGCCTCCGCATGGCGTAGCACCAAGGACCGGATCGCATCGGTCACCACCAAGAGCTCCAGAATCATGGTACGTCCGCGGAAGCCGAGACCGTCACATCTGGGACACCCGATAGCACGATACAGCATTGCACCTTCCGGCAGCCTGACTTGTGGCCAGCCAATGGACTGAGGGAGATCCGCCGGCGGCGTGAATGGTTCCCGGCAGTGAACGCACAGTTTACGCACCAGACGCTGCGCCAGCACACCGCGGATCGTCGACGTCAGGAGATAATCTTCGATGCCCATGTCCAGAAGGCGAGTCATTGCGCTGGCGGCGTTGTTCGTATGCACAGTCGACAAAACGAGATGGCCGCTGAGTGACATCTGAATTGCAATCTGCGCAGTCTCCGGATCGCGTATTTCGCCGATCATCATGATGTTCGGATTGTGCCGCAGAAAGCTCCGCAGCGCGGTGGCGAACGTCATGCCAATCTGTTCGGCGACCTGCACCTGGCTGATGCCGTCGATGACATATTCGACGGGATCCTCAACCGTCAGGATTTTTTGCGTGCCAGCATTGAGCGTCGCCAGTGAGGTATACAACGTCGTAGTCTTGCCGCTGCTGGTGGGGCCGGTCACCAGCACGATGCCATCGGTGTGACGGATCAGATCGAGCCAGGCGTCCAGCCACTCCCTGTCGAAGCCGATCTCGTCAAAATTCAGCGCCAACGCTCCGCGGTCCAGAATGCGTAGGACGACACTCTCGCCATGGATTGTCGGTATAATGGAGACTCGGAAATCGATCTCATTGCCACGGACCGCCTGGCGAATTCGTCCATCCTGCGGCAATCGCCGCTCGGCGATGTTGAGACGCGCCATGATCTTCACACGCGAAATAATCGCGCTCTTCAGCCGCAGTGGTGGCGGCTCCATGTCGTGCAGCAGCCCATCGATCCGGTAGCGAACGCGCAAGCTGCTGTCGGCGGACTCGATGTGAATATCGGACGCACGCATTTCCACAGCGCGGACGATCAGCGCATTGACCATCCGGATTACGGGTGCCTCGCTCGCCAGGTCCTTAAGCCGCTCAAGGTCCGCGTCACGGTCTTCGTCGGCACGATCAACCAGGTCCGGCAACGCCGTCCCCTGCCCGGCGGCATCGCGATACAGGCGTTCGTAGGCTGCCTCAACGTCGGTCGGCAGGGCGACGCGGCGAACCACGGTCTTCTCGGTGGCAAACGCCAGGGCACGAACGGCGACGTCGTCCAGCGGATCGGCCATCGCGACGGTCAAGGTCGCGTCATCCTCCGAAATCGGAATAACCCGGGCATGGCGAAGGAACGGGCGGCGCAGGCGGTCCGCGCAGACGGGCTCGACCGGAAATCCAGCCGCTGTCAGCACTTGCGTATCGAGCAATTCGGCGTAGGCGCCCGCCAGATCCGCGTCCGAAACAAGGCCAAGCTTGGCAGCAATCCGGTCAATCCGCTCACCGCTTTCCGCGGTCAGGCGCCGTGCACGTTCGAGAGGTGGGCCGGACAGCAGACCCCGCCGGGCAAGCACCGCCTCGATGGTGGAGATGGCGACCGAAGCGTGTCCGTCAGGCATCGAACGGTTTTACCAATCGGCGCATTTTTGCGCCAGAAGTTTACGTGAACCCAACCACGAAAAGCGCGACCGGAGATGCACAAGTGTAGCCGCTTTCTCGTATCCAGCCTAGCATGGATCAATCCGCAGCCTCAGCAAAATCATCCCCCGCATCGTGCCAGGTTTGTATCCAGTAGGGCTTGTCCGGTGCGCCGGTCAGCCGAATGACCGCCTCGCGCACGAACACGGCACCGCGCAATAGCCGGACCATGGCGCGGATCGTGAAAGCCCGGCCCACCATGTCCGTCAGCGATCCGATTGTTGGCGGCACGCGCGTGGTGTCGTCCTCGATCCAGTCGCCCTGCGCGTCGATTCGCAGCGCCGCGCGGACCAACGGCAGGGCGGTCTGCGAATCCACCACGCCGCGGGTCGAATAGACCGTCAACACACCCTTGATCCTGGCGATCAACCCAGGTGGCAGACCTGGCACGCGGTAAAGCGCTTCCACCGACGCAAAGGGATACCTTTCCAAAGAATACCGCAGTGCCTGCGGCAGCGCGTCCGCGTCCTGAAATCCATCAGCCACTGTTGATGCCACCGCGCCGCGCCAATCGACAATCGCCTCCGCATAGGCCGTCGCGTCCAGCACAGTGACGCCAGCCGCCCGAAACAGGCGCGCCAGCAGATCCACGTCCGCGACGTTGATGTCGATCTTTCCATTCTCGTCCTCGATCGCCACACGGACATCGGCGCCGGCAAACCGGGATACCCTGACCGAGCCATCAAGCGGCACTTCTACCCCAGGCTGCGGATTGAGGAATCCCACCAATGCCAGGTTGATCCCGGCTTCCGCGATGGCCCTTGCCTGCGACCGGAGCGTCGTGTTGCGGGCGATTTCGGCGCTTTCACGTCCCATCATCATCACCGGCAGGGCCGCGAGCGACAGAAGCAGCAACACCCAAAGGACACCGATCAGGACCAGGCCGCGCTCACCGGTGCGGTTGTCCGTTCGCCACTTCACCGGCGCCCGCATGCTCAGCGACCCTGACAGGAGTGCGACAGCGGGTCGTAAACACAGGTCACGTCGACGTCGGTCTGGGGCGCAACGATCAGCGGCGGCCAGACACGTGCGGGAACGGAGTCGGATGTAACATCCACGCGCACCAGCAGCGGCGATCGGACCAAGCTGTGCCACTGATCGGTCCAGGCCGGTTTGTCCTGCGGCGACGCGGCGCCAAAATATTGGAAATGAACGGCGGCGACATGGTCCAACAAGGGGTATGGGCCCTTCGTGTCGTCGCCGGTGAACGCCTGAGCCTGGCTGCGTTCGGGCTGCCAGCGGAGCAACAGCCTTCCGCCGTCGGCATACAGGTCAATCCGGTCATAGCCGTCGAGTCCCAGGCTTGGCGGAACCGTGGTGGCGAAAGTCAGATGATCCGCCCGCCCGTCAAAGACCGGCTGCTGGCCGGCATCGCCGTAGACGAGCGCCGGATAGGTCTCCTCCAGCATGCGGCGGAGTACGTCCTGCGCCGTCGCAATCGCATCGGCCGGTTCGGCGCGCGAAATAGCCGCCTGGAGGTAGCGGCTGCCGAGTCGCAGCCCAGCGATCAGGAAGGTGGTGAGCAGTCCGAGCAGCGCCAGCGCCACCAGCGTCTCCAGCAGCGTGAAGCCTGCGTCGCGACCGGGCCTCGACGACCGGTGTTCGTGCGTCATCGGCAGGTCATTGGTTCGCCGGCGGCGGGGCAAGTTTCAGCGTGTGCAATCGGACCGACTGCTCGTGGAGCCAGCCGGACCAGAGCACCTCCACCACCACGTCATAGGCGACCACCACAGGATGCAAGTCCGGCGCTGCTCTGGGCATCAGCGTAACCTGCAGGTGCCAGTGGTATGCGTTGTCGAAACTCCCGCTGGATGCGCCCGGTTGAACGGTGATCTCGGTGCCGACCCGGGCCAGCAGGGAATCGGCAAGCTCCGCCGCGCGCCGCTCCCGCACGCCGCCCTCCAGCAGGCGGGCGTGGCCGGACATCATCTCGAAGGCAAGCTGCAGGCCGATCGCGGCGATGACCAGGGCGACCAGGATCTCGACCAGGGTGAAGCCGGGCGGGCCCGTGTCCCGGGTCTTACGGCGAGGTCGCGACATGACCGGTCAGCCAGTCGAGCGTGATGTGCGCGTGCTGCCCATGCAACGTCAGGGTCAGATCGGCGCTGGCTGCGGTGCCATCCGGCCAAAATCGCAACGCGACAAGCCCAGTCTGTTGCGGCGTAGTATCGCCTTGCACGGCGGCAGTCACCTCAATGTCATGCGGGAAAGCCTGGAAGGTGCCGGTCCACGGCCGAAGGTAGCGGTGGTGTTCGACATCGAGTTCGACGACGGTGATCGCATTGCGGGTGATCGCGGAACTGCGGGCCCGGCGCAGGTCGGAGGCGAGGGTTAGAGCGGCAGATTTCAGCTCGGCGGCGTCGGAATGGTGCCAATCGAAACCGAGCGCGATGACCGAGGCGAAGGCGACTATCAGGAGGACCACGAGCAGCTCAAGCAGCGTGAAGCCAGCCTGATCGCTCGGCCGGCGCTTATGCGCTCGGTACAGCCCGTGCGGTACCCTTCGAGCATTCAGATACAGGCTCGCAAGATCCCAGCAGCACATTGAATGCCTGATCTATATCGGAGTGGCTGGCATAAGCGGTTGAGGATCACGCGGCAAGCCGTACTAGGGCTAGCGTCGAGCCGCAGGCGGGTAACCCCCGCGTTGTGGTACCGCAACGCACATCTTGCCATCAGAATCACAGATCAGCTCGTCCGATCTCATCCCAACCCGTCCGCTAGCCCCGCTCAACACGAGATCGGACAAGATCGCCCAAGCGCACCCGAGATCGGACGTTCGGCCGCCGACGCCGACACCGAGGCTGCCGTCCGCTCGCCGGCGCAATTTTGTGCGTTGGTCTGTCAGTCAAAGTCACATTGCATTCCCCGCACAATCACCCCGTCCATCAGCGAAGCGTCACCGGTGACAATTCCGGTGACACCAACCCAACCGACAGCGGTGACATTACAGGTAACATTAGCCATGACGCCATGCGCGCGGACACGCCATGTGGCGAGCACCGGGCGCGCCGATGCAACATGTCGACCTGGTCGACTGATGGCGGGAGGGTTGATGCAAGCCGCTGCAGTTCGGCCGGGTGGGCAGCGGCGCGCACCTGCCCGCGATGATCACGCCGTAACAGGAGAACGATTAATAAAATTGGTTCCTCGGTAAGCGGTGCGCTCTACCCACATGGCGTGGTGCAGGCTAAGCATGGTGGACTCGCGCCATGGACACGGACGCGATCTCAGCCGAGACGGGGGCATTGTCAGAGAGCGCTCATACGATCAGTCGT